>Ga0075420_100005534_pt1 | contig 11124 bp, 9 predicted proteins | sample SoiMetdeltSBSDD4_FD_75296 | JGI IMG/M metagenome (GOLD analysis project Ga0075420, IMG submission 75296) | Bulk soil microbial communities from a Populus tree surrounding site in Tennessee, USA - Soil MetaG P. deltoides SBSDD4 | ecosystem: Environmental > Terrestrial > Soil > Tree plantation... | reverse complement strand
CCCTATAAGGAGACCCGGAATTATGTGCACAAGGTGTTGACCTATTATCGTGAGTATCGGCAAGCAGTTCCGATTGCTGCACCGGTGGAAGGCATTTCCGGAGGGTATGCGATACGGACCTTGTGACGCGGGATGAAGTCAGACAGGTTGACTGGTCGGGTGGGCTACCCAACAGGCTTTTCTGCTACGTACTCCAAGTACTTCCATAATTCCTTGGCTTCGTTTTCTGCAAAGACCACAGGCGCATTGTTCGCCGAGCCGGCAAAATACACTTTGACGCTCATTTCATCCTGCCAGATCTGGACTTCGGCATAAGTGACATGGTCGAGATTCAGGGCTTTCTTTCCAATACGGATGAAGTTCATGTATACCCCTTGAGGATGTAGCGTCCGACTATAGCACCGGTCATGACTCCGTCAATGAGTTAGGCGTTTTCCTGCACGGAAGATAAGAGACGTAAACGGCCCGTGATATTCTTGTCGAGCGTCGCCAAGCATCCAGGGTTCCCCCTAGGCCCTGCCACGACCGACTCCCACTTATACTTGCGCCGCTTTTTCCCATCCACTGGTTGGCCGGTATGAACCAGCTCTCTGTCCTAATTGTGGAAGATGAGGCCATCTTGGCGGCTCATCTCGCCAGCAAAGTCAACATGCTCGGCTATCGTGTCATCGGCCCAGTTTCCTCCGGAGAAGAAGGCCTTGACCTCGCTCAGATAGAAGGCCCCGACCTGGCGCTCCTGGACATTCGGCTAGAAGGGCAATTAGACGGAATTCAAACGGCCGAACGCCTGAAGAGGTGGCGGGACATACCGGTCATTTTCCTGACTGCGCATTCGGACCAGGAGACCATTAAAAAAGCCAGTACGATCGGTCCATTTGGCTATATCCTGAAGCCCTTCGAAGAGCGAGACCTGGCCACTCAACTCGAGATCACGTTCTACAAACATCAAGCCGAAGCATCGTTGCGAGAAAGTGAAGAACGATATCGGGCTTTTATCCAGAACAGTTCGGAAGGCATCTGGCGAATGGAGTTTGAGCCGGCCGTTGATGTCGCTCTTCCGGTAGAGGAGCAAGTCAAGCGCGTCTACGATTCGGCACGTCTTGTCGAATGCAACGATGCCATGGGACGCATGTATGGATTTAGCAATGCAGAGGGGCTCATCGGGAAGACGCTGGACTTCATGCTGCCCGCCTCAGACCCTTCCGCCCGCGAGTTTGTCGCTTCCATTGTCCGGGCCGGGTATCGGGCCACCGACATGGAATCGATGGAGCGCAACGCGTTCGGGGAAACGGTGTACTTCCTCAATAGTATGGTCGGCATTGTCCACGAAGGTTTTCTCGTGCGAATGTGGGGGACGCAGCAAAATATCACCGATCGCAAATGTGCCGAAGAGGCCATTCGTGAGAGCGAGGCGCGTACCCGGATCGCGCAACAGGCGGCCCGCTGGGGCGTATTCGAATACAACTACAAGACGGGAGGGAACTACTGGTCTGTCGAACTCGAAGCGCTGTATGGGCTCCGTCCGGGGTCATTCGAGGGCACCTATGAGGCCTGGCTAAGGCGTGTCCATCCCAATGATAGTTTTGATGTTGAACGAGCTATGGAGCGGGCGCTCTCCACCAATGAATATACGCACGATTTTCGCGTTATTTGGGACGACGGTAGCGTCCATTGGTTGTTTGCGCGAGCAAAGATCTTCCGCGACGCAAACGGGGCTCCAGAAAGAATGCTCGGGGTCAATGTCGACATCACCGAGCGCAAACAGGCCGAGGAGGCGTTACGTCATAGCGAGGAGCAACTGGAACTGATCAGTGATACCGTGCCCGCGCTGATCTCATACGTGAATCGCGAGCGCCGATACGTCACATGCAATGAGGCCTACACTAAATGGTTTGGTCTTTCTCGAAATGACATTGTGGGCAAGACGATGCCGGAAGTCGTGGGGGCCGAAGCGTGGGACGCAATGGCGGCGCATGTGGAGGCGGCTCTCCAGGGCCAGACGGTCGACTATGAGACAGAAGCCCGTTACCGATACGGTGGTACAAAGTGGATTCACGCGGTGTATACGCCCCATCGCGACGCCGAAGGCCACATTGCCGGCTTCATCGTTATGGTGACCGACATTAGTGCGAGAAAACGTACAGAGGCCGCCTTGCGTGAAAGCGAGCTGAGATTTCGAACTATCGCTGACAGCGCGCCCGTCTTAATCTGGATGAATGGATTGGATGGCTGCGAGTTCGTCAATTATGCTTATTTGGAATTCATCGGGAGCCGTCAACAGCAGGATGTGGTCAACTACGAGTGGGCACAATACATCCACGATGACGATCGAGAGAGCTACTTGCAGGTGTATTTTGATGCCATGCGTGCCCGCCTCCCCTTTGACTCCGTGTGTCGTTTCCGACGCTTTGATGGGCAATATCGATGGATGCGGTCGGTCGGGAGGCCGCGGCTCGGACCGAATGACAAACTGATCGGATATGTGGGTGCCAACGTCGATATCACTGACATTCAGGAAGCGCAGGATCGTCTCCAACGATGGAGCGACGAGCTGACGAAGGCCGTCAGCCTCAAGACGCATGAACTGCTCGAATCTCAAGATCGACTGCGTTCGCTAGCCGCAGAAGTGGGTCGTGCCGAACAACGGGAACGAAAGCGCATCGCCACGGAACTGCACGATCATCTCCAACAGATGCTGGTATTTTGCAAGCTCAGACTCGGACAGGGCAAGCAGCAGGCGGCCGCAATCCCTGCCTGTGCTGATGTGATGAAACAGGTTGATGATGTTTTGAGTGAAGCCCTGACGTATTCGCGAACGTTAGTGGCCCAGCTGTGTCCCCCAGTTCTGCAGGAGTTCGGCCTCGCCGCCGCTCTTCAATGGTTGGGCGAGCAAATGAGCCAACGTGAATTACATGTCTCTGTAGTCGTGGATCATATACCTGTCCCTGAAGAGCAGGCCGTCCTCCTATTCCAATCGGTCCGGGAGCTGTTATTGAATGTTGTCAAACATGCTGCAACCGTTCACGCGAGTGTCGAGATGAAGAGGGTTAAAAAGGCCCTACGCATCGAGGTGCGAGACAGCGGCAGCGGATTCGACCCCGCCGTCGATCAACTATATGCCAGCGCTCAGCCACCTAAGTTCGGACTTTTTTCCATCCGGGAGCGGATGAAAGCGTTCGGAGGGATGTTGGAGGTGGAAACGGGCATCGGGAAAGGGACATCCGCTGTGCTGTTGCTTCCACTTGAGGATGTCAAGAACGTGACGTCCGGACCGCCTCTCTATGACCAACCGGTGCGAGTCGGCACTGAAAAGCCTGGTGTACCGGAGCAGCCCCGACCGAGTGAGAAGCACAGGTTGACGGTTCTTCTGGTCGACGACCATGCGATGATGCGAGAGGGGCTGCGATCAGTATTAGAGGCGCATTCAGACATTCATATCGTCGGTGAAGCAGCTGATGGCCAAGAAGCGATCGCGTTGGTGGATGAACTCCGACCCTCCCTCGTCGTGATGGATATTAATATGCCGCGACTCAACGGCATCGAGGCTACGGCACGAATTAAGGCGCGATACGCCGAGATCAAAGTGATCGGATTGTCGGTCAATGCGGGGCCGAATAACAAGGAGGCCATGCTTCGAGCCGGGGCCGATATGCTCTTAACCAAAGAAGCAGCGGTAGAGGAGCTTTATCGCGGCATTCAAGAAGTCATGCCACGCTTGTAACTAGCTTAGACGCCCAAGCACCACCTTCAAGCCTCATTTCAGGGGTCTTAGACCCCTAGCACAAAGCGGCACGGCTTAACTTCTCTTCGCCCTGTCTTCTGGCGCATGGATTGATGAAGAGGATGCCGGCGCTTCTATGGATCCGACAGAAGAATTTGATACTGACTCATCGGCAGAGGACGCATTCAAACTCCTAAACGTCTTCACAGCGGTCTGAACAACCAGAACCAGAAATTGTTGCTCGTTCTCCGCATAGGGAACTTCTAGAGACACAATCATTGGGGACGGCATTCAACCTCCTATTCATACAATGCAGGGTGAAGAGTGCAGACATTGGGACGTCTGCCTCGTAAGGTTTACTGGACGCGTTCCGGGCTAAAAGGGTATATGCCTACCAGGTAGAAGGAATTGATCTGAGCTGTACAGCATTATAAAGTGGAACACGATGCATTAGGTATTGGCCGTGCGACCTGCTTCCGAAGCTGCGTTCAAAATATCGCGAGCTTGCTGATGCAAGCATGGTTCGATCTTTTCAAGAATTTCCTTGCAATAGAATGCTATGACTCTTGCTTCATCATTCGACAGCGACCTGTTCGTGGCTATGGATGAGACGAACCGTTCGCAGGCATCAGAGAAACTGTGGAATGCTTTGGCATGCTGCATGGTACCTCCATCAGTCGTGGCAGTACCTCATCAACCTTCAGGCATATCGCGACATCCCACCATGAGGCGCAAGCGGATTGGCATGCAATCTATGTTTAATCTTAGGAGCCGTCTCCTGGGAAGTTCCCTAGCCTCGAAAACCTGAGGGAATAAAAAACAGAGATTTAATTCGGGTTTAATATGCAGAGCGACGTGTTGCGATTTCGTGCCAATAAAGAACGATGATTGAAAGTCTGCGCTGCGCATATTAACAGCAGAGCAGCGGGTCTCTCCCGTATGGGCAATGATTGTCCGATGTCGGCTCCTTGAGATACCGCCCTTGCCCCCTGCACCAGTCAGCATCTGACAAGGTATCCAATAGTTCTAAAATATCGTGGTGACCAAGCCACTCCAACAGAAGAGTCCAGGCATCCTCCTTGTCACTGTCTGAGAGCATGGACCACACGTCGGAACATGGCGGCTCGGGCGGAGGGATCCCATCAATCTCCAACTCAGCCCAGGCGCTAGAGACAAATTCATAAATAATGAGCCAAACTTCTCGCTTTGGGTAAGCCAGATACATAACAAGCCTCTGTGAGGAAGGGACGGACAGAAACCCAGACGAATGACGTCGGTTTCAACCGTTCATATTTTGAAGGGGTATACGAAATCCTTGAAAAATATTGGTTGCGGGGAGAGGATTTGAACCTCTGACCTTTGGGTTATGAGCCCAACGAGCTACCAGACTGCTCCACCCCGCGCGCGGATACTAACAAAGCGATTCTCGGCAAGTCAAACGGATGCAGTCCCGTTGCTTTCGTGGCTCACGAATGCTAAAGCGGTGCCATGCGTATTGTGTTCATGGGGACACCGGAATTCGCCGTTCCATCCCTTGAGGCGCTGCTCAAGGCGAACCATCAGGTGGTGGGAATTGTCACGCAGCCCGATCGCCCGAAGGGCCGCGGCCAAGCTTTAACGCCCTCTCCAGTAAAACTCATCGCACAACGTGAGCGCATACCGCTTCTACAACCGACCAAAATGAAGGATGGAGAATTTTTAGCGACATTATCCAGCTGGAAACCTGACTATATTGCCGTCGCAGCGTTCGGTCGGATCCTGCCTCCCGCAATCCTTTCCCTCCCCCCCCGGGGTTGTATCAATGTACACGGATCACTGTTGCCGAAGTACCGGGGAGCAGGACCGATCCAATGGGCGCTCATCAATGGGGAAGTCGAAACTGGCATTACCACCATGTTGATGGATGAGGGGATGGATACGGGGGCCCTGTTGCTCCAGGAAACAATGAGTATCAACCCCGAAGATACTGCCGGCAGCTTGTCTGTTCGTCTCGCTCTGCTTGGAGGGCAACTGCTTGTGACGACTCTGGCCCAGTTAGGAGCCGGCACCCTGATTCCTCGAGCTCAAGATCATAGCCAAGCGACTCTGGCTCCGCTCTTGAAGAAAGAAGATGGCCTAATCGATTGGACGTGGCCGGCAACTGCCATTGCCAATCGCATCCGTGGGCTCGATCCATGGCCTGGTGCCTATACTGTTGCCAAAACGGAGCGCTGGACGATTTACCGGTCTGTGGCTTTAGACGAGACGGCAAGAGGGGTTCCGGGTGAGGTGACAGCAGTCCAAAAAGATGCGATCCATGTAGCCACAGGCAGAGGGGTACTGGCGATCTACGAGATTCAAGCAGCCGGTGGCCGCCGAATGCCGGTGGCGCAGTATCTAACCGGCCATCCGATCGGTGTCGGCATGCGATTGAGTGCGCACACACAGTAAATTTTCGATATTCTTATCCAGTGGAATGCGGGTCAGCCTCTGGCAAACGCAACAGCCGATCACGCCAGACGGTGATCGCTTGTGCTCTGCAGCGTTGCCGGGGGTTTTCCGTTAGGATCCACTGTTCGCAATTGGCATGCATGCCTATTCACTCCGCCAGGTCGGTTGCATTGTCGGTGCTCGTTGAATCAGAGCATTCTGAGGAAGGACTCGATACCCTTTTTGATCGTGCGCTACTCCGAACACCACTTGATGGCCGCGACCGTGCGCTGGCCCTTGAACTCACGTATGGGGTCTGCCGTCGCTTGCTCACTATCGATTGGCGGTTGAAACCAGTCCTTGATAAGCCACTGGCCCGTCTGCCAGGACCCGTTCAGATGTTGTTAAGGATTGGTGCCTATCAACTGCTTTTTCTCGATCGGATCCCCGCTTCCGCTGCCGTTAATGAATCCGTGAATCTAGCCAAGGCCCAGGTGAAGAACATGCAGCGGGATTGGGGTGGTTTCGTCAATGCCGTGTTGCGTGCGCTGATCCGTGAGCCGAGCGCGCCTTGGCCATCAGTCCACGATGATGCCGCGTACGCACTCGCTGTACGGTATTCTGTTCCCCAATGGTTGAGTCGTCGCTGGCTCGATCGACTTGGCCTCTCCGCTGCTCAGACCGTCTGCGAACAGGCGAGCCTGATTCCTCCGGTGACGCTTCGCGTGAATCTACTGCGGATCACTCGGGAGGAATTGCTTCGGCGACTGGAGAAGGCCGGCATTCAAGGAAGGCCGACACGAATAAGCCCGGCAGGCATCACGATTGTGGAAGGGGGAAGCGTGGCAATGCTGCCCGGTTTTTCAGAAGGTCACTTCTATGTTGAGGACGAAGCTGCCCAGCTGATCCCTTTCCTGCTGGACGTGCGTCCCGGCGACCTTATCTTGGATGCCTGTGCCGCGCCTGGGGGGAAGGCGACCCATCTAGCCGAACTCATAGAGGACCAGGGATTGATTTACGCAGTCGATAGGAGTGCTGGTAGACTCTCCGTCTTGCAGACGAATTGCAGCCGATTAGAATTGAAGAGCATTGTGCCGATCGTTGGCGACCTGAGAGGCTCTTCGTGGGAAGGCGCAGCAGCCAAAGCGGGCAAGGCGACCGATCCCTTATGGTTCGATCGAATTCTTGTCGATGCGCCATGCAGTGGTCTAGGTGTGTTGCGACGGCATCCCGAGTCGAAATGGCGAAAGGACCAGAATGCGTTCGCACGGCATCAGGCCGTGCAGTCACACATACTCGACTCGGCGGCTCGCTGCTTGCGGCCCGGCGGGGTGCTGGTCTATAGTACGTGTTCAACAGAGCCAGAGGAAAACGAAGCTGTCATCGATGGATTCCTGAGTTCGCATGCGGAGTTCCGTCGAGAGTCCGTGGCGCCCTGGCTGCCGGAAGCCGGCCGGCAACTCCTCACCTCACATGGCGATTTCTCGACGTTGGGAAACGTGGATTCGATGGATGGCTTTTATGCAGCACGCTTGACGCGAGTGGATTCATGACTGCCAGAACCGCGTTGATCGCTCCTTCTATTCTCTCTGCCGACTTTGCCCGCCTGGCCGACGAAGTGGCCGCGGTCGAGCGAGGCGGAGCAGATCTGTTGCACGTTGACGTCATGGATGGCCATTTCGTGCCCAATCTGACAGTGGGCCCGCCAATCGTTGAATCCTTGAAGAAAGTGACCAAGCTTCCCCTGGACGTTCACCTGATGATTACCAATGCCGATGCCTTTCTTGCCGACTTTGCCTCGGCTGGTGCCGATTACCTGACCGTCCATGTCGAAGCCTGCCCACATCTTCACCGGACGGTGCAAGCCATCAAGGAGCGAGGCGTCAAGGCGGGTGTCACGTTGAACCCCGCAACCTCATTGCACACCATCGAAGAAATTCTTCCGGACATCGATCTTCTCCTGATCATGTCCGTGAACCCAGGATTCGGCGGACAGACATTCATCGAGTCCTGCCTCCACAAGGTGAGCACAGCACGACGCATGCTTGAGGGCATCGGAAGCCGCGCGCTGCTCGAGGTCGATGGTGGCGTCAAAGTCGATAACGCGGCTCGAATCCTCGCCGCCGGTGCAGACGTATTGGTCGCTGGTTCGGCAATTTTCTGTGGAGCCGATTATGCGACGACGATCGCCGCTCTCCGGGCGGCTCGGCAGCCTGCACCAGTCCATCGATAGGCCATCGGGTGGACATTTCCTCCCTCATCGACAGCCTGCACCCACTGGAAATCAAGGTGCTCACCGCCTTTGGTGCCAAACCATCTGGGCTGGTGCTCGACACCGACCAACTCTCCAAAGCCACTAATCTTGAAGCCTCGCAACTCAGCATGGCCATCGAATGGTTGCTCGCCAAATCCCTGCTCGCTGTCGACAAGGAAACCGTTACCCCGGTCGTCTCCCTGACAGCTGTTGGCGAGCGTTATCATGGATCGCAAGCCCCCATTGAGGAAGTGTTGGCGGCGGCGAAAAGTGCAGCGGGGACCGGAGGCCGGCTGACGATTCAGGATCTGCAGTCTCAAGATGGCCTTGATCCATCCGATGTCAGCAAGGCCGTCGGCCGCCTGAAAAAGGAAGGGGCGCTACTCATTGTGCAGGGAGGTTGTATTGAGTCCACCGGACGCCCGAGCCCAACGGCCGATCGGCTGAGAAGCTTGCTGCAGCAGGTACATGAGGGGCCTCGCGAATTGGAAAGTTTCGGAGAACACGATCGGCAACTCATTCAAGAGTACGCCGTCAAGCGGGGCAACGCGAAAGAACCGTTTCGCGTGGACGATCGTGTGGCTCGATCTTTCAGAGTCGAGTCATCCGGCCTCACGGCAGCGGAGCATCTGGTGCAGCATGAAGTGACGGAAGAAGTCTCCCAGCTCAGTCCCGACATGCTCAAGGACGGCAGTTGGCGTACAAAGCGGTTCAGGAAATACACCATCAGCCTTCGCGCGCCACGGATCAGCACAGGGAAAAGACATCCGTATCGTGAGTTTCTAGACACCGTCAAATCAAAGCTGGTGAGCATGGGGTTCCAGGAAATGCGAGGGGCGCTGGTGGAGACAGAGTTCTGGAACATGGATGCCCTCTTCATGCCCCAGTTCCATCCTGCCCGCGACATCCACGATGTGTACTTCGTTAAGCATCCCACCCGTGCCTCGCATATAGCTGAGCCGTTCCTTTCTCGCGTCGCTCAGGCTCATCGAAACGGTGGAGCCACCGGGTCAATGGGATGGCGGTATGCCTTTGATGTCGAACGAGCGAAGCGGCTGGTATTGAGGAGCCAAGGTACGGCAGTCTCTGCGAGAACCCTGGCGTCTGGGCCGGAAACCCCGGCCAAATATTTTTCCATCGCACGTTGCTTTCGGTACGATCAGGTCGACGCGACTCATGCCACCGATTTCTTTCAGGTCGAAGGGATTGTCCTCGGCGACGATATCAACTTCCGCACACTACTCGGGCTGTTGAATCTGTTTGCTCGAGAAGTGGCGCAGGCCAAAGAAGCGAAGTTCTTGCCGGCGTATTTTCCGTTCACGGAGCCCTCGGTTGAATTGCATGTCCGTCATCCGCGTCTCGGTTGGATGGAACTCGGCGGTGCAGGACTCTTCCGGCCGGAAGTCACCCTGCCGCTCGGGGTCAAGGTGCCGGTCATCGCTTGGGGGCTTGGTCTGGATCGTATGGCGATGGTCGCGCTGGGCATACACGATATCCGTGAACTCTTCACGAGTAATCTGGAGATGATTCGAACGACGCGAGGCCTGTTCTAGCTCATGCCAACGATTTCAATTTATAAAGGCGATTTGGAGTCACTGCTTGCAGTGGATGGACGTGCGAAGCGGCCCGTGACTATCCAGCAGCTCGAAGAATGGCTGACGCTGGTGAAGGGTGAATTGAAAGAGCACATTGCAGAAACGGGAGAGTTGCGGGTTGAGCTACAGGACAGCAACCGGCCCGATCTCTGGTGTTGCGAGGGGATTGCACGGCAAATCCGCATCAAACAACAACGAAAGGTCAGACCCTATCCGTTTTTCTCGGCGAAGTCCAAGAAGACCTTAAGACGCCTGACTGTCGCGCCGGGCCTGGAGCGGGTGCGCCCGTACGTTGCAGCCTGCACATCAACGGGATATCGCGTGACGGAGGAAGGATTAGCACAGCTGATTCAGACGCAGGAAAAACTCTCCGATATCTTCGGACATAAGCGGAAAACTGTCTCCATCGGTCTCTACCGGTTAGCGCGTATTCAATTTCCTGTGACATATGAACTCGTGAAACCGGATGCCGCGAAGTTCACTCCTCTTGGCATGGAAACGACGATGACGCTGTCCGAGATTCTGATGGTCCATCCGAAAGGGCTCGAGTATGGACATATCTTAGCTGGACACGATCAGGTGCCGATTCTCCGAGACGCCACAAGGCAGCCGTTATCATTTCCGCCCATTATCAATAGCCGCGAAATCGGCGAAGTGCAGATTGGTGACGATGCCTTGTTCGTGGAGGTCACGGGGACCGATCTCCCAATGGTGGTGCTGACGCTGAATATCTTCGCAGCCAATCTGGCTGATCGAGGGGCGATCATTGAGCCGATCGATGTGCGCTATCCCACTAAGACGCCGTTCGGAAAACAGGTCGTGACGCCTCGGGACCTCGATATCACGCGGACGATTCCCATCCAGACCATTGAACAGGCGCTCGGCCAAACGATCGGCGCGCAGGCGGTCAAACGTGCCCTTGAGGTATATGGGTATGTGGTCACTCCGTCAAAAGGTACAATCAAGGTGAAGTTACCACCCTACCGCCAGGACCTCATGCACCCCATGGACGTCGTCGAGGACGTTGCTATCAGTCGGGGTTATGGAGACTTCTCGCCCGTCATGCCGGCACAGTTTACGGTCGGCGCGCTTTCGAAAATCGAGCACACTTCCGACCGGGCGCGAGAACTGATGGTCGGCTTGGG
>Ga0075420_100005529_pt1 | contig 11126 bp, 9 predicted proteins | sample SoiMetdeltSBSDD4_FD_75296 | JGI IMG/M metagenome (GOLD analysis project Ga0075420, IMG submission 75296) | Bulk soil microbial communities from a Populus tree surrounding site in Tennessee, USA - Soil MetaG P. deltoides SBSDD4 | ecosystem: Environmental > Terrestrial > Soil > Tree plantation... | reverse complement strand
CCGTTTCCTGGCACAGCGCTTTGAAACCGACCTGATTGCTCCCGCATTGGATGGATCGGATGAGGCGGACCGGCAGTTGCGCCAGTACTGCGCGGATATCGAATGGGTACCCTTACGCGGCCCCTCGTTGGTTCGGCGGCTCGCGAGGCTCGGGCCGTATCGGAGGGATGCGGCATTTGCCGGGGCTATTCGAAATCGACTGATGAGCGGACGCTATGGCGCTGTGCAACTGGAGAAGCCGGCAATGATCTCCCAGCTTCCCGGCCGGCTTGACGTGCCGATTATTCTCGATGTCTGGGCGTATGGTCTTGCGGGTCCGTTACGGGCACTTCGTCATGAAGCCGGCGTGATCAGGCGAGCAAGAAATCTCGTGCGGCTGATGCGATATGGATTCTTCGACCGGTATTGCTGGCCGAAGATCCATTGCCTCCTGGTCGTATCCGAGCAGGATCGCGTCCGCTGCGAACGATCACGACCGACCCAGCGAGCTCTCGTGGTTCCCAATGGAGTGGATTGCGCGGTCGTCCACCCCAAGCAAGACTATCAGACGTCCAGGCCGGTGATTCTCTTCAGCGGAGACATGAGTTTCGAGCCCAATATCGAAGCCGCGCTGTTCCTCGCCACGGAAGTCTTTCCGATCGTTCGGCGCGATGTGCCGGAAGCAGAGCTGCGACTGGTCGGACGTAAACCGGATCCACGCATTACTGCGCTGGCCGGGAAGGGGGTCGTGGTGACCGGAGAGGTCGCAAACATTTTGCCTCATTTGCATGCCGCGACAGTGTTTGTGGCGCCGCACTTTACCGGTGCGGGAACGCGCACGAAATTATTGGAAGCCATGGCGGCAGGGTTACCCATCATCACCACGCACGTCGGAGTCGAAGGTGTGAAGGCTCAAGCCGGTCGGGAGTTGGTCATCGCGGACAATGCCGTCGAGATGATCGAATCCATTCAGACGCTCCTGGCAAGTCCAGCAGATCGAGAACGATTCGGGCGCGCGGCGCGTCGTCTTGCGGAACGAGAGTACGATTGGTCGCAGTCCCTCTGGCCGCTGGAATCCTTGTACCGGGACATGCTGCACGTGAAGGCCAAAGCATGCTGACCGTTTCTCTTGTCATCCCGGTCTTGAACGCCGAGCGAACCCTCGTCCCATGCCTGAACGCATTGGGACAATTGAACCCGCCACCTCTGGAGATCCTCCTGGTCGATAACGGGTCGACGGACGGAACGCTTCCGCTGGCGAAACAGTTTCAAGCGCGCGTTGCGAATTGTCTCATCCTTCATGAGCCCAAACGAGGAGCATCGGCGGCAAGGAATGCTGGTATCCATGCGGCGCGGGGGGATATCGTCGCGTTCACCGATGCAGATTGCGCGCCGCGGCCTGATTGGCTCGAACATGTTCTGCAGGCATTTGCCGAGCCAAGCATCGGCGCGGTTGCCGGCAAGATTGTCGGTGCGACGAGTACATCTCTTCTTGAACTCTTCAGCGCCCTTTATACGTTGCAGTCATCGGATGTGCCCGCGATTCATGAACGATGGACGCCTTGGGCGGGAGGCTTTCCCACCGCCAACCTTTCGGTCAGGCGTCTGCTCCTCGAACAACTCGGCGGGTTCGATGAAGACGTGGCGATCTACGGGGAGGATTACGATCTGTGCGCTCGGCTCTATGGGGCAGGGTCACGCATAGCGTTTACGCCCCATCCTTCGGTCGTCCACCATCACCGGTCCACACTCACGGAACTTTTGAGGCAGGCGTTCGGGTTCGGTCGAAGCCACGCCTATTTGATGCAGCGTCATCACGTGTCCGGCGTCTGGCTCGAATTGCCGCGCCGTGCCGTGCGATGGCGGACGATCGCTGTGAGTATGTGGATCGATTGTGCATCGCCGGACAAGAAGCTGGCGACACTTCTCACAGCCGGACTGTTGTATCGGTCTCTGTTGGCTCTCGCCCCGCTCTATGCTGCGTGGTTGATTTGGGAAACGAGAAAGCGAGCGATATCGCGCGGAGCCCATCCGCCGTTCACGCACTCGGCACGTCTGGCCTTGCTGCTGCTGTTGAAGTCCTGCAGCATGACCTTGGGTCGTTGGTGGGGATCATGCCGGTATAGAACGGTGTGCATCTGACGTTGTGGTGACCGGAAGGGCAATGTGTGGTTTGGCGGAGATCCCCATGAAGATCGATCCCACTGCAGTGTCCGTCATCATCTGCTCGAAGGATCGGCATCAGCACCTCGAACAGGCCGTCGCGTCCGTTCGTGCCGCGGATCCCATCGGCGCACAGGCGGAGATCGTCGTGGTTGAAGAAGGTGATTCTCCAAGGGCGGTGGTGGGAACGCACTATGTGTTCCTGCCAAGGCAAGACCGTGGGTTCGGATATGCGCGTAACATGGCGGTGAAGCATGCGACGGGCGCCCTGCTCGTCTTTCTGGACGACGACTGTGAAGCCGAAGCGGGGTGGCTCGAGGCGCTCCTTCTTCCGTTTGATGACGACCGCTGTCCCGTTGGCGTCGCCGGCGCGGTATCGGTCCGTGGATGCGGACCGCTCGGGTACGCAGAAAACATTCTGGGATTTCCAGCGGGAGGGCTTCGCTATCGTCACGAAGCGCGTGGCCATATTCAACGGACTCATTATCTGTCCACCTGCAACTGCGCGTATCGGCGTGAAGCACTCGTTCAAGCCGGGGGGTTTCCGGAGGAAGCGCGAAATGGAAATGAAGATGCCTTGTTGGCGGAACGAGTCTCGGCATCGGGCCTGTGTGTGTATACGCCGCATGCAGTGGTGTATCACCGCGCCAGAGACCGGTGGGGAGCAATTTTTCACTGGTTCATGCGACGCGGAGCAAGTGAACTGGCGACCTTCGGAAACCGGCTGCACCCGGTGACTTTTGGTGGGTACGTACTCCGAAGTTCATGGTCATTGCGTCTGTTGATCCTTGTGGTCGTCATGGCGTTGATTCCGAGCGGCGTACGGTGGCTTCCCTTCGCACTCGGGATGTATTACATCACCACACTGTGGCGGTTTCGATTTGCCCGTCAGTATCCATCCCATCGAATCGGCTGGTGGGTGGTGCCATTGGTGAAGGTGACCATGGATGTAGGCAATGAAATCGGCCGCCTGAGATTTTTGATGGTGAGGGCCGGATCATGACCACGCCGCAGACCGTCCTCTTCGTCTCGAATCACGGAGACATTCGCGGCGGCGGTGAAATCAGTCTACTCAGTCTTTTGGATGGGCTCAGGCGATCACTCTCGTGGAGACCCGTGCTGGTCGTTCCGGAAGAGGGGTCTGTAGCGGTGAAGAGCCGTACAGCCGGTGTTCCCACCTATGTGGTCCCCATGCCGACATTCAGAAAGATGACGCCGGCTGTGCCGCGTCATCTTCTACAGTTGGCGCGGCTCACACGGACGACCGGCGCCCAGCTTGTTCATGCGAATGGAACCCGGGCCATGATGTATGGCGGGATTGCGAGCAAATTGGCACGGTGCCCGGTGGTCTGGCATGTGCGGGTGATGGATTCCGATGGTCTTCTCGATCGAGGTCTCCATTGGATGGCTACCAGAGTGATCGTCAATTCACAGGCCGTTCGACACAGGTTTAGCTGGGGCCAGGCAAAGAAGATCCATTGTATTCACAACGGAATCGATACGAGCCACTTCGCTCCGCGTTCTCCCGACTCAGTCGCGCGCGCTTCGTTGAGACTTGCGGAGGATGATCGGGTCGTCCTGAGCGTGGGCCGCTTTGTGGCCTATAAAGGCTACGAAGACCTTCTGTATGCCTGGCGGCAGGTTCTCCACGTCATACCCAGAAGCAAACTGGTCCTGGCAGGAGACGGTGCACTGCAAAGGGACCTCGAAAAACTTGCCGAGAAGTTGGGGATCGCTCACCAGGTCCGGTTCATCGGGTGGGTCGAGGATGTGCGGCCGATCCTGGCGCTCAGCGAGTTGTTTGTCCTGCCTTCGCACGGAGAACATTTCGGTCGTGTGATCATCGAAGCCATGGCGATGGGAAAAGCTGTGATAGCGACGAGGGCAGGGGGGGTTCCTGAGATCGTCGTCCCCCACCAAACCGGACTTTTGGTTCCACCCGCCGATCCCGCTCGATTGACGGAAGCGATGTTGGATCTGCTGAGCCATCCATCTCAATCAGTCAAGTACGGGGAGGCGGGGCGGCGTCGAGTCGAAGCGCATTTTAGCCTCGATCAGCATGTCCAGGCGGTCGAACAGGTCTATCACGACGTGCGAGGGGTCTGCAGTGAGCGGATGTAATCTGTGCGGCGGCACGACATGGACGACATTGGAACTGCACGGTTCGACACAAGTCGTGCAATGTCGCTGCGATCTCGTCTTTGTGACTCCCGTGCCCGCACGGAGCGATATCGAGGGCACGTACCGGGATGAGTACTATGAGGCCTGGGATGATCAGAAGAGGGCGAGACGTGCCATCTGGGAACGGCGGGTAGCGGCGATCTCACAGTTGGTCGAGCGGCCTGGACGGTTGCTCGACGTGGGATGCGGAGATGGGATGTTTTTGGACCTGGCGCACCAGAATGGATGGACAGTGACCGGAACCGAGATTTCGGCAGCGGCAGCGTTTCGTCAGGCGAGATTCGACATCAAGCAGGGGGAAGTATGGGAAACCGGCCTCCCTTCAGAGTCCTACGACCTCGTGACCAGCTGGCATGTGATCGAACATGCATCGGATCCCACCCGCATGATGCAAGAGATCTATCGCGTCCTCAATCCCGGCGGGAGGCTGGTCCTGGCAACCCCGAATTTGAACGATTATCTGTTTCGTCTCGCGTATCTGGCCGGAAGGCTGCGATGGCCGACGCTGTACGAGGAGGATGAACGGGAACTGCACCTCTTTCATTTTACGGCTGAGACGCTCGCGCGCCTGATCTCGTCCGTGGGGTTCACCGATGTACGAGTCGGATTCGATCGAGGAGCGGCAGCCGTCTTCGGCAAACAACTCGTCAATTCGCTCGCGTATGGCTGGTATCGATTGACCGGTGTGAACTGGGGAATCGGCCTTGAACTCACCGCCAGGAAACCGGGACCAGTATCGAGTGTGTTCCAGTCAGGGGAAAATAGATGATCCGGTTGGGCGTCGATGGTCGCGAATTGATCCCAGGCGTCCGCACCGGCATCGGTCGTTATGTCAGAGAAATCCTCCGCGCCGCCTGCGCCAGAGAGTGGGACTGCATCGTGTATAGCGATGGCCCCGTCTGTCGTGGAGATATTCCTTCTCGGGTCATGATCAAAACCTTGCCACAGCGATGGACCGGGTGTTGGGATCAAATCACCCTTCCCAGGCAACTCAAAAAGGATCGTGTCTCGGCGTGGCTGTCGCCCTATTATAAGACTCCGTTGATGGCGCCTTGTCCAACGATCATTACGATTCATGATCTCTTCTTTATCGGATATCCGGGACAGGCGCGTCCGGTGTATGACGCGTTGATGACCGGGTTGGGTCGGATCTATGCCGGTCGCGCTGCCGCCGTCATCGCCGATTCGGCCTATTCCAAACGTTCAATCATCGACCGGCTTGCACTGCATCCCGAGAAGATTACCGTCATCCCCGTCGCCCTCGGAAGCGAGTTCAGGCGCGAACCGCTGACTGCGCGAATTCAGCGCACATATGGGTTGAGCTTGCCGTATGTGCTCTATGTTGGAAACTTCAAGCCCCATAAGAACATTCCCCGGCTGCTCGAGGCCTTTGCCGGATTGGACCAGCCCCTCCGGTCTTCGCATCAGCTGGTGCTGGCCGGAGGCGATCATCGAGCGATTCCCGCCCTTCATGAGCAGGCTCACCGGTGGGGCATAGCAGACCGTGTGAAGTTCACCGGGCTCATCGATGATACGGATCTGCCGGCTCTCTACGCCAACTGTGCGTTATTCATGCTGCCATCCTTATCGGAAGGATTTGGGTTGCCGGCCTTGGAGGCTATGGCATGCGGCGCTCCGGTCGCGGCATCGAATCGCACGGCAATTCCCGAGGTTGTCGGGGAGGCCGGGGTGTTGTTCGATCCGGAGCACGCCGTAGACATCACGAAGACCATGACCGAGCTGCTCATCGACACACATCGTCGAGAGGAATTGCGCGCGCGAGGAATCGAACGGTCTCGCGCCTTTTCGGTTGATCGAACTGCAGCCCAAGTTCTCGAACTGGTGGCAGATGTGATTCGCAGGCGCGATGCCTGCCATCGAAAGGCGTCTCTTGAACGATCAGCCTCGAGGGCCGCATGAACACTGAGACCGGCCTCGTCGGATGTGTCTGCGGAATGACACGGCATGCGCCGCGCCTATGGAATGCGTCAGTGGATAACCTATTGTGTGACGGATGCGGCTTGTTCTTGCGTCGAGCCGTTCCGTCTGATGATGAGATCGCGGCCCGATACCGGCAGTATTATTGGGTGGAATTTTCACAGGAACAAGTCAGCACGGCCAGGGACAATGTGTACCGGCATACGATTGCTCGTATTCATGCGCGCCGCGGTACTCCCGGGACGCTCATCGACGTCGGATGTGGAGCAGGCCGTCTGTTGATGTATGCCCAGGTCCGCGGGTGGCGCGCTGTAGGGTTCGAGCTCTGCGAGCAAGCGGCTGAACATGGGCGAGCCCGCGGGGCGACGATCCACCGGCAGAGTTGGTTGCCCTGTCCGCTGGAAAGTGAATCAGCCGATGCAGTCACCTTTGTCAACGTGCTGGATCACTTGCCCAGGCCGTTTGACGCCTTGACGGAAGCGTGGCGAGTCTTGCGCCCCGGTGGAGTGCTCTATGTGCGGGTACCGAATGGTCCCCTCCATGCGCGGTTGAGCAAATTGGCCTCCGTGCTTCAGATTCCAGATTTCGCGATCGTGCATTTGTACGGATTCGGCAAACAAGCCTTTGAATGTCATCTGCCACGGTTGGGATTTACCGACGTGGATGTGCGGACGTCTCCTCCCACTCAGGCCGACGCGTATGAATATCCCGGACTGACCGGCTATCTGAGGCGGGCACTCAAACGTATGGATTACCTGGGCTATATCCTTTCTCGACCCTTTGGATTCGACCGACTGGCGTGGGGGCTCTCCGTCGAAGTCATGGCCGTGAAGGCGAGACCTTCATGAAGGAATCCTGATGTCCTGGAGGCGGTGGAAAAGGAGGTTTCGATATGGTGAAGCGGTTGTGCTACTCGCTCTGCTCACCGCATTACTCGCGGTGGGACTGACCGTGCTGGTCCGATCCTATTATCATCAGGATTTGAAGGGATACCACCCGCTCGATCTCTCGCGGGGGAAGCTATTGGAAAAGAAGGAAAGTCCTTCTTCGCCTGGGGACCCATCTCGCTAGGACTGGTCATATGTGCGGAATCTGCGGATATCTTGGAAACGGGGAACCTCTGCTCCTGGAGCGGATGCTGCAGAGGCTCGTACACCGCGGTCCTGACGAGCGCGGGATCCATCATGAGCCAGGTTTGGGTTTGGGAATTAGACGGCTGCGGGTCATCGACCCGGAGGGCGGGCGTCAACCGGTGAGCAATGAGGCCGGGACTGTTCTGGCGGTCATGAATGGTGAGATTTATAACTACCGTGAACTCCGGCATGGCCTGATACAGAAGGGACATCGATTTGCATCGGAATCGGATACGGAGGTATTGGTCCACCTCTACGAGGAGGAAGGCGCAGCGTTCGTGCAGAAACTGCGCGGGATGTTTGCTTATGCGTTGTGGGACCGAGAGCGTCGTCTCTTGGTACTTGCGCGGGACCGGTTTGGCATCAAACCGTTGTACTATAGGCATAGGTTTTCCCATGACGGCTCGTCTTCGCTCTTGTTCTCCTCGGAACTGCCGTCCCTATTAGCCGCATGTCCGGCGGTCAGCCTTCGCCCGCAAGCGATCCTGGATTATCTGCATCTCCTCTATGTTCCTGGGCCCGATACGATATACGAGGGGATTCACCAGGTGAGGGCGGGCGAGATTCTGTCGGTGAGAAACGGTCGCATCGAATCGTCCCTGTACTGGCATCCTTACCCAAGCGGGTCGGTTCACCAATGGACAACAAAAGAAGAAGGAATCGAACATCTCCTCTCACGACTTCGGGATTCCGTTCGCGCCCATCTCGTCAGCGACGTGCCGCTGGGGCTCTTCCTGTCCGGAGGGATCGATTCGAGCGCCATACTGGCTTGTATGCGGCAGGAGATCACGGGGTCCATCAAAACGTTCTCAATCGGGTACGACGCTCCGGCAGATGCCTCGTACAACGAGCTGCCTGCCGCCCGGAAGGTGGCCACGTACTTCCACACCGATCATACCGAAGAGCGGGTGAATCCCGATGCCGCTGCTCTCCTGCCGCGCATCGTCGCCGGGATGGCGGAGCCGTTCGGTGATTCTTGCGCGATCCCGACGTATCTCGTGTCTCAGGTGGCTAGGCGGACAGTCACGGTCGCGCTGTCCGGCATCGGTGGTGACGAATTGTTCGGCGGGTATCCGCGTTATCTCGGAGCCAGAATGGCCGGCTGGTACAACAGAACCCCACTCGCATTCCGTAAGATTGTGGCTCACTCCGTGGCACGGCGCCTTCCGGAAGGATATGGGGCGCGTGATTATGCAGGTCGAATGAGGCGGTTTTTGGCAGATGGCGAGCGGCCCCTGGCTGAACAGTATGCGCGATGGACGACGTTCGTCCCGCAGGAATGGGAAAAGGCCGCATTCACGCGCGACCTCCTGGACGCCTGTGCCACCCTTGTCCCGGCGGTGAAGCAGCAAAGGTTGTTCGAACAATGGCCGGTGGATGAACCGGCCTCACGAGCTGCGGGCGTCGATCTGCAGACCTATCTACCGGATGATCTGTTGCGAATGGGCGATCGGATGAGTATGGCCCACTCGCTCGAACTTCGCGTTCCGTACTGTGATCATGTGCTGCTCGGATTTGCGCAGTCGATTCCGGAGTCCTTGCGGCTCTCCGGATGGCGGCTCAAGGGGTTTTTCCGGGATGCTCTGAAAGGCATCCTGCCCGGGTCTGTGTTAACCGCTCCGAAGTATGGATTCCGTATTCCCCTCGCCCGCTGGATCAGGCAGGACCTCCGGCCCATGGTCTACGATCTGTTGAGCGAATCAACCATTCGCCGGCGCGGCTATGTACAGCCGGAGTATGTGCAGTGGCTGTTGAGCGAACATGACCGGGGATCGCGCAACTTTGCCGATCAGATCTATGCGCTGTTGATCCTCGAGCTCTGGCATCGCCAACCAGCGGCGACGGGTCATGCGATAGAAGGGTATTTCGTATCGTGAATATCGCGCTTTTTTCAGAAGTCTCGGCAGAACAGGTCATCGGGGGCGCAGAGCGGGTCTTGCGGGAACAGGCTATGGGGCTCAGAGACCGCGGACATCATGTCGAAGTGATCAGCCGTGCGCGGCCGGGAGATCCTCACGACCATGTCGTGATCGACGGCATTCTGGAGCGCCGCTATCACGTGAGGCGCACGAATGAACTCTCATTCGTCTCCTCGACCATGAAGCAGACCATCACGGCTTTTGAACGCGCGCAACGCCGTGCCACGATCGATGTCGGAATCGTCTATCAATCCCTGGCCGGTCTGGGACCTCTGCTGAAAAGGTCCGGCGTCATCACAAGCTGGCTGTACATGTGTCTCTCCCTTGCGCATGAAGAGTTCATGACCCGCACCCTCCCGGGGGCGTCGGGTGAGGCCCGCCTGCGATGGACGGTGAACGCCTATGCGCGGCGGTGGATCGAGCGTCTGGTGATGCGCCGATGTCGATCCATCGTCGTGCTCAGTGACTTCATGCGCAAACGCGTCATCGACGTGCATGGGATTACAAAAGACAAGATTCATGTCGTTCCCGGAGCGGTCGATCAGAAACGGTTCCGTCCCGCCACGGCACGTCACCAGGTGCGGCGGGCGCTGGGTCTTCCGGAAGACAGGATATTGTTATTCACCGTGCGAAATCTTGTGCCTCGAATGGGACTGGAGAATTTGATCCAGGCGATCGCCTGTCTGGAGGCGGACGATGAGCGGCCGTTGGTTCTCGTGGGCGGCGAGGGACCACTTCAAGTGAAGCTTGACCAACTCATTCACAAACACCGATTAAGTAAGGATGTGAAACTCATTGGATTTGTTCATGAGGATCAACTCCCCCTGTACTATCAGAGCGCAGACTTGGTGGTGATGCCGACGCTTCAACTCGAAGGATTCGGGCTGGTGACCGTCGAGGCGATGGCCTGCGGGACACCGGTGTTGGCCACGCCGGTTGCCGCATTGCCGGAAGTGGTGCATCGCATTGATCCTCTGTTGGTCGCCGAAGGCACCGACCCCGCATCGTTGGCCGCAGCGATTGCCAAGATCATCGGTCGGTTCCGCGCCGATCCCGAAGAGGCTCGTCGCTTATCGCGCAAAAGCAGGCAGCTTGTCGAGACAGTCTATAACTGGGACCGGCACTGTGCGGATCTTGAAGGACTCATTCAAGACGTCGCCGCGGTGCGGGCACGGAAAGCCGCATAGCTCGGGAAATATGGGACATCATACGGTCATTCATGTCATTACCCGTCTGGATTATGGGGGGTCTGCTCAAAATACCATGCTCACCACGTTGGGGCACCATCGCGACGTGTTCACGCCGTTGATCGTGGCCGGGTTGCCGGGTCGATGGGATGCCCAGGGCGGGCAGCCGGCCACGGAGATGAACTGCCGGCTGTTGGATCGAGCAGGCATTCGGTGGCATCTCGTTTCGTCGCTGGTTCGCCCCGTTCGGCCGCTCGAGGATCTCCGTGCCCTCTGGGAACTGATCAGACTGTTTCGCCGTGAGAAGCCGGCTCTCGTGCACACCCATACTTCCAAAGCCGGAGTGCTGGGGCGGATCGCCGCATGGATGGCAGGTGTTCCGGCCATCGTCCATACACCGCACGGTCACGTCTTCTATGGTCATTTCGGTCGGATTCTGACGTGGGTCTTCTTGCGAATCGAACAGGTATTGAGCCGGCTCACTCACCGCATGATCACCCTGACCGAATCGGAACGTGATGATCATCTCCGTCATGGCGTGGGACGACCGGAGCAGATTGCCGTCATTCCGAGTGGGATCGAACTGGAGAGTTTTCGCAAGCTTGTCGCCGTACGTAAGGAACGTC
>Ga0075420_100005525_pt1 | contig 11131 bp, 8 predicted proteins | sample SoiMetdeltSBSDD4_FD_75296 | JGI IMG/M metagenome (GOLD analysis project Ga0075420, IMG submission 75296) | Bulk soil microbial communities from a Populus tree surrounding site in Tennessee, USA - Soil MetaG P. deltoides SBSDD4 | ecosystem: Environmental > Terrestrial > Soil > Tree plantation... | reverse complement strand
CTGGCCTCAACTACCGGTTCGATTATGGATCGAGAGACTCACGCGGCACTTCGGGCAGGGAATGCCCAGCCGGTTGCGGATCACCTTCAGCTTGCGAGTAGTCGGGGCGAGCCGGGATTAGATTGTCCGTTTGGCAACCGGGATGGTCGAACGGCGAGAGTAGCTACGAACATCGGGATGTTTCAGCGGCCCAAGCACGGCTGGAATGACAAGGTCGAAGTGGGGATCTCCGCCGTCATCCAACCGATCCTTGCCGATGCTATAGATCGCTCGCTGTGTGTCGCTCCACAGCATCGGCATTCCCGTGAAGGGATCATAGTAACGAGAACCGACCTCCGCCAATCGGTTCGGTATCGTCGTAGCTGCACTGGGCTTGCGGAGGAGAATCTGCAATGAGACGAGGCGCAGTCTGGCATCCGTTTCCATCAACCGGTGGCTGAATGTCTCCCAATCAGGCTCGAACTCCAGCGGGTGGAAGACTCGATCCAACAGCGTTCTCTGGGAGGAGCGCGCCACGTCTTGCAGTTTTGGAAGGGGACTGTGCAGCGACTCCGTGGCCTGAATCGTCAGGTCATAGTAGGTCGCGTACGTCTCCCACATTCGCTGAGACTCGAAGGGGCTTCCCAGCATCGTCGTGAGAAGGGGATGTTGGACGTGACGAAACGCATCAGGGGTGATCTCCGCTTGTTTCGCCAACCATTCCTGCGTCGCGATGGTTTCCTCCTGTCCTCCGGTCAGATCCAACATTGACGGACGTCCACGAGTTGTCCCGAGCACAAATTGATTCCGAATCGGCCAGCGCAGCGAATATTCTTCTTTCGTCAGCGGTGCGGTCCAGGGGAGTACGTGATCTGCCTGTAAGCCGCTGTTCGTGGAACTCAGTAGTTTCGACACGAAGCGGATGTCGTCATCGACGATCAGGAGTGCCATCGTCTTCACGGATACCGTTTTTGCATCCGCAAGTATCATCCGCCACGCGCTTAACTCCCGTTGTAACCGCGCCAGCCCCGTTGACGGCTGTTGCACAAATCCTGCGGCGACATAAAGGCGGTGAATAGTGAACAGCTCTTCGAATCGCGGATTGCCGATGTGTCCAAATCCCCAGTCTTCGACGGGCATCGCCAGTAATCGGGCATAGCGATCCAGCAAGATGACGTAGCGGTCCAACGACAGGCGAAACATGGCATCGGGTTGACGAAACGCAGAAAGAGGATCCGACGCAGTCCAGGCAGGAAAGGCTTCTCCGGCATCGATCATGATGCGTAACTCGTTCCGCCCGGGCTTGCGATAGTCAAAGAGCCGGTAGTTTGGATCGGCATCGGCTTCCATCCAGATGTCATATCCCGTTTGAACTGGATCGACGATGGATGATGCGGCAAATCCCACCATCATGAAATAGCCGTTCTGAAGCGCCGTTTGGACATGCTTTTCAGGAGCCTGAGTGAGCTGGATGTACGTCTCGCTGGGCCTGTCGCCCTTCGTCGACCATATGAGTCCGGAAATCTCCAGAAAGATGGCGACAATTGCTATAGTGATGATCAGATTCCGCATGGTGAACGGCTCTCCTTCTTACGGTATAAAGAGACCAACACCTGTGCCCATAACCGGTGACGGCCACGACTCAGGAAGGTGATTCCCTGAGGGGAGGGTCGCCGTGTGACAAACAGCAAGCCTCGTGCCTCCCCGCAAAGGATGCATGATCCCGCGATTTCGACCCAATATGATAAATAATGTTCGGGAACTCATTCGTTGCGTGAGCAGACAAGGTCAAAATTGAACTTGACAACATCCGATCAGTTCCCATAGATTTTCAAGCGTTTTCATTCAGCATCCAGGCGAAGGGAAGAGGGTGAGAATCCCTCGCGGTCCCGCCGCTGTAAGTGGGAAATAAGATCGCCGGCGCCACTGTCCGCTCATCTGGACGGGAAGGTCCGGCGAATGATGCGGATCTTGAGAATTTGTCGGCCTACCGATTCGCCGGCATCCGCAAGCGTGACGCTCGTTCTTCCCGGCGTCGCGGACCCACGAGCCAGAAGACCTCCCTTGGGTGTGACTTTCGTTCCCTCGTGGGCTGGGGAGCGGGTGAGGATCAGAAGCGGGTGTCATCCTCAGGGTCCCCCAACAGGCCCTGGGGATTTTTTATTTGAGCACCTGTTCGGGAGGACCGTGGATCAGGATAGCAACCGTGTGTTGCATGGTCTGCATGGCTCTGTGTCCGGGTTCGTCCGGAGCATCGGATGAACGTCACTCAGGCGACCACGTCATGAAGCGACGACAGCAAGGCATACTGACGGGAATGCCGTTCATGACGAACCTAACATCCCGGACGTTCATCGACGATACCGGCAGGAAATTGTATGTCGCGACTCCGCCTACTCGCATCGCATCGCTCGCACCTAGCGTCACCGAAATGTTGTTTGCGCTGGGAGCGGACGAGCAGGTCGTTGCGGTGACGGATTTCTGTGATTATCCCCCGGGGGCCGGTCGCAAGCCAAAGCTCGGCAGCACCAAACCGAATATCGAAACATTGGTGGCGCTCAAAGCCGATCTGATCCTGGCGCCGCGTGCGTTCATTGATTCCACCGTCATCGCAAAACTCGACAGCCTGAAGATTCCGACCTATATCCTGGAGGCAAAAACCATCGAGGATATTTTGTCTCACCTCCACACCATTGGGCGGATTGTGGATCGTACGCCGGCGGCGACCCGCCTTGTTGCGGAGATGCGGAACCGGATTCAAGCCGTGAAGCAACGGACGGCTCTGCTGTCCCGTCCGCGTGTGTTCTATGTTTTAAATAGTGAACCGCTCATGACCGTCGGCCCGGGAAGCTTCATTCACCAGCTTCTGGAACTGGCAGGAGGGTCCAATATCGGCGGGATTACCGGCCAGCCCTATCCACGGATTTCCATTGAAGATGTGTTGAAACAGAATCCTGACGTGCTGATTTTCCCCGCGGGTCCCTCCGAGGGCATCCCGGAACAGGAACAACGGCAATGGCAGCGCTGGTCTACTCTCAATGCCGTTCGGGACAAGCGGATCTACCGGATTGACAGCGTTTTGATGGACCGTCCGGGCCCTCGGATTGTCGACGGGCTCGAGCTTCTGGCGAATTACCTTCATCCGTCCGCATGGCCGCCATCTTCCCCCGCGGCTCAGTAATCCCATGACGGGTCCTCACCATCTTGAAACGGCGCCTTCTTCTTCCCCTGCAGGAGAAGCCTCTCCCTCCGATCCTCTTGTGACTGTGCTCGCAGTTCATCACCGGCTGTCACGACGCTGGATGGCCGTGATGGGAATTCTTGCGACCGTGACGGTCCTTCTAATCCTGTTATGCCTCAGGGTCGGATCACAACCTGTCGATCTTATCGATATGGTACACACATTCTCGCATATCATTGTTCCGGACCGTTCCCAGACTGACGTGGAGATCGGCGAGACGATCCTGCTCTATGTCCGCTTACCGCGAGTATTGCTGGCGTTGTTGATCGGTGCGAGTCTTGCGGTCGTGGGTGTGGCACTCCAGGCCCTGTTGAGAAATCCGCTGGCGGATCCCTATGTCTTGGGCATCTCCAGCGGATCGGCATTGGGTGCGTCCCTGGCGCTCTCGATAGGAGTCGGCCATTCGCTGGTGCAACAGGCGACTGTGCCGTTCTGGGCATTTGTTGGAGGAATCGCCGCAATGGCCGTCGTCTATCGCATTGCTCTTTCCGGGGGACGGCTGCCGGTCCACACTCTGCTGCTGACGGGAATTATCATCAATGCCGTATTGTCCGCGGTGATTCTCTTCGTCACGTCGATCCTCGACCCGACAAAGCTGTTTCGCATGATGTCCTGGCTCATGGGTAATGTCCCTTCTCCCGATTTTGCCACGCTCGGAATTCTGGCGGCATATGCTGGAGTCGGCATCCTGTTGTTGCTCCGTCAAGCCGGGAACCTGAACCTATTGGCGCTGGGAGAAGAGTCCGCCATGACCCTTGGTGTCGATGTGGAGCGTGTGAAAAAAACCGTGTTTGTACTCGCGGCTCTTCTCACCGGCGCCGCTGTATCCGTAAGCGGCATGATCGGTTTTGTCGGTATGGTGGTGCCGCATATGTTGCGAATGACCATCGGAGCGGATCACCGCTTTTTGCTTCCGGCGTCCGCATTGATTGGTGGATGCTTTCTGATGATCTCGGATACCATGGCCCGCACCTTGTTCGCCCCTTCGGAAATCCCGGTCGGCATCGTCACCGCCCTTATCGGGGGACCGATTTTCATCGGGCTGCTAATGACGCATACGGCCCGTATGAACGTGTGATCGGTCATGATCGTGTCACCGTCACGACCAGCAGAGCAGGCATTTTACCTTGACCGGGTCTGTTTCGACTATCGTCACGGACCCCGAGCGGCTGAATCGCCGCATGGTGGGACCCTGTTCAGAAAATTGACCTTTTCGGTCGTCGCGGGAGAAATGCTGGGCGTAATCGGTCCGAACGGGTCCGGCAAAAGCACATTGATCAAACTGCTTGCCGGGATCGTGCGGCCATGTGCAGGGGCTATTCATGTGTTCGGACGAGATGCGGGCTCGCTCACGCGGAATGACTTCGGCAAGTTGATCGCATATGTTCCCCAAGAATTCCTTACGACGTTTCCGTTCACGGTCAAGGATATCGTGCTCATGGGACGGTATCCGCACCGCAAGGCCGATTGGCTGTCGTTCTGGGGATGGGAGCGGGAGGCGGATTTCCAGGCGACTGCTCAAGCGATGGCGGACCTAAATTTGTTGGGCATCGCTGACAAGTCCGTGCACGAGATCTCCGCCGGCGAACGCCAGCGAACGTTGATTGCGCGCGCCTTGGCACAGGAGGCCAAAGTCGTGTTGCTCGACGAACCCACGGCATTTCTGGATCTGAAGTATCAGGTGGACATCGGCCGGCGACTGTATCGACTGAGCCGCGAGCGTGGCCTCACCATGATCGTTGTGTCCCATGATCTGAACCTGGCCGGCCAATACTGTGACCGCCTGCTTCTGTTGAATCACGGAACACTCATCGGTCTCGCGGAGCCTCCGGCGATCATGCGTCCTGAGGTATTGGAATCCGTGTACCAATGCCGGGTTCTCGTGGATCACCATCCTGAAACCGGGCGTCCTCGGGTGAGTTTGCCTGGAGATATTGCGGGGACCTAGGCGTGTCCATGACCGTTGTTTTCGAAAGATTCGGTACCAGTCTTTCGATCTGTTGTCCGGGTACCATTGCATTGCACTGTGGAGGAGCATTCCGAGAAGCGTTCGGCAGCAGGGGAAGATGGTGTAAGACCATCACGGTGTCGCCACTGTAAGCGGGGAGCAACTCTGCAACCGTGCCACTGGCCGCATCCGGTGAGGAGTAAGGGGTAAGGCGTAAGGGGTGAACAGTGTTCTGCTCACTTCACGCTTCACACTTCACGCCTCACGGGTTCGCTGGGAAGGCGTAGAGGACGCGCAGATCCGCGAGTCAGTAGATCCGGCTGCTGAATGTATTCCACTCCGCCCTTCGAACAAAGGGAAGGTGGCCTGTGAGACGTATTTGGACAAGCGTGTATGCGTGCGCCCTGATGGTGTATAGCGGTACCATTCCTGTCGCTCCGGTATGGGCCCAAGAGGACGAACCGGTTCGCGCGAAAGAAGTCGTGGTATCGAGCACCAGACTCCCTGATACTCCGGTCGACGTAAGCGAATTGCCCGCCAAAGTCAACGTCATTACCTCCGAGGACATCATTAGGACCGGCGCGAAAAGCATCCAGGAAGCCGTGCAGTGGGCGACCGGTATCGTGATGTACGACCAGGTCGGGAACGCGTTCCAGCAGACCATCGACCTGCGCGGCTTCAATGGACAGCCGGTGCCCTCCACCATGGTGTTTGTCGACGGCCAGCGGATGAACGAGCCGGATTTCAATACCGTCAATTTTGATCTCATTCCGATTGAATCAATCGAACGGATTGAGATTCTGCCGGGCAATGCGGCGATTTATGGGAAGAATGCTCTCGGCGGTGTCGTCAATATCATTACAAAGCGGGGGGCGGAGAAGCGGCATGTCACAGGCGAAACCATGTTCGGCAGTTACAATCGCCAGCGGTACAATCTGACCGCGAGCGGACCAATCGGAAAATTCGATTACTTTGCCAGTTTTACCCGTGAGACCGAAGACGGGTTCCGCGATCAATCCGACGCGCGGATTTCTCGCTTTTTCAGCAAGATAGGCTACCGGCCGACCGAGAACACGGACCTCTCGATTTCCTATACCTACGTCACAAGCGATCTTATGCAAGCTGGATCAATTCCGTTGAGCCTGGCCAACATTAACCGGAGAGCGAATTTTACTCCCGGTGATTTTGACGACAGAGAAACAAATGTGCTCAGGTTTGTGGGGCGACAGACGTTGCCGCTCGGCTTTGCCCTGAACGTCAACGGCTTCTACCGGCACCTGGCGCAAGACTTGTTTACGGTGGGACAGACATCGGTCAGCACTCGCTTTACAAAAACGGAATCAAAGGGAGGGACGGCGCAATTCTCCCACGAGTCCACTCCGCTTGGATTCCGCAACATGCTCATCCTGGGCGGCGAATATACCAGGAATGATTTTGGGAACAATCTGACGGGATCTTTCTCGGGTTTTCCATTTGCGAATCTGGATTCAACCAATGAGGACAGCACCGGGTTATATGTTCAGGATACCTTGCATCTCACACCTCGATTGATTCTCACGGGGGGCGTGCGCTACGACTATGATCAAATCGGTTTCGAGGACAACATCACGCCCACCAACGACGGAGCCAAGCAATTTAGTCGGACAACGACCCGGGGCGGCATCACGTATTTGGTCACCCCGGATGTGAGTGTCTATTTCAATTACAGTGAGGGATTCCGCGTACCGACCTTCCTAGAGTTGTTTTCCTTGGGACCATTTGGGTCCAATCCGAATCTGCAGCCGGTTAAAACGAAGAATTATGAGATCGGGGCAAGGACGGCTATCAGCACCTGGGGAGAAGCCGTTGTTGCGCTTTTTCAGATTGATGCGCGCGACGAAATTCTATTTACATGCCAGCTCTGTGATTTCAGCTTCGGCGACGGCCAGAATCGGAATGTCGAAAAGACCAGGCGCCGTGGGATCGAGGGCACGTTTAAGGCTCGAGCAAACCAGTATCTCGACGGGATTCTAAACTATACCTATACGCAGGCGGAATATCGGACTGCATTCAACCTGGATTCTGCGAGAACGGTACAGGTCGGCGATACGTTGCCTCAAGTTCCAAAACATCGGCTCAGTTTGACCGCTAACGCCCATCCCGTCGATGGACTGACCATTTCGCTCATAGGGTTGTATGTGAGCACGCAATTCTATTTGAATGATGAAAGTAACGTCCAGCCTCGACTTCCCGGGTATTTTGCACTCAATAGTCGTATTGCCTACGAAAGACGGGTCCCCGGCGGCCGTCTAAGCGGGTTTTTAATGATCAATAATATGCTGGATCAGAAATATTCCACGAGTGGGATCATTGCGGCTAACGTTCTGACCGGAGGTGGCGCGCTTGAACAGTTTGTGGTGCCTGCGCCGGGGATCACTCTCTACGGCGGGTTGAGCTATCGCTTCGAAGGGATCTAGCAGGATGTTGAAAAAGCCCGCCAGCTTTGTTCTCGCGGCGCTTAGAGACTCACCGTACGGGAGGGAGTACGCTTCGCCTCTTCACTTGCTGCGGCCGCGCCGGACGGCCTTTTTGACCATCCTGCGGGCGCTGTGCATGTCCTTTCCGACTCACACATCTCTCTGTTTTTCGAGGCATCGAAATGGCTTTTCAACGGCCTGCTAGTGGAATGAGTGATTCGTCCCTCACCGACCGAGCCGTTTCGGTGGCTGTCCTCGGCACCGGATCAGATGTCGGGAAAAGTCTTGTCTCCGCTGGTCTCTGCCGCCTTCTCCATCGTGCAGGGATCCGGGTTGCGCCTTTCAAGGCACAGAATATGTCACTGAATTCTTTTGTCACTCCCGAGGGCGGCGAAATCGGACGCGCTCAAGCACTGCAAGCGGAGGCCTGTGGAGTCCCTCCACACGTCGACATGAATCCAATCCTGCTGAAGCCGGAATCTGATACCTGTTCACAGGTCGTCGTTCAGGGCAAAGTCTTTTCCAGCTTGGACTCCCGCGCCTATTACGATCAACGTCCTGACTTGTTTCCCCATGTCCGGGAGAGTTTTGAAAGGCTCGCTCGACAGTATGATGTCATCGTCATTGAAGGGGCGGGGAGCGCGGCAGAGGTAAATCTTCGGCATCTGGATCTCGTGAATTGGCCGGTGGTGAAACTGGCCGATTCGCAAGTGGTGTTGGTGGCCGATATCGACCGGGGTGGGGTTTTTGCCCAAGTCATCGGGACCCTGGAACTCTTGGAAAGAGATGAACGCGAAAGAATCGCCGGTATCATCATTAATAAATTTCGCGGCGATGCCGGTTTGTTTGCAAGCGGCGTCGAATTTATCGAACAGCGCACGGGCGTTCCGGTTCTCGGGGTCCTCCCGTTCGTGCCGGATCTCATGCTCGAGGAAGAAGACCGTCTCGGCATCAAGTTGAACGGACAGTCAGCGTTCAAACCTACTCATGTCAATGTGGCCATCATCCTTATTCCGCACATGAGCAATTTCACAGATTTCGATCTGTTACGACAGGAACATGATGTAGTGCTTAAGTACATATCATCGCCGGATGAGCTGGTGGGCGTCGATGTGGTCATCCTTCCGGGCAGCAAGAACACCCAGACTGATCTGAAGTATCTCCTTGGGCAGGATTTTCAGACAGTTCTGGAGGAACATGTCAGACAGGGGGGAGAACTCATAGGGATTTGTGGCGGATATCAGATGCTTGGCCTGGATATTCATGATCCGCATGGGGTGGAGGGAGGAGGCTCGTCAGCCGGGCTGGGACTTCTGGAGATCCAAACAACCCTTGAACGTGAGAAAATGACGACCCAAGTGGAGGCGGAGGCGCTGCACTTTGTTGGCTTCTCCAGTATCCGCGTGCGCGGGTACCACATTCATATGGGTATCACGCGGCGTCAAAACGAACGGCCCTGCTTCCACATCACCAGAACAGTTCGAAATCGGGCAGGTTTGACCGGTGCTTGCGCCGATGAGGAACACAGTCTGGACGGGGCGATCCACGATGGTGAGCTCGTATGGGGGACCTATATCCATGGGGTTTTCGATGAACCGGATTTTCGGCGGGCATGGCTCAATCGCGTACGGCGGCGAAAAGGTTTGGCTCCGCTCGCAATCGATCGATCGGAAGCGATCAATGCTCAGCGGTCTCACGAACTGGATCGCTGGGCTGATCACCTACAACAATATATAAGACTCCGTCCGATCTGGGACGGATTGAAACGCAGAGGGAGGCCGCATGCGGATTTCCAAGGTCTATACGAGGACCGGCGATGATGGAAAGACCCGCTTAGCCGGCGGACAACAGGTGTGGAAGGACGCGCTTCGGGTCGATGCGTACGGGACGGTCGATGAATTGAACGCATCAATCGGAGTGGTGCGAGCTTTTAATATGGACCAGTCGTCGACCATCACGGCAACCGCGCGTCTGGAGAATGAGCTTCGATGGGTGCAAAGTAAACTGTTTGATATTGGAGGACTACTCGCAACTGCACCGGGCCAATCCTTCGAGAATATGCCCCGTGTGACGGCAAAGCATGTTCTACGACTCGAGAAGCTGATCGATGCGTGTCAAAGGGACTTGGCGCCATTGAAGGAGTTCATCTTGCCGGCAGGCGGAAAAGTCGGCAGCCTCTTGCACCATGCTCGGACGGTCTGTCGTCGGGCCGAACGGCTATGTGTCCGTCTGGGAAGAGAGGAACCTCTATCTGAAAGTATTGTCAAATTCTTGAATCGTCTCAGTGACGCCTTGTTTGTGCTTGCCCGCTGGATGGCGCACCATCAAGGTGAGCCCGAGCAGCTTTGGGAGCGTGAACAAGAATCGGATCATGCCGGGTAGTCGCGATCAGGCGGGTGCTTCCTAGCGTTCACCTGACAAATTTTACCAATCAACGACACCCTCCTCACTTTCTGAGAGTCTCTCCGTGCTTTTTATTTCCATCATGGAACCTCTTGAGGAGTGTGCTCCTTGATATTTCAATGATGAGATCTTGCAGAGACATTCTTGGAGCTCATGAGACCATGCCTGATGCGGACGACCGTCACCGATATGAACGCGAAGTGCCAAAGATCGTCAATCATGGCGGAAAATTGAACGAGAAGGTGCATCAAGAGACAGACTGCTGCGCATAATAGATATAGTTGGACTATCACATCTAATCACTTAATAAATCACACGTTTCATTCAATCCTCATAATCCACCTAAGTAATTGTTTTCTATGGCACCGATCCTGCACCCGCTCGTCCCGATCTTCGATCTCCGTTTCATCGGTTCCAACGGTTAATTTAATTGTCAACTGGGAAATTTCAGCTATCTTTGAAAGAGATATCTCGCTGCGGCATACCATTCAACAGTAGACGACCGAACGACGAAGGAGGCGGGTTATGGTGAAGCACTTCCGCAAGGGATCCTGTGCCATGAGCATGTTTATCGGTGTGTTGCTCTTCGGAAGCCAAGCGTTAGCCAGTAGCGAGACGGAAACAGCGGAACTGCTCATTAAACTGTTGCAGGTCGGCCGCGGAGTGGTCTCGGAGAATCAGGCCGTGATCAATGACGTCGCGAAGGCAGAGAAGGGATTTACAGGCGATTTCGTTGTGAGCCAGGTTCTGGAAAGATTTCGCAAGCAGACCAAAATAGACCTAAGCCGCCCGACTGGTCTGCCACAAGCGGGCCTCTTCGTCGCGCTGATCGAATCGGAGAAGGAAGTGGTGGATGAAGCACAACCGGTCATCAATAAGGCGGGGATTGGTTTCAAAGGTTTTCTTCCGGCTGTGTTTGCACGGAAGTCGGGAGAACATTTTTATCGGAAAACCGGGATTCGTTTGAAGCTGACCAGTGCGGATTACCGTTTTCCGGGGAACAAGCCCGACGACTTCGAGTCGGAAGTGTTGCGCATGTTTGCAGATGCCCGCCATCCGAAAGGCCAACCATACAGTAAGGCCACGATGATCGACGGGAAACCG
>Ga0075420_100005524_pt1 | contig 11132 bp, 6 predicted proteins | sample SoiMetdeltSBSDD4_FD_75296 | JGI IMG/M metagenome (GOLD analysis project Ga0075420, IMG submission 75296) | Bulk soil microbial communities from a Populus tree surrounding site in Tennessee, USA - Soil MetaG P. deltoides SBSDD4 | ecosystem: Environmental > Terrestrial > Soil > Tree plantation... | reverse complement strand
TCGCGCCGCCGTTCGTGCGTGCCTTCGAAACCTCCTGGGCAAGGGGGATGATTTCATTGGCAAAGATCTGCATCCTTTCCTCCCCAACCTCCATGCGTCCCTTCACGAAAATCGGATCATCCGCATTCAAAAGCTCCACGGACTTGCGGTAGACATCCGGCCAGGCAACGACTTCGACAAAGCCGCTCTTGTCTTCCAAATTGAAACTACCGTAACGGTCGCCTTTTTTGGTGTTGCGCAATTTGAGGGCGGACACCACTCCGCCCATTTTTACGTCCCCTGTCGCAGCCTTTTCCTTCAACTCGGCGATCGTCCCGCTGGTGATCTTCTTGATCACTCTGTCGTATTTATCTAGTGGATGGCCGGTAATATAAAAACCAAGCGCCTCCTTCTCGAAAGCTAACGACTGCTGGACAGACCATTCTTCAACTTCTGGATAGATATGACCCGGCTTCTTCGCCGCTTTATTGTCGCCCCCTAACAAGCCGAAGATATCGATCTGGTTGCTTTGACTGTCGCGTTGAAATGCCTGGCCGATCCGGATCGCTTCGTCCAATGCGGCGAGCATGCGGGCACGGGACATTTGCGTTGAGTCGAAGGCGCCGCACTTAATCAAACTTTCAACCACGCGCCGGTTCACCGCCGTCAAATCGACGCGCCGACAGAAGTCGAACAGCGAGTCAAACGGTCCTTCCTTCCCGCGGCTTTCGAGAATGACCTCGACAGCCTTCTCGCCGACATTCTTCACTGCCGCCAGACCGAAGCGGATCTTATCGCCCACCGGGGTGAAGTCCGCGCGGCTTTCATTGATATCCGGAGCCAGTACTTCAATATCCTTTCCACGGCACTCGGCAAGATTTTTGATGACCTTGTCCGTATCCCCCATTTCCGAGGTCATCAATCCAGCCATGAATTCCACGGGATAATGAGTCTTCAGATAAGCGGTCTGGTAGGAAACCAATGCATAGGCCGCGGAGTGAGATTTGTTGAACCCGTAGCGGGCAAAAGTCTCCATCTGGTCGAAAATTTCGGTCGCCCGTTGCGCGTCGATCTTTTTCCTTTGCGCCCCTTCAACAAATCGCTCTCTTTGGGCCGCCATTTCCTCGGGATCTTTTTTACCCATGGCGCGCCGCAGAATATCCGCGTCGCCCATGCTATAGCCGCCGAGCACCTGGGCGATCTGCATGACCTGTTCCTGATAAACGATGACCCCGTAGGTATCTTTCAGAATCGGCTCCGACAGAGGATGAAGATACTTGATCTTTTCCTTGCCGTGCTTCCGCTTGATGTATTCTTCCGCCATGCCGCTGTCTAACGGCCCCGGTCGATAGAGCGCCAAAATAGCGACTAAGTCTTCGAAGCAGTTGGGGCGGATCTTGACGGTCATCTCACGGATACCGGTGCTTTCAAGCTGAAACACCCCCGTGGTGTTGCCGTTGCACAGGAGGCGGTAGGTTTTCTTATCGTCGAGAGGGAGATGCTCGAGATCAACCTTCACGTTCCGCGTCGTTTCGATCAGCTTCAAACAGTCATGGATGAGGGTCAATGTTTTGAGGCCGAGGAAGTCAAACTTTACCAGACCGATTTTCTCGACGCTGCCCATGTCAAACTGCGTCACGATTCCGCCTTCTTTATCGACGAATAGTGGAAGATGGTCGACCAGTGGCAGATTCGAAAGCACGACGCCCGCGGCATGGGTCGAGGCATGACGGGTGAGCCCTTCCAGCCGCAATGCATGATCCATCAGATTCTTGACCCGCGGATCATTCTTCATCAGATCCTGCAGCCGCGGCTCCATCTTGACGGATTCGGTGAGCGGATAATCGAAACCCTGCTTGGGAGCCGGGATGAGCTTGGCAATCGCGTCGGTCTCAGCGAACGAAAAGCCGAGCGCGCGGCCGACATCTTTGATCGCCGCCTTGGCCTTGAGCGTTCCAAAAGTCGCAATCTGCGCAACCCGATCGGCCCCGTACTTATCCTTAACGTACTGGATCACCTGGGCTCTGCCGCGAATGCAAAAGTCAACGTCGATGTCCGGCATGGAGCGCCGCTCGGGATTGAGAAAGCGCTCGAACAGCAGCACGTGGCGGATGGGATCGAGATCGGTAATCTTGAGCGCGTAGGCGACCAGACTACCCGCCGAAGACCCCCTTCCCGGGCCCACGGGAATACCGTTTTTCTTGGCGTAGTTGATAAAATCAGCCACCACCAGAAAATAACCCGGAAACTGCATCCGTTTGATGACGTCCAACTCATAGTTGAGCCGCTCTTCATAGCCCTTTCTGACCGCGGCATCGTTGAGACCCTCAAGCCTCTCCTCGAGGCCGCTGTAGGCTAACTCGTCCAAATAGTCGTCCAAACTAATCTCTTTGGGTGGCGTGAAGGCGGGGAAGTGATATTTGCCAAATTCAATTTCCACATTGCAGCGATCGGCGATCTCCAAGGTCCGCTCCACGGCCTCAGGACAGTAGTCGAAGCCTCGCTTTATTTCCTCCGCCGATTTGAGATAGAGCTCGTCGGTTTCCATTTTGAGCCGGTTATCCTCATTCACCGTTTTCCCGGTCTGAACGCAGAGCAACACATCGTGGGCATGAAAATCCGCCCGCTCGCCGTAGTGGCAATCGTTGGTGGCAACGACGGGAATCGACAAATCTTTGGCCAGTTCAACCAGCAGCCGGTTTACTTTCTCCTGCTCCGTCAACTTATTGTCCTGGATCTCGATGTAGTAACGGTTGTTGAAGGTTGAAGCGTAAGTTTCCGCGGCGGCTTTGGCCTTCTCTGTATTGCCCGCCGAAAGCGCCTGACAAACTTCGCCTTGCAAACAAGCGCTAAGCGCGATGAGCCCGCCGTTGAGTTCTCTCAGCAGCTCCTTGTCGATTCGCGGTTTGTAATAGAACCCCTCCATATAGCCGATGGAAACCAGCTTGCACAGGTTCCGGTAACCTTCCCGGTTCATCGCCAGGAGAATGAGATGGTTGTTGTATTCCTTCGGCCCCTTGTCAACACCTTTCTTTTCGAACCGACTGGTGGGCGCGACATAGATCTCGCAGCCGATGATCGGCTTGATGCCCTGTTTCATCGCTTCGCGATAAAATTCAATGGCACCGAACATGTTGCCATGGTCGGTCATGGCCACGGCCGGCTGCTTTAGCGATTTGATGCGCTGAAAAAGTTTGTCAACTTTATTGGCGCCATCGAGAAGACTATATTCGGTGTGACAGTGTAAGTGGACGAAACGGGAATGTTCCATTGAAGCTAGATCATCATTAGCACAAAGATTTTCTTCCCTCAATTAATCTTTCGTGAATCGACGTTAAAAGTTATCCACAGGTCGGGGCCAAAGGCCGCTGCCGACGAAATCCTCCAGGATCTGACCGAGAATATTTGCAAACTTGAGATCGCTCCGCTGCTCCGCAGCGATGGCCTTGAGTCGTTGGCCTTCGTGGAGAGTCAGTTCTTCGGCAATCTTGTCAATTTTTGCCCAATACAAATATTTAACGTTGGGATAAGCATCCCCTTCAGTACAAATATAGCGCCCAAAAAAGACCCATTGTTTCAGGTCGACACCGATCTCTTCCTTCACCTCACGAGCCAAAGCTGTTTCCGGCGTCTCTCCTTCTTCGACATGGCCGCCAAAAAAGTCCCAGTGATTGGGAAAAGGGATTTGCGGCTTATCGTCGCGCAGGTAGATCAGTAATCGATTGAATCGATCGAACAAAAGCACCATGGCGATCTCTTTCATGCGGCTCGTGTGCTTTCGGTATTCGATCCGAACCAGACGTAGGGTTGCTTCACTCCCATTCGATGGTCGCCGGCGGTTTGGAGGAGATATCGTAGACCACGCGGTTGACACCGCGCACTTCGTTGATGATGCGGTTGGAAATCCTGGCCAGAAGATCCGTCGGCAGGGAAACCCAGTTTGCCGTCATGCCGTCTTGGCTGTCGACCACGCGGAGCGCGATGACGTTCTCGTAGCTCCGCTCGTCGCCCATGACACCGACGGTTCGAATCGGCAAGAGCACGGCGAAGGATTGCCAGACCTTTTCATAAAGTCCGGCAGCTCTTATCTCATCCAGGACGATAACATCCGCTTCGCGAAGAACCTCGAGCCGCTCCTCGGTTACTTCTCCCAGAACACGAATGGCCAAACCGGGGCCCGGAAAAGGTTGGCGCTGGATCATCTCCGGCGGCAGGCCGAGCTGCTTTCCCAAATTACGAACTTCGTCTTTAAACAACTCGCGTAAAGGCTCGATAAGTTTAAACTTCATGTTTGTCGGGAGCCCGCCCACATTGTGGTGAGTTTTGATCGTGACGGAGGGGCCGACAAAGGATACCGATTCGATCACATCGGGATAAAGGGTTCCTTGCGCAAGAAAATCAACGGTGCCGAGCCGCTTGGCTTCCTCCTCGAAAACTTCGATGAACGTATGCCCGATGCGCCGTCGCTTCTCTTCAGGATCTTCCACACCCTCTAGCCTGGAAAGGAATTTTTCACTGGCATCGACGTAGCGAAAGCTCTGGCCAAACCGCTCGGCGAATAATTGGCAAACCCGCTCGGCCTCGTTCTGCCGCAAAAGCCCATTGTTGACGAAGACGCAGACCAGTCTTTCTTTGATCGCCTGGTAAACCAAAGTCGCAGCCACGGAAGAATCGACGCCGCCGCTGAGGCCACAAAGCACCCGGCCGTCTCCGACCTGTTCGCGGATCCGGTTGACTGCGGTTTCGATAAAGTGCTCCACAGTCCAGGTCGGTTGACAATCGCAGATGCGAAAGACAAAGTTATCGAGGATTTCCTTGCCCCGCGGCGTGTGCGCCACTTCAGGATGAAACTGAACACCGAAGAACCGCCGGCTGGGATCGGCAAAGGCAGCGATGGGGGAATTGCCGCTGTGGGCAAGCACCTGCCAACCCTTGGGCATCGACGTCATCTTGTCCCCATGGCTCATCCACACTCGCACCAAATCTGTTTTGGCAAAGCCGCGAAATAGGTCCGCGTCGTTATCGATTATCAATTCCGCAGGACCATACTCGCGCCGTTCAGCGCGGGCAACTTCGCCTCCCAAAGCCAGGTTGATCATGCCCATGCCGTAGCAGATACCAAGAAATGGAACCTGCAGCTTGAAGATCTCTTCCTTAACTTTGGGAGCGGTTTCCTGGTAAACACTGGCCGGGCCACCGGAGAGGATGATGCCTGCCGGCTTCAGCGCGTGGATCTTTTCGCTGCGAATGTTGAACGGGTGTATTTCACAGTAGACGTTGGCTTCGCGAATGCGGCGCGCGATCAGTTGCGTGTATTGTGAACCGAAGTCAAGAACGAGGATCATTCGACTCTATAGTTTGGGGCCTCTTTCGTAATGAACACGTCGTGAACGTGCCCTTCTCTCAGGGCCGCGGCGGTGACCTGCATAAATCGACCTTTGGCGCGAAGCGTCGCTACGTCTTTGCAGCCCAGGTAACCCATCCCTGCGCGCAGCCCGCCGACGAGTTGATGGATGTTAAACGAAAGTGAGCCTTTGTAAGGCACCTGCCCCTCGATGCCTTCAGGGACCAGTTTCTTAGCGTCCTCGATATCTGCTTGTCCATACCGGTCTCGACTTCCCTGTCCCATGGCGCCTAGAGAACCCATGCCGCGATAGACTTTATAAGTTCTGCCCTGGTACAAAATCGTCTCTCCCGGACTTTCCTCCGTGCCGGCAAAGAGGCTGCCGATCATTACGGAATCAGCGCCGGCAGCCAACGCTTTGGTAATGTCTCCCGAAAATTTGATTCCACCATCGGCGATAATCGGGATGTTTTGCCGCGCGGCGGCTTTGGCGCAGCTGCCAATCGCCGTGATCTGCGGAACCCCTACTCCGGAGACGACACGCGTCGTGCAGATCGACCCGGGGCCGACGCCAACCTTCACTACATTGGCGCCCGCCTGGATCAGTGCCGAGGTTCCCTCGTCGGTGGCCACGTTGCCTGCGGCGAGATCAAGATCCGGATAACGCCGCCGAACCCGTTTGACGACGTCGAGAACGTTTTTCGAGTGACCATGCGCCGTATCGACAGCGACGAGATCTACGCCTGCCCGTACCAACGACTCGACTCGCTCTTCCCAGTCGGGTCCAACCCCCACCGCCGCGCCGACGCGCAGCCGGCCCCGCACATCTTTGCAGGCGTTCGGATACTGAATCTTCTTCTCGATGTCCTTGACGGTGATCAGTCCCTTGAGCTCGAACTTATCGTCCACAACTAAAAGCTTTTCGATCCGATGGTGATGCAGAATCTCTTTGGCCTCATCCAGATCGACGTCGGGCTTGACGGTTATCAACTTATCCTTGGTCATGACCTCCGACACCGCCCGGTCGAGCTTTTTCTCAAATCGCAAATCCCGATGCGTGAGGATTCCCACCAGTCGCCCATTCTTGGTTACCGGGAGCCCCGAGATCCCATATTTGGTCATGATCTGCTGCGCCTCGGAGATTTTTTGATCCGGGGCCACGGTAATCGGATCGGAAATCATGCCGCTCTCAAACTTTTTAACTCTTTCGACTTCCGCCGCTTGCGCCGCCACCGACAGGTTGCGGTGGATAATACCGATGCCGCCCTCTTGCGCCATGGCGATAGCGGTCTTGGATTCCGTCACCGTGTCCATGGCCGCGCTGACCAGCGGGATATTGAGGGTGATCCGTTCCGTGAGCCGGGTCGAAACGTTGGTGTCTCCAGGCAATATCGAGGACTCGGCGGGGATCAACAGCACGTCATCAAAAGTTAACCCGACCGGCAGGACTTCTTGTTCTAACATCACTCACCTCTGAGCGAAGCTAAAAAAAAACCCAAGCCGGGGCCTGGGTTTTTGCGCAACTGGATTACACACAGCAACATAAAGTCTTATACCAGTAAAGATTTATCGTTACAAGATCAGCCTCGTCGTTGTGACCCGAATTTCAATATGATAGCTACAAGGATTGCTATGCCGCTTTACGAATACGAATGCACTAAAGGCCACCGCTTCGAAGCGATCCAAAAGGTCGCAGAAAAACCCTTGAAGAAATGCGTACTCTGTTCCGCCGGCGCCCGGCGCGCCATAACCCAACCCACCCTGCTCCACAACCGCGGCGTCCACGTCTTCGACCGCGTCACCAAAGACGACGCTCTCCGGACCCGACCGTCATCGCTCAAGTCGTTCAAAAAAGATAAATTCTAAACTGTTCAAAGCAGCAAATTTCAAATCCTTGACTCTTTTCCCCTAAGCCCGAAGTGACTAACGGGCCATTAAACATTCACGAGAATTGGTCTCAAAGATGTCAGCCCCGAATGTTTTAATCGGGGAGCCAGTCATGTTCGACTATGCTCACCATGACTCTGTGTTTATCGAAGGGTCAGAATTTCGTCCGGATTCCCGATAGAAGCATTCGGGAATGACGGACTTTGTGGGTCTGGGAATACCTTCTAACTAGCAAGCTTCGGAGAATGGGAGCCGTAGGACTAAAAAGTGATTCAGCTTTCTGAGTCTGCCACCTTCTCCCCCACTGGTTGTTATTCGCTCCTCCGTTTGCTAGGGTACGGCGGCTTTCAACGGGTTGTATGCTCGCCAAGGTCAACAGCGCGGCGCTCTACGGGATCGATGCTCTACGTGTCGAAGTGGAGATCGACTTAGCCAGCGGCCTGCCCCAACTCGCCACGGTCGGCTTGCCCGAAGGAGCCGTCAAAGAAAGCAAAGACCGCATCCGTGCTGCGGTCAAGAACTGCGGCTACACATTTCCCGCAAAGCGGATCACCATCAATCTTGCGCCGGCCGACATTAAGAAGGAAGGTTCGGCTTACGATCTTCCCATGGCGGTGGGAATTCTGGCCGCCGAGGGACTCATTCAGAAGAACTTCCTCGATGATTATTTTCTGATCGGCGAACTCTCTCTCGACGGTTCAGTCAAGCCCGTCCGTGGCGCGCTGCCCATCGCCATGGCGGCGAAGAAGGAAAAATACAAAGGACTCATCCTGCCCGAGACCAATGCATCGGAGGCCGCCGTGGTCCGCGAAATCGAAGTTCTTGGGGTTCAAAACCTGCCGCAAGTGGTTGAGTTTCTCAATGGAGCCCAAGCCATCTCAGCCACACATGTGAATCTCGAAGACCTGTTCAGTCAGCATTCGCGCTACGATTCTGACTTCAACGACGTCAAGGTGCAACAACACGTCAAGCGGGCACTAGAAGTCGCTGCCGCCGGGGGTCACAACGTCATCCTGGTCGGTCCGCCCGGCTCGGGTAAGACGATGCTGGCGAAGCGGCTGCCCGGTATTCTCCCCGACCTGACCCTTGCCGAGGCCCTCGAGACCACCAAGATTCATAGCGTCATGGGCCTCTTAAACGGCGCGCCGATTATCGCCACGCGTCCGTTCCGCTCGCCGCATCACACAATATCCGATGCCGGCCTTGTGGGCGGCGGAACGATACCCAAACCTGGCGAAGTCTCCCTCGCGCACAACGGTGTCCTGTTCCTTGACGAACTCCCGGAATTCAGGCGCAACGTCCTCGAGGTCATGCGGCAGCCGCTAGAAGACGGCAACATCACCGTCTCCCGCGCCCTCGGCTCGATCAATTATCCGGCCGGCGTGATGCTCGTGGCCGCAATGAATCCTTGCCCCTGCGGCTTTCTCACCGACCCGCAAAAGGAATGCGTCTGCACGCCCTTACAAATCCAACGCTATCGCTCCCGCGTCTCCGGCCCGCTTCTCGACCGCATCGACATCCAAGTCGAAGTGCCGGCGATCCGTTATCAGGACCTCGCCAGCCGCGACGCCGGCGAACCGTCGGAGATCATTCGCCAGCGAGTTAATAATGCGCGCACGGTTCAACTGCAGCGCTTTCAGAAAAGAAACATCCACGCCAACGCCCAGATGGGCACGCGAGACATCAAGCGTTATTGTTCAGTGAATGATGACGCGGAAAGACTGCTGGAAACCGCCATCAACAAATTAGGCTTGAGCGCCCGCGCCTACAGTCGCGTCCTCAAAGTCGGCCGCACCATCGCCGATCTCGCCGGCACGGAAGAAATCCAGCCCGCCCACATCGCCGAGGCGATTCAGTATCGGAGTCTGGACAGAAGATTATAGAATTAATGTAGGGTCGAGGACTGGCGCGGTATCTCTTAGGTGAAGCCTATCTGTTCCGTCCCTTTCGTCTGACGGTGCCTCACTAGCCTCACCGTAAATCCGTTTCCAGCCCCCGCCACGTCAAACCGGACGTGACCCTTTCGGTCATCCGGCTTTCCTGAGTCTGTTCTTCATAAGACGCTATATGCCTAGCGTGCTGGAGACACTTTCACGGGCGATCGGTAGAAGTACTGGACACGGTAATCGTTGACCAGTCCCCACTCTTTGTAGATCGCCTCGTTACTCCATCTCTTCCAGCCGCAGCCCCGGCGGCCCTTCTGCTTCATCGCAAATCGGCGTATCTTCCTCATCATCTCAAAGCGTATCCAGCCAAACGCTCGGCGCGCATTGCCCACGCGAAAGTAATTGACCCAGCCCACAATCACAGGCCGGATCTGCTCCAGCACATCTCTGAGCTTTCGATGCCGGGAAAATTTTAAAATCCTCCCGACACGCTTAATCAAGTCACTCTGTTTCCTTCTCATCGGCGTGCGCAAAACAAATCGCTTACCGAATCGATTGCGGCCCTCTCTGAGATCAAATCCCAAAAACCCAAAACTCCCGCCACTTGCGTAATCCACCACCTGCGTCTTCTCTTCGTTGATTTCAACATCGATCTTCTTCAGCTCTTCTTGCAGCCGTTTTCTAATCATCGCAACATGCGGCCGCCATTGGGGATACCCATCAACCAACACCACCATGTCGTCGGCATAACGAGTGTAAATCACCCGCTCCCACTTCCCTTCTCTCCTGCGCTTCACCATTTCCTCTTCCATCGCCTTGTCCAAGTCATTCAGATATAGATTAGCCAGTAGCGGTGAGAGCACTCCACCTTGAGGCACTCCTCGCTTTCCGTTGGCCTTCAGTATCTGCTTGACCAAGTGCAGGATCGCTGGATCTTCTATTCTCATGGCCAGCTTCCGAAGTAAAAGATGATGTCGGATATTGTCGAAGTAACCCTTCAGATCTACATCGATGACTTGAGTCAATCCTTGTACCAGCCCGTGTACCACTCGATCCAATGCCTGATGAGCCGTACGCCGGAGCCGGTAAGCAAATGAACTTATGTGAAAGTCAGCTTCAAAGATCGGTTCCAAGATAAGCTTTACAGCTCCCTGAACGACGCGATCCTTGATGGTGGGAATTCCGAGCTTGCGGGTCTTGCCGTTCCCCTTGGGAATCTCTACCCGTCGGTTCTTGGTAGGTTGGTAAGTCCCAGTGAGAAGCTCCTGTCGAATTGCGGCTAGAAACTTCTCCACTCCTTGAGCCTCGATGTCTTCAAAGCTCACTCCATCAAGGCCAGGCGCTCCATCGTTAGCCTTGGCCTCTCGATACGCCTCTCTTAAGGTCTCTGCCCTTGTGACATGGACATAGAGACCCCAAAACCGCCACGTCTTCTCGGCTTTCGCCTTACGGTATATCCTTCGCCTCAGTTCTTGCAGATTAATGGAAGGCTTTGTCATCCCTTCCCTGCCTCACCTTGCGGTCGAAACAATCAAACTCAGCATGGCCCCTTTGCTCCATCCGCATTACCAGACTTCACAGCTCCTACGGGCCACTCCGTCATCCTGTTTGCCTTCGGCCCTTTTCCCGTGTGTCAGTTATAGGGCCGATCCTTCTCCAGGAATTTCTCCTGGGGCATACAGGACTTCTCCAGTTTCCATCGTCTCCCTGTTACCGTGTCGCCGCCAATACCCCGCCGGTGTGCATTATTCCTTTAGCCAGTCTGAAATAATCCATGCTGTCTTCGCCGATTATTGAGAGGCTCGACCACCGGACCTTAATCTTAACGAGGCTTGCTCAGCGTTCACTCACGTTGCAACCCGGTAACTCGCTCATCAGCCCGAAGCTGACTTTGTCGATAGGCTTCAGCATCTCGATTGCTCTCCATGCTGCTACTCAAGCTAGGCGGCTCCTGGCTTCTACCGCCGCGGGACTTTTCTCACAAAAATGAGATTCACCCTATGGATCACGACAGTAATTCATCTGGACACACCAAC
>Ga0075420_100005520_pt1 | contig 11137 bp, 8 predicted proteins | sample SoiMetdeltSBSDD4_FD_75296 | JGI IMG/M metagenome (GOLD analysis project Ga0075420, IMG submission 75296) | Bulk soil microbial communities from a Populus tree surrounding site in Tennessee, USA - Soil MetaG P. deltoides SBSDD4 | ecosystem: Environmental > Terrestrial > Soil > Tree plantation... | reverse complement strand
TCGTTATGCGCTCGCAAGGTCGGATGGGCATGCTTCTCGCCTTCCTGCTGAGTGTGGAGACGCAACTGCAGCCTGACGAACGAGAGAGCGACCGCCGCGAGCACCACCCGTCGCGCCGAGTCGGGACGACGCGAGCGCGGCGCTCGCTGGCGGCGGAGCACGCGGCCCAGCGATCGGCGATCGAGCGGTTGGCCGACCGCCTGACGCGAATCGCCGCGTCGACCCCGTTTTTCGCAGTGCACGCGCTCTGGTTCACCGCGTGGATGGTGGTCAACACGGGCCAGCTGGGGATCCTGCCCTTCGATCCCTTTCCATTCGGCCTCCTGACCATGATTGTGTCGCTCGAGGCGATCTTCCTCTCGATCTTCGTGCTGATGGCGCAGCGACGCGAATCGGCGGTGGAGGAGCTGCGTGAGGAGGTAAGCCTGCAGGTGCTGCTGCGCATGGAGGAGGAAGTGACGAAGACACTCCAGCTCGTGGCAGGGCTGTACTCACGCCTCGGCCATCAGGTCGGCGTCGACGCGGAGCTGCGCGAGATGCTCGGGCCCCTGGACGCGGATCAGATCGAGAAAGAGCTCATCCAGCAGATACAACAGGCGCGAAAGCAGAATCGAAAACACTGACAGACGCTGGGTGCAGGGTGCAGGGTGCTGGGTGACGCTGGTTGCCAATCATTCGCATCCAGCAAGCACCCAGCACCCAGCACCCAGCACCCAGCACCCAGCACCCAGCACCCAGCACCCAGCGTTCTTAGGTTCTTCCTCCGACCAGCTGTCTCAGCACGTACGGTAGAATCCCGCCGTGCTTGTAGTAGCTCAGCTCCTCCGGCGTGTCGATGCGTGCCACGACCTGGAAGGTCTTCGCGCCACCGTCCGCGCCGCGCGCCGTGACGGTCAAGCTCGCCCGCGGCGTGAGCGAGCCATCGAGCCCCGTGATGTCGAACGTTTCGAACCCGGTGAGCCGGAGCGACTGGCGCGTTTCCCCGTTCGTGAACTCGAGTGGCAGCACACCCATCCCCACCAGGTTCGACCGGTGAATGCGCTCGAACGACTCGGCGATCACGGCCCGGACGCCTAACAACGCCGTTCCCTTCGCGGCCCAGTCGCGCGATGAGCCCGTCCCGTACTCCTTCCCGGCGATCACGACGAGCGGCGTGCCGCCCTGGTGCATCTCCATCGCGACGTCGAAGATCGGTCGCGGCTCCGCGCCGGGGGCCGTGGCCGTCCACCAGCCTTCCTTCCCGCCGGCGAGCTCGTTGCGGAGCCGGATGTTCGCGAACGTGCCGCGCATCATCACTTCGTGATTGCCGCGGCGCGCGCCGTACGAGTTGAAGTCCTTCGTCGGCACGCCCTGCGCGATCAGCCACTTTCCGGCGGGACTCGCGGCCGCAATGTTGCCGGCGGGCGAGATGTGGTCGGTCGTGATCGAGTCGCCGAACATGCCTAACGCCCGCGCGCCACCGATCGGACGAACGCCGGGCGGCTGCATCGTCATGCCCTCGAAGTACGGCGGGTTCTTGACGTACGTCGAGACATCGCTCCACGCATACGAATCGCCGGTCGGCACGGGAAGCGCGCGCCACTCGTCGTCGCCCTCGAACACGTTCGCGTACTGCCGAACGAACTGCTCGGACTTCACCGACTTGAGGATCTCGGCCTCGACCTCCGCCGGCGTCGGCCAGACATCGCGCAGGAACACGGGCCCGCCGGCACCGACGCCTAACGGCTCCGTGTTGAAGTCGATATCCATCCGGCCGGCGAGCGCGTACGCGACGACGAGCGGCGGCGACATGAGGTAGTTGAAGCGCGTGAGCGGGTTCACCCGCCCCTCGAAGTTGCGGTTGCCCGACAGCACCGCCGCGACGACGAGCTTGTGCTCCTCGACCGCCTGCGCGATCGGCTCGGGAAGCGGCCCCGAGTTGCCGATGCATGTCGTGCAGCCATAGCCGACGATGTGAAAGCCAAGCGTCTCCAGCGGCTTCATCACGCCCGCGGCCTCGTAGTAATCCGTCACCACCTTCGACCCGGGCGCACAGCTCGTCTTTACCCACGGCTTGGTCGTGAGTCCCTTCGCCACCGCGTTGCGCGCGAGCAGGCCTGCGCCGAGCATCACCGACGGGTTCGAGGTGTTCGTGCAGCTCGTGATCGCGGCGATGACGACAGAGCCGTGACGGAGCGTGAATCGTGCGCCGTTCAACTCGACAGTCGCGCCCGCGTCCTCGCCCGTCGCATCTTCCGGCGCGACCGCGACGGCCGACGCGGAGAGCTCGGGGGACGCCGACACAGCCGTCGCCCGCTTGACTTCCGCCTTGCCGCCGCCCGCTGCCATGCGCTCGAGGTCGGCCGTGAGGGCGTCGCGGAACATCGTCTTCGCCTGCTTGAGCGGCACGCGATCCTGCGGGCGCTTCGGTCCGGCCAGACTCGGCTCCACGGTCGTGAGATCGAGCTCGATCGTGTCGGTGAAGACCGGATCGGGCGTGTCGTCGGTGCGGAAGAGCCCCTGGTCGCGGCAGTAGGTCTCGACGAGCTCCGCGTGGTCGCCACCGCGCCCCGTTAGGCGCAGGTAGTCCAGCGTCTGCGAGTCGACAGGGAAGAAGCCCATCGTCGCGCCGTACTCGGGGGCCATGTTCGCGATCGTCGCCCGGTCGGCCAGGGGCAGTGTGGACAAACCGCTGCCGTAGAACTCGACGAACTTCCCAACGACCTTCTTCTTCCGCAGCATCTCGGTCACCGTCAGCACGAGATCGGTGGCGGTGGCGCCCGGTGGGAGCTTGCCGTGAAGCTTGAAGCCGACCACTTCCGGAATGAGCATCGACACGGGTTGGCCAAGCATCGCCGCTTCGGCTTCGATGCCGCCCACACCCCAGCCCATCACGCCCAACCCGTTGATCATCGTCGTGTGCGAGTCGGTGCCGACGAGCGAGTCGGGATAGGCGACCGTCGCGCCGTCATCCGTCCGCGTGAACACCACCCGCCCGAGATACTCGAGGTTCACCTGGTGGCAGATCCCGGTGCCGGGCGGCACGACGCGGAAGTTGTCGAGCGCGTTCTGTCCCCACCGCAGGAACTCGTACCGCTCGCGATTTCGCTCGAATTCCTTTTCCGTGTTGAGCAGAAACGCGGCGTCGGTGCCGTACTCATCGACCTGCACCGAATGGTCGATCACGAGATCCACGGGCTGCAGCGGGTTGATCCGCTTCGGATCGCCGCCCAGCGCACGCATCGCGTCGCGCATTGCGGCCAGGTCCACCACGCACGGCACGCCGGTGAAGTCCTGGAGCAGGACACGGCTCGTGCGGAATGCGATCTCCTTCTCGGCCTTCGCCGTCACGTCCCAGCGCGCGAGCGCCTCGACGTCGGCGCGCTTCACGAAGGCATCATCCTCGTTTCGCAGCAGGTTCTCGAGCAGGATCTTCAGGCTGAACGGCAGCCGATCCACCGTGTTGCCCTGAAGCGAGCGGAGGCTCGCCAGGCGGAAGATGGTGTACTGCCGCCCCGCGACAGTCAGCGTCGCGCGGCTCCCGAAGGTGTTCGGATGTGTCATGGGGTCGTCTCTCGCTGTGCGCCCGGTCTTCGCCGACCGTGGCGCGAGGGATCACGGAGCCACTGCCGGCGCGCCCATGGGCACTCGCGACAGGCTGACGCAATCTACAATGTCGAGAAGACCGCGGGAGACGCTCGCGTCAGCGCAGCTCGCCGCCGGGCGCGAACGCGCGCGCCTCCGTCTCGTACCACGACTGGCGGCGTGGAGCACCCCGCATCCGCAGCTCGCCCTCGTCGATGAATCGAAGCGGCAGCATCACGTCGACGACGACAAACCGCGACAGCGCGCGTCCCGGCGTGCCGAGGCGCACCAGCGCCGCATCGCTCGCCGACACCGCATGCAGCACCGCGTCCCTCGTCTGTTGCGCGAGATGCAAGCTCTCGTGCGCCAGCGTTCGCCGCAGATCGTAGTCGGTGCCAGCGCTCGCCGAGTAGACGATGACCCCGGCGTTATGCTCCGCGAAGGAGCCCTCGCACGACCCGCAGCCCGACGCGAGTCGCCACCGCGCCGATCGAAGCACCGGAGCGCCGGTCGTGAGCGTGGAGCCCCAGTCCACGTCGGGACGCGCGCTTCCCGCCAGGACCGACACGAGACGAATGGTGCTGAGCGCCGACAGTCGGGCCGTGACCGGACGCGGCGCGCCAGGTTGGACACGGACGTAGAACGGATACACCGCCAGCGTCAGGTCCGAGAACACGGGAGCCCCTCGGTCCGCGTTCCGCGTGACGCTCGCTCCGACGGCGGTGAGCTGGAGACCCGCGAAGCGCGCCGCCGGCGATTCGGTTCCGATGAGCTGCATCCCGGCGCCCATCATCGATCCGCCGAGCATGCCCTTGGCGACAGTGCTGCAAAGCGGAGCGCCCGATACGACCGCGCGAGCGACGGACGCTGTGGCGCCGATCGCGACGTTCAGCGCGAGGTAGCCGGCGCGGGAGCCGCGGTCGCGCTCGTGCAGCTGCCCGGACGCCGCGCGCGGGATCGAGAGCAGGAGCCCGAGACCCAACGTGATGACGGACCGGAACGAGTGCGCGCGCATTGCCCAAGGACAGCCGGGCTCGCTCGGTCGTCACGAGATGCCGTGTAACGACGGCGGTCGCACATTGATCCGCCTAACGGCGTGAGCGGCGTCACGCTCGCGCGGCGATGCGTATGCGGGTGAACGTCTGTCCGAGCCGTCGCTCCCTTCGGACCGCCCGCCGTCGGTGCTGGAAGCGCCAAGGCGTCGAGCCAAAGTCGCTGGCGACGGTTCGCGCGGCACCATCAGCGCGCGCTAGCTTTGCTGTCCATGCAGACGCCTCTGGACGTCGTGGAGGTCGCGCTCGATCTCATGCGGATCGAGTCGACGAGTGGAAACGAGGGCGCGGTGATCGCGTTCGTCGATGCCTTCCTCGCCTCGCGCGGGTGGCGAACGACGCGAATTCCGGTGACAGCGGGGCGACACGACGTCTTTGCGACGGCGTCCGAGGCTCCGTTCGTGACGCTGTCTACGCACCTCGACACGGTCCCACCGTTCATCCCGCCGACGCGGCAGAACGACCGCATCTCCGGCCGCGGCGCATGCGACGCAAAGGGAATTGCGGCGGCCATGATCTGTGCGGCCGAGCGGCTCCGGGCCGACGGCGTGCCAGTGGCGCTTCTGTTCGTCGTCGGCGAGGAGACGTGTCACGACGGCGCGCATGCGGCGAACGATGCGGTGCGTGCGGGGATGTTGCCGGCGACGTCACGCGCGTTGATCAACGGCGAGCCCACGGAGAGCACGCTGGCGCTCGGAACGAAGGGCGCCGTTCGCATGACCCTGCGCACCGCGGGACGCGCGGCGCACTCGGCGTATCCGCACCTTGGCGAATCGGCGACGATGAACCTGGTGCGGCTGCTGGTCGAGCTGGACGACGTTCCGCTACCGCAAGACCCCGTTCTCGGTGACACGACGATCAACATCGGGTCGCTGGCGGGTGGCGTCGCGGACAACGTCGTCGCGCCGTGGGCGGAGGCACGGATCATGGCGCGTCTCGTCGGCCCGGTGGACGAGGTGGTGCATGCGGTGCGGAAATGGGTGGGGACACGCGCGACGGTGGACGTCGGGATCAGCGTGCCTCCGGTGCACCTCGGAACCGTCGGCGGCGTCGCAACGTCGGTCGTTGCGTTCGCGACGGACATTCCCGCGCTGACGAACTGGGGAACCCCGTACCTGTTCGGCCCCGGCTCCGTCCACGTCGCCCACACGGATGACGAGCACATCGAGATCGCGGAGCTTCGCGCCGCGGTGGATATCTACGAGCGTATCGTGCGCACAGTCATTGCGACCCTCGACACTCCCGAGCCGCGCACCGTTAGGCAGTCAGCTGATGGCTGATGGCTGCCGCCGCAGGCAGCTATGGCCGGCTTCACCGGCCGCTACGCCACCTCTTTCTGCGGCACTGGCTGCTCGGACGTCTGATTCAGACGCGACGCGGAAATCGCTTCGGTCGGACAATGCCGCACGAAGTCGCCATCCGCCGAGCACCAGTCCACGATCTCCTGTGTCGGGTACGCCTTGCCGCGGGCGTCCATCGCCATGGCTTCGGGGGCAATCGCCGCGCACAGCCCGCACCCCGTACACAGGTCGCGATCGACCTGCAGCCGGTACGCCGCGCGCGGAAACACTCCACTCTTCGCGGCCAGGCAGACCGGCAGCTGCGTGAGCGCTTCCCGGGCCGCGCGGTATCCCTCGGCCATCACGTCGGGCGTGTGCGAGAAGCTGAGCCATCCGACGTGGCCGAGTCGTGGCCGGATCAGGAACATCGGAGGCCCGTTCCACTCGCGAAGCGGGGAGAGCTGGAGCGCGTGCATCATCGTCGTCGCCGCCCGCATGTACGTGGCGGCGAATCCCTGGGCCGTTGCGTCAGTGTTGTGCGAGAGGTCGCTTGACCCGACATCGACCGCGATGACCGCGTCGGCGTGCTGCGCCGCAATCGCCACGGGCAGGTTGTCGATCGTCCCGCCGTCGATGCAGAGCCGACCATCGACGCGACCCGGCGGGAAGAATCCGGGCAGCGCGCACGAGGCGTACACCGCGTCGTCGACCCGCACATCGCGTAGGCCGGGAAGTCCCCACACGACCTGTGTCCCGCGCTCGACGTCTACGGTGTTCACCAACAGCGGCACCGACAGGTCGTTGAACGTCGCGTTCGGGATCGCGTTGGTGCATAACGCGCGAAGCGGCTCGTCCAGGTAGATCGACGGCGACCGCATGCGCTCGAGCAGCATGCCGACGTGATTGATGCGGAACAGATCGCGCTTGCGCAGCGACAGAGCGCGCCGCTCCATCTCATCGAGTGTCATCCCGCCGACGTATGCGGCAGCCAGCAGGGCACCGATGCTCGTGCCGGCATAGCACGTCGGCCGCACGCCCGCCTCTTCCAGCGCGCGCAGAACGCCGATGTGTGCGAACCCCTTCATCCCGCCGCCCCCGAGTACGAGGGCGATGCGCCGCTTCTGCTCCAAAGGTTGCTCTCCCACGAAACCCGTCTGCGGGCGCCTCCGCGCCACCTGACCATCGTACACCCGACTGCTGCGGGCGACTCGGTCTACCAACAAGACCGGCGTCGTACGTCCACCGTCACCACGATCGACCCTTCGACACGAAAAAGCCGGGCGACGACGGTCGCCCGGCCGACTACCACGGTCAATGCGTGCCGCGCGTCACGTGAGGAAGAGATACAGGCCGTACAGCCCGATCACCGCGCCACCCAGCATCACGAAGGTGCCGGCATCTCCTCCGATCACGGCCCCGACGACGAGCGCCGCACCGCCGACGGCCATGAACGCAATCGCGTTTCGGTTGGAGGTACGGTTCTGGATGACGGGAGCGGCGCCAATCGGGGCGCTCTCGGCGTGCGAGGCGACGCGCGCGCTCGCGATGCTCGGGCCGCGTATCACTGGTTTCGACGCGGTCTCGGCGGCCGGCGCGGTTGCGACCGTAGCTGCCGGTTGACGCGCGTCACCGGTGGCTGCCTGAGCAAGGGTCATGGCGCTCGCGGTGGGTGCCTCGTCGCCGGTTGCGCGTGGTACCGACTGCGCGGCGAGCGGTGCCGCGCTCACGGCGAGCGCAACCAAGGCCGGTACGGTGAAGAACCGCACGTGCACGTTCATCGACTTTCCTCCGATTGCTGGGTTTTCGAGTTGTCGGGCCGATAGACGGGAAGAAACGGGCCAATGCATAGCAGCCATCGGCCATCAGCCATCAGCTTTGGCCACTCACCGTCGGTGAAACGACGTGATAGCTGATCACGGCCACCGGCGCTAGCTTACGCGCCGTTCCTGAGCCGGCCCTCTCCTCCATACAATTCGATGCCCCGAAGGCGTTCACCGTTCCGAACCAGGCGGGGGCACTCGCGCGCCACATGACCGAGCCTCGTACATCGACGGAACGATCCCTCGTCCGCGCCATCGGCACGTGGGCGCTCGCGGCCGGAGTCATCAACGTCACCGTGGGTGGCGGGATCTTTCGGCTACCGGCCGACGTCGCCGCGGCGCTCGGACCCGCGGCACCGCTCGCGTACGTCGTCTGTGCGATCGCGATGGGTCTCATCGTCCTCTGTTTTGCCGAAGCGGGAAGCCGCGTATCGCTCACCGGGGGACCGTACGCGTACGTCGAGCTGGCGTTCGGTCCCTACGTCGGGTTTCTCACGGGCGTGCTGATCTGGCTCCTCGGTACGACGGCGGTGGCCGCGGTCAGTACCGTGTTCGCCACGAACGCCGCGAAGCTGTTTCCCGTGTTCGAGCAGCCAGCCATGCGAGCGCTGCTGCTCATCGCGAGCTTCGCCATCGTCACGGCGGTCAACATCACGGGCGTGAAGCAGGGAAGTCGGCTCAACGGCATCGCGACCATCGCGAAGCTGCTCCCGCTCCTGCTGCTCGTCGTCGCCGGTGCGGTCGTGGTGGATCCGGCGAACCTCGCGATCTCGACGATGCCCGCCGCGTCGGATGTCACCCGCGCATCGATCGTGTTGATCTTCGCGTTCAGCGGGATCGAGAGTGCGCTCGTCCCGAGCGGCGAGGTGAAGGATCCGGCGCGCACGGTGCCGCGCGCCGTGTTCATGGCGATGCTCGCGATCACGCTCCTCTACATCGCGATCCAGCTCGTCGCCCAGGGGGTGCTCGGGCCGGCGCTGGCGTCGTCGACCACGCCGCTTGCGGACGCGGCGGGCGTGGTGCTCGGACCGTGGGGTCGCGTGCTGCTGCTCAGCGCGGTAGTCGTGTCGACGTTCGGGTATTTGAGCGGAATGACGCTCGCGATTCCGCGCGCGCTGTACGCGTTCGGTCGTGACGGCTATCTGCCGTCGGCGGTTGCCGCGGTGCATCCACGCTTTCGAACACCACACGTGTCGATCGCGATTCAGTCCGCGCTCGCCTGCACGCTCGCGATCACGAGCGCGTTCGGACCGCTCGCGATCATCTCGAACGTTGCGGCGCTCCTGGTCTACTTCGGATGCTCGGTGGCGGCGCTGCAGCTTCGCCGCCGCAACGTTCAGGCAGGAGGCATCCCGTTTCGCGTTCCCGGTGCTGCCGTCATTCCTGTCCTCTCGTGCGCGATGATCGTTGGCTTGCTGTCGTCGATCACGTTCGCGGAATGGCGTGTGCTGATTCTCGCGCTGGCGGTGGCGTCGGTGCTGTTCGTGCTGACGCGCCGTCGTCGCGCGGCGATCGCGGCTCCGACCGCGTGATGAGGGGGATGAGGTAGACGTGAACGATCCACTTCTCGTCTTTCGGTCCGAGTTTCCGATTCTCGAGCGGACGACGTATCTCGTGTCGAATTCGCTCGGCGCCATGCCGCGCGGGGTTCCGGATCGGCTCGCGGAGTACGTGGACACATGGGCCGAGCTCGGCGTTCGGGCATGGGCGAACGGCTGGTGGGAGATGCCGATCGAGGCAGCGAACGAGATTGCGCCGCTTCTCGGAGCGCACGCCGGTGAGGTTGCGATGGTGCCGAATGTCTCGCTCGGTCAGGCGACGGTCCTGTCGGCCGTCGACTACACGGCGCCGCGCGATCGGATCGTGATGACCGAGCTGGACTTTCCGTCGGTGCGCTACGTGTACGACCAGCTGGCGCCGCGGCTCGGCGCGAAGGTGGTCGTGATCCCGTCCGACGATGGTGTGTCGATCGATGAGGACCGCCTGCTCGCGGCCATCGATGAGCGGACGGCGCTGGTCGCGATCTCGCACGTGCTGTTCCGCTCCGCGTACATCATGGACGTCGAGACGATCTGTCGCCGGGCGCATGAGGTGGGCGCAGTCGTTTCGCTCGATGCGTTCCATTCGGTCGGTGTGATTCCGGTCGACGTGAAGCGGAGCGGCGTGGATTTTCTCACGGGCGGCGTTCTCAAGTGGCTCTGCGGCGGACCCGGCGGCTGCTTCCTGTACGCGTCCCCTGAAGCCAGTGCGCGATACTCGCCGGCGCTCACCGGCTGGCAGGCCCATCGACGTCCGTTCGGATTCGAGCCGGAGATGGACTTCGCCGATGGCGCGGCGCGGTGGCTCTCGGGAACGCCGTCCATCCCGGCGCTGTACGCAGCGACGGAAGGGCCGCGGCTGATTCGGCGGGCGGGCATCGACGCGATTCGCGCGACGCGTGATGCGACTCGGCGGGGCGGAACGGTCGCGTTCGACGTGCCGCATGCGTACGAGGTCGCGCAGTTTCTGCTGTCGCGCGATATCATTGTCGACTATCGGCCGAACGCGGGCATTCGCATCGCACCGCACTTCTACACGAGTGACGCCGAGCTCGAGCGAGCTGTAGCCGCGGTCGACGAGGCACTCACCTCCGGCGCCTGGCAGAGCTTCAGCCAGCGTAAGTCAGTCGTGACGTGAACGAGTTCAGCCGTTCGTTGTCGTCGATCACCCCGAACACCACGCCGATGCCGCCACGTGCAGAGAAGATCCGCAGACAATACAAGAACTCGGAATACCCGCACATCGTTCTCCGCTTCGAGGACGGTCACGAGATCAACATCCCGAAGGGCACGGCGAAGTCGTTCGATGCCTACGTCGGCGAGCGCATCAAGATTCTCGCGGTCTACGACCCGACGGCGAACGAACGGGAGAAGGTCGATACGCTGCGCGCCGAGCAGTTCGAAGACGCGAGCACATGAGTGCTGCCTGCGGCGTGCGCATTGGCGCGGCCAGGCGGAGAGCGGCAGTGAGCCGGTCGACGACCGCCTAACGGTGCTCGCGATCGACAAGGTGTTGACGAAGGAGTTCGTCGATCGTCGTTGGTGATCGCTACGGGGGCCGCCGCCGGCCCAGCGAGCAACGCCCTGACTGGGAGCACACTGTGACTGCCGACGATCGGATCGGTTCGGCGTCGAATCTCGTCCCGTCGGCCGAGTCTGCCAGCCGCGCCGACACGCAGAGCGCGACGTTCGACCTCGGCGACCTGCGGCTCGAGCTCACGGCGAGTCCGGGTGCTGCTCGCCTCGTGGTCGCTGCCGATGCGGCGCGCGACATCTACGTGGTCGATCCGGCGGCGCTCGCCGAGTGGTCGCGAGGCATCGAGCGACTCCTCGCGCTCGCGCCCGCGCCGACGGCCCGGGAGCGAGCCGAGTACCGATCGCCA
>Ga0075420_100005518_pt1 | contig 11137 bp, 9 predicted proteins | sample SoiMetdeltSBSDD4_FD_75296 | JGI IMG/M metagenome (GOLD analysis project Ga0075420, IMG submission 75296) | Bulk soil microbial communities from a Populus tree surrounding site in Tennessee, USA - Soil MetaG P. deltoides SBSDD4 | ecosystem: Environmental > Terrestrial > Soil > Tree plantation... | reverse complement strand
TCGGCAGCGCGACGTTGACCACGGTGCCGTCGAGAAAGGCCATCCCCGAGCCGGCGACGGCGACGGCGAGCATCCAGCGGCCGGCGCTGCTCTCGAAGGCGATGCCCTCGGCTGCTTTCGCCTCCATCCTTCGATGGTAGCCGCGGGCCCAGCTCGGCCCGCCGCGGCGCTATTTCCTGGTTTTCTTCGGCTTCGGCTTCTTGCGTACGAGGGTTGCCTTGCGGGTGGCGCCGGCGACGAGCGCCGGGGTCGCCGCGTAGGTCACCGCGATCCCGACTTTGCGCTTGCCCTTCTTGCGCAGCGCCTTCTTGACTTTGCCGACCGTGACGACCGGGATCGTCACCGTGCTGCCGGGGCCGGTCAGGGCCACGGTCTGGGTTTTGAGGCCCTTGCCGGAGAGGGTGGCGGTGCCGAGGTTGAGCGCCGGCAGGCTGACGGTCAGCGAAGCGGTGCCGCGCTTGCGGTTGCGGGTCAGTTTGCCGAGCGCGACCGTGGCGGTCGGCTGCAGCTCGACCGCGCCGATGTCGGTGCCGTCTGCTCCGGCCACCGCCGGGTTCGGCACCGAGACGAAGTCGACCGTCCGCGGCAGGCCGCGCTGGTCGGCGGTGAGTCCCTTGGCGCTGCCCTGGTCGACCAGCGGGCTGGTCGTGGCCGGCAGCATCGTCGCGGTCGGGCCGCCGTTGGCCTGCAGCGGGCCGAGTTGCGGGTCGGTGTTGACGCGATCACCCGGGCCATCGAGTTCACACTGATCGAGGCTCTCGAGGTTGAAGCCGAGCGAGGTGACCGGCGTCGTCGCGCTGCAGTTGGCGCCATTGCCGCCGATGCCGCCCGTGCCGCCGCTGATCACGGAGTTGGCGATCGTCGAGCCTTTTTCCCAGGCGATGTTGCCGCCGGCCTGGTTCGGTCCGTCGGTCGGCACAGCATTGCCGGCGAAGGTCGAGCTGAGGATCGCAACGGTGCCCGGTCCCGAGGTCCGCAGCTTCGCTCCACCGCCGGAGGCGATGCTCGGCGTGCTTTGGCGGATCGAGTTGCCGGTCACCGTGAGCTGGTTGAGCGTGATGTTCGACAGGCCCTCGGCGCGGATCTGCAGGCCGCCGCCTTCGCCGATGCTGCTGACCGAGCCGGGGCCGCCGGAGGAGTCGACGACGTTGCCGGAAAAGGTCGAGCTGGAGATCGTGCTGCCGGCCAGCGGGGTGCGCAGGTTGACCGCGCCCCCGGCGCCGATCGTCCCGTTCTGGGTGTTTGGCGGCGCGGTCGGTTTGTCGCCGCCGCTGCTGTCGGTCAGGTTGCCGGCGAAGGTCGAGTTGGCGATCGTCGTCAGGGCGCCGTTGATGTCGGCGCCGCCGCCTTCGGAGAGGCCGCCGTTCTGTTCGTCGCCGCCGGCGCCGTTGGCGATGTTGCCGCTGAAGGTGCTGTCGAAGATCCCGACCCGGGTCGCGGCCATGCCGACGACCGAGATGCCGCCGCCCAGGGCGACGGTCGCGGCAGTCGTCGGGTTTGCTTCGTTGCCGGCGACGAGCACGCGCCGTAGGGTGAGGCTCGCTTGCTCGCTGAAGATGCCGCCGCCGCGGCTGAGCGCCGCCAGCGCGGCTTTGCCGTCGCGGATCGCGAGGTCGGTGAAGGTGACTTCGTTGGCGACGCCGGTCAGGTGGAAGACGCGGAAGGCGCCACCGGAGCGGATCACGGTGGCGGCCGGTCCCTCGCCGGTCAGCGTCAGGCTTTTCGCGATCGCCAGCTCGCCGGAGGTCAGCGTGTAGGTGCCGGTCGGGATCGTGATCGTTTCGCCCGGAGCGGCGTCGATGATCGCCTGGCGCAGCGAGCCGGGACCGGCATCGTTGGTGTTGGCGACGGTGGCGGCGCCGGCGCTCGCGGGGGCAAGCAGGAGCGCTGCGGCGAGGGCGGCGAACAGAAGGGTTCTTTTGGGCATAGCTCCTTCTACTCGATTCTGACGCCCGAGGTTCAAACGACTAGATTCCCGTCCAGTGCTGAGCGTCGAAGGAGAAAGCAACGAGTCGCTCGTCCTCGACGGCGAGTGGTTCGAAAAGCAGCGGATGGGCGAGCCGAAGGCCCGGATCGCCGCCTCGACCTTCCAGAAAGCGGAGTGGAAGGAGTTCGAGAAGCGCAAGAGGCTGTTCGGCGGCGAGAAGGTGAAGATGGTCCAGGTCGTGATCACCTTCGAGAAGCCGCCCTTCGTCGGCCTGATCACCGAGGCGGAGAAGCGCCCGAAGCTGGAAGAGATCGTCGCCGGCCTCGAAGCCGCCGCGGCTAGCGCCTAAGCCGGCCCGCTACCGCTTGACCTGCCGTTTCGGTTTCTGCTGCTTGCGGACCAGCTTGGCTTTGCGGACTTTGGTCAGGGCCGCGTTGCCGACCGGCGTGTAGGTGACTTTGATCCCGACTTTGCGCTTGCCCTTCTTGCGCAGCGCTTTCTTCAGCTTCTTGCTCTTCAGGGCGACGACGAAGGTGACTTTGGAGGTGGTGCCCGTCACCGCTTTCGTCTGCGGCTTCAGCCCATTGCCGCGCAGGGCGATCACACCGACGTTCGGAGTCGGCAGGTTGACGGTCAGGCGCGCCGTCCCTTTCTTCTTGTTCTTCGTCAGTTTCCCGAAGCCGAACGCGTTCGAGGGCTGCAGCTCGACTGCGCCGACGTCGGAGCCGGCGCTGCCCGCCGCGTTGGGAATCGAGGGGAAGTCGATCGGCCGGACGACGCCGCGCTGATCGCTGGCGAGGCCGAGCGCGACGCCGCGGTCGACGGCGGGGCTGGTGAAGCTCGGCAGCATCGTCGGGGTCGGACCGCCGTTGGGCCCGAGCGGCCCGAGCTGGGGGTCGGTGTTGGCCTGGTCGCCGGGCGCCGTGAATCTGCAGTCGTTGGCGCTCTCGAGGTTGAACCCTTTCGAGGTCGGGCTGTCGGTGGGGTCGGCGGTGCAGTTGCCGGACCCGGCCGGGCCGATGCCGGCGCTGACGATCGAGTTGGCGATCGGCACCTCGTCGTCGCCGCTGAGGTTGCCGCCTTCGACGAGCGTGCCCGCGACCGGGCCGCTGACCGCGTTTCCGACCAGGGTCGAGCTGAGGATCGAGGCCGCCGATTTGGTGCTCGTTTCGACGGTGAGTCCGCCGCCCCGGGCGATCCCTTCCGGGGTTACGGCGTTGCCCAGCGTCGCCAGGTTGCCGGTGACGGTCAGCAGCGAGAGCGTCACGACCCCTTCGAACAGGTCGACGTTGACGCCGCCGCCGGTGGCGATCCCGGCCGAGCCGCCGGGACCGGCCGCCGAGCTCGCGGAGCTGCCGGTGACGGTAATCGCCGAGATCACCGACCCGGGGAGCGAGCCGTCGATCGCAACGCTGCCGCCCCCGGCGATGCCGCCGTCCTGATCGGCGTTCGCCGGGCCCTGTCCGGGAGCGGCGTCGACGTGGTTATTGGTGAAGGCGGAGGTCGCGATCGCCACCAGTCCGTCTTCGGAGTAGACGGCGCCGCCTTCGGCGATGCCGCCGGGCCCGCCGGGCCCGCCGCGGGAATCGGCGCGGTTGCCGCTGAAGCTGCTGGCCGAGATCGCGAGGCCGCCGTCGCCTTCCGCGGCGACCGCGCCGCCGCCGGCGATCCCGCCGCGCTGTTCTTTGGTCGGCGCGCCCTGCCCCGCGGTGGCGTCGACCAGGTTGCCGGTGAAGGTCGAGCCGGTGATCGAGAGCTGTCCGTCTTCCATGTAGGCGGCCCCGCCTTCGGCGATCCCGCCGCCTTTTTGCGAGCCGCCGCGGGAGATCGCCTGGTTGCCGGAGAAGAGCGAGGCGCTGATCGTCACCACGGCGTTCTCGCCGGCGATCGCGCCGCCGCCGGCGATCCCGCCTTCCTGGCCGGTCGCCACGCCCGAGGCGTTGACGACGTTGTTGACGAAGGCGACGTCGCTGATCGTCGCGCTGCCTTCCTCGGTGTAGATCGCGCCGCCTTCGGCGATTCCAGACACTTTGGTAAGACGCGCGTCGCGCATCGTCATGCCGGTGAAGGTCGCCGTGACGCCTTTGGCGACGTTGAAGAAGCGGAGGCCGTCGGTGCCGGCGCGGATGATCGTTGCCGCCTGACCGGCGCCGGCGATCGTCAGGTTCTTGTTGACGAGGATCTCGCCGCTTTTGAGCGCATAGGTCCCGGCCGGGACGGTGATCGTTTCGCCCGGAGCGGCGTCGATCACGGCCTGGCGCAGGGAGCCTGGCCCGGCGTCGTTGGTGTTGGTGACGGTCGCGGCGCCGGCGCTCGACGCCACCAGGGCGAGCGCGCAGACGGACACGGCCAGGACGCTGAGAAACCCCCGAGTGCTCGGCATGCGAACGGTTCTACCAGCCCGCGCCGACCTCGCCAAGGGGCTTGGCCGAGTCCTCTAGCCCGCGAACGTCCCGCCGAGGCCGTCGGCCAGTGCACCGACCAAGCGCGCGATCGCATCCGAGCCCTCCTCGGTGTGATCGGGGTTGAGCTCGGTAATCGTCAGGCCGGCGAGCGCGGGAGAGCGGAGCAGGACGGCGAGCGCGCGCAGCGCGTCCTCGAAAGCAAGGCCCTCGTTGCGTCCCCAGTTCTCCGAGAGCGGCGTGTCGGTGAAGTCGACGACGTCGACGTCGAAGTGGACAAGCAGGCGCTCGCAGCGGTCTTCGAGCGAGGCCAGCGCCGCCGCGGCTGCCTCCTCCGGGCTCGCGCGCACTCGCTCGACCGGGAACGCCTCGAGCCCGAGCCTGGAGATCGCCGCGGCCTCGTGGTCGGTCGCCTGCTCGGGTCCCCAGGCGAACAGCAGCACCTGCTCGGGGTCGAGCAGCGGTTGGCGCGGTCCGGCGCCCGCCAGCTCCGCCCGCGTGCCGGGCTCGGCGAGCATGTGCGCCATCCCCATCCAGTCGAGCGCGCCCTCGCTGACGCTGGCCGGGACGTTGAGGTCGGCGTGGGTGTCGAAGTAGAGGAGCCCCGGTCGGCCACCCTCACCGCTGTGGCCGGCGACGCTGCCGATGCCGACCGTGCAGTCGCCACCCAGGACCAGGGTCAGCTCGCCCGCCGCACGCGCGGCGGCGACCCGGTCGGCCGTATCGCGGACGATCTCGACCACGGCACCGAGGTTCTGCGCTCGCGGTTCGTCGCGGTCAGGGCGCCAGCGCCAGACGGCACGATCGCCGTGGTCGACCAGCGCCGCGCCGGCCCGGTGTAGCCGCTCCGTCAGTCCGGCCGCGCGCAGCGCCCGCGGTGCCTGCTCTTGGCCGGGCGCGAAGGCACCGGCGCTGGTCGGGACGCCGATCAGACCGACCGGGCGTCCCGCGGCGCTCATTGCAGCTCCGGCGGCAGCGCCCGCGGCCCGTCGGGATATAGCCGCGCCAGCTGCTCCGGCGTCATCTCCAGCGTGTTCGCCAGCTCCGGCGGCGCCCCGACCACCAGCCACAGCTGCTCGCCCTCGGTGTCGTTGAGCAGCTGCCGGGTCGAGTCGGCGCGGACCAGCAACGTGTCCATCGGCGCCAGCGTCAACAGCTCCTCGTCAACCCGCACCCGTCCCTCGCCCTCGAGCAGCACGTAGAGCTCCTCCTGCTCGAAGTGCCGGTGCTTGGTCGAAGCCTGCCCCGGCCCCAGCCGCCACAACCGCGCCCCCAGCTTCTCCGCCCCCAACTGCTTGCCCAGATCGGTGTTCTCCACCTTCATCTGGTTCGAAGGCCGCCAAAACGCGTCACCGGCTCGGAGCAGGGAGTACGACACGTCCCGATTATCGCGCCGTCAGCCGGCGAGGGCCCGCTTCACCACGCCGGGTTTGCGGGCGACTTTGGGGCCGAGGACCAGGGCGAAGATGCTCAGGGCCAGCCAGGGGCGGAGGTGGGGGCTGATGCGGTGGATCTTGCCGTCGGGGGCGAGCTCGAAGGCCATCGCGTCGGTCATCCGGACGCCCATCACCTCGGCCTCGCCGAGGGCGAACCAGTTCGGGCCCTCGCCGACGGTGCGGGTCCAGCGCAGGCCCTTGAGGGTGCCGTAGACGGCGGCGAAGAGATGGCGGACGTCGTCGCTGCCGCGGAAGACCATGCGGCCGGAGATCGGGGAGACGACTTCGACGTCGGGAGTTAGCGCCGCCATGATCCCGTCGATGTCCCCCGCTTCAGAGGCGGACTGGTACTGCGCGATCGAGTCGGCCATGCCGACAGGCTACGGCGTCGCCGCAGCCGTCGCGGTCGGCGCGCCCGCCGTGTCTTCGGCGTGGAAGCGCTCGACCAGCTCGGTCTCGGCCTGCTTTTTCGGGAAGAGGAAGAAGATCACGGCGATGCCGAGGGCGATCGCGGCCATCCCGGCGATGTAGGTCTCGTCGCCGCCGCTGAGGAAGGATTCGCGGGCGGCGTGGATGATCTGGGGCGCGTATTCGGGGTGTTGCTCGGCCGTGGTCGCGGCGCTGGCGAAGGACTTGGTCAGTTCTTCCTGGACCTGTTCGGAGACCTTTTCGGCTTCCGGGGAGGCGTTGATCTGCGAGATGAAGCTGGAGGTGTAGCCGGCGGTCAGCAGGGCGCCGAAGATCGACTGCATGATCGCGCCGCCGAGGTCGCGCTGGAGGTCGGCGGTGCCCGAGGCCATGCCGGCGCGGTGGACCGGGACCGAGCCGGTCAGCGAGCGCGAGGCCGGGGTGCCGGCGAAGCCGACGCCGATCCCGACCAGCAGGTAGCCGATCCCGATCGGCAGGTAGGAGGCGTCCTCGTCCCAGAAGACCAGCATCTCGGTGAAGGCGAGCAGGCAGAAGACGAAGCCGATCAGCAGGACCAGGCGGGAGCCGTGCGAGCCGACCAGCTTGGCCGAGCGCGGCGCGACCACGATCATCCCCAGCGCCCCGGGCAAGATCGCCGCGCCGGCCCCGAGGGTGGTGTAGCCGAGCACGTTCTGGACGAACTGCTGGCCGATGAACATCGCGCCCATCAGCGAGCCGAAGACGATGATCCCGGCCAGCGCCGCGCACCAGAAGGTGCGACGGGCGGCGATGTGGAGGTCGTAGAGCGGGTTGGGGGCGCGTTTCTGGCGCCAGAGAAAAGCGATGCCGGCGGCGACGGCGACGATCCCGAAGACGATCGCGGTCTCGCCCTTGCCTTCCTCGGGGGCGAAGTTGATCGCCAGCACCATCGTGCCGACGAAGGCGATCGAGATGATCCCGCCGAGGTGGTCGACCCGCTCGGTGGTCTCGTTGACGTGGGCCGGGACGAGCCGCCAGGCGAGGACCAGGGCCAGCGCCGCCAGCGGCGCGGTGACGATGAAGACCGACCACCAGTCGAACCCTTCCAGCAGGGCACCGGCGATCAGCGGGCCGAGCGCCGAGATGCCGCCGCCGAGCGCCGACCAGAGCGCGATCGAGCGGGTCCGCGCCTGGCCCGACCAGAGCGCCGTGATCAGCGCCAGCGTGGTCGGGTAGGCCATGCCGGCGGCGACGCCGCCGAGCACCCGGGCGACGAACAGCACCTCGATCGTGGGGGCGAGCGCGGCCAGCGCGGCGAAGGGGAGGGAGAGCGCCATGCCCAGCAGCAGCAGCGACTTGCGCCCGTAGCGGTCGCCGACCGCGCCGAGATAGAGGACCGAGGCGGCGAGGCCGAGCGAGTAGCCGACCGCGACCAGGTTGAGTTCGGTCTGGCCGGCGTCGAAGGCCTGGCCGATGTCCGGCAGGGCGACGTTGGCGACCGCGAGGTTGAGGTTGGCGACCGCGGCGACCAGGATCAGCGTCGCGAGGATCGCACCGGCGCGCTTGGGGCCGCTCGATTCCACCGCTTCAGACCCCCGCGGGGCAGCTCATCAAAGCTCGATCCAGGTCCCGGTCGGGCCGAGGTTGCGCAGCGGCGTCGCGCCGACCTCGCTGCTGCAGCCCCAGGCCTCGTGGATGTGGCCGAAGACCGCGAGGCGCGGCTGCTTCTCCTCGATCGCGGCGAGCAGCGCCGGGCTGCCGAAGTGGGTGCCGTCGGCGCTCGAGTCGCAGTGGCCCTGTGGGGGCGAGTGGAGGACGAGCACGGCGCCCTGAGGGCAGGGCGCGATCATCGCCGTCGCCTCCTCGTCGGAGAGGTCGAAGCTCCAGTCCCAGGGCGTGGTCGGGACGCCGGCGCCGAGGCCGAAGAACTCGACCCCGTCGATCGTCGTGCCCTCGCCATGCAGCACGGTCGCGGCGGCCCAGGACCCGGCGGCGGCGCGCAGCGCGTCGGCGGTCTCGTTGTTGCCGGGCACGAGCACGGTCGGCGTCTCGATCCCGGCCAGCGCCGCGATCGTCTCCTCCAGACCCTCGTGGATCGAGGCGAAGTCGCCGGCCCCGATCACCACGTCGGCCTCTGCCGACATCTCGGTCAGCTTCGCCGCCTGGTCGAGGTCGCGGTGCAGGTCGCTGAACGCAAGCAGCTTCACAGCGGAAAACCTATCCGACCGCTGGGGCGGCAACCACGCGCCCGAACGAGCGCGGCCGCCAGAGCTTCCAGGAGCGCCCGGGCTTGATCCCCTCGGCCTCGGCCCGCTCCTGCAGATCGAAGTAGAGCAGCGTGTCGCCGAGCGCCACGTAGGGAATCATCAGCGAGAAGACCAGCGCCCCGAGCAGGTTGACCCATATAAGGGGGAGCGAGGTGAAGATCAGCGCGAAGCTGGCCAACGGCCCGGCGACCACGCTGATCATGGTGAGGAAGAGGGCCAGCCGCACCGTGTGCCACCAGCGGCCGCGGACCAGGTCGCTGCTGCCGTGGAAGGCCTCGCGGATCTTCTTGTCGGTGAAGATCACTTCCTGCTGGACGAAGCGCCAGGCGACCAGTTTGTTGACCGCCCAGGGGATCCCGATCACCGAGACCAGCAGCGCCAGGATCCCCAGCGAGGCGAGGAACTGGGCGAAGACGACGCGCCAGAAGCGCTGGCGCATGCCGCCCCAGCAGGTCCGGAAGCCGACCTGCTGGCCTTCGACCAGGAGGCGGACGAGCACGATCACGATCGCCGCGACCACCGCCTGCGCGGCCGGCAGCGCCAGCGTTTCGATCAGGTCGGCGAAGGCGAGGTTGAGGCCGGCGCGCCCGGCGGCGTCGTCGAGCCCGTTGTTGCCGTGGAACTGCTCGCCGATCAGGTTGACGCCGCCGACGATCGGGATCGCGGTCAGCGCGATCGGCACCAGCACGTGCCAGTAGCGCCCGTATAACTGGCGCGCGCTGCGGACGATCTGGCCGAAGGTGCGGCGCGCCCGCAGGTTCTCCAGGTCGATCGGCCCCCAGCGGGTGAGGCCGATGAAGAGCGCGATCACCAGCAGGATCGCGAGCACCGTGGCGATCGCCGCCGGGCGCGACTTGGCGTCGAGGTTGATCAGTTCAGAGGCGACGGCGACGACCCCGCAGAAGGCGGCGGTGACCTGCGGGCCGACGATCGAGCCGCCCGGCAGGCGCGGGCTGGTCGTCCGCTGCTGCGCCATCCAGGCGAACGGTTCCCTCCACACGGTCTTCGTCGCCGGCCCGGTCGGGCCGTTGTTGTAGCCCTTTTCGCGTTCGCCCCAACGGCCTTCGTAGCTGAGCCACTGGAAGGGGCCGTGGCGCGGGATCAGGTCCGGGATCAGGACCGCCTGCAGCGGCACTTCTTCCAGCGGTTCGGAGGTGTTGTCGCAGCCCAGCCCGGAGCCCTGCTGGCCGTTCTCGACGTAGACGGCGGAGTCGTAGAAGGTCGCGTGCGAGCCGGCCGCCGAGTAGACCAGCGGCCGCGTCCCTTCCTTCTGCACCTTCGAGTCGTTCCAGGCGGCGCGCTCGCCGCCGGCGTGCTGGAAGAGGATGATTTCGCTCGGTTCTTCCCCGCGGGCCAGGGCTTTCGCCGGGCTCGGCGCTTCGAAGGTGACCTGCATGCCCTCCCAGTCGCCCTCGTGCAGGTCGTTGAACTGGTTGAAGTACCAGAAGAACCAGTACTGCAAGGCGAAGCCGGGGTGGCCCGGTTCGCGGGCGATGTGCGCGTAGGTGAGCGCCGGGGCCTTGCCCGCGCGTTCCAGGTCGCGGAAGTCGCGCGCGTAGACGCAGGTGTCGGCGAGCACCTGCCCGCGCAGGTTGAGGTAGTGGTCGCCGTCGAGCCCGGCGATGTCAGCCGCGGTCGGCGCCCGTACGAGCTCTTCCAAACCTTGTCCTTCGACGTACTGCTCGAGGTAGACGTCGCGGTTGCCGAGCACCGTCTCGACGCTGGTCGGCAGGTACTGCTCGGCGCTCTTTTCGCAGGGCGGCTCCTGCTCTTCGCGCAGGTGGGTGATCGGCGCGAACTTGCGCGCCAGCCGTTCGGCCGCCCGCGTTTCGACCGGCGAGCGGGTTTCCTTGGCGACGGTCGGCAGCCGTTCACCTTCGGCCGCCGGGGAGACGCCGACGAAGAGGAGCCCGAGCAAACAGAGACTCGTCAGTAGGAGCCAGGGACGAGCGAGCCGGGACCTCACCCCGGCAACGTACATCCTCTGGCGCCGGCCGTCAGGCGCCAGCCGGAGGGGAGCCGCCGGCACCCGGCTCCTCGGGGATCTCGTCGACTTTGCCCCCGGGCATCGCTTTCAGGGCGACGACGAAGGCGACCGCCATCACGCCCGCGAAGCAGTAGAAGACCGTCTGGGTGGCGAGCGCGAAGTCGTGCGGGATCGCTTCGACCACCTTGGCGGCCGCGCCGCTGACCTGTTCGGAGCCGCCTTCGCCGGCGCCGCTGGAGTGCGCGATCGAGTTGGCGATTTCCTTGCCGACCTCGGCCGAGGCGCCGGCTTCTTCGGCGCTCTCTTCGAGGTTGGCGGTGTTCTGCAGGGTGAGGACCGAGCCGAGGATCGCGAGCCCGAGGCTGGAGCCGAAGTTGCGCACGGTCTGGGTGATCCCGGTGGCCTCGCCGTAGCGGCTCGCCGGCACCCGGTTGAGCGCGTCGGTGTTGGCGGGGGAGAGGACGAGCCCGACCCCGGCGCCCGCCATCACGATCCAGTACCACTGTTCGTCGACCGAGAGATCGGTCAGCGATTCGCCCCAGAGATAGAAGCCGACCGCGGCCAGCGCGCATCCCGGCACGACCGCCGTCCGCGCTCCCGTTTTGTCGAGCGCTTTGCCGCCCCACTGCGAGGCGATCGCGAAGCCGGCGAAGAAGATCAGCAGGTAGAGGCCGGTTTCCGAGGCGCTTTCGCCGAGCGAGATCTGCGCGTACATGCTGGCGAAGAAGAAC
>Ga0075420_100005514_pt1 | contig 11141 bp, 11 predicted proteins | sample SoiMetdeltSBSDD4_FD_75296 | JGI IMG/M metagenome (GOLD analysis project Ga0075420, IMG submission 75296) | Bulk soil microbial communities from a Populus tree surrounding site in Tennessee, USA - Soil MetaG P. deltoides SBSDD4 | ecosystem: Environmental > Terrestrial > Soil > Tree plantation... | reverse complement strand
GTGAAGGTCGCGTCGAAGGCGAGGAACAGCGCCGCGCGAGCGACCTCCTCGGGCGAGCCGTTGCGCCCCATCGGAGTGAGCCGGTCGCCCTCGTCGGCGAAGGCCGCCCGCTCCTCCTCGGAGGCCTCCTCGACGCCCAGGGTCGGGGTCCTGATGAAGCCGGGGCTGACCGCGTTCACCCGGATCCCCCGCGTCAGCAGCTCGGCGGCGAAGCCCCTGGCGAACGAGCGGACCGCGGCCTTCGCCCCGGCGTACACGCTCAGGCCCGGCGTGCCCGTCTCGTCGGCGGCGGAGGTGGTGAAGACGATCGCGCCGCCGTCCCGGACGAGCGGCGCCAGGCGCTGGACCGTGAAATACGCGCCCTTCGTGTTGATGGCGAACTGCCGATCGTACGCTTCCTCGGTGACCCGCTCGAACGGCTCGAGCTTCGCGTAGCCGGCGTTGACGAACAGGACGTCGACCCGGCCGAGCTTCTCCTCGACGTATGCGGCCAGAGTTTCGATGTCGGCCATGCTCGCCGTGTCAGCGCGGACCACGTGCGCTCGCGGCCCGAGCTCGCGCCGGGCCGCCTCCAGGTTCTGCCCGTTCCGACCGGTCAGGACTACCTCGGCCCCGCCGTCGAGCAGCGCTTGCACGATCGCCAATCCCATGCCGTGTGTCCCGCCGACGATCACGGCCTTCTTCTCTGCGTGCCGGTTCATGTTGTGCCCCTCGTATGCTCTGCCGGCTGCCTGATCGCCTCGATCAGGCTCGCCATGCCGTCGCCCCCGTGCCCCTCGGCGACCCGTCGATCGATCAGCGCCTGGATCGGCCGCAGCACCTCCGCGCTCAGGCCCAGGCGCTGGCTGGTGTTGACGATGAGGGCAACCCCGGCCTTGTTGATGTCCAGGGTCGAGATCTCGGTCGCGTAGTCGCCCGCGTCGACCTCGCGCGCCGTGTCGGGCAGCCACGAGACGACGTCGGCGAGCAAGCGGGTCGCGTACGGCACCAGCGTCGCCCCGTCGATCCGCGCCGTGCCCATCAGCGCCAGGCCGTGCAGGAAGCCGCTATACAGCGTGTACATCATGGTGAGCAGCGCCATGTCGTACAGCGCCGCCAGGCCGGCGTCGGCCCCGACGTGCGTGGTGGCGCCACCCAGCAGCTTCAAGGTCGACTGGTGGGCCTCGAAGATCGACGGCTCCCCGCTGTAGAACAGGATCGTCTCGGCCTGACCGATCATCGGCGGGATCGCCATGATCGCCCCGTCGAGATAGCCTGCGCCGCGCTCGGCCGCCCACGCGGCCAGCTCGCGGGCCTGGTCCGGAGTCCCGGAGGTCAGGTTCACCAGAATTCGACCGTCGAGGGCCTCGCCGACCGGCTCGAGGATCGCGCGCACGACGTCGTTGTCCAGCACGCACATGATCACGAGTGGGCTGGCGGCGACCGCCTCGGCGGCCGTCGCCGCCCGGACCGCGCCGCGCGCGATCAGATCGTCCGCCTTGCTCGGCGAGCGGTTCCAGACCGTCGTCGGGCGTCCGTCCTTCAGGAACTGCTCGGCCAGCGCCCGGCCCATCAGCCCCAGGCCGAAGACCGTCACCGCGGTCCGCGCGCCGCCCTCGGTCGCCGTGCCATTCTCTCGACCCGACTGCGTGGCTGTCCTGCTCGTCCTTGACATCTGTCCGTCCCCAGGTGCGTGATCAGCAGTGCTGTTGCTCCTCAGCCATGATCGCCACCCATGGGCTCGACCGTCGCGCACGATCGGACGCTCCGGAGCACGTTTGGACACAATCCGGGGATGAGCCGATTCGAGGCAGCCTTGTGCGCTCCGCGCGGTGATCGTCCGAGCGAACGATCGCCCCATCGTCGAGGACCGAACGTCGAGGCCGGGCCCGTCCGGGAATCGTGGAGGCGTCCCGGCCGTTAGAAGCCGGAGGAGGCCACGCATGTCCGTGCAGCAGCCCGCGATCGCCCGGCCCTCCGTCAGCATCGGCGGGCCCGTGACGAGCGGCGTGGACGAGCCATGGCACCGAATCGGGCTGCGCGTCGACGTCCGCACGACGCTGCCCGGCCGGGTGGAGCTCGACACCGCGTCGGACAACCTGCTGAAAATCCATGCCGGCGCGCCGGTGCGCGGTGGCTGCCGCTCCCACCGGTTCCTCTACACCCGCGGCGACATCGACCTCTTCCCGGCCGGACTGTCGGACGTCTGGGAAGAGGAGCAGGCGAGCACGTCCTTGATCGTGCGCCTCGCACCGTCGCTGCTGCGCCGGGCCGCCGAGGAGATCGGCCTCGGCTCCGACCGGGCCGACCTCGCGCCGCGCCACCAGTTCAGGGACCCCCAGATCGAGCATATCGCCTGGGCCCTGGACGCCGAGCGCCGGGCCGGCCATCCGAGCGGGCTGCTCTACACCGAGAGCCTGGGCCTGGCGCTGGCATTGCGCCTGCTGGGGCCGGACCACGCGCCCAGCCCGGTGCAGGCCGGACTCTCGGCGTCGCAGCTACGTCGCGTGATGGAGTACGTCGAGGAGCACCTCGATCGTGACCTCTCGCTGGCCCGGCTGGCCGGCGTTGCCGGGGTCAGCGCATCACATCTCAAGACCCTGTTCAGGCGCTCGACGGGCCTGCCGGTGCACGCATACGTCGTTCAACGCCGGGTCGAGCGGGCCAGGGCGCTGCTGGTGCGCGGCGAGCTGCCGGCCAGTCAGGTGGCGCTCGAAGCGGGATTTGCGCACCAGAGCCACATGGCCCGGTGGATGCGGCGTCTTCTCGGGGTGACCCCGACGTCCGTGGTGCGTGGCTCGCGCCCGGATTGAGCATCCGAAAGGCCACGCACCCGGGCGAGTAGGGCCAGCCGAAGCCAGCCCCCATCTTCCCGGCGGCGGTTGGGCCGCCGCCTGCGCCGGGCGAGCCGATCGGGCCGTCACGGACTCCAGACCATCGTTTGCTGGTGCAGTCGCTTGCTGCCGTACCTGATCCCTGGGACCAGGGGAGTCGGCCCGTGCCTGGCGAAGCCCATACGCTCGAAGAATCGCACCGCACGGGTGTTCTCGACCACGGTCTGCAGGTGGCAGCCGGGCGAGCCGGTCTCCCTGAGCCGGGCGAACCAGCGTGCCATCAGCCCGTAAGCAGCGCCGGTCCCCCGCGCCTCGGGCGCCACGTTGATGTGCAGGTGCGCCGGCCACCGGGCATCGGCGAAGTCGCCCGCGGTGGGCTCGTGCCGAAGGGCGGCCAGTGCCACGTCGATGACGGCGACGAACAGCGACTCCGGTTCCGGGTCCATGTACGGGTCCAGGTAGACGGCCGCCTCGGACGCCGGGTGCCCCCACAAGGAGCCGACGGCGACCCTGCGCCGGCGCGAGGGAACAGCGCACGCAGCGCGGCGCGGTCGGACTCCGCGAACGTACGGACCTCCATCACGTCGGCCCCGCTCCCCAGCGTCTGCCCATCGGCTCTATCCAGTCTTGCACAGGCTGCACCTCGCAGGCACGGCAGCGCCGGTCGGGGGTGGCGTGGAATCACCGCCCGCTCCGCAGCCGGACCAGCACCGCTATGCGGTCGCCATCCAGGTCGCCCGGCTCCCGGGCCAGCTTCTCGGGGTCGTAGCCGGCGTCGAACACGCACAGCGGGGCCGGGCCGTCGGCCGGCAGGCGCCGGAGCAGGAGGGATCGGTAGAGCCTCGCGAACCTCGATGGCGTCCTGCCCTGGTTCCGCCATTACCATCGGCTCACCGGGACGTGCGATAGTCGTTTGCTGCTGGGGCAGGCGATGATGGCGACCACTGGACGACTGTGGCATTGGTGGGCGAGACCGGATCGCCACCAGTGGACGGACGTCGCGCTCGCGCTGGCGGTCGGCACCATTGGAGTCTTCGCCACCCACCTCGCGGCCCAGACGCAGCCTGAGCGCAGACCGCTGGATGCCACGGGGATTGCCCTCCTCGCCTTGGGCGCGGCCGCGCTCGTGGTCCGGCGCCGGCACCCGGTGGCCGCGCTCTGCGTGGCAGAGGCGTCCATGCTGCTCTTCTGGCTCCTCGGGTACCCCCGCGGACCGGTCCTTCTCGCCGTGGCCGTCGCCGTCTTCACGGCGGCTACAGCGGGCCGCCGGGCGGTCGCCTGGGCCGCCCTCCTGATCGGGTTCGCAGCTATATCGTTGCTGCCACACCTCCTCGGGAACGACGCGGCTCCAAGCCTCTCGGTCTCGGTGGCGCTGGCAGGATGGATCGTGGTGCTGGCCGCCTCAGCAGAGGTGGTCCGTATCCGCCGCGAGCGCGAAGTGACGGCCCTGCGCACCCGCCTGGAGGAGGAGCGCCGACGAGGCAGCGACGAGCGGGTGCGCATCGCCCGCGAGCTGCACGACGTGCTGGCGCACAGCATCTCCGTCATCAACGTGCAGGCCGCGGTTGCACTCCATCTCATCGAGGAGCGGCCTGAGCAGGCGCGCACCGCGCTGACCGCGATTAAGGACGTGAGCAAGGACGCGCTGCACGAACTCCGATCCGTCCTCGTGGCGCTACGCCTGCCCGACGAGCAGCCCGAGCGCGCGCCGGCCCCGAGCCTGGCCAACCTGGATGAGCTCGTCACGCGAACGGCCACCGGCGGTCTGGAGGTTCGGACCGAGATCGCCGGCCCGCTTGAGCGGCTGCCGGCGAGCGTGGACCTGGCGGCGTTTCGGATCCTGCAGGAGGCGCTGACGAACGTGATCCGCCACGCCGGCACGAGCACCGCGACGGTCCGGGTCGTCCACGACGGGGAGATGCTCGTCCTGGAGGTCGAGGACGACGGTCGCGGGCTGCTTTCGAACGGCGGCGCCGGTCTCGGCACGGGCATCCAGGGGATGCGCGAGCGCGCTGCCGCGCTGGGCGGCGCGGTCGAGGCCGGACCCCGACCGGGCCGCGGCTTCCGCGTGATGGCCCGACTGCCGCTGGACGGCGCCAGATGATCCGCGTCCTGCTGGCCGACGATCAGGCCCTCGTCCGGGCCGGCTTCCGCGCGCTGCTGGAAGCCGAGCCCGACATCGAGGTGGTGGGCGAGGCCGGCGACGGCGAGGCGGCGGTGCGGCTGGCGACGACCCTCGTGCCCGACATCGTGCTTATGGACATCCGGATGCCCGGCTCGGATGGCCTGGAGGCGACGAGGAGGATCGTCTCGGACCAGCGGGCCGAGGTTCGGATCGTCATTCTCACCACCTTCGATCTGGACGAGTACGTGTTCGAGGCGCTCCGCCTCGGTGCGAGCGGCTTTCTGGTCAAGGACACCGAGCCGGTGGATCTCCTGCGCGGCGTGCGGGCCGTGGCTCAGGGTGACGCGCTCCTCTCTCCGAGCATCACACGGCGCCTGATCGCCGAGCTCGTGATCCGGGACACGCGGCCACGGCCGGCGCACAGCCTCGAAGCGCTGACCGATCGGGAGCGCGAAGTCGTCGGGCTGGTGGCGACCGGGCAGTCGAACAGCGAGATCGGCGAGCGACTGGTCGTGAGTCCGGCGACCGCCAAGACGCACGTGAGCCGGGCGATGGTCAAGCTCGGAGCCCGCGACCGCGCGCAACTGGTGGTCTTCGCGTACGAGTCTGGCCTCGTCCAGCCGGGTGGGCCCAGGTGAGCCGCCTACCACCGGTGGAGTAGAGCCCCCGGGCCGGCCTGCTTCCGCCGGCGTATCCGAAGAGCCTCCCCTCGTCCGACGCCATCGTCGAGCCACCGGCCCAACAATGCTCAGTGCAGAGCGATCGCTGTCTCTGGGGCGGCCGGCCCCGGATGGGCCAGCGTCGTCGCCACTGAGATGGCCTTCAGCCCCGCCACGATCGAGGTGACGGCCGGCCAGCCGGTCAAGCTGATCCTCATGAACGACGGGGCGGCCCCGCACAACTGGCAGGCGGAGCTCGGCAGGGAGAAGCTCCTGGTCATCGCCCAGCCCCGCCAGTCGGCCAGCACGAGCTTCACGCCGCAATCGCCCGGGACGTACCGGGTCGTCTGCACCATCCCCGGCCATGCTGAAGCCGGGATGGTCGGAACGCTCGCCGTCAAGTAATCCAGGAAGGAGGATCTCATGGCCGTCCGTCACCTGCATGCCGCCGCCACAGCCGCCCTGCTCGGAGGGTTCGGGCTTGTCACACCGGCGGCTGCGCACGTCCTGGTCCAGGCGGACTCCGCCAGCGCTTACACCTTGACCGCCGGGCGTCTCTGGTCCGTAGTGGCCGCGCTGCTGGGACTGACCGGCGTGGTCATCGGCGGGCTGGCCCTGGCCCGCTCCGCCGGTCGTATCGGCACCGGCACCGGAAGAAGGGGGGCCATCGTGGCCCTGGCGGCGGGGCTGGCCGGCGCGGCCATCGGCGGGCTGGTTGTGGCCGCCGCCGAAGGTGGTCCCGGCACCGGCTACGGAATAGTCGGGGGCTTCGTGGCCCTGGTGGTGGGACTGATTGCCATAGTTCTCGGCGGGCTGGCGCTGGCCCGCTCCCGCCGCACCGGCTGACCGCAGCGAATACTGATCTGCTGCTAACGGGACCCTGCAGCGTCACCTTAAAGGGCGAGGGTTCCCAGGTCTACGGCGTTGGCCATGGCCTGGGCGCCTGTGTCGTTGAGGTGCATGCCGTCGCCGCTGTCCAGGGCGGGATGGATGTAGTCGGGGGCTTCGGGATCTTCGACAGCTCGGGCCACATCAACGACGGCGTCGAACGTGTTGGTGGTCCGGATCCAGTCGTTCACCTCGCGTCGGGTGGCGAGGCCCTCGGGGGTGCTGATCCCGGGGTAGACGGCGCCCGCGAAGGGGCCGATGGTGGCGGCGAGGATCTTCAGGTCGGCCTTGTGGGCGCGGTGGGCCAGGGCCTTGAAGCCCTCGATGAGGGCGCCGGAGGTGGCGGGAGGCTCGCCGGCGATGCCGGGGAGGCCGAGGTCGTTGATGCCGAAGTGCACCAGGACGTGGGTCAGGCCGGGGATCGAGAGGACGTCGCGGTCGAAGCGCGCCAGCGCGTGCTCGCCGACCTCGTCCCGCAGCAGGCGGTTTCCGGCGATGCCCTGGTTGACGACCCATCCCCGCTCGAGGCGCCGGTTGAGGAAGTCCACGGAGCGGTTGTTCGTGCCGGTCGTGGAGCCGACCCCTTCGAACCAGGAGTCGCCGAACGCCACGGCGATCGCGGTGTCGTCCGGGGCGAGCACGTCGACGCCCGAGACGTAGAACCTGGCTTCTACCTGCTCAGCGTCGGGGAGCTGGGGAGAGGTGACGTGGTTCCCGCCAACGACGTGGGCGATCTCCATCGGCCTGTGGGAGTAGGTGGCCAGGCCGGTCTCCCCGGGGAGGTAGAGGCTGAGGACGAGGTCGGCGCCGGGGGCGACGGGCAGATCGATCGGGTCGCCGACGGCCTCGTCTTCCGGCGGGATGGTGAGTCTCTCGGCGCCGCCGAAGGAGAGGGCGACCTGCCCGTGCTCGGTGGCGACCGTCGCGGCGGCGATGGTCAAAGGGGTGCGGCCGTAGCGGTTCGTCAGGCGTACGCGGAGGCGCTCTCCGCCGCCGGCCATGTGGAGCACCTGACGCACCGTCTGGTCGGCGAAGCCGCGCGGTTCGGTGAGCTGGATCTGCTCGTAGGGACTGATCACCGCGCTGCGGAAGCCGGCTGTCCAGAACATGCTCGCTCCATTCGTTGCTGTGGGGAGTACTGCCGCTCAGGCGGGGGTCAGGACGGTCTTGCCGGACAGTCGTCCGGCGGCGGCCTGGTCGTGGACGGCGGCCAGCTCGGCCAGCGGCCGGCGCTCGACCACCTCGATCTTCAGCTCGCCGGCGTCGACGCGGCTCCTCATACGGCGCCGTCGATCCGGCCGGAAGCGCCGATAGTTGCGCTCTTCATGGGAATGGGGCCGGTCACGCGTGGACCCGCTCGGAGCGCCGTTACGCGTTTCCGCCCTACGCCCTGATCGCGCCGTGAGCATCGACACGGCAGGCCCCACGGCGCATGACACGCGCCCCGGCCGCGCCGAACGCAAATGTGGCCACGATCTCGACGAGCACGGCCGCCCACGACAGGATGTCGGCTCCGCCGTCAGGCAACGAGCCGCTGAACGCGCCCCAGCTCGGCAGCAGGTGCACGACGGACACGCCGAGTGCCTGGGAGAAGCCGTGCGCGACGGCCACTGCGCCCAAGATGCTGCCCGCCCAGAGCGCTTCCGGGGTCAGGACTTCGAGGCCACGGCGCAGGTGATCGGCGGTGTGGAGCAGAAAGCCGAGGGCACCCCGAAATCCACCGCGTGCGAATGCCTCGCCGTAGACGTCGAGGTCGGCCTCGGTCAGCCGGGCGGGGAGCTGCGCGGGCTCGCAGACGGGTCAGGTGCGCCTCGCACCGCTCCGCCAGACGTTCTTGTTCGTCCATCGTTCACACTCCTTCGACCTGACGTGTCATAGGAGTGGCGGACGAAACCGGCCCGCTGGGACGAGGAGATCGCCGATCTGACGAGGAGATCAAGCTCGAGGCCCGGTCGTTCAGCATCCCGGTGCAGCAATGACATCGGAAGATCCCTGGAGGAGAGACATCATGCACGCACGAATAGGTCACCCCGCGATGGTTGTTCCTGACGCCATGCAGGCGCTGCAGGCCCTGGGGGCCGCCGTAGGGAAGGGCGGCGTGCCGTTGCGGACGCTCGAGCTGGTCCACATGCGCGCGAGCCAGATCAACGGCTGTGGCGTCTGTCTCGACGGGCACTGGCGCATTGCCAGGGAGGCCGGTGAGACCGACGAGCGACTCTTCACGGTGGCAGGCTGGCGGGATACGCCCTACTTCACCGACGCCGAACGGGCCGCGCTGGCGCTGACCGAGGCCGTCACCCGGCTCAGCGACCGGGCGGACCCGGTGCCCGACGCCCTCTGGGCTGAGGCCGCCCGGCACTACGACGAGCCGGCGCTCGCGGCCCTGATCCTCGCCATCGCCAACATCAACGTCTGGAACCGCCTCAACGTCGCCACCGGGCAGGTGGCGGCCGGAGGGTGGTGAGCGGCGGTAGCCAGACAGGACCAGGAAGCGGCGCTACGTCCTCGCCAGCGCCAGGACGACGAGGAGACGGAGGTCACCCGACATGACGGTTGCGCGCCACGCCGGCGTGGCGCGCAACGTGACGCTGTCGCCGAGCCGGGTCGATCGCCGGGTGCGCGCGTCTGTCATTCACTGCGACCTGGTTCTCCGCGACCGCGCCGCTGATCGTCGAAGGGAGAAGCGGCATGCCACGCTAGAGCAGCTTCTCGGCGGTGATGGGGAGGTCGCGAACGCGGACGCCGGTCGCGTGGTGCACGGCGTTCGCGATCGCCGCCGCCACCCCGACGGTGCTGATCTCACCGACGCCTTTCGCTCCAAGCGGGTTGACGTACGGATCGTGCTCCTCGACGAACACGGCGTCGATCGGCGGGACGTCGGCATGGACCGGCACCAGGTAGCCGGACAGGTTCGGCGAGATCGTCTTGCCGAGCGCCGGGTGAATCGCCGTCTCCTCGAGCAGCGCCATCCCGATCCCCATGATGACGCCGCCCACCAGCTGGCTCCGGGCCGTCTTCGGGTTGATAATTCGGCCGGCCCCGACGGCGGTCACGAACCGCCCGACGCGGACGGTTCCGAAGTCCGGATCGACTCGCACCTCAGCGAAATGCGCCCCGAACGAGTGCATCGCGTACCGCTGGAGCTCATCGCCCGGTCGATCGCTCTCGGTCACTTCAACTGGCTGACCGCCGTGCCGAGCGAGGATCTGGGCGTAGGTCTCACCTCGTGAGGGATCATGGGTCAGGAACGCTCGGCCTCGCTCGACCGTCAGGTCGTCGAGCGTGTAGCCGTGGATCGGCGATGCTTCGTCATCCAGCGCCAGCGCGAGCACCCGGTCGCGGACGGCGCTGGCTGCCTTGTGGACGGACGGCCCGGCACTGCCGGTGGTGGTCGAGCCGCCGGCCGCGAACGCGAACGGGAAGTCGCTGTCGGCAAGCTTCAGGCGGACGTGCTCCGGCGGCAGGTCGAGCGCCTCGGCCGCCACCTGGGTGAGGATCGTGTAGGCGCCGGTCCCGAGGTCATGGGCGGCAGTCTGGACGACGGCCCGGCCGTCCGGCTCGATCTGCGCCCGCACGACGGCCGGTATCCGCAGCCCGGCCGGGTACGTCGCCGACGCCATTCCCCAGCCGACCAGCCAGCGGCCATCCCGCATCGAGCGCGGCTCAGGCGAGCGACGCACCCACCCGAATCGCGCCCCGCCGACGCGGTAGCACTCCAGCAGCGACTTGCTCGACCACGGCCGCCCCGACTCGGGATCGACGTCGGCGTGGTTCTTGACGCGCAGCTCGACCGGGTCGATCCCGAGCTCGTACGCCAGCTCGTCGAGCGCCGACTCGAGCGCGAAGGCGCCGGTGGCCTCGCCCGGCGCCCGCATCATCCCGGGCACGCCCAGCGACGCCTGGACCAGGCGCTGGCTCGTCGCCACGTTCGGGCAGGCGTACAGCATCTGGGTGACGGCGCCGGCCATCTCGGGGAACTCGCCGACGTCCGAGCCGATCGAGGTCGTGGCGTGGCGGGTCGCCGTGAGCATACCGTCGCGCCGGGCGCCGAGACTGACCTGCTGGACCGTCTCGGAGCGGTAGCCGTGCGAGGTGTACATCTGGGCGCGGGTCAGCACGAGCTTGACCGGCCGCCCGACCGTCCTGGCCGCGAGCGCCGCGAGCGCGGTGTGCGGCCAGAACGTGCCTTTCGCCCCGAACCCACCGCCGAGGAAACGGCTGATGACCCGGATCCGCTCGGGCGGGACGCCGAGCGCGGCTGACAGCCCCTGGCGGATGCCGACGACGAACTGGTTGGCATCGTAGACGGTCAGGCGGCCGTCGGCGTCCCAGACGGCGGTGGTGGCGGGCGGCTCCAGCGGGTTGTGATGCTCGATCGGCGTCCGGTAGGTCCGGTCCAGGCGCACCTCAGCCGCCGCCATCGCACCGTCCAGGTCACCGCGCAGGGAGTCCGGCCCGGTCCCGGCGAAGAACGGCGCGGCCGGGTACGCTTCATCGAGGCGATCGGCCAGCCCGATGAGCGGGGGCTCGACGGCGTACTCGACCTGGACCAGTCCGGCGGCCTGCTGGGCTTGCTCGAGCGTCTCGGCGACGACGATCCCGATATGCTGACCGGCGTAGTGGACCCGATCGTCCTGCATCAGCGGCGCCGTCTGG
>Ga0075420_100005513_pt1 | contig 11141 bp, 7 predicted proteins | sample SoiMetdeltSBSDD4_FD_75296 | JGI IMG/M metagenome (GOLD analysis project Ga0075420, IMG submission 75296) | Bulk soil microbial communities from a Populus tree surrounding site in Tennessee, USA - Soil MetaG P. deltoides SBSDD4 | ecosystem: Environmental > Terrestrial > Soil > Tree plantation... | reverse complement strand
CGACTGCGGTTCGCCGGAATGGTCGCCGGACGGTTCGCGTCTCGGCTTCGTTTCGAATCGCGGCGATCACTCGTTCATCGGCGTCTACACAAACGACGCGACGCCGATCGTTTATCTCGCGCCGTCGACCTCGCGCGATTCGAGCCCGCGCTGGTCTCCTGACGGGAAACGGATCGCGTTTGTGCGGCGGCCTGGAAACGGCGGTGCTCCCGAAGCAATCCTGGAACAGCGCCCGCAAGCATGGTCCATCTGGTCCGCGGACGTCGCGAGCGGCGAGGGACGCCAACTCTGGAAGAGTCCGTTCACGCTGCGCGGCTCACCGCCGAGCACACACGGCGGAACGAACCTGCACTGGGCCGCGGCGGGACGCATCGTCTTTCTTTCGTATCTCGACGGCTGGCCGCACCTTTACTCGATTCCGGAAAACGGCGGCGAGCCCTTATTGCTGACACCCGGCAACTACATGGCCGAGTACATCTCGATCAGCGCCGATCGCACCTACATGGTCTTTGCCGGAAACGCCGGAAGTGACGCGGACGACATCGACCGCCGTCACATCGTCAAAGTCCCGGTCGACAAGGCACAGCCGGTCGTGATGACGCCGGGCAAAGGACTCGAATGGACGCCGTTCGTTACGGGCGACGGCAAGTACATCGCGTATCTGGCTGCCACTGCGCAGCGTCCGCCGCTACCAACCGTGATTCCAGCAGGCGGCGGAAAGTCTCAAACGGTCGCTGAAGATCGTCTCGCCTCGGATTTTCCCGCGAGCCAACTCGTGACCCCGAAAAAGGTGGTCTACAAAGCGCCCGACGGCGTCAACGTTCACGCGCAGTTGTTCGAAACACCGGGCGGCGCCGCGAAGAAGCCGGCGATCATCTACGTTCACGGCGGCCCGCCGCGCCAGATGCTTCTCGGTTGGCATTACTCCGATTACTACTCAAACGCGTACGCGATGAACCAGTATCTGGCGAGCCGGGGCTACGTCGTCTTGTCGGTCAACTATCGACTCGGGATCGGCTACGGCCACGACTTTCATCGTCCACTGAACGCAGGCGTGCAGGGCGCGTCCGAATATCAGGACGTGAAGGCCGGCGGCGAGTATCTGCAACGTCTGCCACAGGTTGACGCCAGGCGCATCGGCATCTACGGCGGCTCTTACGGCGGTTATCTCACCGCACTCGCGCTCGCGCGCGACTCGAAACTGTTCGCTGCCGGCGTCGATATTCACGGCGTGCACAACTGGACCGCCGAACGCGCGGCGTCGCTGCTCGAGAACCGTTACGAGAAGCCGCCCGACGTTCAGCGCGCGCTCGACGTGGCGTGGCAATCGTCGCCGATCTCGTCAATAGCGACGTGGAAGTCGCCGGTGTTGTTGATCCATGGTGACGACGATCGGAACGTTCGTTTCAACCAGACGACGGATCTCGTCAGGCGTTTGGAAAAGGCGCGAGTGACGTTTGAAGAGCTGGTGATACCCGACGACACGCACCACTTCATGCGCCATGCGAATTTAGTGAGAGTCAACTCGGCGACGGCGGCGTTTTTCGATCGCATTTTTGGCATGAATCGCGCCAGCGAGTAGACCAGTGCAGAACGTCGAAACGGCCCCCGAAAAAGTTCATTACTTCCCGTGCCCGTCTTGCGGAGCGGATCTGCTGTACGAGCCGCAGGACGGGTTTCTTTCCTGTCCGTACTGCGGCCACAAAGAAGCGATCCCGAAGAGCGCTGCCGAGGTGCAGGAACGTTCGTTCGAACACTATCTGCGCGTGCGTCCCGAGCAGATGGGCCAACTGGCGGCGAACGCGCTCGAAGTGCAGTGTCAGAGTTGCGGCGCGACATCGTTGTTCACGCCTCCGGAAGTCGCGGGCCGCTGCGAGTTCTGCGGCGTACAGATCGTGGCCCAACCGAAATCGGCCGATCCGATCCTGACGCCGGAGGGAGTGCTTCCGTTCAGCATCGCGCAGAAGCAAGTGACGGAGAACCTGCGCCAGTGGCTCTCGTCGAGATGGTTTGCGCCGAACGATCTGAAGCACTTCGCTCAACCCGAAGCAATTCACGGCATCTACATTCCTTTCTGGACCTACGACACAAACACCACGACCTACTACACGGGCCAGCGCGGCGACCATTACTACGTAACCGAGACCTACTACGAAAGAGACGCGCAGGGCAGAGAAGTCGCGCGCACGCGGCAGGTCCAGCACACGCGCTGGTCGCCGGCGTCGGGAACAGTAACGCGCTGGTTTGACGACGTGTTGATCCCCGCGACGACGTCGCTGTCTTCTCAGCGCCTTCAGGCTTTGCAACCGTGGGACTTGCCGGAGATACAGCCTTACAACCCGGCGTTTCTGTCAGGGTTCAAGGCGCAGCGCTATCAGATCGAGCTGGGGCAAGGCTTTGAACTGATGAAGGAAGTCATTGCCGGCACGATCCAGAGCGACGTATGCGCGGACATCGGCGGCGACGTCCAGCGGATCGAGGATCTCTCGACGCACTATTCCGGCATCACGTTCAAACACCTGCTGCTGCCGGTCTACGCGGGCGCGTATCGCTTCAATGGAAAAGTTTTTCAGATCGTGGTCAACGGCCGGACTGGTGAGATACAGGGCGACCGTCCCTACAGTGTTTGGAAGATCCTGCTGTTCATTGTTTTTCTGCTGGTGGTTGGACTGGTTTTGTTCGTCGTGTTCGGCGACGGAAGTTAGAACACAGATTTCTACATGAAAGGGTTGGACGATGCTTATTAAATTGCTGGTTGTTATTACTTGTGTTGTCGCATTGAGTGGTTGTGCAAAAAAGGAAGGTTTGACGAGTGCCTCGAACCGCGGCGATGAAGCTGCTCCGGTCGAGGGAGTGGAAAAGGTGAAGCCCGCGCCGGGAACGGGAAACGTGCAGGGCAAGGTGCTTTACAACAACGCGCCCGTTGAGAATATCGAAGTGAAGCTGTGCGAGACGTTCAGCCGTTTTCTCAGCGGTTGCGGCGGAAAGACTTACACGGCAAAGACTGATAAAGACGGCGATTTCGTGATCCCGAACGTCGAGCCTAAGGAGTATGAAGCGCTGACTGTGCGCGTGTTCGACACCGATTCGTACGTCTTCGCGACCGCGGGCATCGGCATTAGTGCTGCGAAGTACAACGTCACGGCAGATAAGACGCTCTTCGTCGCGCCCACGCACCTGTTCAAGGGCGATCTAAAAACTGTTAATCCGAAGGCAGGCTCGACTGTCAGCGCGCAAGACCTGGAGCTCAAATGGGAGCCGTATCCGGACGCCAGTTACTACAAGTTGAGTCTATCGGCGGACAATCACATGGTGACGGCGCCATACACGAACGAAAAGGTCGAGGGAACATCATTCAAAGTAGCGAAGCCGCTGGAGAAGGGCGGCTATCGTTTGAAGGTCGAGGCTTACAACAGCAAGGATAAGAAGCTGTCAGAGACCAACGAAGAGACCAAGTTTACAGTTAATTAAGTGTGCGTGCCGATCCACGGATGATGTGATCCGTGGATCGGCCTCGCCTGAAGATCAGCGTTTAGGTGTCTTGACGCTGATCGTGTTCGAGAATGCTGAGTTTCCTCCGCCGTTGAACGCCCGGACTCGATAGCGATACCAGGTGTTCCCTGTCAGGCCGGGGTTGGGGAACGTCGTTACGTTAGCGCCGACCGTTGCGATCTGCGCGAAGTTCGTGCAGTTGTTACCGGTGCAACGTTCGATACTGAACCCCTGCTCATTGTTCGCGTTGTCCGTCCACGACAAGTTGATCTGAGTCGCGGAAACAGCCGTTCCATTCAGGTTCGCCGGTGCGGCTGGCGCAGGCGTTGGCGTCGGAGTTGGCGTAGGTGTCGGCGTTGGGGTTGGAGTTGGTGTGGGTGTTGGAGTCGGGGTGGGAGTCGGTGCTCCACCGCAACCCGGGAAGCGGAACGATCCGATGCGAGTGCGCCACGCGAAACTCGTCGTCGTGGTGTAGTACTCGCTGGTGAACCAGAACGTACAGTCGTCAACGGGATCGACCGTGAGCGAGCTGTAGTCGCCCCAACGGTTGCCGGTGCCCGTTTGACTTCCTGTTCCGGCAAACAGAGTCGCCTCGCCCTGGCCCAGCGTGTTCAGCGGATCGCTCGCCAATCTTCCCGCGTAACGCATCTCCGGAAACAGCGTAGCGCTCGACGCGCTGTAACCGATCGCGAGATTGCCGTCGCGGTCCATCGCCGCGCTGCCCATCCAGCGCCACGTCGCGTCAGGTTGATAAGTGCTTTCCTGAAACACCGACACCGGCCCGGTCGTCACGTTGCGCAACTCGAACCAGCGAATGCCGGCGACGGTTCCTGAACTCACGCTGTAGTTCCCAACGACGGATTCGTGAGTGCCGAAGTTGCGATAAGTGAGCCTGAACATCAGCCGATCGCCGATGCCGTCGAGACGCGAGGTCGTGCCCGACTGCGGCACGCACGATCGCGTGAACGGGCAGAGTTGTGTAAATCCGGCTGCCGGCGGACTGCCGACCAGCGTGAACGTCGAGTTCGCGGGCGTCGTGAAGTCGGTATGGAAGTGAAAGATCCTGTAAGTGCCTCCGCCGGGCCACTCGATAAAGATCCCTGGCGCGCCGGGTGGTGGAAGCGAGGAACCGTCGAGGTCCGCGGGCAGGTACGTCTCCTCGAGTGGTCCATTGGTGATTCCGGGCGTGATGAACGTGGCGGGCAGACCGGCCAGCATCTTCGCGCGATCGAACGCGAATGGTTGCGGGCCCAGGAACGAAGTGCCCGTCGAATTGAACACGTTCATGCTCATGTAGTACGCGTCGGGCCACACGCTGAGGTGCGGATAGTCGAAGAAGTTCGAACCCAGGTGAAAATCGTAGCGATGATACGCGCCGGTCGCATCGCTCGTGGCTGAGATGGCGACACATTCGTCAGTCGGGACGGAAACGCCGGCAAACTGCGAGATGACCCAGCGGTCGGCGAGTTGATCGTAAAGGACCACCGGATCGCCGCTGCCGTTGAACTCGCAAACCCCGCCAAAGCCGCCCCAGACGGTCTGAATGCCTGATGGACCAAGCACGGAGGCGCCGGTGTTCTTGTCGAAGACCTGGAAGCCCTCGTTGACGCTCTGCACGTACTGGGTCAGCCCGACTTCGCCGTTCGTATCCGGCGGCGCGCAGTTGCACGAGACGCCGGGAAACTGGATGCCGTTGAAGTTCATGTCGGTGGTGGGCATGTTCGCCGTGGCGAACTCGGTTGCGGCGATTGTTTTCTGGACCACTCTGTCAGGCGTGTCTTTGTGGTAGTGCGCAATTTTGGGGTTTTCGTTCGCCTCGCGCTTTTCCTTGCCGCCGCCGATCGGGTGTTGCTTCATGTCGCGCAGGGGCGGCGAGGTATCGTTGCGAATGGACACACCGGTCGTGATCTCCTGTCTGCGGCCCTGAACCGGGCTGGCCAGGGCGTAACTGACATTTGCGGGCGCCGTCGCGGCGCTGTTTCGTTTGGCGTCGATGATTCGCGGCACGAAGGTGAGCGCAGCGAACAGCAGGAGGACCGTAACCAGAACTACTAGTCGGGTTCGTAGTTTCATCTATTCGTCTCCATTTCACAGTCGGAACAGGGCTGGAAAGCGTCAGCACGCTATCATAGGGAGTCGCTTGTCGCAAGAAAATTGGACCGCTAGGATTCCGCCCGATACCTGTGTTATCTGTGTTACCGAATCCCCGACGAGTCGGCCAAACCATCTAAGGAGCAGAAGAGATGAAAGTATTCCGTATTTCTATTGCCGCGCTCGTGTTTGCGGCCTTTGCGATCCTGGCCCACACGCAGACCAGGCCGGCAGCGAACCCAGCGGCGCCCGCGAACAGGCCCGCCGCTGCTCCAGCCAACATCGCCGTGATTGACTCGCGCGCCTTCAGCGACGACAAGACGGGGATTGCGCGGGTGATGAATGCGATGAGAGCCCTTGAAACGAAGTTTGAACCGGTGCGCAACGAGCTTCGGGGCATGCGCGAGAAGTTGACCGCCATGCGCGCCGACATCGACAAGAAACGAACCATCCAGGAACAGCGAATCACGGCGCAACAGATCGAGGCAGCGGACCAACTGGAGATACAGATCAAGCGCAAGGCAGAAGATGCGCAGACCAGTTTTCAAAGGGAGTCGCTGGCCGCGCTCGACCCGCTGCAAAAGGACATTTTCCAGGCGTTGAACGCGTATTCACAGGCGAAGGGCATCTCGCTGCTGATTGACATCAGCCGCGTGCCGGTGATCTACGCGGCGGCGAGCATGGACGTCACCAAGGACTTCATCGCCGATTACAACCGTACACATCCGGCGACCGGCGCGCGCCCGTAGAGCCGTGGACATGCTGGTTCGAACCCTCTGTTGTGTAGCGATCGCTGCATTTGCGTTTGCATTTGCGTTTCCTGCGCTTGCGCGGGCGCAGCAGTTGGACGTTCGCCTCGTGACTGACGAAGCTGAGGCCGTGCTTTCGGTGCTCGCGAAGAAAAAGTCGAACGCGCCCATCGAGCAGGCGGACTGGGATCGCATCTTTGCCAGCGAAGGATACACGCGTCTGAAGAAACGCGAGCTGTCGATGCAGCGGCCGTTCGAAGACGCGGAGTTTCAGAAGTTCGTTCTTTCCGACACATTGGCCCAACGTGCGCCCGCGCTGGAGCAAACGTTGGCCAGGTGGAAGCAAGCCGATTTAAACCGATCGGCGAAGTTGGCGTTGGCTTATTTGCCTGACGGCGCTCGCATCCGCGCGAAGATCTATCCCGTGATCAAACCGCGAGAGAACAGTTTCGTCTTCGACGTAAAAAACGATCCGGCGATCTTTCTTTACCTCGATCCGGCAGTGAACCAGGCGAAGTTTGAAAATACGCTGGCCCATGAGCTTCACCATATCGGCTACGGCGGCAGTTGTCCGGCTACGGAAGCTTCCGCTGCGGCGTCGAAGTTGTCGCCGCAGGCACAAACTGTGTTGACGTGGACGGGCGCGTTTGGCGAAGGCTTTGCGATGCTGGCGGCGGCCGGCGGCCCGTCAGTTCATCCTCACCAGGTGAGCGATGCTGCGGAGCGCGCGCGTTGGGACAAGGACGTGCTCAACTTCAACGCGGATTTGAAGAAGCTGGATGCGTTTTTCCTGCGAGTGCTGGAAGGAAAGATGACGGATGAGGAGATCCGGAAGGAAGCGTTCGGGTTCTTTGGCACACAGGGACCGTGGTACACCGTCGGGTATCGAATGGCGGTGCTGATCGAGCAGACGTTCGGCAAAAAGAGACTGATCGAGGTTATGTGTAACCAACAGCACCTTCTTGCCGCTTACAACGAAGCAGTCCGCAAGTCAAAAGAACCGCTTGCCACGTGGTCCGAGGCTGTGTTGATGTTGAAGTAAGGCGATGGACTACGAGGTGCGCAAGGCGACGCTGGCCGATCGCGATGCGATAACGCAGTTGATTGCGGAGTCGGCGCGCCATTTGAGCCGCGGCGAGTATTCCGACAGGCAGATCGAGGCCGCGATAGCGTCAGTCTTCGGAGTCGACACTGATCTCATCGAGGATGGAACTTATTTCGTTGCCGACAAAGACGGGACATTGATCGGCTGCGGCGGCTGGAGCCGGCGAAAGACGCTCTTTGGCGGCGATCAGTTTTCGCATCGAGACGCCGGGTATCTCGACCCGGCGAGTGAGCCGGCGAAGATTCGCGCGTTTTTTGTGCATCCGCAGCACGCGCGCAAGGGCGTCGCGCGGGCGATCCTTTCAGTGTGCGAAAGGGAAGCGCTGGAGCACGGCTTTCGCGCGCTGGAGTTGATGGCGACTCTGCCGGGTATCAAGTTGTATGAGGCGTGCGGGTATGTGAGGAAAGGTTTTTTTGATCTGGAACTTGCCGATGGTGTAAAACTCGAGCTCGTGCCCATGCGTAAAACCGTAACCACGGATTAAACCATTTAAGGAGAGATTCGAGTGAGATTAGTGTTCCTGCTCGCCGTTGCGTCTTTGCTGCTGGTTGTTCCGCAAAACGACTTCAAACCGATTACCGTCTATCTCGTTCGACATGCTGAACGAGCAGACGAGCCGCGACAGGATCCGCCGCTCACGGAGAAGGGAAATTTACGGTCGCAGGAGCTGGCGCGAGTGCTCGCGAACGCCAACGTCAAAGCGATCATCACGTCGCAGTATCTGCGTACGAAGCAGACGGGTGAGCCGTTGTCGAAGAAACTCAACGTTCCGGTGACGTCGATCAGCTTGAGTGTGAATCCGTCAAACCCGCGGCAAGTCTCCGCACAGTCGACCGAGGAAGTCGCGAACAAGATCCTGGAACGCGGCGGCGAGAGTGTCCTGGTTATTGGTCACAGCAACTCGATTCCCGACGTTATCAAGATGCTCGGCGGGGACGTCGTCCCGGTTATCGATGAGAAAAAGTTCGACGATCTGTTCGTCGTGACTGTCTATGCGAAGGGCAAAGCCACCGTCGCCCAGATGAAATACGGCAGCCCCGAGTAGATCCGCACCTATCGCAAGCGCGAGGTATATATCAGGGAATTCTTAAAATCGCTTTTTCATTAACCTCCCGCAAGCGGGAGACTCAGGTCACAGCGAAACCTCGTAAAACTACCGAGAATGACCCCTCACCACCCGCTTTTTCGCGTTACGAGGTGTAGAGTCTGTTAACCATAACAGCCATTGCCGGAATGGTAATCCGGTGTAGGAGAAGTTTATGAAGCATCTCTTCCTTGTGATCCTGCTGCTCTTGCCGCCGGTCACAGCCTTTTCTCAACACGGACACGCACCAGCCAAAGAGCCTCCTCCGGCTGTGTTAGCGACCGGACTGGGCGACATCAATCACCCCGTCTCAACCACCAACGCGGAGGCGCAAAAGTTTTTCAACCAGGGCCTGGCGTACCTTTACGCCTTCAATCACGATGAAGCCGTCCGCTCATTCAAACAGGCCGCGAAACTCGATCCGCAGCTAGCGATGGCTTATTGGGGCGCGTCACTCGCGCTCGGTTCGAACTACAACGTCCAGGCCGACGGCCCGGCGCTCGTCCAAGCCTATTCGAACCTGCAAAAGGCGATCGAGCTCGCACCGAAAGCGTCGGAGCATGAGCGCGCGTATATCGATGCGCTGTCAAAACGTTACTCCGCCGACCTGCAAGCCGACAAAAACAAGCTCGGCGTCGACTACAAAAACGCGATGGGCGAACTGGCGAAGCGTTATCCCGACGATCTCGACGCCGCGACGCTCTACGCCGAAAGCATGATGAACCTGCGGCCGTGGAAACTCTGGAGCCGCGACGGCAACCCCGCGCCCGAAACACTCGAAATAGTTTCGGTGCTCGAAGGCGTACTGCGCCGCAATCCGAACCACACAGGCGCGAACCACTATTACATTCACGCCGTCGAAGCCTCCAACAACGCGGAACGCGCTCTGCCGAGCGCCGCACGCCTCGGCAAGATCGCACCGAAGGCCGGTCACCTGGTCCATATGCCTTCGCACATTTACATCCGCACCGGCGATTACCAGGAAGCTGCGCAATCCAACGTCGACGCCATTGCCGCCGACCGCGAGTACATCACGAAGACCGGCGCGCAGGGTCTCTACACGATGATGTACTACAACCACAACATCCACTTCCTAGCGGCAGCAAGCGCTATGAAGGGACGTTTTGGCGACTCGATCAAATCAGCGCGCGAGCTCGAAGCGAACGTCAAGCCGCATCTGAAAGCGATGCCGATGCTCGAGATGTTCATGCCGTACTCGAAAGTCGCGCTCGTGCGCTTTGCGCGTTGGGACGAAGTTCTGAACGAACCGAAACCCGATCCGGAGTTGAAGATCACGACCGGCTTCTGGCACTTCGCACGCGGCAGCGCCTTCGCGGCAAAGAACGAGCTCGCGAAAGCCGACGCGGAGTTGTCTGCGTTGCAGGCAGTCGCGAAGACGGTCCCCGCCGACGCGCCGATGGGAAACAATGTCGCCGTAAACATATTGAAAGTTGCCGATCTTGCGCTCGCGGGAAAAATCGCGTACGCGCGTGGAGATAAGGAAGCGGCCTTTGCCCTGCTAAACAAGGCCGTCGCCGCCGAGGACGCTACGGGCTATAACGAGCCCTCAGACTGGGACCTGCCCGTCCGCGAGTTCCTCGGCGGCGCGTTGCTGGCCAGCGGCGATTACGCCACGGCCGAGCGCGTGTTCCGTGCCGAGATTGAGAAGCGGCCTCGCAATGGCCGCGCGTTGTTTGGTTTGGCGGAGAGCTTGCGCAAACAAGGCAAGAGCTCTTCCGCGCAGATGGTCCAACAGGAGTTCGAGCGCGCGTGGCAGACCGCGGACACGAAGTTGTCCGTTGAAGGTCTGCTCGGCGTTCAGGCGAAACCGGCGACGGCCGCGGTTTATCGTCCGGCGTCTGACGTGCGCTTCTCAAACATCGCCCTGCGCACTGGCGTGAGATTGCGTTACGCGTACCAGGGCGACGCCTCCGGCGAGCCTGTGATTCTGCTGCACGGCTACACCGATTCATGGGTTTCGTACAGCACGGTGCTCCCGCTGATCGACAAGAAGTATCGCGTTTACGTTTTGGACCAGCGCGGGCACGGCGATTCGGATCGGCCGGCAGGCAATTACGGTTTCCAACAGTTCGCCGACGACGTCATCGCGTTCATGGACGTCATGAATATCAACCAGGCGACGATCGTGGGCCACTCGATGGGAAGCTTCGTGGCCCAACACGTCGCGGTGACCGTGCCCGAGCGCGTCAAACGGCTCGTGCTCTCCGGTTCGGCGACAACTGTTCGGAACAACGTGGTAACGGATCTTCAGCGCGATGTTAACGCGCTCAAGGATCCGATTCCGGAAAAGTTCGTGCGCGAGTTTCAGGTCGGCATGGCGTTTCAGCCGCTGCCGGACGGGTTCGTGCAGGCAGTTGTGAGAGAGAGCCTGAACATTCCGGCGCGCGTGTGGCGCGAAGTGATGGCGGAGATGTTGTCGCCCAAAGCTCAGGTCGAACTGGCGAAGATCAAAGTTCCGACGCTGATTCTCTGGGGCGACAAGGAAACGGTTTTTCCGCGTTCCGAACAGGATCGGCTCCTCGCGGCCTTGCCAAATGCCCGGTTAAAGGTCTATGAAGACACCGGACATGCCATGCACTGGGAGCGGCCGGAGTGGTTT
>Ga0075420_100005510_pt1 | contig 11143 bp, 7 predicted proteins | sample SoiMetdeltSBSDD4_FD_75296 | JGI IMG/M metagenome (GOLD analysis project Ga0075420, IMG submission 75296) | Bulk soil microbial communities from a Populus tree surrounding site in Tennessee, USA - Soil MetaG P. deltoides SBSDD4 | ecosystem: Environmental > Terrestrial > Soil > Tree plantation... | reverse complement strand
CATCGCGCTGACCTCGGCTATCTCATCGCGACCGTCGGCGGCGAATTGAGCGTCGGTCACTCTTATTTGCAGGGCACGGGCGACGTTCCGACGGAAGATCCGGTGAGCGTCGGGCTGCTCGGCGCTGACTACGCGATCGAGAACGGTTATTACCGAATCAAGCGGATCTACACCGGCGAGAACTGGAACCCGGAGCTTCGCGCGCCGTTGAGCGCGCCGGGAATCCAGGTCGCGGAAGGCGATTACCTGCTGGAAGTGAATGGCCGCGCGTTGACGCCGTCAACGAGCGTCTACAGCTTGTTCGAGGGAACGGCTGGAAGACAGACCTTGATACGGGTCAACTCAAAACCCTCGCTCGAGGGCTCGCGAGTGATTACGGTGATTCCCGTTCCGAGTGAAGATGGACTGCGCACGCGCGCGTGGGTCGAAGACAATCGACGGCTCGTCGACAAACTCTCGAAAGGCCGGCTCGCGTACGTTTGGCTTCCCAACACCGCTACGCCCGGCTACGTCTCCTTCACGCGCTACTTCTACTCGCAACAGGACAAAGAGGGCGCGGTGATCGACGAGCGGTACAATCAGGGCGGCATGGTCGCCGACTACATCGTCAACGAGTTGGACCGCAAACTGATGGGCTATTTTGCGTTGCGCGACGGCGAGCCTTCCACGTCGCCGATCGCGGGCCTCTATGGTCCAAAAGTGATGCTGATCAATGAATCGGCCGGATCCGGAGGCGACGCGCTGCCGTTCATGTTTCGGCAGCGGAAGATCGGTCCGCTTGTCGGGACGCGGACGTGGGGCGGCCTGGTCGGAACTCTCGGTTTTCCGCCGACGATCGACGGCGGCGGCATCACGGCGCCGAACCTTGCTTTCTACAATCTCAAGGGTGAGTGGGACGTCGAGAACATCGGCGTCGCGCCCGACATCGAGGTCGAGTACTCGGCGCCTGAGGTCATCAAAGGCCGCGATCCACAGCTCGAGCGAGCTGTGCAGGAGGCGTTGAAACTACTCGAACAGAACCCGACGCGGCGCGTGCCGCGTCCAGCGCCGATCGATCGGGTTTCAAGGAGGTAATTCGTGTTCATTCGTGCAACGCTCTTACTGCTGTTGATTGCAGGCTCCGCGACTGCGCAGTCTGTTTTTACGCGGGTTGAAGCGATGATTCCGATGCGTGACGGCGTGAAACTCTATACGCAGATCTACACGCCCACGCGCGCTACCGAGCCCGTTCCCATGCTGCTGCTGCGAACGCCGTACGGCATCGGCAACGCGAGCTCGGAGCAACTCGTCGCTGCGCTTGGCGAATTGACGGATTACATCATCGTCCGGCAGGACATTCGCGGCAGGTTCAAGTCGGAAGGCACGTTCGTCATGCTGCGCCAGCCGCGCGATCCCGCCGACAAGAAAGCGATCGACGAAGGCACTGACACGTACGACACGATCGAATGGCTGCTGGCAAACGTGTCGAATCACAACCGCCGCGTCGGCATGGTCGGGACCAGTTACGGCGCGTGGCTTTCAGTGATGGGCATGCTCGATCCGCATCCGGCGCTGAAAGCCATCGTGCAACAAGCGTCGCCGGCCGATATGTGGATCGGCGACGACTTTCATCACAACGGCGCGTTCCGTCTCAGCTACGGCCTTGAATACGCTTACATGATGGAGTCGTCGAAAGAGATCACTGACCCGACCAAAATCATCGACCGCTTCGACGCGTACGAGTGGTACCTGGAGCTCGGGCCGCTGTCGAATGCTGACGCGAAGTATTTCAAAGGGCGTCTGCCGAGCTGGAACGACTTCGTCAACCATCCGGACTACGACGCGTTCTGGAAGCGGCAGGGCTTCGAGCCGTGGCTCACTCGGGTTACGGTGCCGACGCTGAACGTCGCCGGTTGGTGGGACCAGGAAGACTTCTACGGTCCGATCAAGATCTACGAACTGCTCGAACGTCACGACTCGGCGAAGCAAAACTTCCTCGTCGTCGGTCCGTGGAACCACGGCGGCTGGTCGCGAGGTGAAGGCCGCAAGCTTGGACCGGTCGATTTCGGCAGCGCGACGGCAGAACACTATCGCAAGAACATTCTCGCGCCGTTCTTCGCGCACTATCTGAAAGACAAGGGCGGTGCGCAGCGCGCGGAAGCAGTGACGTTCCGAACGGGACTGAACCAGTGGGTCGAGCACGCTGAGTGGCCGCCGAAACAGAACGTCGCCGCGAAACAGCTCTACTTTCATCCAAACGGCAAGCTCTCGTTCGATCCGCCGCCGGCGAATTCGCAACCCGCGTTCGATAGTTTTGTCTCCGATCCGGCGCGTCCGGTTCCCTATCGAAAGCGTCCGATCGAAGTGAGATCGGGCTGGACGACGTGGTTGGTTGAAGACCAGCGGTTCGTGCATCATCGTCCCGACGTGCTCACGTGGGTTACTGACACGTTGACCAACGACGTCACGGTCTCCGGAAAGATCATCGCAAACCTGTTTGCGTCAACCAGCGGCACGGACAGTGATTGGATCGTCAAATTGATCGACGTCTATCCCGAGAAGTACGAGCCGGATCCCAAGATGGGTGGCTATCAATTGATGATCGCCGGCGACGTTTTCCGCGGCCGCTATTACAAGAGCTTTGAAAAGCCGCACGCGCTTCCGGCAAACGGCGTCGTGCATTACAAGATTCCCTTCCCGGCCAACGATCACGTCTTTCGGAAGGGGCACCGGATCATGGTCCAGGTGCAGAGCACGTGGTTTCCGGTGATCGATCGCAACCCGCAGCGATTCGTACCGAACATTTTCCTCGCGAAAGAATCGGATTTTCAGCCGGCAACGCAGCGCGTGTTTCGGGCGGCCCAACAGGCGTCGCACATCGCGGTTCCGGTGATACAATCCGCGCCGTGAAACTCGTTTACAAACTCCTTGCCTGTCTCATATGTTTCTTACTGAGTGTCAGTCCTGTTCTCGGGGCTGACACTCTGCTTCCCGATCCAATCGTCGCGGCACTCGCGCAGGAGATTTCGGGCGAGACTGCCAAGCGCAATCTCGAATTCCTCGCGCGGCATCACCGCATGCGCGGCTCGCGCGGTTTTCACGCGGCCGCCGAGCACATCGTCGAGCAACTGCGCTCGTATGGTCTAACCGACGCGAAAATCGAACAATTCCCGGTCGACAGCAGGTTGATGTACGGCGCTCAACGAATGCGCGAGCCGTGGGACGCGGAGTTTGCCGAGCTCTGGGAACTGCGCGAGGAGAAAGGCGAATGGGTGCGCAACGTGCGGCTCGCAAGTTGGGAAGCGATGCCTGTGTCGCTCGCGCAGGACAGCGAAAGCGGCGAAGCGACTGCCGACCTTGTCGATATCGGCAGCGGTACATCGGAGCGCGACTACGCAGGCAAAGATCTGCGGGGGAAACTCGTGCTGACGTCGTCGCAGCCGGCTGCGGTCGTGCCGCTCGCCGTCAAACTTCACGGCGCCGCAGGGATCATCAGTTACGCGCAGAACCAACGCACCGCGTGGTACGGCGAGAACGAAAACCTCGTGCGCTGGGGCCATCTCGATACGTTCTCTGAAACGCCGGCGTTTGCTTTCATGATCTCACTGGCCCAGGCGCGCAACTTTCAATCGCGTCTCGCGCGTGGCGAGAAGGTTCGATTACACGCTACAGTTCGCGCCGGCAAGCATGAGGGCGCTTACGAGGTCGTGACGGCGACGATTCCCGGAGCCGATCCAACATTGAGCGCCGAAGAGATCGCTTTCAGTTGTCATCTCGATCATCAACGTCCGGGCGCGAACGACAACGCGAGCGGCAGCGTGGCGATACTCGAAGTGGCGCGCACGTTCAGTAAGTTGATCCGCGAAGGCAAGATTGCGCGGCCCGCGCGGACGATTCGGTTCATCTGGCCGCCGGAGATCGAAGGCACGATCGTTTTCCTTCTCGGCAAGGCTGAAATCACGAGACGCATCAAAGCCGTCATTCACATGGACATGGTCGGCGGCGGGCCGGAGACGAAAGCGATCTTTCACGTAACTCGCGGCCCGAAGAGTCTTCCCTCTTTCGTCAACGACGTAGCCGAACACTTCGGCGAGTTTGTGAACGAACAGTCGGCAGACTTTGCCGGAGGCGAAGCGGCGGCGTACCCGTTGATTGCGCCCGAAGGCGGCAAGGAACCGTTACAGGCCGCGATGGCGGAGTTCTCGTTGGGCAGCGATCATCAGGTCTACACCAACAACTCGTTCGGCATTCCGGCGATCTATCTCAACGACTGGCCCGATCGTTACATCCACACCAATTTCGACACACCCGCGAACGTCGATCCAACGAAACTCAAACGCGCGGCGTTCATCGGCGCGGCGAGCGCCTATTTCCTGGCGGCTGCCAAGCCGGCGGATGCCTCGTCGATCATTCGTGTGGTTCAGATAAACAGTCTCGGCCGCACCGCGACAATGCTCAAGCGCCGGAATGGGCTGCCGGAAGCGGAAGCAGCGAACCTCACGCGTCATCATCTCTGGTATGAACGGACGCTGGTTGATTCGATAGGCCGTTTCTTAGGTGTCTCTGTCGATACGGCGAAGACGTTTCTCGACAATCTCGAACGGCAGGTTGGACCTGTTGGACCACCCGCGCAAGCGCAAGGAGATGGCCGTTTGGTCTTTCGCCGGAGCGGCTCGTTGAAAGGGCCGCTTACGGCATTCGGCTACGACTATTTCACCGACAAATACCGCGGTCCGGATCCCGTTCGTCTTTTACAGTATCGCGGGCTGCGCGGATCCGGCGGCGAGTACTCGTATGAAGTCTTCAACCTCGTCGATGGCCGCCGCAACGCGCAACAGATTCGCGACGCAGTCTCGGCAACATATGGTCCAATCCCGCTCGATCTGGTGGTCGAGTATCTCAAGGCTCTCGAGTCGATCCGTGTTGTAGAAACCATTAAGTAAAGGACTATGAACGTGAAAACACTGTGCCTGGCCCTTTTGATGATCGTCTGTGCTGTCGCCGCCAACGCGCAGCAACGACGATTGAAGATCTACATCTCCGCCGACATGGAAGGCGTGGTTGGCGTCGTCAGTAACGAGCAGTTGGGGCCGCAAGGGTTCGAGTACGCGCGCTTCCGCGAGTTCATGACGCAGGAGGTAAACGCGGCGATCCAGGGCGCAATCGCAGGAGGGGCGACGGAGATCGTCATCAGCGACTCGCACGGCAACGGCCAGAACCTGCTGATCGAGAAGCTGCCGAGCAACGTCATGGTCGTCCGCTCGTGGCCCAGACCGTTGGGGATGATGCAGGGCATCGACGAGACCTTCGCCGGCGCGATCTTCATCGGTTATCACACGGCGACCACGAACCTCGAGGGCGTGCGGGCGCACACGCTTTCCAGCGCCAGGCTTGCTGACGTTAAACTGAAAGGCGTCTCGGTTTCAGAAGCTGGAATCAACGCCGCCATCGCGGGCCATTTCAACGTGCCGATAATCATGGTTTCAGGCGATGATGCCGTCGTGAAGGAAACCACAGCGCTGCTGGGAAACATCGAAGGAGCTGTCGTCAAGTGGGCCAGCGGCTTTCATTCGGCCCGGACGATGACTCCCGACGCGTCGTACGAGTTGATTCGTCAGAAAGCACAACGGGCAGTCACCCGGGTTCGCGAGTTCAAGCCGTACAAGCTTTCGGCGCCGATCGAGTTAGACGTGCGTTTTAAGAATTATCGCCCGTCTGAAGTGTTGAGTTATCTGAGTATCGTCGAACGCACCGACGCTCACAGTATCCGGTTCGTCGGGAAGGACATCGTCGAAGTGTCGAAGTTCCTGACGTTCATTAACACGTACGAGTTGGGCCTGGAGCCTTAGACTATGAGATTTTGCTTCGGAATCATCGTTCTCACAGCGTTGCTGAATGGCGTCGCCGCTGCCCAGGCGCCGCCGGCGCCGCCGCCGCCCGTGAGGGAATACACCCCAGACGCGTGGAAAGAGTTTACTTCCGCCGCGGGAAAGTTCTCGATCTCTTTGCCGGGCACGCCCAAACCCGAAGTCCGTACAATGGAGACAGGGCTCGGCAAACTCACAACTCACGCCTTCCTTCTCCAAACGAATTACGGTCACTACTACGTCCACTATGTTGACTTCCCTATCGGGCCGGAAACGCCCCAGGAACACAAGGAATTCTTAGACGGCGCTCGCGATCAAGTTGTTTCCGGCGGCGCACGCGTTCTGGCAGAGACCGACTTCTCGATGGGCGGCATTGCTGGAAGAGAGTTACTGGTTGAGAAGGGCCTCCTGATTATTAGAGCGAGATACTTCTTTGTTAAGTCGCGTTCGTATCAAATCATCTTTTCCACCCTGCCGGACGCCGTCTTCAAGAACGGGAAACCGTCCGCCAATGCTGCCGATCGAACAGACTTGTTCGAGATGGTTTCGAAGAAGTTCTTTGGTTCCTTCAAAGTGATCGAGTAAGCTGCGGCCGCAGGCCATAGCGGCGCAATTATTGACGTGGCGGGAGATCTTGTGTAACTTGCTCACCGCAACATCAGACCTCTCGCGCCCGGACCTCTTGACCTAATCCATCATCTTCCTGCATTTGAGGCTACCTTATGAGCGATACAGCCGAACAAAAAATGGTGAAAGACTTCGTCGTGGTAACACCTGACACCACTGTCAGGGCGGCGGAAGCAAAGCTGCGAGTCCGTAACGCCAGCTACTGTGTAATTCAGACGAGCGAAGGCGAGCCGCTTGCGCTTGTTACCGACGAACAACTAAGTGCTCTGGGACCTGATAAAGACAAGTTTCTCGCCGTAGAAGTCGCCAATCTTCCGGCGGCCGTCCCGGTCGAGCGGGAGCAACTTCTGTCGGACATCGTCGAGGAAGTCTCTCAACTGTTGTTCGGATCAAAGCAGATACGAGGACTGATAGTTCTATACGCCGGCAAGGTCGTAGGCATTCTGTCCCGGCAGTTGATCGCCGAGCAGGCGTTGAGCTCACTCGACGTGCGGTGGTTAGCAAAACTAAATCAGATCGAAGGGGATCCTATCCATCGTCCTCCGGTTTATGTCTGTCGCCTGGGCGATCATAGTGAAGTGGTAGTCTCCTACGATATCGATAACCCACCCAGGTGCCCTACGCACCACAGCATTTTGATAAAGAAAAAGTGATTCATGTTCACGACGCTTTTGAGCGAGCTCAGCGGCTACTTTGATCGCAACTGGGTGCTTTCTATCTTCTTCCCCAGCCTGGCGTTTTGGTCAGGCTGCCTGTTCGTCGCGGCCTTTGTGCGGGGATTGGCCCAGAGCCTTCAACTCTGGCAGAGTCAAAGTCTCGAAATTCAGTTTGCGCTGTTGGCCGGGGCGCTGGCATGGATCATTCTGTTTGCTTTCCTGTTGGGAAACTTCCAGACGGCAATAATCCGGCTCTTCGAGGGATACTGGCGCAGGTGGCCATTGTCAGTGCTGCGGGAGTACCGCCTGGATTATTACCGGCGGCGTTTTCGTTATTTAAAGGCCAGCTTGAAGTCGCATAATGAAAGCGTGCGGCCGCAAGCGCGCGCGGCGTTGATCGCGAGCGGCAATGCGAAAGAACGAAAGTCCGCGCTGAAAGAGAGCCGCACACTCAGCCAGATCGAACGCGAGCATTTGCTGTTCCTGCCGCGACGTGAAGAACACGTGATGCCGACCCAACTCGGCAACATCATCCGGTCAGCCGAAGTTTACCCGTACGATCGTTATCGCATCGACGCCGTCGTGATCTGGCCCAGGCTTCACGCTGTGCTGCCCGCGGAATTCATCAACAGTCTCGTCGCCGCCAAGACGACGATGGTCTTTATGTTGATGATGTCCGTTCTCTCGTTTGCCTTCGCCATTGTGGCTTGCCTTCCGCTTGCGCTCTTTACTTCGCGGCCGGGTCTATTTTTCATCTGTGCCCTCGGCGTTCCCCTGTCGTGGGTCTGTTATCAAAACGCGCTTCACGGCGCATCGTCGTATGGCGAGTCGATAAAGACCGCGTTCGACTTGCACCGCTGGAAACTACTCGAAGCCCTGCACCTGAAACTGCCAACCGATCCTGACGACGAGAAAGAGATCTGGGACGACGTAACCACGTTGATCTACCGGAGCACGCCTTTGGCAACGGCTTCATATGACCGGGTTCAACCGCCGCCGCCGGCGAAAGAGACGACGCTGACGGACGTTTTAAGTCGCGTCGAGGCGTTTTTCGAGGTCGCGCCGACGCAGAGTCCGCTGGCTACCGCCGGCGCGCCGGCTGGAAATGCTCGACCGGTTACGGCGCTGCAACGACTTACTACCGATCAGCGGCAGACGCGTGAAGACAACGAAGCGCGTCGCCGCGAGGAGCGAGATTCGCGAACACCGCCGAAATCCACATTCTTCGGTGTTTCAACCTTTCTGTATCTGGCGTTCGTTGGTTCAGTGACCTTTTGGCTCAACGGGAAGCCGCAGCCACAGGTAACTATCGCCGTCGCATCTCGCGACTTGCCTGCTTACCACTTACTTACCGATGAAGACGTGACATTAACGCCACGTGCTGCTGCGGCAGTGCCGTCCGGCGCCATGACGAACAAAAATGAGATGTTGGACCAATACACGCTGGAGGCGGTATCTAAAAATGGCATTATTCAGCAAGACAAAATCAAGAAGGTGACGGCGCCCGCGTCTCTTAACAACATGTTTGCGGTGCCGCTTCCCGCAACTCCCGCGATGGTCCTCGGAGGAAGTTTGAAGGCCGGCGATGTCGTGGACGTCACAGTCGTTCCGAACACTCCTACACGATCGACTCCTTCCCCGTCGCCGGCTCCAACTGAACCTCAAACACGAGTGGTTCCGATGTGGATCACCTTCAGGGACATATTGGTGCTTGATGTGAAATCCACTGCGGCTACGTCTCAGACGGCGAGTGAAGCGACTCATCCCTTCGTTCTAATCATTGCGCTACCGGCGCAATTCCGGGACGATCTCGTTCAACACATCGGCAGCGCCAATATCCACGTAACCCGGCGGCCGTGACGCGGCTCGACAAACTATGCGAAGTGACGAAGAGTTGGAAGAAGTAGGGCGCCTGCTCACCGCGGGACGCTTAGACGAACTGCGCTCTCGCATGTTGCAACTCTGGCCCGCTGATATCGATCCGGATCAGCACGACATAGAGATGATAACGCTGCTGCTGATGGTCGCCCGGCAGCACCACTCGACGCGGGCCCAGTCTCTCTACGATCCATACGCCCAGATGTTGAAGCGACACAGCGATGAAATGTCATGGCTTCAGTCGTTCCTCAAGCGTGCTGCGGTTGTAAGGATGTACGAGGGTAATGCCGCGACCACTGAGTGGCTTCGTAAGCTGGCCACGCTTATCACGCCGCCCAACAACGGCGTCGTTAATGTTTCACTCGCCAATCTGTTGCTCGAAGAGGGCAAGCCCGAGGAAGCACTGAAGGAACTGCGCACGGCCCTGCCCCTGAGTATCAGCGGCTTCGGTTGGTACAAACTCGAAGCGATCGACGCGATGATGAGGTGTCAAACCCTGCTCGGCAATCAGCAGCTCGCATTCGAGTACGCCAAAACGCACGCCATCGAAAAGTACAAGATGGGTCTTGTGTCTGGTCGAGATCTCGTCAAAGCGTGCAAAGGTCACGCTCATTGGCTCGGACAAATCGACTATTCGATCGATCTGAACGGCAACGTGGCGCGGATGAATCGAACTCGAGGAAACTACTCCGCAGCAGCAATCGCAGAGAGCGAAGCCGCACTCGCACTGGCGCGGCTCGGCGTGGGCGTGGAGGCTGCGAATAGTCTCCGCGCAGCAGCCGGCGACGCCCTGCGAGGGTCTCATCCGAATGACGCACTGTTCGCCGAGACTTGTCGCTTACTGGCGCGATTTCTCGATCCTGAGGTTCTGACGAAGGACGAGTTGGTCGAGTTTCTTGATTCCTACAACAGCAACGGCTCCAGTGCCATCATCGGTAAGGTGCGCGAGTGCGTCGTTTCGGATTCCGTTCCGGATCTTGAACTACTAACGGCACTGACAATCGAATGCTCCCGGCCCGGCGCAACGTCGGCGGAGATCATGAAGTCGGACATCCTGGTTCATATCGTCGCCTTGATTGCCCGATATTACGAGGAGCGCCATGGTCCCGCGTCACCATGGGCCGGCAGTACCGTCAAGCTGTACCAGCTTGCGATTGACTGCGCAGCGGGCAGCGTCATCGCGCTCTTTGTTTGTCGGTCACTCGCCGAGTTTCTGCTGAGCAAAGGGATGCCTGATGACGCGTATACATGGTGTGTTAACTACTCTCGTTTTAGTTCGCGCGACATCAGCGAACGGTTCTTGATACGTCAACTGATAGCAAGATCTCTCATCGCCAGTGACAAACAACAGGCTTACACGTACGCACTTGCCGCTCTGTCGGATTGGCAACGGATTTTGGAAGGGCTCTATATCGAGACTCACAAAGTGGCGTGGCTGCGGCAGGGCGAAGAGTGTCTGCGATGTGCGATAGAAGCCATCAGCGAGCCCGTCGCCTGGCTTGATGAGCGCACGCGGCGGCGCGAGTTGTTCCGGCTGATGGAACTCGGCAAGGCGCGTGTAGTCTCCGACATGATTAATCGCCGCGAGTACATTCCGCGGCCGTATCAGCTTTCGCAACCCTCCTCTTCCCGCCTGTTCAGGTATGGGGAAGAGGAGCGCGACTGGAACCTTCCGATCATGCTTCAGGCGCCGGTTTACTCGGATTCGATGCTTGCCCAGTTTCACGACTACGACGGCTCCACAACGCGGTTCGCGGTACTCGACCTCGAGCCTCTGCGTTGCGCTGTCATAAGACCGATGGATCCGGAAGCTCGCTTAATGGCGACTGCCGCGTCGCTGGCATTTGAAACATCAGACTTGCCTCCCAGGCGAGAACTCTACGAAGACTATGTAGAAATGGTAGAGGCGAGCAGATCATGATCGATCTGAAAGCAACCTTAAAACCCGGCGACCTCTTCGTCTCTTACTGGCTGGCGGATCGACTGATGATTGCGTTTGGAGATCACCAGGAAATTCAGGAAATGGAGATTATGTCTGCCGGTGGTCTGGTTCCGCTGGTTCGGGCGTTCGCGCAGCAGGTTACGCGCATCGAGTATTTCGGAAATTTCATCAATCCTGAGATCAGACCCGCACAT
>Ga0075420_100005509_pt1 | contig 11143 bp, 8 predicted proteins | sample SoiMetdeltSBSDD4_FD_75296 | JGI IMG/M metagenome (GOLD analysis project Ga0075420, IMG submission 75296) | Bulk soil microbial communities from a Populus tree surrounding site in Tennessee, USA - Soil MetaG P. deltoides SBSDD4 | ecosystem: Environmental > Terrestrial > Soil > Tree plantation... | reverse complement strand
TATTCGTCGCGGACCTTGGCGAGCTTGACCAGCATGGGAAGGTTGATGCCGGCGAGCACCTCGACCTTGGGACGGCTCATCACGGAAATCGCGAGGTTCGACGGGGTGCCGCCGAACATGTCGGTGAGGATCGCGACGCCGTCGCCGGTGTCGACGCGTTTCACCGCCTCGATGATGTCCTTGCGCCGCTGCTCGACGTCGTCGTCCGGACCGATGGTCACGGCTTCGATTTGAGATTGCGGGCCGACGACATGTTCCAGTGCGGAGCGAAACTCGACGGCGAGCCGCCCGTGCGTAACCAGAACGAGACCGATCATGAAGAGCTCCTCGCGGGCGCGTAGGGTGCACCGCACGAAAGGACGGACATCTTGACCATCCAAAGCCCGTTCGCAAGGGCCTGTCTATTGAATTTTGGACTGTGTTGCATCGCGAAAACGCAGGCGTCTATGTGGGCACGGAATTGAGGGCTGCAAGCACGGCGGCTAGCGCGTCGGCCCCGGTCGCAACCGGCAGGCGCGGCAGGCGGATGCCGTTAATTTCGGCAATTTGGGCGGTCGGCGCCGGGATCCGCTCGCTGTCCGCCGCCCCGAGATCGACCACCAGCCCGGCGACCGCGACCGGCTCGTAGGGGAGGCGTCGCACGCCGACGCCGCGCACCTCGATCAGCCCGGCCAGCGCCGACGGTGCGCGGACCAGCAGCCGTCCGTGGCTCGCGGCCAGCTCGACGCGGTCGTCGGCCACCAGGCGTGCAAAGCGGATGATGCCGGCGGCGGCGGCGTCGATCAAAGCCCATGCCAGGCGGGACTTGCCGCTGCCGGCAGGCCCGCGGATCAGCGCCGCGCGGCTGCCGACCAGCACCGCCGTGGCGTGCTCCGTCGCCGTGGCCGCCTCCCTTAACTTGCCGGCAGGCGGACGACGAAGCGCGCGCCCAGCACGGAAGACGGCTCATTCGGCGTCGGGACGCTCATGCGGTTCTCCGCCCACATCCGGCCGGCATGGGCCTCGACGATCTGCTTCGAGATCGAGAGGCCAAGCCCCGAATTCTGGCCGAAACCGTGCTCCGGCCGGTCGGTGTAGAAGCGCTCGAAGATCTTCTCCATCACATCCGGCGCGATGCCGGGGCCGTCGTCATCGACGACGATCTCGACCTCGTTCTTGAGGCGGCGGCAGGTGATTCGCACCGTGCCGCCCGCCGGCGAGAACGACCGCGCATTGTCGACGAGGTTGTTGACCACCTGGACGAGCCGCGAATCGTGGCCGGGCACGACGAAGGCCTGGGCGTTGCCGCCCTCGAAGTTGAGGGTGACCTTCACGCCGTCGTCGCGCGGCACCTCGTTGGCGACGCTGGTCACCGCGGTGAGAAGCCGGATCAGGTCGACCGGGCTCGCCTCTTGGCGCTGCATTTCGGCTTCGAGGCGGCTGGCGTCGGAAATGTCGGAGATCAGCCGGTCGAGCCGTTTCACGTCGTGCTGGATGACGGCGAGCAGCCGGCCGCGGCTCTCCTCGGACTTGGCGAGCGGCAGCGTCTCGACCGCGGAGCGCAGCGAGGTGAGCGGATTCTTCAATTCGTGCGCGACGTCGGCGGCGAAGCTTTCGATCGCCTCGATGCGGCTGTAGAGCGCGTTGGTCATATCGCGCAGCGTGCCCGACAGGTGCCCGATCTCGTCACGGCGCTTGGTGAAGTCGGGGATCTCGACGCGGGTCTTGATGCGCCGGCGCACCACTTCGGCGGATTCCGCCAGCCGCCGCATCGGGCCCGCGATCGTCCCGGCGAGCAGGAACGAGAGCACCACCATCACGCCGGCCGCGAACAGGAACACGCGCAGCACCGCGAGCCGTTCGGCCGTGACCATGTCGTCGATCTCGGCGCCCTGGGTCGATAACATGAGCGCGCCGCGCACCGCGCGGAAACGCGTCACCGGCACCGCCACCGAGACGATGACTTCAGCCCGCTCGTTGATCCGCACCATGCTCGACTTGAGCCCGGTGAGCGCGATCGCGACCTCCTCGTAGGCCTTGCCGTTGCCTTGCCCGAGCTCGCGATAGTTGGGCAGGTCGCCGCGCGTCAGCCAGCGCCGCAGCGTCATCAGCCGGCGCTCGATGTAGTTCGGCTGCGCCGATTCCGGCGGCGGCAGATCGAAGCGCAGGACGTCGTAGAGCGCGAGGCTGTCCAGCATGAATGTGCCGTCGCGCTCATAGATGCGCGCGCGCGTGTTTGTCGGTGACACCAGCCGCTGCAGCACCGGTGCGACGCGGACCGGGTTGATCGGGAAGTCGAGCCCGGGGCTGCCGCTCTCCGACGGATCGTAGGTCTCGCCGAGTTGCAATTCGAGCAGCCGCTGCGGATCGATGATGGCGCCGTCGGGGTCGATCGTGCCCGACGCCGCGACCGCGTTGGCGATGATCTCGCCCTGGATCATCAGGCTCTGGACGCGGGCGTCGATCAGGCCGGCGCGGAACTGCGACAGGTAGAGAATGCCGATCATCATCACGGCCAGGCCGGCGACGTTCAGAAAGATGATCCGCCGCGTCAGGCTCGACATGCTCAGATGCGTGAAGAACTGCCAGGCCCGGCGGATGAACCCGCTGCGCGGCAACTTTTCCTCACGCACCAGGTCATCGTCGTCCGCTGGCGCGGACGCCTCGACCTGGGTTCGCAGCGTTTCGGGCGTTTTGTTGAGCACGATCAATCTGCCGGGTAGCGTGCCCTCTCGCGAGTTCGCCAGCAGCAACGCGATTGGCTGGCCCCGCGGGACGTCGGAAGTATAACGCGGGACGCTTGCCGGCGACTACGCCATTTCCTTGAAACGGTAGCCGACGCCGTAAAGCGTCTCGATCATGTCGAAGTCGTTGTCCGCCACCTTGAACTTCTTCCGCAGCCGCTTGATGTGGCTGTCGATGGTGCGGTCGTCGACGTAAACCTGATCGTCGTAGGCGGCATCCATCAGCGCGTTGCGGCTCTTCACCACGCCGGGCCGCGTCGCCAGCGCCTGGAGAATCAAAAACTCGGTGACGGTCAGCGTCACCGGATCGTTCTTCCAGGTGCAGGTGTGACGTTCCGGGTCCATGCGCAGATGACCGCGCTCGAGCGCGCGCGCATCGACTTCCTTCTGCACGACACCGTCTTTCGGTATCGCGCGCCGCAGCACCGCCTTCACGCGCTCGACCAGGAGGCGCTGCGAGAACGGCTTACGGATGAAATCGTCGGCGCCCATCTTGAGGCCGAACAGCTCGTCGATCTCCTCGTCCTTGGAGGTGAGGAAGATCACCGGCATGTCCGACTTCTGCCGCAGGCGGCGAAGCGTCTCCATACCGTCCATGCGCGGCATCTTGATGTCCAAGATCGCGAGGTCGGGCGGTGAGGTCTTGAAACCGTCGAGCGCGGACGCACCATCCGTATAGGTCATGATGCGGTAGCCCTCGGCTTCAAGCGCGATGGATACCGACGTCAGAATGTTGCGGTCGTCGTCGACAAGAGCGATTGTAGGCATGAGCCCCTGTTCAGTAGCTGTCGCCCCCCTGGGCGAAGCAGCCCGTAAAGCTGGGCCGAAATGTGACTAATCCCCGACAAAGCCGTGATTCGTCGGGGCTTTCTCAACCATACCCGGTGTGGCGGTGCAAGGCTAGATGCCCAACCTCACGTAATGTTGCGCTGCAGAATTACCCCGAAAGTTCCGCCGCGGAGGCCCAGACCGGATGAAACCGACCCCCGATTTCGATCCCAAGGCGGCGGCCAAGAAGCTCCTGCGCGAAGGCCGCAGCGCGGCGCTGGCGACCCTGATGCCGGGAACCGGCGACCCTTATTGTTCTTTGGTTAACGTCGCGACCGCGGCCGACGGCGCCCCGCTGCTGCTGATCTCGCGGCTCGCCGTGCACACCAAAAACGTCCTCGCCGACCCGCGGGTGTCGTTGATGATCGACGAGCGCAAGGAGGGCGATCCCCTGCAGGGGGCGCGCGTCATGTTGCTGGGCCGGGCGGCGGCTACCGACGATACCGACGTGCGGCGGCGGTATCTCGCACGCCAGCCCGAGGCCGAGATGTTTGTCGGCTTCGCCGACTTTGCCTTCTACCGGCTGGCGCTCACCGGCGCGCATCTGGTCGCGGGCTTCGGGCGCATCGTCGATCTCAAGCCCGAGGACATCCTCACACCGGTCGATGACGCAAGCGAACTGACCGCGGCCGAGCCCGACATCCTGGCGCACATGAACGCCGACCATGCCGAGACCTGCCGGCTCTACGCGACCAAACTCCTCGGCGCCACCGACGGCGCCTGGCGCTGCGTCGGCTGCGATCCGGACGGGCTCGAGCTCCAGCTCGATCGCACCGCGCTGCGGCTGCCGTTCCCGCAGCGCATCCGCACACCCGGCGTGCTGCGGCAGGTGCTCAAGCAACTCGCCGACCAGGCACGGGCGGCGTAAGGCACCACAGTAACGTTACGCACGGCGCGATCGGATCGCATGCGCGGAAGTGTGCAGCGCAACAATTTCTGGAATGCCATCTGGTCTTGGCAGGCGGCGATATCCGCACTATAGGTCGCCCGCCTTGCGGGCAGGAGCTATAGTAGCGCCAGCCGCACCGCAGATGCGGCGCAGGGAGGAATTCCGGTGACGGCCGGATTCCGGCGTATCTGGAGGTCTTTTCGTGCAGGAAACTGGTCTGAGGAACGGCGCATACGGCGCTGACAAATTCGGCTTCAAGGATCTGAAAGAGGTCCACTGGAATCTCGATGCGCCGGTGCTCTATGAGCACGCTATCGCGGCGCGCGAAGGCTACGTCGTGCAAGGCGGTCCGTTCTGCGCGGAGACCGGGCACCACACCGGCCGCTCGCCCAAGGACAAGCACACCCTCGTCGACGCCACCACCGAGAACGTCGTGTGGTGGGACGGCAACCGCAAGCAGAGCAAAGAGCACTTCGAGAACCTGCTGAAGGATTTCCAGGCGCATGTGGGCGGCAAGAAGCTGTTCGCGCAGGATCTGTTCGGCGGCGCCGATCCGAAGTACCGCATCAAAGTGCGCGTGTTCACCGAATACGCCTGGCACTCGCTGTTCATCCGCCAGCTCCTGATTCGTCCGGACAGCACGGAGCTCGCGTCGTTTATCCCCGAGATGACCATCGTCGACCTGCCGTCGTTCAAGCCGGACGCCAAGCGTCACGGCGGCCGCGAAGGCTCCGACACGATGGTGGCGATCGATTTCACCCGCAAGATCGTGCTGATCTGCGGCTCGTCCTACGCGGGCGAGATGAAGAAGTCGGTGTTCACCGCGCTCAACTTCTATCTGCCGGCGCAGGGCGTGATGCCGATGCATTGCTCGGCCAATGTCGGCAAGGACGGTGACGTCGCGCTGTTCTTCGGCCTCTCCGGCACCGGCAAGACCACGCTTTCCGCCGATCCGAATCGCATTCTGATCGGCGACGACGAGCACGGCTGGGGCCCCGAGGGCGTGTTCAATTTCGAGGGCGGCTGCTACGCCAAGACCATCAAGCTCTCGGAGGAGGCGGAGCCTGAAATCTACGCCGCGACCAATCGCTTCGGCGCGGTGCTGGAAAACGTGGTGTTCGATCCGGAGACGCGGGTCTGCGACTTCGACAGCGACAAGAAGACCGAGAACACGCGTTCGGCCTATCCGATCGAGTTCATGCCGCTGGCTTCCAAGACCGGACGCGCCGGGCAGCCGAAGAACATCATCTTCCTTGCCGCCGACGCTTTCGGGGTGATGCCGCCGATCGCCAAGCTGACGCCGGCGCAGGCGATGTACCACTTCCTCTCCGGCTATACGGCGAAGGTCGCCGGCACCGAGAAGGGCCTGGTCGGCGTCGAGCCGGAATTCTCGACCTGCTTCGCGGCGCCGTTCCTGCCGCGCCCGCCGGAGGAATACGGCAACCTGCTGCGTGAGCTGATCGCCAAATATAAGGTCGACTGCTGGCTGGTGAACTCCGGCTGGACCGGCGGCGTCTACGGTGAAGGCCGCCGCATGCCGATCAAGGTCACCCGCGCGCTGGTCACCGGCGCACTCGACGGCTCGCTCAAGAACGCGAGCTACCGCACCGATCCGTATTTCGGCTTCGCGGTGCCGACCTCGGTGCCCGGCATCGAGCCGCATCTGCTCTATCCGATGAAGACCTGGAAGGACAAAGCGGCGTTCGACGAGACCGCGCGCAAGCTCGTGGGCATGTTCCAGAAGAACTTCGTGAAATACGAGAAGCATGTCGACGCCGACGTGCTCGCCGCCGCTCCCGAGGTTCGCCTCGCGGCCGAGTGATCGCGTTCACATCGCGGTTTGACGGAAAGGGCGGCCTCGCGGCCGCCCTTTCTCGTTTGCGCGTCCGCTGGCGTTGCGTTGGTCAGCGGCCTGCCTGCCGGCGCACGCCGAGCTGGTTGAAGCGCGCCTTCTGCTCGTCGGTCAGCGCGCCGTAGAAGTCGACCAGCGCTGGCTGCACCACGTCGAGCGCCTTCAGCATCGCGTCGAGTCGCGCATCCATCGCCGCCAGCCGTCCGGGCGGGGTCAGCGTCTCGTCGCTCGGGCAGTTCGCTGTCAGCATCTCGGCCGCCTGGGCGCTGGCGTGGTCCAGGTTGTCGAGCGCGGTGCGTTGCTCCGCCGTCAGCCGCAGTGTCTCGCGGATGCGCGCGGTCGGCGCCGCGTTGGTCTTGGTGACCGCGGTGCTGCACACCTGCGACAGCTCGGCCTTCGCTGTCTTGTCGGTGGCGGCGGTCTGCTCCGGCTCCAGCGCGTTGAAGCGCGCCTTCTGCTCGTCGCTCAGCGACCCGTAGAACGTCTCGAGCGCCGGTCGGACGATCTGCACCGCCTCCCGCATCGCTTCGAGCCGCTGGCGCATCGCCGCCATGCGCCCGGCCGGCGTCGACGGCAGGTCGTCCGGGCACGCCGAGCGCATCAGCTTCACAGCGCGGGCGGTCGCGTCGCGCAGCTCGTTGAGCGTGGCGCGCTGGGTCTCGTCCGGATTGACGGTCTGAGCGATCCGCTCGACCGGCCAGTCGGTCAGGCCCGACGTCTCGCCGGTGCAGATCTGCGCCATCGCGCTTGAGCCGCTGCCGGTGGAGCCGCGCGCCGCGGTCCTCGGACCCGCGCCGGTGCGCGTGCCGGTCCGCACGCCACCACCGCCGCCGACATATGCGCCGTCGCCGGCCGGTGCTTCGGTGTAGGCCGGACCGCCAACGCCATAGGGGCCGAAGAAGCCGTCATAGACGTCGTCGTAGGCGTACGGCCAGAACGCGTCGTAGGCATACGGCCAGTAGGTGTAGTCGACGAAGTCGTCATAGGCGTATGGCCAGAACACCGGGCCAAGCCAGCCGATGACGTGGATGTGGCGATGGTGGCGGTGATGCCAATGGCGCCGGTCGCCGTCGCGGAAGCGATCGGCATAGCGGCCACCGAACGTCGCCTGCGCCAGCGCACGCGCTGCCGGCGTACGCGCCGAGCGCTCCGCCAGCGCGCGGTTGCGCAACATGAGCTGCCGGTCGCCCTGACCGCGCCGGACCAGTCCGCGCTCCGCGCCGGCGGTGCGGGCACCAACGGTGTGGCCGCCGAGATTGCCGGCCTTGACGGCGTCGCGAACGCGATCGCCCTTCAGGTTCGCCCGCAGCCGCTCGCGCGCCTTGCCGGCGGCCTGGCGGTTCTCGATCAGTTGCTGGCGCCGTTCGACGGAACGCTGGCGCACCGCCTCGCGGCCGGTCAGCTTCGACTTCGCGCTTGCCTGCTCACGCATGTCACGACGCGCAGCGGCGCGACTGCCGCCGCCCATACCCTGACGTGCGATTCCCTGACCACCCATGCCCTGACTGCGCGCGATGCCATCACGCGCGATTCCGGTGCGCGGATTGACGCCGCGCCGCAGCTCGCCTTTAGGCGATGCGATGCGCGACATGCTCTTTGGCGAAATCCGCTGACTCGGCATCGCCTGCCGTGACACGCCCTGGAACTGTCTCGGCGCCATCTGGCGCGGGCCGGGCGAGACCTGCCGCATCGCCGGAGCCGATGGGCCCGAGCGCATCATGGGCGCCGATGGCCTCGCCATTGGCGCCGGTGCCGAACGCATCATTGGCGCAGGAGCAGGGGCCGAGCGCACCATCGGTGCCGGCCCACCGCCGCCACCTCCACCGATCCTGGCGCCGCCGCCACCACCGCCGCCGGGACTGCCACCTCCGCCTCCGCCGCCTCTCATGCCTTGGGCGTCGGCGCCTGTGGCCACTGCCAACGCAATCGCAAGCGACGTTACCGCGACGCGGAATCCAACTTGGAACATAGCAAACTCCAGTACGCCCCCACTCATGCGCCCGTTTCATCGGTCCAACGCGTCAGGGCGGCAAATTGTTCGATCCGCCCCGCCGCCGTCGCGCCGTTCAGATTCGATTTGTGCGCACCACACGCAGCTTGCTAGAGGTTGTCGGATGCCTCGCGACGCAATGGCGCAGGCATCGCCGCGAAATTGTCCGATACTTCAACGTTCGTTCATCTCGGATCATCGCAATGCAAGTGCTTGTCGTTGGAGCGGGCGTCGTCGGGCTTGGGATTGCGCGCGCGGTGGCGCGGGCGGGACACGAGGTGATCGTCGCGGAAGCGGAATCGGCGATCGGCACCATCACCTCGGCGCGCAACAGCGAAGTGATCCATGCCGGCCTCTACTACACCACCAACTCGCTCCGCGCGCAGCACTGCCCGCGCAGCCGGCGCATGCTCTACACCTATTGCGCGGAGCGCGGCGTGCCGCATCGCAAGATCGGCAAGATCGTGGTGGCGTCGAACGACAAGGAGCTCGCGCAACTCGACAAGATCTACAAGCAGTCGCAGATCAACGGCTGCGAGAACGTCGCGATGCTCGATGCCGCCGCGGTCAAGAAGCTCGAGCCGGAGGTGTTCTGCCTCGCGGCGATGAACTCGCCCGAGACCGGCATCATCGACAGCCATCGCTACATGCTCGCCCTGCACGGCGAGATCGAGGACCACGGCGGCGTGGTTGCGCTGAACACACGGATTGAGCGATTGGTGCAAGTGCCGGCCGGGTGGGAGGTCCATTTCGGCGCCGGCGAGACCATCGTCGTCGATGCGGTGGTGAATTCAGCCGGGCTCGGCGCGCAGAAGCTGGGCCACGCCACCGAAGGCTATCCGCAGGAGCGGGTGCCGAAGCTCGCGCTCGCGAAGGGCAACTACTTCAGCTACGCCGGCAAGCCGGTGTTCAAGCGGCTGGTCTATCCGACGCCGGTCCCTGGCGGGCTCGGCGTCCATGTCGTGCTCGACCTCGGCGGCCGCATGCGCTTCGGCCCCGACGTCGAATGGATCGAGCACGAGAACTACGACGTCGATCCCGGCCGCGCGGCGGCATTCTACGGCCGCATTCGCGAATTCTGGCCCGGGCTGCCGGACAACTCGCTGATCCCCGACTATGCCGGCATCCGCCCGAAGATCAGCGGGCCGGGCGAGCCGGCGCTCGACTTCATCATCGATGCACCGAAAGACCACGGCGTACCGCGGCTGGTGATGCTGTTCGGCATCGAATCGCCGGGGCTCACCGCGTCGCTGTCGATTGGTGAAGAGGTGGCGGGCTATTTGAATTGATCCTCAACTCGTCATGCCCGCGCTTGTCGCGGGCATCCACGTCTTCGACGCGCCCGGTGTAAAGACGTGGATGGCCGGGACAAGAAGCCCGGCCATGACGTGGATAGAACTTCAGTCCCAAGGATTGTTGGTAGAGCGGATTATCTATCGAGCTGAACGCGGCGGCCGCGGCTATCGACGGCGGCGGCGCCTTCGCGGATCGCCTCCGGCGGGATCGGCGTGGCGTTGTTCGGCGTGATCCGGGTCTGCGCCAGACGCTGCCGCATCTCCGGCGACAATCCGGAATAGGACCCAATCGGCGTGAACTCGGCATTGCGGCGGCCGCCCGTACCGTTATAGGCGACGAAGCCTTCGTTGGTGGCGACGATGTCGCCTGATCGCAGTGACGGATCTTCGGCGACGTTCAGCGTCACGAGCCCATGCGCGTCGCGGCCGTTGCAGGTGCAATTGTCGACAACCCGCTCACGGAAGGCGAAAGCGTTGCGCAGCGAGGCATAGCGGGTGCCGTTGCTGGCGACGGCGTTGTCGATGCCGGAGCCGGAGAACAGCTGGGTCTCGGCGGCCGGACAGAATGAATTGCAGATCTGCGCGGGGTTCGCGCCGCTGTGGCGCTGGAGCGGGAAGTAACGTCCGTCGCACAGCCGCACGCAGAACGTCCCGCCGATGCCCGACGGCGCGGCGACGCGCTCGCCGTTGTAGCCGGGATAGCTGGGATCGGCATAGGAGTTGGCGGAGGGCGGCGGGCCCTGGCGGCGCGGGCCGTTGAAGAAGAAGTCGAACAGCCCCTGGGCCGACGCGGGTGCGGCGGGCACCATGACCGCCGTTGCGGCCAGCGCCGCGATCGCAAATCCAGCAACGTGTGTTCCGAAGGCCCTTCTGGGTCGGACGATCAAGCAAGCCTCCATGGCACACACGCGGTTACGATCCATGCGCGCGCTGATCCCTTAACGCAGGCAGGACAAAAGAGTTTCGGCCCTCCCGCTACTTGGTCGCAGTGGTGGGTCGTCGGTTCGATATTTCAGCCGGAGCGTCCCGGATTCCCCATCGAGATGAGGACTGTAGCGGCCAAAGGTAAACGGCCGCTAAGCGCGGGCCGGGCCAATTCCTTAATTTATTTGCAATTTCGCCGTCGCAATTCCACCCGTCACAGAAAGCAGTTAACACCGGAGGAGAGAAGTCTGGCGCCGTTCATGCGGCTTTGACCATACTGGCTCTGCTCAACTGACCGGGAGACTTCACGGTGGCCGCCAATATCCGCTTCATCAATCCGGACGCGCTGACCAAACCGCCGACCTACACGCAGGTGGTGGAAGTGACCGGCCCCGGCCGCACTGTCTACATCTCCGGCCAGCTCGCGACCGGCCGTGACGGCAATCTCGTCAGCCGCGACTTCCGCGCCCAGGCCTTCCAGGTGTTCGAGAACCTGACGGCCGCGCTCGCGGCGGTCGGCGCGACGTTCAAGGACGTGGTCAAGATCAACAGCTATCTCTCCGACATCGCGCATCTGCCGATCCTGCGCGAAGTCCGGGCCGGCTATCTCAACGCCGCCGCGCTTCCCGCCTCGACCACGCT
>Ga0075420_100005507_pt1 | contig 11144 bp, 8 predicted proteins | sample SoiMetdeltSBSDD4_FD_75296 | JGI IMG/M metagenome (GOLD analysis project Ga0075420, IMG submission 75296) | Bulk soil microbial communities from a Populus tree surrounding site in Tennessee, USA - Soil MetaG P. deltoides SBSDD4 | ecosystem: Environmental > Terrestrial > Soil > Tree plantation... | reverse complement strand
GTTTGGCGTCCACGACGTGGACTGCGACTTCCGCCTGATCAAGCGGCACGTGTTCGACAAGATCGTGCTGACGCAGAACAGCGGGACGATCGCGCTGGAGCTGATGACGAAGGTTCAGTACGCGGGATTCAGGACGGTGGAGGTGCCGGTCAACCACTTCCACCGGGCGTACGGCGTGTCTCAGTTCTTCCGGGTGCGGCGGCTGCTCGCGGTCTTCGTGAGCCTGGCGAAACTGTGGTGGTGGCTGCGGGTGATGGGCGCACCGGGAACGCCGTCGCGGCTGCCGGACCCGCTGCCGGCCGGGGCTCCGCGCCCGACACTGCAGAATCGTTCGACGTAGCAGGCTGGCGTACCTGCACTCGTCAGCCGTAGGCCGGGCAGGCGCAGCGCTGACGAAAGCCGATTCGCTCGTAGAGCGGCCGTCCCATCGCCGAGGGCTGCAAGAAGGCCATCTCGTACCCGAGGCGATGGGCCTCGTGGAGGGCGGCCAGGGTCATCGCCGTGCCGATCCCGCGACGACGCGCTTCCGGAACGGTCGAGACGTCGTGGATGCCGGCGATGCCGCCGGCCGGCAGCAGCGTGGCGGTGGCGGCCGGCGCGCCGTCGAGGCGGCCGAGGAAGTGGTAGAGTGGGAAGCCGTGGCCGATCCCCATGGCGCGCCGGACCGCCGCCAGGCCGCCGGCGGGCTCGCCGTCGGCCTCGAAGCCGCGATGCTCGGCGACGATCCAGTCCTCGTAGGCGGCGGGATCTTCGACGCGCTCGATCGTCAGGCCCGGCACGCGCTCGGCGGTTGGCATTGGGTCGAGGGCCACCGTCATCGGGGTCAGGGTGACCCGGTGCTCCAGGCCGCGGGCCTCGAGCTGCCGGCCCAGGTCGGTCGGCCGTGACGACGGGCCGATCAGCCAGCCGACCGGGACGCCGTAACGCTCGCGCAGCGCGTAGAGCTCGGCGACGGCGGCGTCGATCCGATCGGGCGCCAGGTTGGCGTACATGATCGAGTTGAACGCCCCGCTCGGTAGTCCGGTGACGTACCAGAACAGCTCGTCGTCGTCGCGGATGACGGTGGTCGGGGCGAGGCCGAACGCCCGGGAGCTCGCCCGCCAGTTCAGGTCGATCGCGGCGAGGACGGCCTCGTCAGCGTGGTCGCGGAGCACGTCAGGCATGCTGGATAGCGTAGTCGTTCCGCGTCCAGAGCGGAAGCCCAGAAAAATCTGTTGCTAAATCGATGTGTGCAGGGTAGCATGAGGCGCACCGTGTCTCACCCAGTCCTGACGATGATGGTCTGACAGCGGTTGGACACGGTCGGCACACACCGTGTACCGTGGCGCTTCTGGGTCTGGGGCTGGTGCCTGGCCCTGACGTTCGTCTCCGCTGGCTCGGAGTGAGGGAAGGCAATGGGCGCCTTCATCGCACGTCGCGGCCTGATGGCAGTCCTGGTGCTGCTTGGGGTCGTTGCGCTTGTCTTCGTGATCACACGGACGTTTGCCGATCCGGCTCGGTTGATGCTGCCGATCGACGCGAAGGAGGAGGACTACCGACAGCTGCGGGCGAATCTCCACCTTGACGAGCCGATCCCGCAGCAGTTCGGCCGTTTCCTGCTCGGGGTCGCGAGTGGCGATCTCGGCAGCTCCTACTGGCAGCGGATGCCGGTGGTGGAGCTGGTCGCCCAGCGGCTGCCGGCCACGCTGCTGCTGGCGCTCACCTCGATTGCCATATCCGCGCTGGTGGCGATACCGCTCGGGGTGATCGCGGCGGCCCGACCGGGCTCCTGGATCGATCGTTTCGTGGTCAGCGGCTCGCTGGTCGGCGTCTCGGTCGCCGAGTTCTGGCTGGGGCTGCTGCTGATCGTCTTCGTGGCGGCCGGCCTGGGCATCCTGCCGACGTCCGGGTACGGTACGCCGGCCCACATAATCCTGCCGGCGATCACGCTGGCCGCTCGCCCAATCGGCCGGATCACGCAGATCGTGCGCTCCTCGATGCTGGACGAGCTGGCCCGGCCGCACGTGACGGTGGCGCGCGCCAAGGGGCTGGCGGAAATGCAGGTGTTCTACGGTCACGCGCTGAAGAACGCCGGCATCCCGATCATCACCCTGGGGGGGCTGGAGGCGGCCGAGCTGCTGGCCGGCTACACCATCGTGGTCGAGACAGTCTTCGCCTGGCCGGGGATCGGCCAGCTTGGGGTTGGCGCCATCGCCCAGCACGACCTGCCGCTGATCCAGGCGGTGGTCCTGTTCGGGGCATCGGTGGTGGTCCTGACGAACCTGCTGGTGGACATCGCTTACGCCTATCTGGACCCAAGGCTGCGCCATGCTAGCTAGTACTCCCCAGGGGGCGGTCCGCACCGCCGAAGCGGCTGAGGTTGGCCTGACCAGGCGGCGCGAGCGTCCCTCGATGTCAGCGCGCGTCATGCTCGGCTTGCGGCGCGACCCGATCGCCATGGCCGGGGCGATCGTGCTCCTGGTGGCGCTGGTCACGGCGGTCGTCGGGCCGTACATCGCGCCGTACGACCCGGTGGACCAGGATCTGACCGCCCGGCTGCGACCGCCGTTCTGGCAGGAGCGGGGCTCGCTGGCTCACCCGCTCGGGACGGACAACCTGGGCCGCGACATCCTGAGCCGGATGATCTACGGGTCGCGGATCTCGGTCTCAGTTGGCCTGATCGTCGTGTCGATCGGCGCGGTCGTCGGCACGGCGATCGGCCTGATCGCCGGCTACTTTGGCGGCCGGATCGACAACATGATCGTCGGGATCGTCGACGTGGTGCTCGCGTTCCCCGGGCTGCTGCTGGCGCTGACGGTCGTCGCGATGCTTGGTCCGACGCTGATGACGGTGGTCATCGCGCTCAGCATGCGCGCCTGGGTGGTCTACGCGCGGGTGGGGCGTGGCCAGGCGTTGGCGCTGCGCCAGTACCAGTTCGTCGAGGCTGCGCAGAGCATCGGATCGCCGGTGCCCCGGGTGCTGATGCGCCACATGCTGCCGAACCTGCTGCCCTCGATCGTCACGGTGGCGGTCCTGGAGCTTGCTCGGGTGGTGCTGGCCGAGTCGGCGCTCAGCTTCCTGGGGCTCGGGGTCCAGCCGCCGGGCATCAGTTGGGGGCTGATGCTGGCCGAGGGCCGCAACTACATGCTGACCGCTCCCTGGCTGGTCACGCAACCGGGCGTGGCCATCGCGGCCACGGTGCTCTCGGCGAACATCCTCGCCTCACACGTTCGACGCCTCGTCGACCCGTTCCAGCAGGGCCGGAGCGACGAGAAATGACCTTGTCGCTGGAGGAGAACGGACCGGACCGGAAGATCCGTTAGTGGCACGATCGCCGTCCGCGAGCGGACGTGTGGGGAGGGTACGGTGTCAGAGTCGACGCGTCGAGGAACCCTGTTGTCACGCCGAGAGGCGCTCCGCCTCGGGATGCTGAGCCTGGGGCTGGTCGCCCTGGGCTCGGCCTGTGCGCCGGCCGCGCCGAGCACGCCGGCGAAACCCGCCGAGCCGGCCAAGCCGGCCGCTCCGGCGGCGACCACCGCTCCAGCCAAGCCGGCCGAAGCCGCGAAGCCCGCCGAGGCAGCCAAGCCGGCCGCCACCCAGGGGCTCCCGGCCGCCCAGGCGACCGCCGCGCCGGCCCCGAAGCCGGCTGCTGCTGCTCCGGCCGTGGCCGCCGCTGGCAAAGTCGTCATCATGACCGGTGCCGAGGCCGCGACGCTGGACCTCCAGGTCGAGAGCTCGAACGCGCCGCGGATCGTCGCCTACGACAACGTCGTCGAGGGGCTGGTCGGCTACGACGACGAGATGAAGCTGATCCCGCTGCTGGCCACCGGCTGGGAGTCCGTCGACGCGACCCGCACCCGGTTCAAGCTGCAGCAGGGTGTCAAGTTCCACAATGGCGAAGCGTTCAACGCGGCGGCGGTCGAGCTGGCCGTCAAGCGCATGCTCGATCCCGCGAACAATTCTGGCTTGCTGAGCTTCATCGACACCGTCAAGGAAGCGGTCAAGGTTGACGACTACACCGTCGACATCGTGACGAACGGTCCGGACCCGATCCTGCCACGTCGGATGACGTTCCTGGGGATGCTGGCGCCGGGTGCGTTGGCGAGCAACCCGCAGAGCGCGGTGGACAAGCCGATCGGCACCGGGCCGTATCAGCTCACGGAGTGGACCAAGGCCCAGCGAACGCTGCTGACGGCGTACGACGGCTACTGGGGGCCGAGAAAGCCGACGATCAAGGAGGTCGAGTTCCGGCCACGGGTGGAGTCGGCCGTCAGGTTGACGGCGCTGAAGGCTGGCGAGGCGCACCTGGTCGAGAACGTGACGCCGGAGGACGCCGCGACACTGCCGAAGGAGCAGATCCTCTCCCAGTTCGCGACCGAGTGCATGGTCCTGCGCCCGAACTCGCTGAAGGGCGTCACAGCCGACAAGCGGGTCCGCCAGGCGATGAACCTGGCGCTCGACCGCGAGCTGATCGTCAAGGAGATCATGGGCGGCTACGCCCTGGTGCCGAACGGCCAGCTCTACATCCCGAGCACGTTCGCCTACGATACGACGATGAAGGACGTCTACGACCTGGAGAAGGCGAAGGCGCTGGTGAAGGAGGCCGGAGCCGAGGGCAAGGAGGTCCACATCATCGGGATCAGCGCCAATCGCTGGCTGAAGGACCGCGAGATCCAGGAAGCGTTCACCCAGATGATCAACAAGACCGGTCTGAAGGTGAAGCTGAGCCTGCTGGAGCAGGGCGAGTGGCTGAAGGCGGGCCGGGACGTCTCCGAGAACCCGCCGATGGACGTCTGGTTCACCTCGGCCGGCAACGACCTGATCGATCCGGACCGGATCCTGACCGCCTACGTGAAGACGAAGGGGCGGCTCTCGCTGTACAGCAACCCCGAGGCGGACAAGCTGCTGGACGCGCAGCGGGCCGAGCTCGACCAGACGAAGCGGGCGACGATGCTGAAGCAGATCGCCAAGATCGTCCAGGACGACGCGGTGGTGATCCCGATCGCGCAGCAGAACTGGATCTACGGGATCAGTACGAAGCTGAAGTTCAAGCCGCTGCCGAACGGCCAGTTGCCGGGGAACCGGATGACGCTGTCGTAAGTCCACGAGGTCGGCCCTGCCCACGGGTGTCCACGAGGGCTAGAGTGAGCCTTCGTGGACACCGACGACGCTCTCGAGGACACCGCTCACGATCTCGACCCCGCGACACGAGGCGCAGCGTCGCCCGATCCACACCAACAGCCTCGCCTCCTGCCGCCATGCTACGCGTCGGGACAACCGAAGATGGTCTCCAGATTCCGACCGGAGGCTCACAGCAGTCGATTGGGCAGAATCGCCTGCGGACGGAAGGCGGGGCACGAGACTCGCGCGCCACGAGACGTGCTCAGCACACCCTCAGAGAGGCGACTCTCCGAGTCGAGGGTTCGTGTAACGCCCGATACACGAACCGTGAACGCCGAAGGGCAAAGGAAAGGCGCGCCGAAGCGGGCCCCTGCTCCCCTGTCATGTCCAACCCGGTGCCCCGCGGGCGCGCGTCCGTGGAGGTCAGAGTTCCCCTCAAGGGTCAGGCGGCCCTCATAGCCTCACCATTGGCAGCGGCGTCCAGGGATGTGTTCGCAGGCGCCTGAGCGATAGTTGGACGAGACGTTTGTGGAACCCTGCACTCGGCCACGCCGAGAAGATAGGATCGAGGGTCACGCGCGACAGACCGAAGGTGCGCAGGCCGCGTGAGACGTCTATCCAGTCCGCGCGCCGGAATGACTCGACGAGCCACTGTGGATTGCCACGGTAGGGTGTGATCTTGTGATGCTCGAGGATCATCTCCGCAATCTCGGGCGTCCATTCTGTGAGACCCGACCGAGTGAGGTACGCGCTCGCCAGCCTGATCGATGGCTGCACATAGTCGAATGTGCCGTTCGTCCAGATGCCGAGGTCGTGGAACGCGGCCGCGACGGCAATCTTCTCGAGCGTTTCTGGCCCCGGCGAGGTCAGCACCGCGCAGAGGTTGACCACCCGGTAGACGTGATTACGGTAAGCGGTGAATTCGCGGCCGAGCTCGGCGGAGTAGCTCTGCAGGATCTCGTCAACCGTCGCGACTTCACTCAACACCGCGGCCGCCTCCGACGTACTGTGATCACCGGCGCGTCAGTTCGCACGTATCCGTCGATGACGTATCGTACCCGTCCTCGGCGACGCGCCTGATGTGGTACGCGTGCGGGCCTGGCGCGATTCCGCCTATGCCGCGGGCAGGTGGCTATTGATCCACCGCGTGATATCCGCCATCACGACCTCCTTGTCGACATCGTTGAGCAGATCGTGGGCGTGTCCCTCGTAGAGCTTCAGCATCTTGTCCGCCGAGCCGGCTCGGTCGTAGAAGAGCTGGCTCCCACTCGGCCGGGTGACCTTGTCGTCGGTGCCATGCAGGATGAACACCGGCAACCTGAAGAGCGGAAAACTCTGCTTGAGCCGCTCGTCGGCCCGGACCATCTCGGCTACGGTCCGGGTGGGCTGGACCTCGTGGGCGATCAGCGGATCGTCGTGCATGGCCTGCACGACCTTCGGATCGCGCGAGAAGTCGTCGATCTTGAGCCGGAGCACGTGGGCGTTCGGGGCGACGTGGCTCAGCCCCTTGAGCACGGCCAGCACGAAGTCCGGGGCCGGGATCTGGAACGCGAAGCTCTCGCAGATCAACCCAGCGAGCTCGGCCTGGTGTTCGAGAGTGTACATGCAAGAGATGACCCCTCCGGCGCTGTGCCCCAGGATGAAGACGGGCAGGCCCGGCTCGCGCGACCTCGCCAGCATCACGACGGTGTGGACGTCTTCCAGGTACTCGGAGAACGAGTCGATGTGGTAGCGCTCGCCGTCGGACTGCCCACGGCCGCGCAGATCAACCGCGTACACGGCGAGATCGCTCGCCACGAGCTGCTCTGCGACCCAGCCGTAGTACCCGCTGTGAGAGTTGAAGCCTGGGACGATCACGACAAGGGCACGCGGCTCACCGGTCGGTCGCCACGATCGCATGAAAATGTTGAGACCACCAGCCCCTTCGAGCTTCTCTTCCCGCGCCGCGTTGCTCAGACTGTCCGTCATCGCAATCTCCTTGTCTCGATATGGACGATATCTTACTGGCCCGATGGCGGTCTGTTTTTGGGATAGGTTCGCGTAACCCCGCTTACACGTACCAGGTCACCGAGCCCAGAAGGCATCTGCTGATAACCAGCTCGTCCGCCAGTTATCTGGAGGGTGGTACACGAGCTGTCAGGAAGGCCCAGCCCGAGGACCTGCCGCTAATGCCGCTGCGTGTTGAAAACCGCCTCCGCGACCTGCCATGCCTGTCCGCTGAAGGGCGCTTGCACCGAGAGTAGCCAGGGGCGGCAGGTGCGGCGATCCTTGTACGCCGAGTATCTCGACCGTGTGCGCGCCCACCATCAGACGGCTGCCTACGAGAAGGCGATGGCCAAGCGGAAGGTCTGGGTCGAGCCACTCTTCGGCGAAGCCAAGGACTGGCACGGTCTTAGACAGTTCCGACTTCGCGGACTCCAGAAGGTGAACGCCGAGGCTCTGCTGATTGCGACTGGGCAAAACTTGAAGCGGCTGCTCCGGAAGCGAGGCTGGGGACGCCGACCGTGGCCGAATGGGGCTCCGGAGGCTCCCTCTACGCGCCACCCACGGCCGCAGCTGCTTACACGGTCGCCTTCACTCGTCTGAGCATCGCTTGAAGGCGATTCGATTCGTCTACGGGACGACGACTTCGAGATCGGAGCGACATTTTTCAACGGCCTGCGCCAATTATCAGCAGGTCGAAGGCGTACAGCTCTCGCCTCCGAGGGCTTCGGCTTGTTTCCGACAATGGGTTTTTCTCTACCGCCTGCGGTTATCTCCACCGAGCTACAGCTACGATGACGAAATCTTCATGACAGCTTTCCGTCTGCGTGCCACACTTGCCCCTTCAAGCTGGGGGTAGGCCAAGCGTTGAGTGGGCATAGCGATGCCCACTCTCGTCCGCGCACCAAGGCCAGTCTCCCTTCCTCAGCAGCAGTAAGCGAGGAATCGGGATGGTCGAGTCGATCGATTCTTACTATCGTGTCGCGGTCCATACGGCTGGACATGCTGTCATAGCCTGGACCCTGGGTCGGGGCATTAGCCAAATTGCCATCGCTGGTGATTCTGTTCACCGTGGGCACACCGAAATTGGCTCCTTCGAGATGCCACCACCCCTGACTGCCCCCGAGGATCTGCGGCGCTGGCGCAAAGATCGCGATCGTATGTACCTCGTCGCTGGGTCCATTGCAGAGATGATCGCTTTCGGGGACCATAACAGTGAAGCCCGATCATTTGACGCGGGCGTTAGTGTCATAGTCGATGGGTATCTCGATGAATCGAAGTGGAGCGCATCCGAGAAAGCTGCCGAAACGGCACTCCTGATGCACTGGTCAGCGGTGGTGGCCTTGGCGGAACAACTTCGGCATCCGCCCTTGAAGCTCGATGGGCGGAAAGTTGAGCTGATCCTTCAAGAAGCGGGTACCGAAGAACAGCTTCAGCAGCGTCGAGAACGGAGTGCCTAGTTGCTGACAACGCTTCGCGTTGGAGTAACTTCACCGTCGATCGGCGGTTCGCGGTGACGTGGTCGATCCACGGTTACGTAAACCACATTCTGATCCCAGCCACTATTTGGGTCCGATAACAGGTTTTTCTCTGCCAGCTCACCTACCCATAACCGCCAATTTTCGGCAGATCGAGGGACAGGCAGCCGAGGAGCCCAGGAGTCACGCTGCTCTCAACCAGGCTCTGCCAGCGATCGCACGTGACAGCGATATGGACGCTATGTGCACCCACAGCTCTGACTCGGTCTGGGGGTAGGCCAAGCGTTGGGTGGGCATCGCGATGCCCACCCCTCGGCCGCGCACTAAGGCCAGTCTCTCTCCATCAGGAGCAGTAGGCCATGGTGGATGTCACGACCCTGAGCACCCGTGAGCAACAGACACTCACGCTAAGCAGCAACTCCAGCCCTACCGTCGTACCGTCATGGCCAACGTGATGGCTGCGTCGAGGTCGTAGAAGCGCCCGATCGTCTCCAAGACGCCGCCCGTCTCGGCATGGCGCACGACGTAATAGACCCCGTCACGCTGCCACCAATACATCTGGACGAGCGTTCCATCTTCCGTGCGAAAGTTGGACCACTCGCGCCGCGTCGAGACGTGAATCTCCCTGGCGCCCGCCGCGTTGAGTCGCGCAACTAAGGCGGCCGTGCGCCGCTGCTCGGCTGGCTCGGACATGTCGAAGGGCTCCGCGAGGCCAACGGCCGCCGCGACTTGAGTGATGAGGTGGTCGAGGTCGAAGGGCTTGGGAACAATGCCCGCGAAGCCAGCCGCGCGGCTGCGGGGCGTTTCACTGGCCTCGGCCTCCTGCGTCGCCATTGCGTGAGCGCTGAACATGATCAGCGGCACGCGGCGATCACGGCCGCGCATCCAGGCAGCATCGTCCCACGCCTCGCCGTACTCGTGTGGGTCCTTACCGTCCAAGAGGACGCAGTCAGGTTCGAGCAGGTTGATGGCGGTGCGAATGGCAGCGGCGTCTTGGTCGTGCAATACCGAGACGGCATAGCCCTCGTCGGTCAGAATGGCGTGGACGAGATCGGCGATGTCTCGATCGTCGTCGATAATCAGCACTTGCCGTCTTGAGAGCGTCTCTGGGCTCGATTCTCCTGCCGTCATCGTCAGCCTCCACGCCAGGGCGTCTTCTCCGTGACGCTCGCCAGCGCTGCTTAGGCGTTCGTGCCCATAGTACCCTCAGACCTCGCGACTGCCACCTGGATCTCGTGGACGAGCTGATCAACGTCGAAGGGTTTGCGCAGAAACGTTGTAGCCGAACCGTCGCGTACGGCTTCCTTTATCCCAGCCTGGTGAGGGTCAGCTGACATCAGAATGATCGGCGGTTTGTGCCAGTACGGATCGTGGTGAAGCAGACCCAAGAGCTCCAGCCCCGAGATCCCTGGAAGGTTCACGTCAAGCACGAGCATCTCGATCCGAACATGATGAAAGACCGTCTTGGCGGCTGAGGCGTCGTGGACAACGGTAGCGCCCCACCCTGGCACATCGTTGAGGATGATTCGGACCAACTCGGCTACCGCTTCGTCGTCTTCAACTACGAGGATGGAAAGCGTTTGCGCTAGAGTCGCGGGAGGATGATGCTCTGCCAGACCATTCAAGCTGATGCTCCCTATCTTCACCCAGCATTGCACCAACAACAGGGTTTGTCATGAGCTTTTCTTCACTGGACTGCTCGTTAGCCTGCTATCGGAACCATCTGCTCATAACCGTCATTAGCGGCAGTTTGATGGCCGCGTTCCTGCCTGCTAGCTTCTCCCACCTTCCAGATAACTGAGACTGGGTCTGATTATCGGCAGGTCGGTTTGCTCCACCGCTCAGCGACCTGGGGCGCGTAACGCCCGTTTCACGAACCAACGGCTTCAAGATCCATCGTCTACGAGGGTCGCCCTCCCCCAAAACTAGCTAGTTTCGAGGGGTGCGTCATCCATGGAGTCATCGGAGAATGGATCACCAGCTCCAGGCTTGGGAGGCGGAAGCCGAGCGCTCGAATGCAGGCGCCCTCCCCGAGCCTGGAGAGGTTGGATTGAAGCGACCCGACCAATCAACGACCGAGGGGCGATACCGATGACTCCCAGAATGAAGATGACGACAGACATTCCGACGGAGATCACGTCCCCGGATGCCGTTGAAACCCGACTAGGCACCTTGAGGTTTAGCGACGGTCTGCCCGACGAGGCTACCGTCGAGAAGGTCTATGACAATCTCGACTTCATGCGCGGTGTGGACGTGTTCCTCAACACGATGTCGGCGAACTCCATGCTGGCCAACATCGTGGGACTGAAGAGCATCGGCTGCGACAACTATGGTGCCGTCCTTTACGAAGACCGCGTGGACGCCAAGTCCCTGCTGCTCACGCCCAATACCCAGACCGTGACACTCTGGGCGTTCATGGATTTGAATGAAGGCCCCCTCGTTCTCGAAGTCCCTCCAGGCGTGCTAGGTCTCGCAGACGACACCTGGCAGCGCTACGTCACGGATATCGGCTTCGTGGGGCCGGACAAGGGTAAGGGAGGTAAGTACCTCTTCTTGCCGCCAGGCTACAACGGACCCGTTCCG
>Ga0075420_100005506_pt1 | contig 11145 bp, 10 predicted proteins | sample SoiMetdeltSBSDD4_FD_75296 | JGI IMG/M metagenome (GOLD analysis project Ga0075420, IMG submission 75296) | Bulk soil microbial communities from a Populus tree surrounding site in Tennessee, USA - Soil MetaG P. deltoides SBSDD4 | ecosystem: Environmental > Terrestrial > Soil > Tree plantation... | reverse complement strand
GGTGCCCGATCGACGAGCATTACCAGGCCTGGCGCTTCACCCTGCGCGCCCTGCTTGACGACCTCCATCTTGCTGCCGCATCGACAATCCTTTGTCGATCGCGCTTCGGCAAGCGCCTAGTAGTACGAGCCCGCGTACGCCGGCAGTCCCCGCATCCCGTGTCCGTGACAGGCCGTGCAGGATATCGCCCCCTTGCCGCGGCACGTCTCGCAGGTGCAGCCAGAACAGGTGCACGTCTTCGCGACCATGGGTCGCTGAGTCGCCCTGAGAGCCAATTCGCCGCTGTGGCTCCGGATACCAAACGGGCCGTGCCCGATCTCGTCGCTATGACCTGTCCCGCTGCATTCGTTGCACGGGATGGTGCCACGACCCTCGCAGACCGGGCAGGTGTCGTACCAGATAGATCCCTGTCGCATCGCTCGTCCTCGATTCGTCGGTGCGCGCCGTCCCGCGTGCGACTGGCCGCACACTTCTGGTCGCACTCTCAGCCTAGGACGGTCGGGCTGTCTCGTCACGGGACGGATGTCACGGATGGGACGGGGCGTCTGTCCCGCCGTCGCTCGGCCGCATCTCGCGCCTGGCCGACTAACCCGGCGGGCTGCGGTGTGGCGACCGCTGTTGGCACGTGAATCGAGGCCGAACGGCGCTGACGGCGTACGCAGGACGCCCGTCCCTTCGAGTTGAGGACATCTGCCACCTGATTGGCCGTGGCGCTGGGCGTAGATTAGAGATGGCCCCTCGGTGGCTGCCGGGCGACAACCGCGTGGTCAGTCGGCGCACCGTCGGGCCTCAGCTGCCCTCGCTGGAGCACCCTGGCCGGACCATCGACCGGCACGCAGTTCACGTCGTGGCGGGGTGCGAAGGAGCACATGATGTCGAAGAGAAGTCACGGGGCGCACCCCGAGTTGACCGCCGACCAGGTCCGACGGCGCTGCGACCCGGCCGCGCTCTCGGCGCTAGCTCTGAGTGATGCGCTCGGCGGCGGGATACTGGGACAGGACCGGGCGCTCAGCGCGATCAACCTGGGCGTGTCGCTTCGGGAACGGGGGTTCAATATCTTCGTCGCCGGACCGCCCGGCCTCGGCAAGATGACGGCCGTGCGTCAGGTTCTGGATCGAGAATCCGCCGTCCGTCCGACCCCTGACGACTGGTGCTACGTCCACAATTTCGTCGACCCCGTACACCCCCGGGCGCTGCAGCTCCCGGCTGGCCAGGGGCGGATGCTGCGAGACGGCGTCCGAAATCTGATCGCGGCGGCTCGTCGTGAGATTCCCCGTGCGTTCGAAAGCGAGGAGTACATCGCCGGCGTCGAGACGATCATGAACGAGATGAATCGGCGGCGCGAGCAGGGGCTGGCCGATCTCGGTGCTCGGGCGAAAGCACAGGGATTCTTGCTTCGGGTCACGCCGATGGGCATCGCCTTGGTGCCGGTCATCCAGAACCAACCCCTCTCGGAAGAGGACTACACGCAGCTGCCGGCTGAAGTCCGCGCCTCGCTCGATCTCAGCCGCGCGAAGCTGGAGGTGGACGTCCGAGCGTTCATGAAGGGAATGCGGGCGGTCGAGCGGGACACGCGCGAGCGACTCGAGGCCCAGGATCGCGAGGTGGCCCTGCACGCCGTCGGCGGCCTGGTCGAGGACCTGGCGGACGACTACACCGACCAGGCCGAGGTCAGCGCTTATCTCGCCGACGTGCGCGAGGGTATCCTGGCCGAGATCGGCCTCTTCCGCTCGAACCATGCACACGCACACGGCGGCCCCTCCCCGACGAGCGGCGGCGAGCCGGGATTACTCATGCAGGAGCGGGCGTTCCGGCGCTACGAGGTAAACGTCGTCGTCGACAACGGCGACACGATCGGCGCGCCGGTCGTCGTCGAATCGAATCCGACCTACCCGAACCTGATCGGGCGGATCGAACGCGAGGCGATCTTCGGAGCCCTCCTGACGGATCTGACGCTGATCCGTCCAGGAGCCCTTCACCGCGCGAACGGCGGGTTCCTGGTGCTGCGGGTCGAAGACGTCCTGCGTGCGCCGCTCACCTGGGGAGCACTCGAACGCTCGCTTCGGGAGGGTGCCGTCGTCATCGAGGACGCCGGCGAGGCATTCGGCCTCAGCAGCGCGCGCGGACTCCAGCCGGATCCGATCCCGCTCGACATCAAGGTGGTGCTCGTCGGCGACCCTTCGACGTTCAATCTCGTGCACAGCCTCGATCCGGACTTCCGCCAGCTGTTCAAGGTCCGAGCCGACTTCGACTCGATCACGGCGCGGACGCCGGAGGCCGAGGCGGCGTTCGCGGCGACCGCGTCGACCTACTTCCGACCGGACGGCCCGCAACCGACCCCACCCGCGCTCGCTCTGCTGGTAGAGGAGTCTTCGCGGATGGCGGACGATCAGCAGAAGCTGGCCGTTCATTTCGGACGCCTGATCGAGCTCATCCGGGAGGCCGAGCATTGGTCCGCCGTCGCCGGATCGTCGGAGGTGCGGGAGGACGACGTCCGTCGTGCGGTCGAACAGCGGATCTACCGATCGGCGCTGATCCAGGAGCGGCTCCGCGAGATGATCCAGCGCGGCATCTTGCTGATCCGGCCGGAGGGCAGTGCCGTCGGCCAGGTCCACGGACTCGCCGTGGTCGGGTTGACCGACCTCCAGTTCGGGCATCCCAGTCGGATCACGGCCACGGTCGGTCTCGGCCGCGAGGGCGTCATCGACATCGATCGCCAGGCCGAGCTCGGGGGGCACATCCACACGAAGGGTGTCCTTATCCTGAGCGGGTATCTGGCCGACACCTACGCGCAGGACAAGCCGCTCGCATTGACGGCGCGCCTGGTCTTCGAGCAGACCTACGACGGCGTCGAGGGCGACTCTGCGTCGCTGGCTGAGTTGCTGGCGCTGCTGTCGCGACTGGCTGACGTCTCCCTCGATCAGGCCATCGCGGTCACCGGGTCGGTTAATCAGCGCGGCGAGGTCCAGGCCGTCGGCGGCGTCAACCAGAAGATCGAAGGCTACTTCGACGCCTGCCGCGCGCTCGGAATGAGCGGCAAACAAGGCGTCATCCTGCCGGCCTCGAATGTGGAGAACCTGATGCTGCGCGAGGACGTCGTCGCGGCCATCGCGGACGGCACCTTCCACGTCCATGCAGTCCGCACGGTCGACGAGGCCCTGGAGATCCTCACCGGGCAGTCCGCCGGCACGCGTTCTCCCGGTGGCGAGTTTCCGCTCGGGACCGTTCATCGACGTGTCGACGACCGACTGCGCTCGTTCGCCGACGCCCTACGCGGCTTCGACGCCTCGCCGACGTCGAGGCAGAACGGCAAGATGAGGGAAGCGCACACCGCGCGGTAGTCGCACGGCCTGGCGTGAACACGCGCCAGGCCGTGCTGGGTGTCAATAGTCGATCCTCGAGCTTCCAGCGTGCGTCTTTCCCGCCCAGGCGCCAACGCTCAGGCCACGTTCGCCACAGGCGTGCCCGGCCGTTCGAGGTCCGCGAGTTGGGCGGACAGCCAGTCGCTCGACGTCCAGGCCGCCACCCGATCGCGGAGTAGCGTCAGGCGACGCGCTCGCTCGGCTTCCGGCATGTCCAGTGCCGCCCCGAGGGCGATGGCGGTGCGCTCGACGTCTCGTGGCGAGACGAGCAGGGCCGTATCGGACGCTTCGGCAGCGACGCCCGCCGTCTCCGAGATGACGGCGGCGCCCGGGCGCTGGGTCACCACCGCCCATTCCTTGGGCACCAGATTCATCCCGTCGGCGAGCGAGTTGACCAGCAGTACATCGCACCGTTCGAGCGCCGCGAGCGCCAGCGGCCGGTCGTTCTCCAGGTGCACGACGATCGGCGGCCCGCCGCACGCCTCCGCGAACCGTGCATTGATGTCGTCGATGACGCCGAGCACGGCCGTGCGGTAGGCCTGATACGCCGCGATGTCGGGGCGCGACGGGCTCAAGATCGCCAGGAATCGAAGCTGGCCTCGCAGATCCGGTCGCGTCTCCAGCAGGCGGCCGAACGCCCTGAAACCGTCGAGGTGGTTCTTCGCCGGGTCGAGGCGATCCGCCCGAACGATCAGCCTTCGACCAGTGTACTGGGCCAGTCGCTCCCTCGCCGCCCGAACTGCCGGCGACCGCATCGCCTCCGCGAGCGAGGCCGGATCGACGCTGGCCGGGTACGGTCGCACGGGCACGCGGCGTCCCATGGCCGTGACGACCGTCCCCGCGCTCCTGCCGTCCACCGTGCTCTCCACCACCCGGAGGCCGAGGATGTCGTGGCAGCATGCCAGGAAAGCGTTGACGTCGCGGCCCGTCTGCAGTCCGACGATATCCGCGCCGAGCATGCCTTTGAGGATCGCGGCCGGCCACGGCTTCGGGAGCATGCGCCAGTCAGCCGGCTCGGCGAATGGGATGTGGGTGAAGTGCAGGATCGGCACCTCGGGCCGGGTTCGGCGGAGCAGCGCCGGCACCAGGTACAGGTGATAGTCCTGCACCAGGAACGCCTTCGCATCCGGGCAGGATCTGACCGCCGCGTCAGCAACCTGGCGGTTCACCTCTTGATACCCTCGCTCCCAGGCGCGAAGGTGAGCGCAATCCACGCCGTGGAAGTCGCCCGAACCGAGCAGCCCATGCTGAAGCATCCAGAGGATCTCGTTGCTCACACCGTTGTAGTACGGTTCGAACACCTGCTCCGGTATCGGGATCGGAACGACGCGCCCTCGGCCGCTCACGCCGGTGGCGGTAGCGGCGAGGGACACCGATGAGTCTTGGGCTTCGGCCGGCTCGGCCACGCAGCACATCCAGGTGAGGCCCGCTTCGCGTGCCAGCGGCGTGAGCATGCTCGCCAGGCCACCGGCGGCCGGGGAGGTTCGCCAGCCCTGCCCTTCCCAACGAAACCCGACCGGTCCTCGGTTGGAGATCACGACCAGTGGACTGTCATTTGCGGCACTCATCTGGAGCCTGCCCTTCTAAGCCAGGCATGTCGTCTCGGTATTCGGTGAGCACTGGCCATGGCTGTAGCATGTCGGACGATGGTTGCTCGATCCGTGTCGCACCGTGAACGGCGCGTTACCGCCGCGACATCGGGCCAGGGTTGGCTCAAAGTCCGGCGGAGAGAAGGTCCAGCGTCACTTACCAGAAGGGAGGGGCCCCCACAGAGTTGGGGGTGAGACAACACCCAAGCTCTGGTGGGCCCCATGGACGAGCAGGTCCCGACACTGGCGGCGATGTTGACGCAGATGCCCGACCCACGGGCAGCCCGTGGCCGTCGGCATCCGTGGCCCGCGCTGCTCCTGGTGATTGTGGCGGGTTCGGTGAGCAGCGCCAACAGCCAGCGGGGGCTGGCACGGTGGGGCCGGGACGTCGGCGCGGCCCGGCGGCGCCAGTTGGGGTTCACCCGGCGCCGTAGCCCGAGTCGGGCGACGCTGCAGCGGGTGCTGGGCCGGATCGACGTCACGGCACTGGAGGCACGGGTGGCCGCGTGGCTGCAGCGGGTGCGGGTGGCCTGGCGGCGGGGCGCCGCCCGCTGGCTGGACGGGATCGCGGTCGACGGCAAGACGCTGTGCGGGGCGCGGCGGCTGAGGGCCACGGATGCCTACCTGCTGAGCGCCTACGGGCAGCGCGACGGCCTGGTCCTCGGCGAGGTGGCCGTGCCCGACCCGACGAACGAGCTGGGCGCCGTCGGGTCGCTCCTGGAGCGCCTGCCGCTGGCCGGCGAGACCGTCACCTTCGATGCCCTGTTCACTCAGTGGACGGTCGCCGAGCAGGTCGTCCGGGCGGGAGCGCGTACCTGATGGTCGTCAAGGGCAACCAGGCCACCCTGCTCGCTGAGTGCGCCGCCGCGACCGCCGACCACCCGCGCCGACCACGCCGGGTGCTCGTCCGCGCCCGCTCGGTCGAACTGGCCCATGGGCGCCTGAAAGAGCGGGCGCTCCTGGCCGCCGAAGCCGCGGACCAGTCCTGGCCGCTCGACATCCCGGCCGGCCAGCGGGTCCTCATCTGGCGCGTCGCCGTCGATACCGGCTTCACCAGCCGCTCGGCGACGGCCGCGCTGCGCCGACCGGTCGATTCGGCGCCGACACTTCAGCCGTTCGCGGTTCCCCTGCTGGCGACCGACGACGTCCGCTCGGGCGAGGTCGCCATCGGTCACCTGGCGCCCGACCGTTACCTGCTCGACATCGTCGACGCCTGCTGTACCTGGTCAGTGACTCCACACGTTCGCCCATCGGCCACCGAAATTGTGCGGCGACCGCCATCAGGGCACCGGGCTCGGGCTGGCCGTGGGCACCGGCGCTCGGATCATCGCGTCCAGCCCGTACTGGGTGATCCACCTGAGCTCGTCGAGGTACGGGTGGACCGACCAATCAGACCGCCCGGACAACTTTGAATCAGCCCTGGATTCGTCACGAGGTGCGGACGGTGCCAGTGTGCCGGCCCCTAAGCCGAACGTCAGCGCGGCCAGGATGGCGATCCCGCCGGCGATTGGCACCAGGCTGACCACGCCGAGCAAGGCCAGGCTGACCAGCAAGCTCCAGCCGCTCGCCACGCCCGGCCGCCCGGCCCGCTGCATGACGAGGCGCCCGACGAACAGCCCGACGATCGCACAACCGATCGGCAGCATCAGGAAGTAGAGCGCGAGCGCCAGCAGGCCCAGCCACCAGCCGCCGACCAGGAGACCCGCGACGAACAGCAGCACCGCCGCCACCGGCACACCGACCAGCAGCGAGAACCCGAGCCCGAGGCTGACCCACGGCGCCTGGACGAGCGCTTCCGTCGACCGCTGCACGAAGTTCGGGAACAGCAGCACCAGCACCAGGCCGAACGCGGCCAGGCCGACGAGCGTCCTGAACCAGTCGAGGGCTCGCTCGCCGAGCTGGGCCGCGGGCTCGGCGCAGCCGGGGCCGCCTCGGCCTCCAGCCGCGTGGTCGTTCCCCTGACGATGACGCCGGGCTCCATGATCGCCTCTCGACCGCTCGCGTACTACAGGCTCCCCTGGATGCCGGCGCCGTTGACGAGGCGAATGGTGCCGGCCTGGGCCATCACGTCGCCGCCGACCGGCCCTCCGATGGTCGGACTCTCGGCGCCGGCCCGGATCGACCGGGCGACCGAACCGGTGATCGTGACGGCGCTCCCTCCGACGAGCACGTCCCGGCCGATCGGGCCACGGGGCCCGACGTTCAGCGTCGCGGCCCCGGCCAGCAGGTCGTGGCCGATCGGGGCACCGATCTCGACCGTCTGGCCGGCGAGCCGAGCAGACCCGCTGACCGGACCGGTGACGACAACGTTGGTGCCGGCCGCCATCACGTCGCCGGTCACGGTGCCCGCGACGTTGACGGACTGGCCGGCGGCGTAGAGATCGTCCTCGATCGTCTCTCCAATCGGGACGACGATCGCGTCTCCCTGTCGCAGATCGGCAGCGTGGGCCGCCGAGGGGGTCAAGATGAGCGTTGACCAGGCCACGAGCGCGGCGGAGACGGACACCGCGAACAGGCCTCGCAGGCGCCTTGAGGTACGTCTCGATCCATCTCGCCTCGACGTCGTGGGGCAGATCGTCATCAGCAAGCGACTTCCGTATATGGGATCGCTCCCTTCCGGCGGTCGCGCCGCCCGCTCAGACGGCGATTGCCTGCGCGAGCCGGCGAACGAGCGTCTGCGTCGACCGCCCGGCGATGCGTGGCCGCCATGTCACTCCCGAGGCTCCTCCTGTGCGTACATCACCCCTGCGGCCTGGAGGATCTCGGAGATTCGGCTCGGGGTCTCCTCGACCTCGAATCTGTCCGAGCTGCCCAGGACATAGATGAATGAGCCGCCGCGCCCATGTGGTGCGACACAGATCACACGGTCGGCGTTGAATAGTATCGGGCGGCTTGTCTCCGATTCTGTGAGCTTGACGTATGGACCGGACATCGGGCCCTCCTTCCTGACGCTGTCGCGGCTCGCGGCAGACCAGCAGTCCCGCTGTGCCGTCCGAGCCACGGCCACGGCGGCGAAGCGCCGTCGTGCTCGCCGGCGCCTACAGTGTCGGAGCGCGAGGTAGACGGCGATGTTGCCGCAGGTAACCAGGGCGTTACTGCTTGGCAGGCCTCGGCGCAAAGGCAGCGTCCGCGTGGGCACCTTGGCGGTCGGCCGCCTCGTCTACGCGACCTCGCGTGCGATGGCTCGTTCGTCGCCGGCCGGCCCTACTCCTCGGCCAACCCGTAGCGCTGCTCGATCAACTGGAGGACGCGATTCGGCGACGCAGGTGCGCTTCTCGGGATGCGGCACCCGGGACAGGTCGACGACCGCGCTCGCGTCGGGGTGACGCAGGGCGCGCACGACGTCGCGGGGACCGGGCGGTGGGTCGTCGCCGGGAATGCCAGCACGGCGCCGTTCTCGGCGACGACGGCGTCGACGAAGCGCAGGTCACCGGCGACCCGGCGCAGCTCGTCGAGGATCCGTCCGGTGACGAGCACGACCGTGATGTCGCGTTCGCGGGCGCGCAGGATCGCCGCTCGGACGGCGGGATCCAGGGCGCCATGGACTGCGATCGTGCCGTCGTAGTCGAGCGCCACGACACCCAGTCTCACGGTCGCCTCCGATGGTCGAGCGATGCTGAAGGTCTGGGCCAAGATCCATGGGCGTGGCAGTCACTCGTCCAACTCGATCCACCAGCTTCGACGGCTGCCTCCCCAGCAAGTCTCCAGCCATCCAGTCATGGGAGCGCCATCGAGGCTCAGCATGGCCTGCCTGCCGCCATGCCCGAAGTAATAGTCGAGAAGCGCGGCCGGTTCGTCGGCGTCGCCGAGCAGGAGCCGCCCTCCCCATGGGGGACCGGGTACATCTACGTCCGACAGAAATGCCCCGTCGGCGTCAAGGAGGGCCACTGTCCGTGGCCAGGTGATGGCCGGAGCGACCGGGAGTGGCTCGCTACGTCGGATGGTTGCCGATGTCGCCACGATCGCGCCTCGTTGTGACCGCCCGGCGGCGGGACTCTTTCCGGTCCCAGTGTGACATCGAGACGGGCAGCACACGCAGGGGCATCTGTCCCAAAAGTCCTGGGGCGGATCCCCCGTCTCGACGGCGCGGTGTCCGTTCGGAGGCCGCCTTGGCGGTCACGAGCGGTTCACCTTGCGAAACGTGCACCGCAACGGAGGGTGGTCATGATGGTGTTGTTCGGTGGACGCTCCATCTGGTTGAGCGCTGCCCGGGACGGTGGGCGTCGCTGACCAGCCGGACGCCACCGCGATCTGGAAACCGGAGACGCATCGTGACGCGCATCCAGGCGATCCCTATCGGCGCTCAGTCGACCGACCGCTATCGCGAGCTGGTCGGCGACGATCGCGTCCTGGAGGCCGAGGCAGCGGCCAACGTCGCTCGCGCTCAACTGTCGGGGCGCGTCTTCTGGAACGTCAGCTCGACCGCGCGAGGGGGCGGCGTGGCGGAGATGCTGCCGACGCTCATCGCGTACGCTCGGGGCGCCGGCATCGACGCCCGCTGGCTCGTCATCGAAGGAGCACCCGAATTCTTCCGGGTTACGAAGCGGCTCCATCACGCACTGCACGCGTCGCGCGGTGACGGTTCGCCGCTCGGCGACCGCGAGCGCGGCCTCTACGAGCAGGTACTGCGAGTGAACGCCAAGGACCTTGAGGGCATCATTCGGCCGCGCGACGTCGTGGTGCTGCACGATCCCCAGACCGCCGGCCTCGCCCCGCACCTGATCCGACTCGGGGCAGTTGTCATCTGGCGTTGCCACGTCGGCTGCGACGTGCCCGACGAGCAATCTGAGTTGGGATGGAGCTTCCTCCGTCCGTACCTGGGCGACGTCGCCGCTCTGGTCTTCTCCCGGGAGGCCTACATCCCAACCTGGTGTGAGCGCGAGCAAGCTCGCGTCATCCGGCCGTCCATCGACCCGTTCTCGGCCAAGAATCAAGAGCTGGATCAGGGCACAGTCAGGGCGATCCTCGTTCACGCGGGGCTCGTCGAAGGGCCGCCCAGGGATGGATCGCCGACGTTCTTGCGGACGGATGGGACTCCCGGTCGGGTCGACCGACAGGCCGACATCATCCGGCTCGGGCGGGCCCCGACGTGGGACACGCCGCTGGTCGTGCAGATCTCGCGCTGGGACCCGCTGAAGGACCACCTGGGGGTGATGACGGCCTTCGCGGAGCTGGTGGACGGGACCGCACCGGCCGCCGCGGAGCTGGTCCTGGCTGGACCGAACGTCAACGCGGTGGCTGACGATCCGGAGGGCGCGGCAGTCTTCAACGAGATCCTCGGTGCCTGGCGCAAGCTCTCGCACGGCGACCGTCGGCGGATCCAGCTCGTCAACTTGCCGATGGCCGATGCCGAGGAGAACGCCGCCATCGTCAACGCCCTCCAGCGGCACGCCGCGGTGATCGTGCAGAAGAGCCTGCACGAGGGCTTCGGCCTCACGGTGACGGAGGCGATGTGGAAGGGCCGGCCGATCGTCGCTAGCGCGACCGGCGGCATTCAGGACCAGATCGCGGACGGGGTCCACGGGCTGCTCGTCGCGGACCCGTACGATCTCGGAGCATTCGGCGTCGCGGTCCGGCGGCTGCTGGAGGACCGTCCCTTCGCCGAGCGGCTCGGGTGCAACGCGCGTGAGCGCGCTCGCCAGGAGTATCTCGGCCTTCGGCACGTGCTGCAGTATGCACAACTCCTGGGCCAGATCGAGGACTGGCCCGAGCCGCGCCCCGGCGCACCCTTTCAGTCCTGACGCGCCTCGTCGAGCAGGACGCGAGCTTCGCGAACGTACTCGGGATGGCCTGCCTGCTCCATCCGGTACCACCACTCGACGCCCCAGCGATAGATGGCCGAAGTCCTGGCCTCCCGCGCGAAATGCACATGGCCGCGCAGCGCGGCGGGAGGGAGCATGGCGACTTGCTGAGCAACAGGCACATCGGTCAGCGGCCCGCCGGTCATGAACCAGGGCTCAGCCTGCAGCTCGACGACGATGCTGTCACCCTCCACGCCGGTGATGGTCCGCGCGACGCGATCCTTCACGGCGTAGATGTCAGGACCAAGCGGGTAGGTAGCACCGCACACAACGGTGGTCAGGCGGCGTGGCCTGCGGCGCGTGCCGCGTCGAGGAGCCACTGGGGGCGTCGTCCGCGCCGCCTGACCCCGGGGCCGGGGACCGGGCAGCGGAGCCGGTCCGGAACGGACCAGC
>Ga0075420_100005505_pt1 | contig 11147 bp, 8 predicted proteins | sample SoiMetdeltSBSDD4_FD_75296 | JGI IMG/M metagenome (GOLD analysis project Ga0075420, IMG submission 75296) | Bulk soil microbial communities from a Populus tree surrounding site in Tennessee, USA - Soil MetaG P. deltoides SBSDD4 | ecosystem: Environmental > Terrestrial > Soil > Tree plantation... | reverse complement strand
TACCCGGTGCTGCTCGATTCATTCGGCATTCGCCGTGGTTCGGGAGGCCGCGGGCGCTTTCGCGGCGGCGATGGCGTCGAGCGCCGGATTCGCTTTCTCGAGCCGATGACGGCGGTGCTGCTGGCGAATCATCGCAAGGTTGCACCGTTCGGCTTGGGCGGCGGCGAAGCTGCGGCGACGGCGAACAACTGGATCGAACGTGTCGGCGGCACACGGGAAACATTCGGCGGCACGCACGCGGCAACGATGCAGGCAGGCGATGTCTTCGTGATCCAGACGCCAGGAGGTGGTGGGTTCGGTGAGGATGAATAACGCCGATGAATAGCCCCCGATGAATAACGAGGAGCCGCCGCTCACGCAGGAGCCGACATCGACCTCCCGCCTCGCCCTGGCCAGCGTCGTCGGCACGACGCTCGAGTACTACGACTTCGCGGTCTACAACACTCTCGCGGCGCTGGTCTTCAACCGCATCTTCTTTCCCAGCTTCGATCCGTTGACCGGCACGTTGCTGGCCTTCTCGACCTACGCCATCGGCTATCTCTCACGGCCGGTCGGCGGTTTCGTCTTCGGCCATCTTGGCGACCGCCGCGGACGGCGTTTCGTGCTGGTGGTGACCTTGCTGGTCATGGGCATTGCCACGACATTGATGGGCGCGTTGCCGACGTATGCGAACGCCGGCGTCGCAAGTCCCCTTCTGCTGATCACGCTGCGGTTCGTGCAGGGAGCGGCGCTCGGCGGCGAGTGGGCTGGTGCGGTGCTGCTATCCGTCGAGCACGGTAAAGCCGGCCAACGCGGACGCAACGGCTCGTGGGCGCAGATGGGGCCGTCGATCGGTACGCTGATCGCGACGATCACCATCGCATTGCTGTCGTCCTTCATGAGCGACGCAGCCTTCATGAGCTGGGGCTGGCGATTGCCGTTCTTCCTGAGCCTTGCCCTGGTGGCCTGCGGCGTCTGGATTCGCACCGCCGTCACGGAAACGCCGGTGTTTCGCCAGCTCGAAGCCGAACAGGCAACGCTGCGTGCACCGCTTCGCGAAGTGCTACGCAATCATCGGCGGGCCTTGCTGCTGGGCGGCGGCGTGCGCATCGGCTCTGATGTCCTGTACTCGATCGTCACGGCATTCACGCTATCGTATGTGACTACGATGCTGGGTATCTCACGCGCGGCTGCTTTGACGGCGCTGTCCATCGGCGGCTTGTTCAACGCTATCGGCATGCCGGTCTTCGGCGCATTGTCGGATCGCCTGGGGCGACGCACTGTGTACGCCGCTGGAATAGGCATCGCGTTCGTGTGGTCACTGGCGCTGTTTCCGATGCTGGACACGCGCTCGATCGCCGTCATCGGCCTTGCCTACGTCAGCGGGCTCACCATCCACGCCATCATGTACGGTCCGCAGGCGGCCTTCATCGTCGAACAATTTCCTCCGCGGGCCCGTTACGCCGGTGCATCGCTCGCTTATACACTTGCGGGCGTGGTCGGCGGCGGCCTCGCGCCGCTGATCAGCGCCGCGCTCTATAAGAAGTACGCGACTACCGGCGCCGTGATTGCTTACCTGGCAGTGGCATTGAGCATCTCGGCGCTGGCACTCGCATTGGCAAAAGAACGAACCGGCCAGGAGCTGGGAAGTCGATGAAACAGCATTTCGACACGGTGATCGTCGGCGCCGGCGCCGCCGGACTCGCCGCCGCAGCGATGCTTTCGCAGAAAGGACAGTCCGTCTGCGTACTCGAAGCACGCGACCGCATCGGCGGCAGGATCGATACGCGGCACCATCCCGACGTCGCCATTCCGCTCGACCTGGGCGCCGAGTTCATTCACGGCGCCGCGCCTGCGACGATTCGCTGGCTGCGGCAATCGAACACCGCGGTCGTCGATGCAACCCAGAGCCGCTGGATGATCCGCTCCGGCAGGCTGCAGCCTACCGACGACCTGTTCGAAGAAATGAAGGAAGGCCTCGACCGAGCCCGCAAGCCGCGCAAGGACCTGCCGTTCAGCCAGTTCCTCGAAGGTGCCGCCCGGAAAAAGCTGTCCATGCGAACCCGGCAGTTCGCACGCACGCTGGTCGAAGGCTTCGACGCAGCCGACGCGTCCAGGGTGAGCACACTCGAAACGCTGCGGGAGTGGAGCGGCTCAGGTGCAGCGGATGCGCCGGCGTTCCGTCCGCTCGGAGGCTATGCATCGCTGCTCACCGCGCTCACCAGTGCATCCGTGCGGGAGAACGTACTGATGAAGCTCGGCTGCGTGGTCAATGAAGTGAAGTGGCGGCGCGGCAAAGTAACGATCACGGCGACACAGCACGGCGGAGCCGCGATCGTTTCCGCTGCGAAAGCGATCATCACCTTGCCGCTCGGCGTGCTGCAACTGCCGGCGCAATCGCCGCATGCCGTGCGCTTCGATCCGATGCTGACTCATAAACGCAAGGCGTTCGAATGCCTCGCCGTCGGACCGGTGATCCGCATCCTGCTGCGATTTCGCGATGCGTTCTGGGAGAAGCTCGATGACTGCTGCTACCGGGATGGCGCCTTCTTCCTCGTTCCCGGCGAGTCGTTTCCGACGTTCTGGACGCCGCTGCCGTTTCGCGCTCCCGTGCTGGTCGCCTGGTCGGCCGGCCCGGATGCATCGAGAATGTCCAGCCTCGAACCCTCCGACCTGGTGAAGCGCGCGTTGGGCAGTCTCGAAGTGCTGTTCGGCAAGCACTCCGGCGTCCGCGAGCAATTCGAAGGCGCGCACTTCCACGACTGGCAGGCCGACCCCTTTGCGTGCGGCGCTTATAGCTATGTCACGGCCGGCGGCGCATCGGCGCGAAAACTATTGGCCAAGCCGCTGCAAGGCACGTTGTTCTTCGCCGGCGAAGCCGCCGACACGGAAGGCGAATCCGGCACGGTAGCCGGCGCCCTGCAAAGCGGCGAGCGGGCGGCGAGAGAAGTGATGAGGTAGCGGGGACATGCACCTGTAGCGCTAGCGAAAGGTGCATGTCCCCGACGATCACCAGACGTGTTCGAGCTGCACCCAGAACTTCGCCGTATCGGTGAGGAGCTTGTCCGCGCTGTACTCTGCGTACTTCACCAGGGCCTGGAAACGACCGTATTTCGCGGCGACCTGGACGTTGAACTCATCGCCGTAGTCTTGCGAAATGCGTTCAGCACGATAGGTGTGGTAGCTCGCCTGGAACGACAGCGTATCGAGTACGCTCACGCCCTTGAGCGTCGCGCCCGCATTCACGTAGCGATCCTCGATGCCGTTGGCCGGCGTGGTCAGGAACTTGTCCGCCCAGCCCTGGAATTTGTGGAGCGTGGCGAGCGGCGTAGTGAATCCCTTGATGCCATTGCCTTCGAGGACTTCCGTGCCGATGCCTGCGGTGTACTGCCGATACGTGCCGGACAACTCCAGCATGTAATAGTCATTGTCGAAGTCGAGCGGATTGTCGCCGTAGGCTCGCTGCGTCGCATAGGAAGCGGTGTAACCCACCTTGACCCGGCTGAGCGGCTTCTCGCCCGAGAACCGCATTCCATAAGTCTCCGATGAATCGCGCACGGCCGCCGGAACACCGGCGATCGGATCGAACTCGAGCCAGTACCCGAACGCCGTCACCTTGCCCACGGGCAATTGATACGCGACGTTCGCGAGATAGCTGTCGCCGTGATAACGCCCCTGGGCCGACTCCTTGCCGTAGATGCGATTGACCTGGTTCAGGTACGAGACATCGACGGTCAGGTTGGTGACGCTGCGGTTGACGATGCGCAAGGCATCGTAGGTCTGTTCGTTCTGGCGCCAGCCGACATTGCCGACGAAGCGCTGATCGTCGAGCACGATGCGCTGCCGGCCCAGCGTGATCGCCGTCGAGGGAATCGACGTGTTGAGCAGCTGCAGTCGATTGATCTCGTAGCTCTCCGGATCCGCGACGATCGGATACGTCGTCTTGCCGTTGGTCGAGCTGTTGTAGTCGGTGCGCAGCGGCCAGAGGAACTCTCCTTCGGCCAGCAATGCAGTGTCCCACGCTTTGCCGGTTTCGAATCCAATGCGCGAGCGCAGCGTCAACGCCTCCGCCTCGCGAGCCATCGGATCCTGGTCGACATCTTCGAAGCGCAGCCGCGTGTCCAGCAACGGCTTCGATTCCTTGAACGCGCCAACGATGGGTCCGAGATCGGCGGCAGATACGGTACTGACAGCGAGTGTCATGGCCAGAACAATCGAGCGTTTCATATTCATACCTCGAGTTTTTTGTAATCGAATCAGGCGGCCGATGCGTGCTCGCGTCCGCACTCTTCCAGGAACGTGAGCAGTTCTTCACGGTACCGGTAGTAGTCGGGATGCTCGAGCAACGCCTTGCGGGTGCGCGGACGCGGCAGCTGTACGTTCATGATCTTGCCGATGCGGGCGTGCGGACCATTGGTCATCATCACTACTCGGTCGGCGAGCAGGATCGCTTCGTCCACATCGTGCGTGACGCAGATCGCCGTGACGCGATTGCGCTTCCACACATCCATCAGCACTTCCTGCAGTTCCCAGCGCGTGAGCGTGTCGAGCATGCCGAACGGCTCATCGAGCAGGAGCAGCTTCGGCGACAACGCAAAGGCCCGCGCCAGGCCGACGCGTTGCTTCATGCCATTGGAGAGATCGCTCGCCTTGCGGTCGGCGGAGTCCCCGAGGCCAACGCGGCCCAGATAATAGTTGATGATGTCTTTGCGCTCGGAATCGGACGCATGCGGATAGACGCGATCCACGCCGATGGCGACGTTCTCGCTGACGGTGAGCCAAGGCAACAGGCTCGGCGCCTGGAACACCACGCCGCGATCCGGGCCGGCTGACACGACTTCGCGGCCATCGAGAACGATGCCGCCATCGGTGACGTCGCTCAGGCCCGCGATCATGGACAGCACCGTCGACTTGCCGCACCCCGAGTGGCCGATGAGCGAAATGAATTCGCCCTTGCGGATGTCGAGCCCGAACTTGTCGACCACGGTGAGCGGTCCGGCCGGCGTCGGATAGACCTTGGTCACATCGTAGAACTCGACGTACTTGTCCACGTTCTCGGCGGGCCGCTTCGCCGTCGATTGCCGGGCTGCTTTCGATGCCGTGATGGGAACGACTTCCGGCAACGAATGGCTGTCGCTTCCGGCGGTGTTGCGCTGCTTGCCCATGTCGAGCAGGTACTGGGTGATCTCGTTGCGAAGGTGACGATAGGCATCGTCGTGATTCAACGTCCGCCGATCGCGCGGACGGGCGATGTCGACGCGGAATTCGCGTCCGAGCGTCGCCCTGGGACCCGGCTGCAACGGAATGATCCGGTCGGCCAGCAACAACGCTTCATCCACGTCGTTGGTCACGAGGATCACGGTCTTGCGCTGCTGCCGCCAGATCGCTTCGATCTCGTCCTGCAATCGCGAACGCGTCAACGCGTCGAGCGCCGAGAGCGGCTCGTCGAGCAGCAGGATCTCCGGATTCATTGCCAGTGCACGCGCGACGCAGACACGCTGCCGCATTCCACCCGATAGTTCCGCCGGCCTGCGATCGGCTGCATGCGACAGTCCGACCATGTCTATGTATCGCTGCGTGTGTGCGCGCCGTTCCGCTTTCGATGTTCTCTTGTTCGATGTTCCATGGGCCACCGCATCGACGGCGAGCGCGATGTTCCCATAGACGGTGAGCCAGGGCAGCAGCGAGTAGCTCTGGAACACGACGCCGCGATCGGGACCGGCCTGCGTCACCGGCTTGCCTCGCAGCAATACTTGCCCGCTATCCGGCGGGGTCAGGCCCGCGACGGTCGAGATCAGCGTGGTCTTGCCGCTGCCCGAGAACCCGACGATGGCGACGAACTCGCCTTCCTCGATGGACAGGTTGATGTCGCTGAGCACTTCGGTGAGCTGCCCGTTCGAGCGATAGCTCTTGCCCACCTGCTGCAATTCGAGGAATGCCATGGGCTATCTCCTGCCGAAGCTGAACAGGTTCTGCAGGGTCAGCATCACGCGATCCAGCAGGAAGCCGATGAAGCCGATGGTGAACACCGCCACCATGATGCGGCCGAGCGAATCGGAGCTGCCGTTCTGGAATTCATCCCAGACGAATTTGCCGAGCCCCGGATTCTGCGCGAGCATTTCCGCAGCGATCAGAACCATCCAGCCGACGCTCAGCGACAACCGCAAGCCGGTGAAGATCAGCGGCAGCGATGAGGGCACCACCAACTTGAACAGTCGCACCGGCCACGGCAGCTGCAGCACCTTGGCGACGTTGAGCAGGTCCTTGTCGATGGATGCGACCCCAAGCGACGTATTGATGATGGTGGGCCACAGGGAACACAGCATCACCGTGATCGCAGAGTTGAGGAACGATTTCGGGAACAGCGGATCGCTGCTCACGTACAACGCGCTCACCAGCATGGTGACGATGGGCAGCCATGCGAGCGGCGAGACGGGCTTGAATATCTGGATCAGGGGATTCAGCGCCGCGTTGATGGAAGTGGAGAGTCCGCAGAGAATTCCGACGGGCACCGCCACCAGCGTGGCCAGCAGGAAGCCGGTGAACACGGTCTTCAAGCTGGTCCCGATCTGGTCGATGTACGTCGGCTTGCCGGTGTATTTACGAATCGTCGCGTCCGCCTTCGGGTCTCGCGCGAGACGCTCCGTGAGCCGCTTTTCCTGCCGAACGTAGAACTCCTCTTCCTTCAACCGCTCGGCCTTGTGATCTGCCCACAGCGCGCCCGCCTGTTGCCAGACAGCAGCCGGCCCGGGAATCTGCCCGAGACTGGTCTCGATGCCGGCCGACAAGCGGCTCCACGCGAACAGGAAGATCGCGATTGCAATCAGCGGCGCGCCGAGCGCTTTCCACAGTTCCGTCAGCTGTGCCCGCGGATTCTCGCCGCGAGCCATCCGGATCAGCGGATTGAAGAATCCCAGGCCGACCATGCCCAGCACCGAATGCAAGCGCTCGAGCGAAGCTTTGCGGCGCGCCGTCGGCGGCTTTGCAGCCGGCCGTTCCGGTGGCGTCGCCGGCGTCTCCGCCGGCGGCGTGGGCACTACTGCGTGACTAGTTTTCATGGACAGTCCTTCAGCGCGCTGCGACGACATTGCCGCCCTCCACTTTCTGTCCGTTCTGCAAGCCGATCTTGAACTGGGTCAGATACGCATTGGGCTTGCGGCCGTCGTACTCGATGCCATCGATGAACTCCTTGCTGGGTGGGCGATAGCCATCCGAGTTCCACGGAAAGTCTTCGCGCTTCGCCTTGCCTTCATCGACCAGCAGCTGCGCCGCCTTCAGATAGATGTCGGGGCGATAGACCTGCTTCGCCGTGTCGCGGAACCACTCATCGGACTTGCTATCCGGGATCTGGCCCCAGCGGCGCATCTGCGTCAGGAACCAGACCGCATCGCTGTAGAATGGATACGTTGCGTTGTAGCGGAAGAAGACATTGAAGTCCGGCATCGAGCGCTTGTCGCCGCGGCCGTACTCGAAGGTTCCCGTCATGCTGTTGGCGATGACTCGATAGTCCGCCCCGACGTACTCCGCGCGGGACAGGATCTGGGCCGCTTCCTTGCGATTCGCACCGTTGTTCGCATCGAGCCACATGCCGGCACGCATCAGGGCCTTGATGATCGCGAGATGCGTGTTCGGATTCTTCTCCGCCCACGCCTTGGTCACTCCGAACACTTTCTCCGGATTGTTCTTCCAGATTTCCAGGTCGGTGACGATGGGCACGCCGACGCCCTTCATGATGGCCTGCTGGTTCCACGGCTCGCCGACGCAATAGCCATTGATGGTGCCGGCTTCGAGCGTCGCCGGCATTTGCGGCGGCGGCGTCACCGACAGCAACACATCCGCCTTGATCTGGCCGGAGACATCCGACGCCGAATAGAAGCCTGGATTCAGTCCGCCCGCCGCGAGCCAGTACCTGAGTTCGTAGTTGTGCGTCGAGACTGGAAAGACCATCGCCATCTTGAACGGCTTGCCGGCCGCACGAAAACTATCGACCACCGGTTTGAGCGCTTCGGCCTTGATGGGATGCACGGGCAAGCCCTTCGCATCGGCCGGCACGTTGGCCTTCATCGCATTCCAGACTTCGTTGGACACCGTCGTGGCGTTGCCGTTGAGGTCCATGCTGTACGCGGTGATGACGTCGGCCTTGGTACCGAAACCGATCGTCGCACCCAGCGGCTGACCCGCGAGCATGTGGGCGCCGTCGAGTTCGCCGGTGATGACGCGATCCAGGATCACTTTCCAGTTCGCCTGCGGCTCGAGCGTGACGTACAGGCCTTCGTCCTCGAAATAGCCTTTTTCATAGGCAATGGCGAGCGGCGCCATGTCCGTGAGCTTGATGAAGCCGAGCCGGATCTGTTCCTTCTCGAGCTTGAGTTCGGCCGCCGGCGCGCCCGCTGCCAGTCCAAGCATCGCCATCATCACTAGCGTTCGCATTGCCATCCCCATAAATCTCAGGCAAAAAAAAACGCCACCGACTTCGCCACACGCATGGAGCGTGTATCGACGAGTCGGCAGCGTTGCCCAGCAAGCCCGCTATTGGGCCTGCTCATTCAGTGGACGACGAATCGTCCGTTGCGTTCTTCTATGCAATGCATATGCCAGCCGCTGTTTCTAGACATCAGTTGTAGACGCGACAAGCACTTACGTGTGAGCGGATCTCGATCCAAGTGGCGCCGCTCGATCGAAATGTATCGCGACAGCGCAGGATCCTTGTCTACATGCACAGACATCGTGCGTCCATGAGCAGCTTTCTATCTATTCTTCTCCGCCCCGCGTTCTCCGCGTTCTCCGCGTTCTCCGCGCGATAGATCTCGATAACGCTGGATCGTTGCCGCAGCACTGGTGACTACCCCCATCCGAAGAGTATCCATACTCACCGCGCGACTCCGATTGAAAGGGCATCAAGATATATCGCGCGGAGAACGCGGGGCAGAAAAAGATGTAGGGTCGGAATGAAGCAAGCCGCGGGCCCCGCTCAGCGGTACGCGGCGGGCGAATCGGGATCGAAGGGGCGCCCGTCGAAGAAGGAATCGGTTTCGATCTTGCTGTCGACGGCAGGCACGTCGACACCGAGGGGAGCAAGCGCCAGTCGATACAGATCGGGGCGGTAGGTGGCGCGAACCAGGGATAGGTCGCTGGTGGAGGCTTGGATCTGTCCCCAGCGGATCATCTGCGAATAGAACCAGAGCGCGTGGCTGGTCCACGGAAAGGTCGCGTCGTGTCGCGCAGGCACATAGAAATCGGGAATCGACACCGGCTCCACATCAGGCTGCAACCGCAGGCGATTGGAGATTCCCCGGTGCAGGATGGCCGATGGCGCGCCTACATAACGAAGTTGGGCAAGCAGAGCCGCGAGTTCTGCGTGATTCTCGGGCGACTCGCACCATTGAGCGGCCTGGTACAGAGAGCGGATCAAAGCCGCCAGCAACTCCGGGCGACGCTGTGCCCATTCGAGCCGGCAGCCAAGGACTTTCTCCGCACCGAGGCGCCAGATCCCCGCCGTCGCAGTCACGATGCTGCCGACACCGACGGACACTGCCAGGCTGTTCCAGGGTTCGCCGACGCAGAAGCCATCGACCTGTCCTTCGCGCAGGGCGTCGACGAGCAATGGCGGAGGAATCACGATCAGCCGCACATCGCGATCCGGATCGACGCCGCAGGCGGCGAGCCAGTAACGCAATTCATAGTTGTGCGCGGAGAACGGATACACCATCGCGAATGTCAGCGGCGGCTTGTTCTCCCGCTCACGCGTCCGAACGACGAGTTGCAACGCGTTGCCTTGAGTACGCGGATCGCCAGCGGCGCGAGCGCCGTAGCGGCCCATCGCATCCCACAACGAATTCGACACGGTGATGGCGTTGCCGCCGAGTCCCAGCGAGAGCGGCGCAATGGTCGGCACCTTGAGATGGCCGATGCCCAGCGTGGAGGCGATCGCCATCGGGCCCAGCATGTGGGCCGCATCGAAATGCCCTACCACCACGCGATCGCGAATGTTGGCCCACGAGCTCTCGCGAACCAGCGTGAGGTCGATGCCTTCCGCGGCGGCGAATCCCTTCTCCACCGCGACAGCCAGCGGCGCACAGTCGAGCAAGGGAATGAAGCCAACCACCACGGTACGCGAATTCATCATGCTCTATCTCAATAGCCCTATCTCAATAGCCGCGATGCGGTGACGACGCTCTGTGCCACCTCAGTCAGCTTGCGGTTTTCGTTCATCGCCGCCTTGCGCAGCAGCGAGTACGCCGCTTCTTCGCTGAGCCCGCGCTCCTTCATCAGGATGCCCTTGGCGCGTTCCACCAGCTTGCGTTCGTCCAGCGCCTGCCGTGCCTGGTCGAGCTCGACACGCAGCTTGCTGAATGCCCGGAAGCGGCTGACAGCAGTGTCGAGAACCGACTTGATGCGCTCCTTCCGCAGGCCATCTACGACATAAGCACCGACGCCCGCATCGACGGCGGCTTCGATCATGTCGCTGTCGGACCGGTCGACGAACATGGCGATGGGCCGGTGCACGACGCGTGAAACCTGGAACATCTGTTCCAGGACGTCGCGATTGGGGTTTTCCAGGTCGATGAAGATCACGTCCGGATCGATGTCCACGATCCGCCGCATCAGGTTCTGCATGTCGCGCAGGATGGTCACTTTGACGTAACCTGCCTCGCGCAGGCCCTCCTCGAGCACGGCGGCACGCATTACGTTCTGGTCGACGATGAGCAGGTGCAGCGTCGTGTCGTTGGAAGGGGGGCTGGGCTCGGTCATCGTTGTCGAGAGCCTCTGCAACGCACATGCCAGCACGTGGCAACGACCGCCGGCCCTGGAGAGTGAGCTCCACTTCACGGTGCCCGCGCACCATAAGAATTCAGCCGCGACTCCTTTCTGCACTGGCGCAGGGCAAATTTACACCCAACCCCACCGCCCGCCTCGCCGGATCCCGGGAATTTCGCATGGCATATGCCTTGCATCAGTCAGGACGTGCAGAGCGACCCTCTGCACACCCTTCGCTGCTCCAATGGCGGGCGCAGCGCAGCCACTGACGTTTTCCGTCAGTCGCTGACCCCAGCACCCGAACCTCGAGCGCAGACCGCAACGAAGCGTCAGCCCGATGTTCACAAGCGCGAAGGATTACATGTCAGCTCCACTCAAGCTGCTGGTCATCGGTAACGGCATGGTCGGCC
>Ga0075420_100005504_pt1 | contig 11147 bp, 10 predicted proteins | sample SoiMetdeltSBSDD4_FD_75296 | JGI IMG/M metagenome (GOLD analysis project Ga0075420, IMG submission 75296) | Bulk soil microbial communities from a Populus tree surrounding site in Tennessee, USA - Soil MetaG P. deltoides SBSDD4 | ecosystem: Environmental > Terrestrial > Soil > Tree plantation... | reverse complement strand
GTGGTGCACGCGGGCGTGGGCGGCATCACCGAGTCGGACGTGAACCTGGCGATGGCGGCGCGCGCGGTGATCATCGGCTTCAACACGCGCGCCGACGCCGTCGCCCGCAAGCTGATCGAGAGCGCGGGCATCGACGTGCGCTACTACAACATCATTTACGAGGCGGTGGACGAGATCAAGGCCGCGCTCTCGGGCATGCTCGCGCCGGAGAGGAAGGAGCAGATTCTCGGCACGGTCGAGGTGCGCCAGGTGTTCCGCATCTCCAAGGTCGGCACCGTGGCGGGCTGCTACGTGGTCGACGGCCTGGTCAAGCGCAGCGCCCAGCTGCGCGTGCTGCGCGACAACGTGGTGATCCACACCGGCGAGATCGACGCGCTGAAGCGCTTCAAGGACGACGCGCGCGAGGTCAAGGCGGGCTTCGAATGCGGCATTTCGCTGAAGAATTTCTCGGACCTCAAGGAAGGCGACCAGTTCGAGGTCTTCGAAGTCCTCGAGGTGGCGCGCACGTTGTGAGCGAGGCGAGGGTCCCTTCGTGAGCAGGGGCCGGCCGCAGAAGGTCGCCGACCAGATCCAGCGCGAGCTCTCCGAGATCATCCGGCGCGACCTGCAGGATCCGCGCCTCGCGCTGGTCACGCTGACGGCGGTCGACGCCTCGCCCGACCTGTCGCACGCCGTGGTGTACTTCACCTGCCTGGAGCGCGCCCAGGCCGAGGCCGCCGAGAAAGCCTTGCGCCGGGCCGCCGGCTTCCTGCGCAGCAGCCTCGCGAAGCGCATCAAGATGTACACGACGCCGGAACTGCGCTTCAAGTTCGACGACTCGGTCGAGCGCGGCGACCGCCTGTCCCGCCTCATCGACAGCGTGCGGCCCAAGGGCTGATGCGCCGCAGCCTGGACGGCGTCCTGCTGCTGGACAAGCCGCGCGGGCTGGGATCCAACGCCGCGCTGCAGGCGGTCAAGCGCCTGTACGGCGCGGCCAAGGCGGGCCATGCCGGCACCCTGGACCCGCTCGCCACGGGCTTGCTGCCGCTGCTGTTCGGGGAAGCGACGAAATTCTCCCAGCTCGCGCTGGACGCCGACAAGGAGTACCTGGCGCGCGCGCGGCTCGGCACCACGACGAGCACCGCCGACGCCGAGGGCGAGGTGCTGGAGCGCCGGCCGGTCGCGGTCGGCGGCGAGGCCGTCGAGCCGGCGCTGGCGCGGCTGCGCGGGGACATCGAGCAGGTGCCCCCCATGTATTCGGCGCTCAAGCACGCCGGGCAGCCGCTGTACGCCCTGGCGCGCAAAGGCCGCAGCGTAGTGCGCGCGGCTCGCCGGGTCCGCATTCACGAACTGGAGATGGTGGGGTTCGCCGGCGATGCCATCGAGCTGCGCGTCCGGTGCAGCAAGGGCACCTACATCCGCACGCTGGTGGAGGACCTGGGCCAGGCGCTGGGCTGCGGCGCCCACCTGGAGGCGCTGCGCCGCACGGCGGCAGGGAGCTTCCGCATCGGCGATGCCGTGACCCTCGAGCAGCTGCAGGCGGCCACCGGCGCGCAGCGCGACCGCTGGCTGCTCCCGCTGGAGCGGCTGCTTGCGGGATTGCCGCGCGTGGACCTGGCAAGACCGCTGGCCGGGCGCTTTGCGCAGGGGCAGGCGATCCGCCTGGACAAGCCCCCGCAGGGCCGCTGCAGCGTCTACGGGGCGGGGGGCGAGCTGCTTGGCGTGGGCGATGCGGGCGCGGACGGGGAATTGCGCCCGCGCCGGCTCGTCGCACTTGCGCCGCAAGCCTCGCAAGCGGCTGAAAAACATCGAAAAAACTTGTGAGCCGGCGGGGCCCTCGGCTAAAATGCCGGCTTACCCAAGAGAAGCGTAGGAGAAAGCATGGCTTTGCAGGTTGCGCAGAAAGCGCAGGTGGTGCGTCAGTATCAGCGTTCCGGCAAGGACACCGGTTCACCGGAAGTGCAGATCGCGCTGCTCACCGAACGGATCAACAGCCTCACCGGGCACTTCAAGTCGCACGTCAAGGATTTTCACTCGCGCCGCGGGCTGCTCAAGCTCGTGTCGCAGCGCCGCCGGCTGCTCGACTACCTGCGGCGCACGGACGCGGACAAGTACCGCTCGATCATCGAGCGGCTCAGTCTGCGCAAGTAATTCCCACTGATGCCGCGGCAATGGTCGCTCGTCGCCCGATGAGCGCCTCCTGTTCGCGCCCACCGACCGAGGAATCCCTTTGAATCCCATCAAGAAGACCTTCACCCTGGGCGACCACCAGGTCAGCCTCGAAACCGGCGAAATCGCCCGCCAGGCGCACGGTGCAGTGATCTGCACCATCGACGACACCGTGGTGCTCGCCACCGTGGTGGGCGCCAGGGAACCCAAGGCGGGCCAGGACTGGTTCCCGCTCACCGTGGACTACGCGGAGCGCACCTACGCCGCGGGCAAGATCCCGGGCGGGTTCTTCAAGCGCGAAGGGCGCCCGTCGGAGAAGGAGATCCTGACCTCCCGCCTGATCGACCGCCCGATCCGCCCGCTGTTTCCCGACGGTTTCTTCAACGAAGTGCAGGTGGTGGCGCAGGTGCTGTCGCTGAATCCGGAAGTGGATTCCGACATCCCGGCGATGCTGGCGGTATCCGCTGCGCTCACTCTGTCGGGAATTCCGTTCAACGGGCCGATCGGCGCCTGCCGCGTGGGCCACGTCAACGGCCAGTACGTGCTCAACCCGACCGCCACGCAGCTGAAAGACTCGAAGCTCAACCTGGTCGTCGCCGGCACCGAGCAGGGCGTGCTGATGGTCGAGTCCGAGGCGCAGGAGCTGCCCGAGGACGTGATGCTGGGCGGCGTGGTGTTCGGGCACGAGCAGATGCAGGCCGCGATCCAGGCGATCAACGAACTGGCCGAGGTTGCCGGCAAGCCGGCCTGGGACTGGCAGCCTCCGGCGAAGAACGAAGCGCTGATCCAGCGCATCGCCGAGCTGGCCGAGGCCGACCTGCGCGCCGCCTTCGGCATGCGCCAGAAGCAGGCGCGCAACACGCGCCTCAACGAGATCCGCAAGGCGACGCTGGCCAAGGTCGAGGCGGAGGCCGAGGCGGCCGGCGCGGCGCTCGAGGCGAACGTCGCCAAGGACGTGTTCTTCAACCTGGAATCGAAGATCGTGCGCAACCAGATCCTCGACGGCGAGCCGCGCATCGACGGGCGCGATACCCGCACGGTGCGGCCGATCAGCGTGCGCGTCGGCGTGCTGCCGCGCACGCACGGCTCGGCGCTGTTCACGCGCGGCGAGACCCAGGCGCTGGTCGCCGTGACCCTCGGCACCGGGCGCGACGAGCAGATCATCGACGCGCTCTCCGGCGAGTACCGCGAGCGCTTCATGTTCCACTACAACATGCCGCCCTACGCCACCGGCGAGACCGGCCGCTTCGGCTTCACCAAGCGGCGGGAAGTCGGGCACGGGCGCCTCGCCAAGCGGGCGCTCGTCGGCCTGCTGCCGTCGGCCGAGGAATTCGGCTATTCGCTGCGCGTGGTGTCGGAAATCACCGAGTCGAACGGTTCCTCCTCGATGGCCTCGGTGTGCGGCGGCAGCATGGCGCTGATGGACGCCGGCGTGCCGATCAAGGCGCACGTGGCGGGCATCGCCATGGGCCTGATCAAGGAGGGCAAGCGCTTCGCCGTGCTGTCCGACATCCTCGGCGACGAGGACCACCTGGGCGACATGGATTTCAAGGTGGCCGGCACGGAGCAGGGCGTCACCGCGCTGCAGATGGACCTGAAGATCGAGTCCATCAACCAGGGCATCATGAAGATCGCGCTCGACCAGGCGCGCGAAGCGCGCCTCGGCATCCTCAAGATCATGAAGCAGGGCATCGAGGGCTCGCGCACGGAACTGTCGAGCTTCGCGCCGCGCATCATCAAGATCAAGATCAACCCCGACAAGATCCGCGACGTCATCGGCAAGGGCGGCGTGGTGATCCGCGGCATCCAGGAGGAGACCGGCACCACCATCGAGATCGAGGACGACGGCACGATTTCCATCGCCTGCGTCGTGGCCGAGGGCGGCGAGGCGGCGAAAAAGCGCATCCTCGACATCACGGCCGACGTCGAGGTCGGCAAGGTCTACGAGGGCCCGGTGCTGCGCCTGCTGGATTTCGGCGCCATCATCCAGCTGCTCCCCGGGCGCGACGGCCTGCTGCACATCTCGCAGATCAGCCACGAGCGAGTGAACGCCGTCTCCGACCACCTGAAGGAAGGCCAGATCGTGAAGGTGAAGGTGCTCGAGGCCGACGACAAGGGCCGCGTGCGGCTGTCGATGAAGGCGGTCGGCGCGCCGGAGGCGGCCAAGCAGGCCTAAGGAACTACTTCGCGACCTGCTTCTCGCGCAGCTCGTCGAGCGTCTTGCAGTCGATGCACAGCGTGGCGGTGGGGCGCGCTTCCAGGCGCTTCAGGCCGATCTCCACGCCGCAGCTCTCGCAGTAGCCGTACTCGTTGGCGTCGATGCGGCCGATGGTCTCGTCGATCTTCTTGATCAACTTTCTCTCGCGGTCGCGGTTGCGCAGCTCCAGCGCCATGTCCGACTCCTGGCTGGCGCGGTCGTTGGGATCGGCGAACACCGTGGCCTCGTCCTGCATGGTGTGCACCGTGCGGTCGATTTCCTCGGACAGCTCGCCCTTCAGCTGCTCGAGCATCTTGCGGAAATGCGAGCGCATGCGGGCGTTCATGTACTCCTCGCCCTTTTTCGGCGCGTAGGGCGTGAAGCTCTTCTTGCTCAGTTCCAGTGCCATCTCCTGCGCTACCCCGAAAAATGAATTGCGCTTTTTAGCAGAAAAGCTCCCTAGCGGCAAGCCGGAAAAAGAGTATCATTGGCGCCCGTTTCGGGGTGTAGCGCAGCCTGGTAGCGCGCTTGCTTTGGGAGCAAGATGTCGGGAGTTCAAATCTCTCCACCCCGACCAGATGGAAGCCCGGCGGCTGCCCGTAGCTCAACCGGATAGAGCACCAGCCTTCTAAGCTGGGGGTTGTGGGTTCGAGTCCCGCCGGGCAGGCCACAGACGTTTATGGTGACCGTAGCTCAAAGGTAGAGTCCTGGATTGTGATTCCAGTTGTTGTGGGTTCGAGTCCCATCGGTCACCCCACTTTCCCCTGCCGCGGCAGGTCCGCGCGCGACAGCAGGAATACCTGATCCGCAGGCCAGCGGAACGGCGTGCGCGGGAACAGCCGCAGCAGCGCCTTGCGGTTGTCGCCGACCTCGCAGACCAGCAGGCCCTGCGGCCGCAAGTGCTCGCATGCGCGATGGATGATCCGCTGCACCAGGTCGAGGCCATCCTTGCCTCCCGCCAGCGCCATCCTCGGCTCATGCCCGTACTCGGGCGGCAGGGCCCGCATGGCCGGGCCCGCGACGTAAGGCGGATTGCAGAGGATCAGGTCATAGCGGCGTCCGCCCAGGCCCGAGAAAAGATCCGACTTCAGCAGCGCGACGCGGCTCCGCAGCCGGTGGGTCGTCACATTGCGTCTGGCGACGGCGAGTGCGCCCGCGGACAGGTCGGCCGCGTCTACGCGGGCCCGCGGGAAAGCCTGCGCCGCGAGAATGGCGAGGCAGCCCGAGCCAGTGCACAGGTCGAGCACGCGCTTCGGTTTGCCGAACTCCCGCAGCAGGAATGCGATATGCGAGCGCGGGATGATGACGCGCCGGTCGACGTAGAACGGCTGGTCCGCGAGCCAGGCTTCCTTGAGCAGGTAGGCGAGGGGGATGCGTTCGCGGATGCGACGCTGGACAAGCCGTTCGATATGTGTCGCTTCGCGTGGCGCCACCTTCCGGTCGGCACGCGCGTCGAAAGGCAAGCGCAGCCCCCGCAGCACCAGGAACGCGGCTTCGTCGCCTGAGTTGGCAGTGCCGTGGCCGTAGTGCAGTTGCGCTTTGCGCAGGCGCTGCGCAGTCTCGCGCACCAGCTCGCGCAGCTTCAAGGCAGCAGCGCGCGCAGCGTGTCGAGGTAGATCTTCGGCAACTGCTCCAGCGCGCCCAGTTCGATGTGCTCGTTCAGCTTGTGGATGCTCGCGTTGACGGGGCCGAACTCGAGCACCTCGGGGCAGATGTCGATGATGAACCGGCCGTCGGAGGTGCCGCCGGCGGTCGAGAGCTGCGGCACGCGCCCCGCGTGCGCCTGCACCGAGCGCAGCACCGCTTCGCGCAAGCGCCCCCCGGTGCTGAGGAACGGCTTGCCGCCCAGCGTCCAGGCGAGCTCGTACTCCAGGCCGTGCCGGCGCAGCACCTCTTCGAAGCGCGCGCGTAGCGACGCCTCCGTGCTGGCGGTGGAGAAACGGAAATTGCACAGCATCGCCACGGACCCCGGCGACACGTTCTCCACGCCGATGCCCGCGTTGAGGTTCGACACCTGGAAGCTGGTCGGCGGAAAAGCCTCGTTGCCGCGATCCCATTCGGTGGCCGCGAGTTCGGCGAGCGCCGGCGCCAGCAGGTGCACCGGGTTCTTCAGTTGCGCGGGATAGGCGACGTGCCCCGACACGCCGCGCACCGTCAGCCTGGCCGACAGCGAGCCGCGCCGGCCGATGCGGACCGTGTCCCCCAGGGCGGCGGCCGAGGAGGGTTCGCCGACGATGCAGTAATCCAGCGTCTCGCCGCGCTGCTTCAGCCGCTCGACGACGCGCACCGTGCCGTCCAGCGCCGGCCCTTCCTCGTCCGAAGTGAGGAGAAATGCGATGGCGCCCCGGTGCGCCGGCCGCTCCGCCACGAACTGCTCGACGGCGACGACGAAGGCGGCGATCGAGGACTTCATGTCGGCGGCGCCGCGGCCGAAGAGCTTGCCGTCGCGTTCGGTGGGCACGAAGGGAGGCGAATGCCACTGGTCCAGCGGGCCGGTGGGCACCACGTCGGTATGCCCGGCGAAGCAGACCAGGGGCCGGGCGTCGCCGCGCCGCGCCCAGAGATTGCTGACGCCGTTGCTGCTGGCGTCCTCGCAGCGGAAGCCGGCCCTGGCGAGGCGCGCCGCCAGCAGGGCCTGGCAGCCCGCGTCGTCGGGCGTTACGGACTTGCGGGCGATCAGCTCCCGGGCGAGTTCGAGGGCCGGATTCACCTCAGGTGGTCATGTCGATCTTGATGTCGGCGAACGAAGCGCCGCCCCCGGACAGCAGGCTGTCCTTCCTGCCGTCGCCCTTCTGCTCGCCTCCCTGCGGGACGGAGACCTGGCCGGAGGTGATCTGGCCCGCGGTGGCCTGGTTGATGAGCCACAGCATGTTGCTGGCGGAATCCGCGTTCAGCATCGCCTCGTCCTGCGTGATGGCGCCTTCCACGAACAGCTTGAACAGCGCCTGCTCGAAGGTCTGCGAGCCCGGCGCCATGCTCTTCTCCATGGCTTCCTTGATCTCGTTGATCTCGCCCTTCTCGACCAGTTCGGCGACGTGGCGCGTGTTGAGCAGCACCTCGCAAGCGGCCTTGCGCAGGCCGGCCTTGGTGCGCACCAGGCGCTGCGAGACCACAGCCTGCAGCGAGGCCGAGAGGTCGAGCAGCAGGGTCGGCCGGTTCTCCAGCGGGTAGAAGCTGATGATCCGGTTCATGGCGTGGTAGCTGTTGTTGGCGTGCAGCGTGGCCATCGCCAGGTGGCCCGACTGCGCGTACTGCAGCGCCATGGACATGGTCTCGCGGTCGCGAATCTCGCCGATCAGGATCACGTCGGGAGCCTGGCGCAGGGCGTTCTTCAGGGCGGTCTGGAACGCCTTGGTATCGGTGCCCACTTCGCGCTGGTTGATGATGGATTTGCGGTTCTTGAAGATGAACTCGACCGGGTCCTCCAGCGTCAGGATATGGCCCGATTTCTCGGCGTTGCGGTAGTCGATCATCGCCGCGAGCGAGGTCGACTTGCCCGAGCCGGTGGCGCCGACCATCAGGATCAGGCCGCGCTTCTGCATGACGATTTCCTTCAGCACCGGCGGCAGCCCGAGCGAATCGAGCGGCGGCACCGAGCCGGGGATGAAGCGCACCACCACCGCCGGCGTGCCCTTTTGCCGGAACGCGCTGATGCGGAAGGTGCCCACGCCCTCCAGCGTGTAGGCGGTGTTCAGCTCGAGTTCCTCCTCGAACTCGCGCACCTGGTGCTCGTTGAGCACCTCGTAGAGCAGGGTCTGCACCGCGCTCGCCGTGAGGATGGTCTGGTTCACCGGCATGGCCAGGCCGTTGATCTTGATGTTGATCGGCGCTCCGATCGACAGGAAGATGTCCGAGGCCTTTTTATCGGCCATCAGCTGGAACAGGCGTTTCATCGCCGACATGGCAGTCCTCCGCTCCTGGGGGGTGCTCGACCCCGCTAGTTTAATCCCCGCGCAGCAAATCGTTCAGGCTAGTTTTGGCGCGGGTCCTGGCGTCCACCCGCTTGACGATCACGGCGCAGTACAGGGCGCAGCTGCGGTCGCCGGAGGGCAGGGTGCCGGGGACCACCACCGAACCGGCGGGCACGCGGCCGTAATGCACCTGGCCGGACTCCCGGTCGAAGATCTTGGTGCTCTGTCCCAGGAACACCCCCATCGACAGGACGCTGTTCTCCTCGACGATCACCCCTTCGACCACCTCGGAGCGCGCGCCGATGAAGCAGTTGTCCTCGATGATCACCGGGTTGGCCTGCACCGGCTCGAGCACGCCGCCGATGCCCACGCCGCCGGACAGGTGGACGTTCTTGCCGATCTGGGCGCAGGAGCCGACGGTGGCCCAGGTGTCGACCATGGTGCCTTCGTCGACGTAGGCCCCGACGTTCACGTAGGAAGGCATCAGCACCACGTTCTTCGCCAGGTAGGCGCCGCGCCGCGCCATCGCCGGCGGCACCACGCGGAAGCCGCCGCGCGCGAAGGCCGCCGCGTCGTAGCCGGCGAACTTGCCCGGCACCTTGTCGTAGTAATTGGTGGAGGCGCCGGCCATCAGCCGGTTGTCCTCCAGGCGGAAAGACAGCAGCACCGCCTTCTTCAGCCATTGGTGGGTGATCCACTCGGCGCCGCGCTTCTCGGCCACGCGCAGCGTCCCGGCGTCCAGGCCGGCGAGCGCGAACTCGATCGCCTCGCGCAGCTCGCGCGGCGCGGCGGCGGGGCTGAGGGAGGCGCGGCCTTCCCAGGCCCGGTCGATGATGCTCTGCTGTTCCTGCATGGTTCCCCTGGACATTATATTGCCGCAGCGGGCTCAGGCCGCCGGTTTCCAGCCGCGCTTGCGGTGCTCGGCGACGATCGCCGTGGCGATGCCGCCGCGCACGTTGAAGCGCGCGGTGAGGCGCAGGTAGCGCGGCCGGGTGGCGCGCACCAGGTCGTCGAGCATGCGGTTGGTCACCGCCTCGTGGAACGCGCCCTGGTCGCGGAACGACCACACATAGAGTTTCAGCGACTTCAGTTCCACGCACAGCCGGTCGGGCACGTATTCCAGATCCAGCGTGGCGAAATCCGGCTGGCCGGTGAGCGGGCACAGGCAGGTGAACTCCGGCATCGTCATCTGGATGCGGTAGTCGCGCTCCGGCGACGGATTGCGGAAAGTCTGCAGGCGCTTGGCTGGACGCGAGGGCATCGGAATTGCTCTGTTGCGGGGCAAAATGCGAGCGCGCAGATGGTATCATTTTCAAAACGAGAACACGCTGCGTGCGCCTCAATCAGATCCGCCTTGCCGGCTTCAAATCCTTCGTCGATCCGACCTCGATCCACGTGCCGGGACAGCTGGTCGGCATCGTCGGGCCGAACGGCTGCGGCAAATCCAACGTCATCGACGCGGTGCGCTGGGTATTGGGCGAATCGCGCGCCGCCGCCCTGCGCGGCGACTCGATGCAGGACGTGATCTTCAACGGTTCGGGCAACCGCAAGGCGCTGGCGCGCGCCAGCGTCGAGCTGATGTTCGACAATTCGCTGGGCCGCGCCGGCGGCCAGTGGTCGCAGTACGGCGAGATCTCGGTGAAGCGCGTGCTGCAGCGCGACGGCGAGTCGTCCTACTACATCAACGGGCAGCACGTGCGCCGGCGCGACATCACCGACATCTTCCTCGGCACCGGCCTCGGGCCGCGCGCCTACGCCATCATCGAGCAGGGCATGATCTCGCGCGTCATCGAGGCCAAGCCCGACGAGCTGCGCGTGTTCCTGGAGGAAGCCGCGGGCATCTCGCGCTACAAGGAACGGCGCCGCGAAACCGAGAGCCGCCTGGCGGACACGCGCGACAACCTGGCGCGGGTCACCGACATCCGCCTGGAGCTCGGCGCGCAGATCGAAAAGCTCGACGCGCAGGCCAGGGTTGCCACGCGGTACCAGGAGCTGCAGGCCGAGCTGCAGCTCAAGCAGCAGCTGCTGTGGTTCCTGCGCCGGCGCGATGCCGCCGCGGAGCGCGAGCGGCACGCGCAGGAGATCGCCCGGCAGTCCAACGCGCTGGAGGCGGGCACGGCGACGCTGCGAGAAGTGGAAAGCCGGGTGGAGACGGCGCGCGCTACGCACTACGGCGCGGGTGATTCGATGAATGCCGCCCAGGCGGCGCTGTACGCGGCCAATGCCGAGGTGGCGCGGCTGGAATCCGAGCTGCGCCACGTCGAGGAGACGCGGCAGCGGCTGGAATACCAGCACGCCGAGCGCCGCACGCAGCTCGCCTCGTGGCGCGAGCAGCGCGCCCAGTTGACGCAGGCCCTGCACCTGTGGGTCGGGCGCGCCGACGGCGCGCGCCAGCGCGTGGCCGAGGCGCAGGCGCTGCTGGCGGCGCAAGGCGCCAGGCTGCCCGAGGCGGAGCGCGCGTTCCGCGTCGCCCAGGAGCAGCTGAGCGAAGCGCGCAGCCAGCTGCTGCGCGCGGAGAGCCGCGCGCAGCTGGAGCAGGCCAACCTCGCTCACCTGGAACGCGGCGCGCAAACGCTGGCGCAGCGCGGCGAGCGGCTGCAGGGCGAACTGCAGGGACTGCCGCAGCCCGACGCGGCGGCGCTGGCGGCGCGCGAAGCCAGGCGCGGGGACAGCGACGCGGCGGTTGCCGCGGCCGAGTCGGCGCTGGAGGAGCTGCAGCGCGACTGCGACGCGCGGGACGCAGCGCGCGCCGAGGCGGCCGCGGCCCTGTCGGCGGTGTCGCAGGAGCATGCGGCGGCCGAAGCGCAACTCTCGACGCTGCAGCAGATCCAGGCGGCCGCCGAGGACAACGCGCCGCTGCGCGACTGGCTGGAACGCAACAGCCTGAGCGC
>Ga0075420_100005503_pt1 | contig 11147 bp, 9 predicted proteins | sample SoiMetdeltSBSDD4_FD_75296 | JGI IMG/M metagenome (GOLD analysis project Ga0075420, IMG submission 75296) | Bulk soil microbial communities from a Populus tree surrounding site in Tennessee, USA - Soil MetaG P. deltoides SBSDD4 | ecosystem: Environmental > Terrestrial > Soil > Tree plantation... | reverse complement strand
TCTCATCCGCAGAGCCGTCGCGATCACGGTCGAGGCGCAACGTGAGGCGATGCGCGCAATCGAGCCGGGGATGAACGAATTCGAGATTCAGAGTCTCATCGAGTACACGTTCCGGCGAAACGGTGCCGACCGACCGTCGTTCGCGACGATCGTGGGCTCGGGGCCGAACTCCACGACGCTGCATTACAACGCCGACGACCGCTTCATGAACGGGAGTGAGGTGGTCGTGATGGACGTCGGCGCGTCGTACCGCGGCTACGCGGCGGACGTCACGCGCACTGTCCCGGTGTCGGGGACGTTCACGCCCGATCAACGAGCGGTCTATCAGATCGTTCGCGACGCGCAGTCGGCCGCGGAACGCCAGGCGAAGGTCGGCGCGAAGGCCTCGGTCATGTCCGACTCGGCGACCGCCGTGATCGCCGCCGGGCTCGCGCGCGTCGGGCTCATCGAGTCACCCACCGCTACGTATGACTGTGGCCCGGTGCAACAGCCGCAGCAATGCGCGCAGCTACAGCTCTATTACATGCACGGCCTTGGGCACGGCATCGGGCTCGAGGTGCACGATCCGGATCAGTACAGCTTCACGGGGACCATCGCGGCGGGGAGCGCGTTCACCATCGAGCCCGGGATCTACGTGCGCGAGAACCTCCTCGAGATCCTGCCCAAGACGACGCGGAACAACGCGCTGATCGCGCGGATTCGCCCCGCGGTCGAGCGCTTCCGGAATATCGGCATCCGGATCGAGGACGACTACGTCGTTACGGACCAGGGTGTCGAGTGGGTGTCGCGTGCGCCGCGCGAGATCGACGAGGTCGAAGCGGTAATGCGGGAGGCAGTGGCCGGAGTCGCGAAGCGCGACTCCGTGAAGGTGGAGTGGTACCGCCGCACGGGCGGTCCGCAGACGCCGTAACCGACTGTTGTCATCCCGAGCGAGCGTCACCTTGTACTTGTCACCCCGAGCGACCGAGCGACAGCGAGGGAGTGATCCAGCCTGCGGCACCCGTGGCCAGCCACCAAGTACGGACAGTAGATCCCCCTCGACTCATCTGCCCGCCTTCGGCGGGCGCCCGGGTCGCTCGGGATGACAACAGCTCGGGATGACAGAGCGAGCGAGGGATGACATAGGCAATTCGTTCCCCAATTAACTCGTCATGTTACGATACCGCTTGCTGTGCGCCCTCGCGGCGCCGCTTTCCGTCGCCGTCGCGCAGGGGCGCCGGCCGATCACGTTCGAGGACTTCGCCGCCGTGAAGGCGGTCGCCGACCCCCAGCTCTCGCCTGATGGCCGGACCGTGCTGTACGCGGTGCGCGCGACGGACGTCGCGGGGAACCGTCGCTCCGTGACCACGTATGCCGTGGCGTTAGGCAGCGGAGGCCAGCGAGGCTTCCCCGACGACACCACGCACGCCGTCGAGGCCCGCTGGTCTCCCGATGGGCGGCGGGTCGCGTACACGAACGCGGGGCAGATCTGGATCGCAAACACTGACGGGAGCGGGCGACGCAAGGTGACGTCGCTCAACGGCGGCGCGAGCGGACCGGTCTGGTCGCCGACTGGTGATCGGCTAGCCTTCGTGTCCGCGGTCTATCCCGATTGCACGACCGACGCGTGCAACGCCGCGCGCAGTCAGGAGAAGGAAGTGAGCAAGGTGAAGGCTCATGTCACCGATGAGCTGATGTACCGGCACTGGAACGCGTGGGATGAAGGAACGCGTTCGCACCTCTTCGTCGTGGCGGTGGATGGCAACGACGCACCGCGTGACCTGACGCCTGGCGCGCACTTCGACGTGCCACCCGGCCCGTTCGGCGGCAGCGAAGGCTACGCCTTTTCTCCGGATGGTCGTGAGGTCGCCTATACGTCGAAGGACGTGGGCCGCACCGAGGCGTGGTCCACGGACGTCAACATCTCGATCGTGCCGGTCTCGGGCGGAACCGCCACGGTGATCACCCGCGCGAACACCGGCGGCGATCAGAACCCGGTGTACTCGCCCGATGGGCGCTACATCGCCTACGCATCCCAGCGTCGTGCGGGGTTCGAGTCCGATCGATGGCGGCTCATGCTGTACGACCGGCAGCGACGGACCACGACCGAGGCGCTGCCGCGCTGGGACCGTAACGCGGACGGTTACGTCTTCGCGCCGGATAGCCGAGCCGTCTACGTTGCGACGACAGACAGAGGTCGCGACAAGCTCTACCGAGCGGAACTCGGCGCGAACGGTACGACGACGAGCTCACCGGTCCTCATCCTGGGCGAGGCCAACAACCTCGCGTTCTCGTTTGCGCGGGACGCCCGGGCCGTGGCCTGGCTGCGCGACGCGACGAACCGCCCGGCCGAGGTCTACACGGCAGCGCTCGACGCCGCACGGGCCAGCGACGTTAGGCAGGTCACGCATCTGAACGACGCGCTCGTCGCGCAACTCACGCTGCACCCCGCGGAAGACTTCTGGTTCAGGGGTGCCGGCGGTGACAGCGTGCAGGGCTTTCTTCTCAAGCCACCGCAGTGGGCGCCTAGCCAGAAGTTTCCCGTGGTGCTCCTGATCCACGGCGGGCCGCAAGGAGCGTGGCTCGATAGCTGGCACTCGCGGTGGAACTACCAGATGTTCGCCGCAATCGGCGCCGGTGTGGTGATCATCAACCCGCGCGGCTCGACAGGCTACGGCCAGAAGTTCGTGGATGACGTGTCGAAGGCGTGGTCAGGCAAGGTCTACACGGACCTCATGAATGGCCTGAACGCTGCGCTGCGGGCGAACCCATGGCTCGATTCGACGCGCATGGGCGCCGCGGGTGGGTCATACGGCGGGTACATGGTGAACTGGATCGCGGGCCACTCCAGCCGGTTCAAGGCACTCGTGTCCCACGCCGGGCCATTCAACCTGGAGCACATGTACGGCGCCACCGAGGAGTTGTGGTTCCCGGAGTGGGAATACGGCGGGCCGTTCTGGGATCCAAAGGCGATGCGCGAGCAGTACCGCACGAACTCACCTCACCTGTTCGCGGCGCGCTTCAAGACGCCGACGCTCGTGACCCACGGCGAGCTCGATTACCGCGTGCCGTATACGGAGGGGTTATCGATGTTCACGGCATTGCGCCGCCAGGACGTCCCGGGCCGTCTCGTCGTCTTCCCCGACGAGGGCCACTGGATCGGCAAGCCGCAAAATCAGCGACTGTGGTGGAATGAAGTTCAAGGCTGGCTGGCGAAATATCTGGCAGCCAAAACCACAACCTGAACTACGCAGGGCCCAGACGGCGCAAGGCCCGAACAACGCGAACTGTCAACGCGCGCCGTCTGGGCCCTGCGCCTTTGCCGTTTGGGTCGTGCATAGTCTGGGCCGTGCGTAGTCTGGGTCGTGCGTCGTTGGGGCCGTGCGCCTCTTGGGCCTTGCGCCGTTCGTGGTTTACTTTGGCCGCCGACTTGCCGCGCGCGTGGGGTACGCAACGTCGGGGGGCGGATCGCCGTTAGGCCAGTCGTCCGCTTTCGCCGTAAAATCCGGCCGCGGCTGCGAGTTGATGAAGCGCGCCACGTCGAACGCCTCCTGCGGCGTCAGCGACCCGGGCTTGTCGAACGGCATCGCCTGCTTGATGAACCCGGCCGCCGTCCGCACCCGCGCCATGCCTGCGCCGATGTTGTACGAGTGCGGCCCCCAGAGCGGCGGCGCGGCGTTCGTACCCTGACCGTCCGCGCCGTGACAGATCGTGCAGCGCATCGTGAAGACCTGGCGTCCGCGCGCCGTATCTCCCTCGAGCGGCGGCTGGATGCGAGGAATTCCCTGCCCCTCCACCTGTGAGCCTACGGGCACGCCGTATGAGAGGAACCCGAAGTACGCGACGATGTCGCGCATCGTTCGGCTGTCGCGCGGCAAGGCACGGCCGTTCATGCTCCGCTCGAAGCAGTCGTTGATGCGGTCCTCGATGATCTCCACCGTCGCGCTCCGTGTCCGGTACTGTGGGAAGCGCGCGTAGACGCCCACGAAGGGCATCTCGTTAGGCTTGAGCCCGTCGCCCATGTGGCAGCTCACACACCGGAGCTTGTTGCCGACGTGCCGCGGGAGACTGTCGCGTGTGTTGGCGAGCAGCGCACGGCCTCGGCGCACGGCGGCGAGCACCGTGCTGTCCTTGATCTCCGATTCGGACGGAATCCTGAACGGCACGACCCCGGCGCGCGTCGCGAGCGCGGTCGCAGCGATCGCCGCCGCGCGGCCGGTCGTATCCGGTGTCTCGGCGCGAGGCTCAGCGTCGCCTTGCCGGCACCCCACCGTCAAACCGGCGAGCATGGTGGCGCCCAAGACGCGCCGCTGGAGATCCAGATGCACCAGACGACGCGACGCAGCCGACGACCGGCCAAGCCACGATGAATGAACGGTCTTCACACCTCTCAGTGTCGCGCCGGAGGCGCCGTCTGTCCAGCGCTGGAGATTCCGCCAGTCGCGCCGCGAAGGGGCTGCAAGGTGGGAAACGGACGGTTCGACTTCGGCAGGGGGCGCAGCAACCGCACACGGCCGAGCGTGGGCGCGACCGTGCTGTCCGGGCGCAACGCCAGGTAGTCCGCCACGACTTCGACGGCATCCACGCCGGCGTCGCGCGATCCGACGAGCGAGAGCCTGGTGGCGGCCGTCACGCACGGGACGCAGTTGCTCACGGCGTTCGCTTCCGACGGAAACCAGAGCCCGGCGACCGACTGACTGCTACCGACTTTTTTCAACCGGGAGCTCGGGCCGACGGCTCCACTCATCCCAGGAACCGTCGTAGACACGGGCGTCTCGCCCCAGCAGTCGCGCCGCGAAGTATACGACCGTCGCCTGTTGCCCGATGTGGCAGTACGCGATGACGCGCTTGCGCGCGGTCGCGCCCGCGCCGGTGAGCAAGCTGTCGAGGGCCGCGCGCGACTTGAAGGAGCCGCCCTCGTCGAGCAGTGTGGTAAACGGGAGGTTGCTCGCTCCGGGCACGTGCCCCTCCCGCGCGTGCATGCCCGTGGCTTCGCCGGTGTAGAAGCGGGTGTCACGCGCGTCGATGATCGCCGCCCGTGCGTCACCGATGGCGGCACGGACGGTCTGTGCATCGACGATGACGTCGGGGCGCGGGCTGACGCGGAGTGACCCGCGGACGACTGGACTCACCTCGGTACTAACCGGCCCGCCTGACGCGCGCCATGCGGCGAGTCCGCCATCGAGAATCGACGTACGCTCGCCGAGCCCGAGGTAGTCGAGCGTGAGAAAAACGCGTGTCGTCGGCGAGTACCACCCCTTGCTCCAGTACAGGACGACGCGGGAGTGGTCGGAAACGCCGAGCGACTCGAACAGCGACTCGAGCTTCTCCGATGGCGGCAGCTCGAGCATGAGCCTGCCGTCCTCATGGGGCGTCGAGATCGACTCGTACGGGAGAAACCGCGCGCCGGGTATGTGCCCCGCGGTATAGTCGGCACGTTCACCGATGTGCAGCAGGACGACGCCGCCGCGAGTCATGCGCTCGCGAAGCTGGGACGGCGTGAGCAGCAGTGAGTCTCTCGATTGCAAAATCGGCCGCATGATCGCGGCTTGACGGGAGTGGGGCCTCGCCGTCGTCATCGCCTGCGGGTCGATGAACACCGCAGCGAGAAACGGCACGGCGCGAAGCAGGGAGATGACCATGACGACCTCGAAGCAAGACGAGAGTGGCACTCGCTACTTCTTCACCGGGCCAACGATCGGCGTGTCGTCACGCGAGCTCCAGTCCTCGAACGAACCGTCGTACAGGCTCGCCTTGAGTCCCGCATAACGCGCGGCCAGGAACAGCAGGCTCGCCTGCTGGCCCACGTGACAGTACGTCACGACGCGGTCGGTCGGCTGGACACCCGCGGCCGTGAACATCGCGGCAATCGCCGCGCGGTCTTTCATCTTGCCGGTGGAGTCGGTGAGGGTCGTGAACGGAATGTTCTTCGCGCCCTCGACGTGCCCGGGCCGCGGGCCGCCACCGCCCTCACCACTGTAGAAGTTCGGCGTGCGCGCGTCGAGGATGCGAATCCCGGGCGTGTTGATGTTCGCTTTTACGAAGCTCGCGTCGACGACCGCGTCGGTGCGAACGCGGGGCGTGAACTTCCCACGGGTGACCTTCGGGACCTCCGTGCTTACCGGACGTCCTTCCGCCTTCCACGCCGTGAAACCGCCGTCGAGCAACGCCGCACGATCGCCTGCACCGAGGTACTCGAGCGTCATGACGACGCGCGCGACCAGCGGCGAGACTGTCTGGCCGTAGACGATGATGCGAGAGTTGTCCGAAACGCCGAGCGACTCGAACAGCGAGTCGAGCTTCGCCACACTCGGAAGCTCGGTGTTGAGATCCGGATTGCTTGGCGCGACGTCGTTGAACCAGAGGAAGCGCGCGCCTGGGACGTGACCCGTCGTGTAATCCCGTCGGATGCCGGCGAGATGCAGGACCACCACGTTCGGGTCGTTGAGGTGGTCAGCCAGCCACTGCGTGGAGACGACCGGCGAGTCGAGCGTCGCACCCTGCGCCAGCGTTGTGGCGGGGATGGTCGATGTGAGGGCGAACGCGGTGAGGACTGCGCTCATGCCCGGGACGGCTCTGATTGACATGGTGCCTCGGGAAACGCTTAAGGGTTGAATCGGTAGCCGACTTTCCAGATGGTGATGAAGTGCTTCGGCTCGGCAGGGTCGTGCTCGAGCTTCTTGCGCAGCTCGGCCATGTGCGAGTCCACCGTGCGCGTCAGCACGATCGCGCGATGGTCCCAGACCTCGCGCAAGAGCTCGACGCGCGTGGCCACGGCGCCCTTCCGTTTGATGAGCGCCAGCATGAGCTCGTAGGCCTTCGGGGTGAGCCCGACCGGCTCGCCCGCGCGGGTGACTGTGCGTGAGGCCGGGTCGATCGCGACGTCGCCGAACTTGATGGCCCCCGTGCCTGCGGCTGCCTCCGGCTCCGACCGCACGCGGTTACGCCTGAGCAGGGATTTCACACGTTCGAGCAGCTCGATCAGTCCGAACGGCTTCGTCACGTACTGATCCGCGTCGAGCTGGAAGCCGCGCACCTTGTCGGCCTCCTCGCCTCGCGCCGAGAGGATGAGGACTGGCGTCTGGCGGCCGTCTGCCCGCATGGACCGCAGCACCTGAAAGCCGTCCATGCCCGGCAACATGAGGTCGAGAATCACGAGGTCGGGATCCCACTCGCGCGCGAGGGATAATCCCGTCCCGCCATCCTCGGCGACCTTCACCGCGTATCCCTCGAGCTCGAGGTTGTATCGCAGCCCCTGCGCGAGGTCGCTCGAGTCCTCGATCACGAGCACGCGGGTCACTATAGGGTCGAGCCTCACGACGAGTGGAGCGAGAGCGTCGCGTCCACCGACGGTGCGCTATCGGTCACGCGTTGGGCGCCGGGAAGCTCGACCTGAAACACCGCGCCGTCTCCTGTCTCCGACGCCAGCACCGCGATCAGGCCGCCCATGTGCGTGACGAGGTCCTTCACGATCGCGAGGCCGATGCCGCTCCCGCCGGCGCCCTGCGCCGCCGCGGCATTGCCGCGGAAGAAGGGCGTCCAGATGGCTTCTCGCTCGCTCACCGGCACGCCCGGACCTTCATCCCTCACCGTCACGCGGGCCCACGTTCCAGCCTGCGCCAGTCCAACGGTGATGGTCTGCCCCTGCGGCCCGTATTTCACCGCGTTGTCGAGCAGGTTCAGCAGCACCTGGCGGAACGCCTCGCGCTGGAGTGGCACGACGACGTTAGGCGCGAGCTCGAGCCTGAGTGACGCGCGACGCGACGCCGCCAGCGGCTCGAACGCGCGTGCGATGGAGTCGATCTCGGTCGCCAGCTCCGTCCGTTCCGGTGCTGCCGCCGTGGACGGGTTTCGCCCGGCACGGGCGAAGTGCAGGATGTTCTCGACGAGGTGTGCGAGCCGATTCGTCTCGCGATCGATGTTGTCGAGCGACCACTGGCGCTGCGCGTCGGTGGTGAACCGGCCCAGCCGCAGAGTTTCGAGGAAGAGCCGGATCTGCGCGAGCGGTGTTCGGAGCTCGTGCGACACGCTCGACACGAAATCGGAGCGGAGCCTCGCGAGCTCCTCCTCCCGCCGCAGCAGCACCACGGCAATCACGGCCATGGCCGTCGAGACGGCGAGCATGCCGAGCAGCAAGGGGAGTCTCGACCGCGGAAGGCCGCCGATCACGAGCTGGTCCGCGTACTCCGGCCGGATGGCCGCCTGCACGGTCAGCCCCCCGTACTGTCTCGGGAATTGAAGCGAGCCGACGTACGGCGATTCCGGCCACCTCGGGGACTCGAACAGCGGCAGCGAGGCGGGGCCAACCACCCGAACGCCGAGGAGATCTTCGTTCGACCTGCCGAGCATCAATGCCTTCGGCAGGAGCGGCTCGTTCGCGAACGCGTCACGGAAGATGTGACGCGATGTCTTCGCCCCGAACTCGACGCCGTAGACAACGGTGTCGGCCGAGTCGGTCGGCATGAGGGCGTACGCGATCATGCGCCCGGTCCCGAACCGCGGCGACACGAGAACTTCATAGTTCTCGTCGGGATTGTGGACGGTGCGTATATGCGCCGTGAGTGTATCGACCAGCCACCGCCGATCGGCCGCTGACGCGACCTCGAGCCACGCGTCCGCCTCCGGAGTGGCGACACGCGGCCCCACGGACAGCGTGTCGGCGCCGAGTGTGAACCCGAAGTAGGCGGAGGGTGGGAACGATTCGGGACACCGCGTCGGCGTGCAGAACCGCGTCCGGTATCGGTCGTTGTTGCTATAGTAGCCCCACAGCTCGCCCGCGTTAGGCCGAGGACCGTTGCGCTGGAACACGTGGCCTTCGCGGCCGTGCATGATGTACTGCAGCGACGCCATCACGGCGCCATCCAGCGCACCAACGACCTGGCGCTGTGACGTCCATGCCGTGAACGACGCATAGTCGCGGAGCAGACGCGACGCGGTGCGCTGGTGCGAGTAGATCGCGCGCTGCGCGTGGAACGCCGCGACCGCGGTGACGACGACGCTGGCGAGCAGCAGAACGAGCGGCCACGAGAATGGCCGTCGCGGCAGGCGGACACGCGTCGGACGAGGCGTCGACACGTTCAGGCGCGACCGAGGCTGGTGGACAGCGCGGGACGAATCACACCGAACGATGGGTGTCGCGCGCCTGCCCCGGCAACGGCCAGTTGTGTGAGATGTGTGGAAGACCAGTCGCAATTTCATGTCGGAGCCGCGCGCCCCGGGGCGCTTCCCGCCGGGCGTTTGACAAGCGCGACCAATCCTGCACATCCGCTGCACCAATCCACGACAGCGACGTGACGCAACCTCCGCCTCCCACATGGCTTGTCGGCATAACGTGCTCGCACCTCGACCGGAGTGAGCCATGCAGACCGTCCTCCAGGATCTGCGTTACAAGCAGCCCGTCGCCGCCGCGAACATTGACGACGCCGGCTTCTCCGTGCAGGAGGTGGCCGACCTCCGCGCTCGGAACCGGTCGCTCGAGGCCGTCGTCGAGTTCCACTCCATGTCGTTCAACCTTCTCCGTCGCGGCGAGCCGCAGCACGTGCACACCGGTGTCGAGTCGGCGAACTACTTCGACGCCGCGGGCGTGCGCCCGCTGCTCGGCCGCACATTCCGGCGCGAAGAGGACCACCCAGGCGCCGCGCCCGTCGTCGTCCTGAGCTATCGCTTCTGGCGCGAGCGACTGCGGGGGGGGCGTCGTTGCTGACGCTGTTCGCGTTACTGGCTCTGCTCATCGCGGCGACGGGGATCGGAGGAGTACTCGCGTTTTTCCGTGAGTCAGCGAACGCGCGAGATCGGGGTGCGGTTGGCACTCGGCGCTCGACGCGAACAGGTGCTCGGCCGGGTGTTGTGGCAGGGCGGGTCCATGGTGGCCGCGGGGCTGCTGCTCGGCACCGTCGGCGCGGTCTGGGTCGCGCGGTTCATGGAGGGCCTCGCGTTCGGCGTTGGCGCGCGCGATCCGCTGACGCTGGCGGCTGTGTGCCTAACGCTGGCTGCGGTCGGGGTGATCGCGAGTCTCGGACCGGCGCGTCGGGCGACGGCGGTCGACCCGGTCAGTGCGCCGCGCAACGGGTAGCGGCGTCGGTTTCAAGGGGTTTCAAGGGGTGATCCAGTAGCTCGCTTTGAGGAGCAGCACGTTCGTCGGCTCCGCCCGCCACAGAGCACGGACCTGTCTGCCAACCGAGAAATCGGGCGCGCCGACGTCATCGTCGCGCGTCTGTGCCCAGACGACGAACAACGCGGAGCCCGGCCGGTACTCCCAGCGCAACACCGCGTTCGACGTCAGCTCACGGACCGAGAACGCAGGGTCCCCCATCGTGACAGCCAACCGTCCGGCGCCGCGGTCGATGAGGAGATCGCCATCCGCGAGCATGGCGACCGCCTCGGGCGCGAAGGTCGCCACGCGATCGCGCAGCCGAGTCGCGCGCGCAGCCCTCACTTCCCCGAGCGACCCGTAGCGGCCTGCGCTCAGGAAGGGCTGCGCATAGAGCTGGAGCGAGAGGAACGGTGTGAAGGTCACGTTGAGCCAAGCGGTGAGCGAAGTCGTCGCCTGCGTCAGCGCTCCGACCACATAGCTCGTGTCGCCACCGGCCGTGGCTGTCTCGATGTACTGCGCCGGGTTCTTCACCCAGGCGAATCCCGGCCGCACCGACAGCTCCGCGCGCGACGACGGCCGTACGGTCAGTGTCGGGAACACCCCGATTCGTCGCCCGCCACCCGCGTCGTCGACAAACCCCTCGGTCATGAGGTCGCCGCTCACCGGCCGCCGCGGATCGGCCACCACGCGCCCCATCCACGAGACGTTAGGTGGGAGATAGGTTGCCGGCCCACCCCGGAGCAGCGTCGTCGAGACGCGCGAAACCTCGCGCTTGAGCTCGCCCATGGCCATCCACCCACTCTGAAAATGGACGTTCGCGAACAGGTTCGACGCCAGCCGCTCGCGCTCGCCGTCCAGGCTTCGCAGCGTCCAGTGGTTGGTCCACACGTCCCAGCGGCGAACGACGCGCCCCGGCTCGAAATGCGAGTATCCGACCCAGCCCGCTGCGGCCAGCACGTCACTGCGCAGTTGGAACCCCAGGTCGTTTACTTCGAACCCCTTCGTGACGACCCGGCCATTCGCGCCCCATCGCCGGTGTCCCCCGCCCTGCTTCATCGCGCGAACTTCCGCCGAC
>Ga0075420_100005502_pt1 | contig 11148 bp, 8 predicted proteins | sample SoiMetdeltSBSDD4_FD_75296 | JGI IMG/M metagenome (GOLD analysis project Ga0075420, IMG submission 75296) | Bulk soil microbial communities from a Populus tree surrounding site in Tennessee, USA - Soil MetaG P. deltoides SBSDD4 | ecosystem: Environmental > Terrestrial > Soil > Tree plantation... | reverse complement strand
CAGCACACTTTTCAGATCTTATTTTTTTGTATGACGCATTTTTGACCGACAAGGTCTATAAATAATTGATTCTGAGACTTGGTTGTAATCCAGTCTCGGGCAGCATTCAATAGTTCCATCTTTTTCAGAAATTCATTGATTTTCGATAAACCTTGTTTCCGGTTTGCGTGTAATCATAAAATCATTTATCAGTTTAATACCTTTGATAAAAGAGTTCGACTTTATGCAAGTCGGTTCTACTTATGCAAGTTTTTGCTGAATTATGTTAGGTTGAGTCGAAATATGCAGCCTCTTTCCATATTAAGTGCCCTTTTTTCTTCAATTTATGTTCGAGCTCGTGATTTACTGGACTAATATGAAGATTGGGGAAAGGCTTGTTCCGCTAAATTTGGGAGAGCATTAAATTAGTTTGGGCTTCAAAAGCCGATGCCATTTAAAGAACCCCAAGACAATGAGTTTCTTATTTCCTAAAAAAAAATTCAAGGAGTCACTAAATACTGCTGTTTTTACCACTATTCACGTGATGAAAGAAGGAAGTCCAATTGTTTGCGTTTCGCATGAACTCGACGGAGACTGGCAATTTATGGGGGATGAGTTTATTGAAGACTATACTAAAGTAGCAATGGTAGTTAGTTTAGAAGAGGTAATCAAAGCCGATAAATCAGTATTGAAAGTCGCCAATTTGCCAATAGGATATAGAGCTACAAGAAAAAGGAAGTCCGAAAAATGGGTGATTACAAAAATTGAATATAGTGAAGAAGACATGAAAGAGTTCGGATATTATTGTTCTAAGTGCGGGCTCTACCACAAAGAAATTCCAATGGCCTATGGGGCTGATGCGCCTTATCATTATTTTCAAATTGCAGAAGCCGACAGGGAAAAAAGATGCACATTATCAGAAGATCAGTGCGTTATTGATAATAACATTTATTTTATAAGAGGAGGCATTGAATTATCTGTAGAAAACAATCCTGACAAGTTCCGTTGGAATGTGTGGGTTTTGGTAAATGAGGATGATTTTAAAAGAATGAGTGAGTTATGGGCAGAAGAAAATAGAATTTTAGAAAAGCCATATCCAGGCAAATTAGCTACTCAGCTTGAGCCATACCCTTACATGCTTGATTTACCTGTTTTATTAGTTACTCAAAAAGTAGGTTATGCTCCAAAAATAGAGCTAAGAGAATGTAACCACCCTTTGTATTTAGAACAGGAAAGTGGTATAAACATGGACCGAGTTATCGAGTTTGCTAAGAAGATATTGTACAATCATTAAATGAATGAACTCGGATATATATCCCAAAAACCTCGAACTTTTTTATGTTGGTTTGTGTAGGAAAGTGTCATCATATGCTGGAAAGCTCTTTCAAACCATCCAGTATTAGGTTCGAGTCCTCTACCTTTGGGACTACATATGCTGGTTTGTGTAGATTGATGTTTGTTTGTGTTTTTTGTTGTCGGTTAATTCCTTTGTTCGATTTTTGTTTTGGCTGGACTACAAAACAATACTCGATTTAAATTCAGTGGATTTTAAGCCAAACCCAGGGGAACAATCGAACTATTTTTTTTGGTAACTACACAAGCTCCGGTTCTGACGCATTAGTTTGTGAATGCTACTAATTCAATTCTCCAATTCTTTTACGGCTTTTTTAATAAACCCGGCCTTATCCTTCTTCACTTCCTTTAACAATGCTTTTCTGTCTTCAGGCATATAAGCAAAATATTTTTCAGCCCATAAGTTTATTTCAATCATTATAGGAAGTAAGTCAATTCCTTTTCTGGTTAATTTATAGAGTACTTTTGCTTTGCTCTCCGGGTGCTCTAACTTTTTAATGATCTTGTTTTCTTCAAGCACCTGTAACCTGGAAGCCAAAATATTCGTGGCTATGCGTTCCGGAGCTTTTAGAAAGTCACCATAAGTGCACTGTTTGGCATCCATCAGGTCCCTGATAATCAACAAAGACCACTTATCTCCCCATATATCAAGGGAATTACTGATCGGGCAATCTGATCTTTTTTTGATTTTGTTCACAATAAATATTTTAAAAGTACTTGCATTTTGCAAGTAAATTATATATTTGTACTTGCAAAATGCAAGTAAAATTACAAAACAATAAGAAATGAAACAAACAATTTTAGTGACCGGGGCTTCTTCAGGCTTTGGACTCCTTATTGCCAACATGCTGCATAAAACCGGCTATAATGTCATTGGTACGAGCCGGTATCCTGAGAAATACGAGGCGGAAGTACCTTTCAAATTATTGAAATTGGATATCGCCGATGACGCTTCAATTGTCTCTTTTGGTGAGCAACTCTTCCGCGAAGTACAGCAGCTCGATGTGCTGATAAATAACGCAGGATATTTGGTTACAGGACTTGCCGAAGAAACTTCAATTGAATTGGGAAAACAGCAACTGGAAACAAATTTTTGGGGAACAGTTAAACTCACCAATGAACTATTGCCTTATTTCAGAAAACAACGACACGGGAAAATAATAACCATAGGTTCTTTTATTGGTTTAATTAGCCTTCCGAATGTAGCTTATTACGCCGCTTCAAAGCATGCTCTGGAAGGTTATTTCAAGGCACTGCGGTTTGAATTAAATCAGTTTAATATCAATGTAAGTATGGTTGAGCCTATGGGTTTTAAAACGAATATTGGCAATAGCGCATTTGTAGCGGAAGACAGGATAAGTGATTATGATACGTTGCGTGAAAAGATCATTGCGTTCACAAAAAAGGAATTTGATAAAGCTGCTGATCCTGAACCCGTCGTAAATGCTGTAATAAAAATCATAAAGAAGCAAAAGCCCAAATATAGTTACCCTGTTGGTAAAGGCGCATCGCTAATTCTCACACTCCAGCGGTTTGCATATAGTCTCTTTGAAAATTCCATTTTAAAAGGAGTAAATGCGGCTAAATAAATAAACAAATACAAATAAAAAATGAAAAAGTACCCACTATTGTTTTCGCTAATCCTTAGCATAATTTGTGCCTCAATTGCTCAAACTAATAATCTCAATAACACCACACAAAAACATACAACTATGACTTTTCAAAATGTAAAAACCAGGACTATCAATGTGGGCGGAACTGATTTCTATTATAGAAAATTAGGTGAGAATAATCCCGGCGTCCCGGTAATCTTTCTTAACCACCTGGCGGCAACGATGGACAACTGCGATCCCAGAATTATGGATGGGATTGCTTCAAAGCATCAGATCATTTGTTTTGATAATCGTGGCGTCGGTGCTACCAAAGGTAAAACACCTAAAACTGTTGCCGAAATGGCGAAAGATGCCAGGGCTTTTATTCATGCGTTGGGCTATGAAAAAGTTGATCTGCTTGGCTTTTCGTTGGGCGGTTTTATTTCGCAGGAAATATTACTTCACGAGCCGCAGCTTGTTCGTAAAGCTATAATAACAGGTACAGGCCCTGCCGGCGGGGTAGGAATAAAAAATGTGACAAACATTACTTATTTGGACATTATGAAAGGCTTATTCAGTTTTAAAGATGCAAAAACCTATTTGTTCTTTAATAGAAATAAAAACGGAAAGAGGTCAGCGAAGGAATTTTTAAGCCGGCTAAAAGAACGCAAAGAAGACAGGGATAAAAGAATGGGAATTGGCAACTTTCAAAGACAGCTAAAAGCTATTCATGACTGGGGTCTGCAGCAACCACAGGATTTATCAGTAATTAAACAACCGGTATTAGTCGCGAATGGAGATAATGACAGAATGGTACCGAGTAGCAATACTCATGATTTAGCTAAGCGTCTTCCTAATTCCGAAATAATAATTTATAAAGATGCCGGTCATGGTGGAATTTTCCAATACCACGATGAGTTTGTGAAAAGTGCTTTAGCTTTTTTGGCCAAATAATTTTCAAACAGGTAGATAATTATTTATTAAATGAAAGCATTCATATTGAAACGCTATGGCAGGAAAGAAAAATTACACCTGGCTGAAATAGCGGAACCCGTTCTAAAAAAGAATGACATCTTAGTGCAAATCCACGCTGCCGGTATAAACGTTCTCGATTCCAAAATCAGAAATGGAGAGTTCAAACTTATTTTGCCTTATAAACTGCCTCTCACTTTAGGGCATGATTTGGCGGGAGTTGTTATAAGAGTTGGCCCAAATGTTAGCAAATTCAAAGTTGGCGACGAAGTTTATGCAAGACCAGCCGACTATCGGATCGGGACCTTTGCAGAACTCATTTCTATCAATGAAGATGATGTTGCACTAAAACCAAAAAATATTTCTATGGAAGAAGCGGCTTCGATACCATTGGTTGGTTTAACAGCATGGCAGGCTCTTATTGAAAAAGCCAACCTGAAGAGAGGGCAAAAAGTTTTCATCCAGGCAGGTTCCGGCGGCGTAGGTACCTTTTCAATTCAGCTGGCAAAACACTTAGGTGCTACTATAGCTACAACAGCAAGCGCAGCCAACAGTGATCTGGTAAAAAGTCTTGGAGCAGATATTGTAATTGATTACAGAAAAGATGATTTTGAAATGATACTAAAGGATTACGATGCTGTTTTGAATAGCCAGGATATAAAGACACTTGAAAAGTCATTGAAAGTAGTAAAGCCCGGCGGAACAATTATTTCTATCTCTGGTCCACCAGACCCTGGTTTTGGGCAGCAAATAAATGCGAGTTGGTTTTTGAAAATAGTATTGAAATTTTTGAGCGCAGGGATCAGGAAAAAGGCAAAACGTGTTGGCGTAAACTTTTCTTTTCTTTTTATGAGAGCACAAGGCGAACAATTAAGTCAAATTGCAAAACTGATAGAGTTAGGTGTCATTAAACCGGTTATAGATAAAGTGTTTCCATTTGAACAAACCAATGAGGCAATGGCCTATGTTGAAACAGGACACGCAAAAGGTAAGGTTGTTATCAAAATACAATAAATATCTTCTGGAAAAAATCTGACACTTCAAGCAAGTGATTATCCCGTTCTGAAAATTTTCAATCAAAAATAACTCCGGATGGAGCTAAATTTTCATACAAGCCTTTGAAATACAAGAGCACGTTGTTCGATATTTCCGCTGTCGGGACTACCCAACCGGAATTTTTGAATATTACGTCAGAAGTTCCGGTTTCCTTTTCCTCTGTATTGCCCTTCAGATGGGCGATTAGCGAAAAAACGGGCTTATTTTTCGTGGTTCGAGGTTGCCATTTTTTCTTGTCACAATAGAAACCTTCCGGATATATCTTTTTTTCCGTGCATTGAATTCCATTTTTTTAATAAAGCTTCATAAAGACCTATCTTTCTGTTCCTATTGCCAATATTTCGGCTTCGCGTCTGGCAGTCGATTCTTCATTTATTTATTATTTCTTCGAATAGATTTAAATACGTCTACATTTATGCGAGGAAAGACATTCGCGTTATTATAAATAATGAAAAAATTATTGTCGTTTGTGACATTTATTTCAGCAAGATCTTTTTACAGTGCTGCCATTATCATTGCCTTTTCATTTTATGCAAGCGCCCAGGATATGTCTTTCAGAATTTATACGGTTAAGGATGGATTACCTTCTACCAATGTTGGCGGGACTTACCAGGACAAATTGGGTTATTTATGGGTAAGTACAGCCGAAGGTTCCTGCCGCTTTGATGGAAAATATTTTAGTACGGAGGGAATATCAGATGGACGATTAGCGGTGGTATTTGTAGATCGCTATTTGAGATATTGGGCTAACACACCCTCCGGATATGTAGAGTATAAAAAAAACAAATTAATCCACTATCCCAACCAGGACTCGGCAAGCATAAGATGGAATTATCGGATTATGGAAACAAAAGAAGGGATCTGGTCATTAACATCTGGAGGTGTATACCAGTTAGATTCAAATAAATGGATAAAAATAAAATTCTACCCTGGTTATGATAATCACGCATGCAGAAATATTGTAGAAACAAAAGATGGTTTATACATTAATTATGGCGATCTCCTGGTATTGAGAAAACCAGACTCCACCTACAAAATCATAGGAGGACTAACTGACATCGGCTATTATTATAATGAATTATCGGAATCGGGAGGTCAGATTTTTGTGTCTACACTGGATGGCATTCATGAGATCATCAATGAACAACTGGTTAAAATGCCCGGTCCATTAGGCCGGTTAAAAGGTTTATATTTTTATTTCCGTGACAGCAAACGAAGATTCTGGATTGGAGATTTTCCCACGGGACTGCGTTTGATTCCGAATGGGGATACCACTAATTTTATTTCTGTTTATAAAACTGCCACAGGCCCTCTCATAAATCATATTAATGAGGATAACCGGGGAAACATTTGGGTAACTACGGGAAATGGGCTCATGAAAATCTATGAAAGGGAGTTTAAAAACTTTGATTTACCATCCATAACAGGCAATGCAGTTCTGCGTAATGTATTACAGCCACCAACCGGCCCGCTCCTTATCAATGACGGAAGTCTTACGCTAAAGACTTTTGAAAATGGGGTATTTAGTAAAAAAAGGCTATATAATAAAGGCAATTCTCCTCTTCCAAACAATGAACTTATTATTGACGATTATGATTTTGACAGTAAGGGTCGCTATTGGTTTTCTATCAGGGGTTTTGCTTTAGCTATGCAGGATGGCGACAAGATATATGAACAATCTAAACAGCTTGCTCATTTAGGCGATGAAGTATTTGATGTGCAGTTTGACAAGCATAGAAATAAAATACTCGTAGCAGTAAGAACACAAAAATTACCCTGCCAGTTTACTGGTACATCCTACAGCCTTCTTCCTATTGCTAATACCATAGATGTTAAGGGGAATATAATGCGTCTGCACCAATGTGCAAATGGTAATATTTTGTTTGCAACAGACGAGGGCGCGATTTTTTCTATTGATAAGGAAAATATCTGTAAACAACAACTAAGTGAATTTGGTAAACATAACAGGGCAAAATGGTTTTTTAATGACCCGTCAGGCGATGTATGGATCATTTATGATGGGAGGGGATTACGGCGGTATACCTGGCAACAAAACTCGCTGGTTCTTAAAGAACAGCTCACTAAGGCGAATGGCCTATCCACCGACAATGTGACCTCAATGTGTTTTGACAATAAGAATAACTTATGGGTTTGCACCCATTCAACTGTAGCCGTATTTTCAAAAAAAAATAATATACCGGGCAGTGACGCTTACCAGATAGTTGGTTTTTATAATGCCGAAGATCTTCAAACGGACAGAGGTTTTGGTGTCCGGTTGATCAAAGACAGCAAAGGAAATATATGGTATTTCTCCAGCAATTATTTGATATGTCTTTATCCGGATAAAAAAATTTACATTCCTGCTCCTCCTGCAATTGCAATTGAAAATGTAGAACTTAATTTCCGGCAATCCAATTGGGCTGATTACACAGATTCATTAACAGGTGTTTTTCAATTGCCTCATGATCTCAAGCTTGCTCACAACAATAATAGCCTCAGTATATATTTTAAAGGTATTTCAAGCTCTGGTACAAATGGCCTTAAATATTCATACCAGCTTGAGGGGTTAGAAACTGTATGGAGCAATCCGTCTTCAATTGATTTTGTTTCATTTGTAAAACTCCCTCCGGGTAAATATGTTTTTAAAGTAAAAGCCCAAGTGCTGAATACAGGCTGGAGTGATACTGCTGAATTTCCATTTGAAATAAATAAGGCATTCTGGCAAACCTGGTGGTTTTACGTGCTTATTGCAATTATAATATCAGCTGGGGTATTTATCCTGTTTCGTTATCGCCTGATGCAAAAGATAAAATTATTCGAAATGCGTAACCGGATAAGCCAGGATCTTCACGATGAGATCGGGGCATCCATAAGCGGTATTAACCTGTTGAGCCAGGTAGCGGCAGAAAAATTGCAACATAATAAACCAGCGGAGGCGGCCGAATTTTTGACGAAAGTAAAAAACTATAGCCAGGATATAATCGAGAAACTTAGTGATATGGTATGGCTATTCAATCCGCAGAATGATAGCATTGAAAAGCTTTTACAACGTTTAAAGTATTTCGCCATTTCCATAGCATCATCTAAAGATGTTATTACTCACTTTGCTACCGGGAAAGAAACTGAAATACCAAATCTGTCCATCAGTCATCGGAAGGCCATATACCTCGTGAGCAAGGAAGCCATTAACAATGCAGTAAAATATTCAGCATGCATGAATATCTATTTTGATCTTACACGCCAGGCTCAAGGTTGGAAACTGCAAATAATCGATGATGGCAAAGGCTTTTTGTTAACAGAAAATGAGAATGGGAACGGATTAAAGAATATGCACGCAAGGGCAGACGAAATTGGAGCAAGGTTTAGAATTCAAACCAACGCGGCTACAGGCACCGTTATAACAATGGAATTGTAAATACCCAATTGAGGGGTCACTGCGATATTGAATCAACCTACATTTGTAAAGTGGAAAACCACAATGATATAAGGGTTGCTATTTTTGAAGATAATCCAATTATGATGGATGCTTACCGTTCAATACTGAACGGTTCGCAAGGCTATCTCTGCACGGGTAGCTTCACCAGTTGCAATAACTGGAAGCACGATATTGAAAAAAGCAATCCTGATGTGGTGCTGATGGATATTGAAATGACAGGAATGAGTGGAATAAAAGCGACATCATTAATAAAGAAAGAATTCCCCCACATAAGAATTTTAATTCAAACTGTTTTTGAAGACGATTCCAAAATACTGGAAGCGTTATGCGCAGGTGCGAATGGTTATATACTGAAAAACACGTCGCCCGTAAAAATGCTGGAGGCTGTAAGTGATGTACAAAACGGGGGAGTGGTTTTTAATCCGGCCATTGCTGCCAAAGTAGTTGCCCTGTTTCATACCATCATTGCCCCATCTGCTATTATTAATAATTACCAGCTTACAGGCAGGGAAAAGGAAATCCTCCATCTCCTCACTGAAGGCTTGCCTATGCCGCGCATCGCAGAAAAATTATTTTTAGGTTACGAAACTGTAAGAGGATACGTAAAAAACATTTATCAGAAACTGCATGTAGCATCTGCTACTGAGGCAGTGGCAAAAGCGCTGAAGGAAAAATTGGTTTAGATTTTACGCTTCATTTTTCTCTTTAATACCCTCCATTTACAATTATCAAATTCTTGTATGCGGTTTTCCAAAAACCCTCAATTGAGGTGTCGCTGTGCTATACTGTTCATGTTAGGTTTGATACTCTTAATATTTTTTTCACGCAAAAATTTTATCATCATGAAACCGTTAACCAATCCTTCGTTCAAAAAATGGATCCTGGCTACAACCCTTTCAATTTTTATTTTTTCGGCCTGCCAGAAAAAAATTGACCAGCCGTCTACACAGGAGGAAATTGCTTCGGCGGCAAATTCAAACAGCCATGGACATTTACAACAAACCAAAACCTATTCATCAGAAGTTGTGTATAAATGGTTAGATATGCAATTGCGCTTAATGCAAACCAGTTCGCCTTTTATTGGTGGTCTGCCAGTTTCGCGTGTCTTCGGTTATACCGGTATTGCATTATATGAATCTGTTGTACCGGGCATGCCTGCCTATCAAAGTTTATCGGGCCAATTAAATCAATTCCCTGATATGCCAAATACATCGCCCGGTTTAGCTTATCATTGGCCCTCCAATGCAAATGCCGCAATAGCTGCAATCACCCGGACATTATTTCCGACAGCATCAGCTGCAAACAAAGCTTCAATCGATTCCCTGGAGAATGCTTTGAGCAACGAGTATAAAAGTTCTGTAAGTATTGCGGTGTGGCAGCGTTCTGTGGCTTTTGGGAAATCAGTAGCACAATTAGTTTTTGAATGGGCAAAAACAGATGGTGCCGATCACGCAAACGATGCATATAATCCACCTGTTGGCCCTGGTTTATGGCAATCAACAGCACCAGCTTTTGCGGTTGCATTTGCTCCGTACTGGAAAAATAACAGGCAATTAGTTGTCGGAAGCTTTGATGGAGCCGACCCACCACCACCACCTGCTTACTCCACCGATCCCTCATCAGATTTTTATAAAATGGTAAAAGAAGTGTATGATATTTCTCAAACATTAACTCCTGAACAAAGAGCAATCGGTTTGTATTACAGAGACAACCCTGGTTTTGGGGGTGGTCATTATATGTCTATCCTGAATATAATATTGCGGCAGGAAAATGCCATGTTAGATGTTAGTGCACTTTCTTTTGTAAAAGCAGGAATAGCTTCGGTTGATGCAGGCATTGAATGCTGGAAAGTAAAATATATGTATAATAATCTTCGTCCAATCACTTATATACGAAATGTATTGGGTAATACAACATGGAATGCATTATTTGGCACACCAGGTTTCCCAGATTATATTTCAGGCCACTCAACCATTGGCGGTGCGGTCGCCGAAGTACTTACTTCGATGTTTGGTGACAATTATCATTTTACAAACAATACCTTCAGTTACCTTAATATGCCTGATCAGCATTACACTTCTTTTTATCATATGGCAGAACAAATTGGTGCTTCAAGAGTATACGCAGGGATTCATTATAAAATTTCTTGTACTGAGGGGAATAAGACTGGCAGAAAAGTGGCGCAGAATATTTTAAGTAAGGTAAAGTTTTTGAAAGACTGAAACAGATGAATCAAAGTGTCAGAAACTTGAAAAGTGTATAACAAATATTTAAATCTACAAACATGAAACAGAAAATCTTAATGATAGTCTTGTTGTTGTCTTCATTAACATTACTTACTCTATCTTGTCAAAAACAGATTGCTTTGAAACAGCAACCACCAGAAGAAATTGTTACAACAATCGGTAAGGCAAACAATCCAACCTTTAATCTGGAAGTGATCCTTCGTGGCGAAGGCGACCGTTTCGGTCATATCAAGTTCCGCCAGGATGTTGACCCTTCTAAAATCATTGTGTTGGATACTTGGGTTCGTCATCTAGAACCAAATCATCAATATTTATTACAAAGAGCTGTTGATGCGGCTAACGTTGTTGATGGCAACTGTACAAGCACAGGCTGGCTTACACTTGGCAAAGGATTAACTCCACAATCCATTCTCACTGGTGACAACGGTACAGGCAGTGAAGAATTATGGAGAGATGTATCAACTGCTGCATCAGGGACGGCTTTTGATATTCACTTCAGAGTTGTAGATGCAAC
>Ga0075420_100005501_pt1 | contig 11152 bp, 12 predicted proteins | sample SoiMetdeltSBSDD4_FD_75296 | JGI IMG/M metagenome (GOLD analysis project Ga0075420, IMG submission 75296) | Bulk soil microbial communities from a Populus tree surrounding site in Tennessee, USA - Soil MetaG P. deltoides SBSDD4 | ecosystem: Environmental > Terrestrial > Soil > Tree plantation... | reverse complement strand
CATAGCCCAGGTTCGCGCAGCGGCGGTTCCCGTTCCCCCGGCCCCGGTTGCGGCGGGCGCGGCGGGGCCGTCCGGCGATGCCTACGACGAGTCGATGTTGAGTCCGGCGGAGCGGTCGCGCATTGCGGCGATCAAGGCCGGGACCTATGAGCACCCACGCGTCCAGATGGAAGAGCCCGGCCGCGCTGCGGCCTGAGAGGGAACCCCATGAACGAGTGCATCCCTAAGTACAGCCCCGGTCAGGACCTGACCGCGCATGTCGCCCAGTCCGGGGGCGTGACGGGCAAGCGCCTGCTCGCGATCTCGGCGAACAAGCAGGGCGTCGAGGCGGTCAGCGATGACACGTCCGGCGGCAACATCGTCGTGAGCTACCCGTCAGCGGGCGGCGCGGTGGTCGGCGTGGCCGGCTACGACACGGCGGAGGGGGCCAAGACCACGCTGGTGCGCGGTGCCGGCAAGGTCGTCCCGATCACGGCCGGCGGCACCATCAGCGCCGGGCAGGAGGTCGAGGCCACCACGACCGGCAAGGTGGTCGCGCTCGGAACGGCAGGTGGCGGGATCGCCATCGGTCGCGCCTGGCGGGATGCCGTCAACAACGGCGAGTGCCTCGTCGAGCTGTACGTGGGCGGCAAGGGCGGCGGTCAGGTTGAGCCGCACATGGTCCACCTGACCGACAACTCCACCGGCACGGCCTCGGACACCATCGCCTCCATCTCCGACGCCGCCACCAAGAACGCGGTGGCGTCGCTCGCGGCGAAGGTCAACGGCATCCTCGCCGCGCTCGAAGACGCCGGCATCATGGAGGCGTCGTAGATGAATCGGCGGGACGCCCGCATCTGCCGGCTGTCGCGGCTGTTCGTGTTGCTGGCCGACCGCGACGAGTACATGAGCCGCGACGTAGAGCGGCGGATGGAAGCGACAAGCGCGTCCCGTTCGGAGTTGTCCGAGCTGGATGCGCTGTCGGTCATCGCAGCGTCCGATCGGGACCGGCTTTGCGCGTCGGCGTTGCGCCGCTTGCGTACGCGGAGCGACGGGCCGCTGATTGACGTGCTCGGCTGGCTGGACGACGGTTGCGTGGCGGCGCTGGCTTTGGCGCTCCCGGCGGACCGGCGTCGGGCGATCATCGAGCGCGACATCGTGTGGGCGCGGGCTTGGCGGTCCATCGACCATGAGGCGGTCGCGGAGTTCGAGCAGTTCACCCACGACCTCGAGATTGACCTCTCGCAGGCCATGCGCAATCTCCGCGCCTCCGGCGGCGACCCCGAAGCCCATCGCGACGAGCATCGTCGCCGGGTCGTCAGCTCCGGAGCGATCTAGATGGCTGTTGAACGCATCGAGGCTTGGCTGCGGGCGCGCGATGCGGCGCGCTTCCAAGCGGACATGAAGAAGTCCGGTCGTTCGGTGCGTGACCTCGGGACCGCCGGGAAGGTGGGAGCGGCCGGGCTCCACGTGTTGCGGAAGTCGGGCGAGAGCGCCGCGAGTGTCCTCGGCTCGGTCGGTCGGGCGTCGCGGTACGTGCTGACCGGCGTCGGTCTGGTCGGCGCAGGCGCGGTGAAGATGGGCTTGGACTTCAACGCCGGGATGGAGACGTCGACGATCGCCTTCGCCAAGATGCTCGGGTCGGCGCAGGCGGCGACGGACTACCTCGACAAGCTCTACAACCTCGCGGCCAAGACGCCCTTCGAGTTCCAGCCGCTCACGCAGGTCACGCAGCGATTGATGGCGATGGGCTTCTCCGCCGATCAGGCGCTACAGACGTTGACGGCTGTGGGCGACGCTGTCGCGACCCTTGGCACCGGCCAGGAGGGGATCGACCGCATCACCCTCGCGCTTGGCCAGATGAAGGCTTCCAGCTACCTGCGCGGCGGCGACCTCTTGCAGCTGCAGCAGGCTGGCATCAACACCAACCAGGCGCTCCTGGATGCCAAGTTGATGACCAAGGACGATGTGGGCCAGGTCGGCCTCCTCCACATCAACTCGGACAAGGGCATCAAGGCCATCACGGACTACATGAACAAGCAGTATGGCGGCGGCGCCATGATGCAGTCCAAGACCTGGACCGGCCTGATCTCCTCCTCCAAGGACTACTTCCGGCAGACGATGGGCGCCATCACGGAGCCTCTGTTCGACATCGGCAAGAAGCGCGTCCTGCCGCAGTTCGTGGACACCATGCAGGAGATCACCAAGATCGCCCGCCGCAAGGATGTGACGCTCCAATGGAAGATCGACCACGCACAAGCGGTCATCGAGAAGAACTTCGGCCCGCTCTGGCGCGACCTCCAAGTCTGGTGGGGCCGCAACCGCATGAACGAGCGCATCGGCGCGCTCTTCGGCGACGCCTTGGCCGTGATGGTCACGCAGGCCGCAGCCGCCGCGCCGAAGATCGTTGAGGCTTTCATCCATGCGTGGCTCGCCTCCGGCCTGTGGGGCAAGTTGTTCATGGCCGGCTGGCTCCTGAAGAAGGTCGGCGTGTTCTCGATGTTGGGCGACGTCGCCGCGCAGCGGTTCATGCGCCGCTTCGGCTACACGACGAGCGCGGAGCTGCCGAAGCAGATGGGCGGCTCCAAGCTCGGCGGATTCTGGGGCAAGCTCGGCAGCAAGTGGGGTCGCCTGCTCGGCGTCGGCCTGGCCGCCGGGGTGATCTTGGAGCTGCCGAACCTGATGCAGAAGGCCGGCAAGACGCTCGGCCTGGGCGAGGCGTGGGACCACGAGGCAAAGCGCGGGTTCAAGCCGCTGCTCGGGCCGCTCGCCCCGGAGGACATCGCCGTGTCGCCGCGCGAGAAGAAGTACATGCAGAAGCCGGACTACAAGCAGTTCGACCGCCGCTCGATCAACATCGGCTCCTGGGCGGTCGACCAGCAGCGCCGCGCCGGCTCAAAGGCTCCGTGGGAGACGTACCAGGTCGTCGGGCTCCACGGCGAGAACCCCGACCACGATCAGTGGCGCAAGCTCGGCATCCCGCTCCAAGGCGACAAGGCCGTGGCCCCGGTTCGAGGAGCCAAGCTGGCGAAGGGCAAGAAGGTCGCGCCGATCGACAAGTCCATGATCGAGGGCAAGGAGGGCGAGAAGACCATCATCGTTCCGATCTACCTCAACAAGCGGGAGATCGGCCGGGCTATGGCTAAGGACACCGCCGATGAGAAGGCGCGCCGATGATCGACGAGGACGACACCGACCTCGACTACGAGCGCGTCGGCCCGGACGAACGCATGGAGCTTCGAGCGATGCGGCTCGCGGCCATGTTGATGGTGATGGGCGAGGAGCCGGAGATGGACGTCGATGACGGCTTCCGCTACGGGTTCGCGCCGGACGACTGGGACACGATCATGCGCGACAACGTCCTCGGCCTCGAACCGAACGACCTCGCCCTGGATGCTGCCCTCGCGCAGGAGTGCGCAGGCTTCGCCCGAGACTTCCGCGCCCGCCAGTGGCACGCGTTGCAGCACTTCGACGCACTGCTGTTCTCCGCCTCTCCCGGCGATCTCTCCCGCCCGCAGAAGCGCACCGCCGGCCGCTGCCTGCGCCGGCTCGGCTGGGACCGGCCCGCCCCAAAGGATCAGGACTACGGATGGCCGGCCGCACGCACATAGCCGAATACGGCGAGCCGGCGTGCGCCGTCGGCGGCTGCCTCAGGCCGGCGGGATTCGCAACCGAGCACGTCGGCCACGGCCCTTGCCGCCGACACGACAGCCGGCCGAACGTGCCGGCTCCGGAACCCCGGCGCAGCGTCCCGACCGCCGTCGAGGCTGTTGCCGCCGTCCGCGAGCGCCGCGCTACTCACGGCCCGTACTCGCGGAGCCCGCTCGGCCTCGTCGGTCTACTCCTCCCGGCGGCAAGGAAAGCCGGCTACGACTTCCCGCAGGCCTGGCGGCTCGCAACGGACCTCGCGCTGTCGAACCTCGCCGATCGCCGGGTGGAGGAGTGGGCCGACGTCCTCGCCTCCACGGAGCAGGCCTGGGCCGACGCCTACGTCGGGCAGCGCTCCCCGCTCGCGGGGCTCGACGCCGAAGTCGCCTTCGCGCACCTTCCCGCGTAGGCCGCTTCGCCACGCCTCCCGTCGCCTCCTCGTTCGTACATCGCGAGGCGGGCTCCCGGCCCAGAATCGCATGTAGATCGCGTAGCGGCCGTGGGCCAGAGAGCCGTCCGCTGGGCGAGCGAGGGTTCGGGCGCTTCCTCGTCAGGCCAAGCCGGGGGCTCGGGATCGATATGCCGGTGCGTTCATGGAGTCGCGCCGGGTTCCGGGTCAGGGCTCGGGAGACCTACGTTCATTGCGGCGAATCCCGCGATGGCCTCCCGAGCCCGCCCGGCTGTCTGCGGCCTCAGCGCGAGATGAGCCGGCCGCTCAGCAGGCGACGAGGCCACGACACCCCGACGGTGTCGCATGCCGTGAGCTTGCCGAACTCGTTCTTGATGCGTAGCTCGCCGCCGCCTTCGCGCTTCAGTAGCTGACGCGCTGCCTCGACGGCTTCCTCCTGGGTGGGCGCGTGCGCTGATGCGCGCGCAGCCCCCGGCTCGATCACGTCCCAGCCACCCTCCCGGCGATTCGGCTGGACGTACCTGCGATCAGTGACGGCCATGCGCGAAACGTACGGAAGCTCGCGGACACGTGCTTAGGCCGACCCCGCAACGAGCGGGTGAGTCGTCGCGTCGAAGAACATGAGGGAGTCGGAGGACAGCCGATGACGGAGTTCGCCCTGGCGCGCACGGATGACGCGCTCCTCGCCGGGTCGGATGGACACCGCGATCGGCCGCTCGGGCTCCTCGTTGAGCACCCCGACCAGGTGGGCGTCCTGGTCGCTGAGCTGGCTGCCGAAGACGACGAGCGGGTGATGGCACTCCCGGAGCTGGTTCAGGGCATGGCTGAGGTAGACGTTGTCCTCGATCGCGCGCAGCTTCTCCTGCGAGGACCCCTCCGTGATCACGAGCGGCCTCGCGGTCGGGTCGCGTGGATCGGGCTGGCCAAACTGCTCCAGCAGCGTCTGGCTGTTCAAGGTGAGCTTGCGGGTGCGCCCCGATCCCTCGGCCAGGAGATGAAGCGCGCCGTGGAGGTAGTAGACGGGCGTGTCGGACGCCCACACGTCGCAGTTGCCCGGATCGAAGTACGTGCCCTGCGACCAGAAGCAGTCCTTGAATCCCTTGTAGTTCTGCCGGCCCATCGCCCAGTACAAGACGAGGTCGTAGCTCGTCGTGAAGACGAGCTGTTGCCGCCGGAGCACGTCCTTGATCCGGTCCAGCACGTCCTTGTCCATCGTGGTCAAGCTGATGTGCACGTTCCGGATCGCCGCGACGAGCGCCGCCTTGATGCTTGCGTATCGCTCGTAGTACGGCGTCGCGTCCAGACTCAGCGCCGCAGCCATGCGGATGGCGATGCTCAGCTCTCCGAGGACCCGCTCGAAGTTCTCGGTTTCCAGCGCGGTGAAGAGCCTGAGGTCGGCAGGTGTGAGCTGTCCATGCTCGCCTCCGCGCTGCGCTTCGATGAAGAGGGAGCCGTAGCCGAAGCCGTCCCACGCCTGGCGGCTGAGGCCGTTGCCGAGGAGCAGCGCGCTCCACTTGCAGGCGTCCTTGACGTCATCCCACGACGCAAGCTGCCCGTCTGTCTCGTGGCCCCTGGACACCGGTAGGGATAGTCCCACCAAACCCGGTCGTAGGTCCTCGGAACACCCTTGGATCGCCCTTGCGGGAGCGGTCGCGAGCGGATATCGGCGGTCGCGAGCGGACGACGGCGGGAGAGGCATTCCTCATGATGCGAGTGGCGTTCCCTGTCTACGCTGGGATTTCGGCGATGCCCCCGGACGCGCTCTTAATCCGAAGGTTGAAGGTTCGATTCCTTCCGGGGGCATCGCCTAAGCGCTGACGACGAGGTCGCGCTCCTCGGCGATGACGGTCTACGCTCACCCGATGGACGCCTTCCGCCCGGGCCAGCTGGTCACGTACGCCACCGGAGGCCCGGACGTCGACGGGATCGTCTTCGCCGTGCCGAGCGACCAGAAGGTCGTCGTCGCGATCGTCGACCCGCAGCGGGGACCTGTGCTCAGGACGGTCGATCCACAGGCGCTGGCGGAGCGCACCGATGCGGGTGGCCACGATCAGGCGCTGCGCGGGCTGATCCGCCGGACCCCGGCGGTGGGCCGCGGCGGCCAGAACCAGACGACGGGCTCGGTCCAGGGGCGCCGCGGCCACTCCCGCTCGGCCACGCACCGCACGACCGGCAAGTAGCCGCGGTCTACGCGGCGCGGACCTCGAACTCGGTCAGCGTCACCGGGCCGAACGTGGTCATCAGGGCGACGTCGGTCGCGTCGCGGCCGCGGCCGACGATGACGCGGCCGACGCGGCGGCGGTTGTTGCGAGCGTCGAACGTGTACCACTCGCCGTCGAGGTAGACCTCGAACCAGGCGGCGAAGTCCATCGGCTCGGTTGGCGGCGGGGCGTCGATGTCGGGGATGTAGCCGAAGACGTAGCGGGTGGGGATGTTCAGCGCCCGGCAGAGGCTGATCGCGACGTGGGCGAAGTCACGGCACACGCCCTGACCGGCGCGGAAGGCGTCGACCGACGTGGTCCAGGGGTTCGACGCGCCCGCGACCCACTCGAGGTGGCCGTGGACGAAGTCGACGATCGCCTGGACGCGCTCCCAACCGGGAGCGAGATTCCCGAACCGCTGCCAGGCCTCGTGGCCGAGCTCGTCGGGCTGGCAGAAACGGCTCGGCATCAGGTACTGGACCAGCCAGTCGGGCAACTCGTCGATCGGCGTCTCGGCGGCGCCGGGAACGATCCGGTCGCGCGGCGCCTGGAGCACGACGTCAGCCTCGTAGACGATCCGCGACGCGCCCGCCGGAATCGCGACGCGCTCGCAGCGGTTTCCGTTGGCGTCGACGTACGAGTGGTGCAAAGCGCTCGTCTGCCAGCGCTCGCCGCGCACGTCCTGATCCGTCCGCGACGGCGCGACCTGGAGAACCGCGGAGACGGGCTGCGGCGTTTCGACGCCGAGCGTGCATCCGACGGTCAGAGTCAGTGGGCTCGACTCGTCGTAAGGCACCCGTGAGACAGTAGGGCCGCGTCGCAAGGTGACGGCATAGAGTGCGTGGCGTGACGCTGCTCGCCTCGCTGGACGGCCGCATCTCGCCCGCCGACGAGGCGCTGATTCCGGTGACGGACGACGGGCTGTTGCGCGGCGACGGTGTCTTCGAGGTCGTTCGGCTCTACGCCGGCGCGCCATACGCGCTCGACGAGCACCTCGAGCGGATGACGGGCTCGGCGGCCGCGCTGCGACTGCCGTTCGACGCCGCGCAGGTGCGCGCCGACGTCGACGCGCTGCTGGCAGCGGCCGACCCCGGTGATGCGGCGCTGCGGCTGGTCTGGACGCGCGGTGGCCACCGGCTGGCGCTGATCGAGCAGGTGCCGGCCTTTCCGGCGACGGCCGCGCTGCGCAGCGTCACCTACGCGCCGACGCGCGTTCTCGACGGCGTCAAGTCGCTCAGCTACGCGGCGAACATGCTCTGTGGCCGGCTCGCACGTGAGCAGGGCGCCGACGAGGCGCTGCTCGTCACGCCGCACGGACGCGTGCTCGAGGCGCCGACGTCATCGTTCTTCCTCGTCCTCGACGGGCAGCTCTGCACGCCGGCGCTCGGTGATCACATCCTCGACTCGATTACGCGCCGCCGCGTCTTCGAGCTGACCGACGTCGTCGAACGACCGGTGACGCTCGACGACGCGCTCGCGGCCGAGGAGGCGTTCCTCGCGTCGACGTTCAAGGAGGTGCTCCCGGTGCATGAGATCGACGGCGCCGAGCTCGGCTCGGCGCCCGGTCCGATCTCGTCCGAGGTCGCGCTTCTGGTCGCGGCGCGGATCGCCGAGGACCTCGCGGCGGAGCGCCGATGAGGATCCTCACCGTCGTCGGCAACCGTCCGCAGTTCGTCAAGGCCGCCGCCGTCTCCGGGCCACTGCGGGAGGTGCACGAGGAGGTGCTCGTCCACACCGGGCAGCACTACGACGACGACCTGTCCGCGGTGTTCTTCGACGAGCTCGAGCTGCCGCGTCCCGACTATGAGCTGCGCCTCGGCACCGGCACCAACACCGCCCAGACGGCGCGGATGCTTGGCGCGCTCGAGCCGCTGGCGGCCGACGTCGAGCCCGACGCGGTGCTCGTCTACGGCGACACCAACTCGACGCTCGCTGGCGGTCTCGCCGGCGCTCAGCTCGGCTTGCCCGTCGCGCACGTCGAGGCCGGGATGCGCTCGTTCGACCGCACGATGCCGGAGGAGCTCAACCGCGTTCTCACCGACCACCTGTCGTCGCTGCTGCTCTGCCCGACGCCGACCGCGATCGCGAACCTCGAGCGCGAGGGTGTCGCCGGCCGCGCCGAGCTCGTCGGCGACGTGATGGCCGATGTCGCGGCGCTCGTCGGCGAGCGCGTCGCCGGGGACGAGACGGCGCTGGCCGCCGCCGATGTGATGCGCGGCGGCTACGTGCTCGTGACGGCTCACCGCGCCGGCAACGTCGATGACCCGAAGCGGTTGGCGCGACTCGTCGAGCTGATCGAGGCGCTGCCGCTGCCGGCGGTACTGCCGCTGCACCCGCGGACCCGCGCCCGGCTCGAGGATGCGGGCCTGTTCGAACGGCTCGAGCGGGCTCCGCACGTCGTGCTGCGGCCGCCGCTCGGCTACCTCGAGTTCGCGGCGCTGCTGGCGGGCGCACAGGCGGTGCTGACCGATTCCGGGGGCGTGCAGAAGGAGGCCTACCTCGCGGGCGTTCCGTGTGTGACGCTGCGCGACCGGACAGAATGGGTCGAGACAGTCGCCGCCGGCTGGAACGTGCTCGTCGATCTCGACGCCGCGGCCGCGCTTGCCGCCCTCGAGCGGCCGCGCCCGAGCGAGCGGGCCGCGCTCTACGGCGATGGCCAGGCCGGACGCCGAGTCGTCGCGGCGCTGTCGGACCTGTTCGGCGAGTAGCGGCCGCCGTGCGTCCCCGGGACGTGGGGCCCACCTTCTAGGGTTGCCGCATGCCTGACGCGCCGGGACTCGTGCTCTCGCCGACCGCGACCGTGGGCAACGGTGTGCGCTTCGGCGCCAACGTCGTCGTCGGCGACGGCGTTGTGATCGGCGACGGCGTCGAGATCCAGGACAACGTCGTGCTCGGCAAGTCGCCGGCGCTGCGCCGCGGCTCCGCCGCAGCCGGCGGCCACACGGGCGAGCTCGTGATCGGTGCCGGGGCGCGGATCTGCACGGCGGCGATCGTCTTCGCCGGAGCGCGCATCGGCGAGAACGCGATCGTCGGCGACCAGGCGTATGTCCGCGAGCGGGTCGAGATCGGCGCCGAGACGCTGATCGGCCGCGGCGCCACGGTCGAGAACGACGTTCGCATCGGCGCTCGCGTGAAGATCCAGACGACGGCCTACATCACCGCCCACAGCTTGATCGAGGATGACGTCTTCGTCGGTCCCTGTGTGACGACGACCAACGACGACACGATGAGCCGCCACGACGCCTCGTACCGGCTTGCCGGCGCGACGCTGCGCCGGGCATGCCGCGTCGGCGGCGGTGTCGTGATCGTGCCGGGCGTCGAGATCGGCGAGGAGGCGTTCGTCGCCGCCGGTGCGGTCGTCACCAACGACGTGCCCGCGCGCGCGATGGTCATGGGTGTCCCGGGACGCGTGATCCGCGACGTGCCCGACGAGCAGCTGCTCGAGCGCTGGCGCTAGACCTCTGGGCCTGACGCTGTAGCTCTTGCGCTTGTGGTCGGCGGGCGTGGTCGGGGTGCCGTCGAACCGCATATTTCCGCTGCGCGGAAATTGCCGAATGGTTCGAGCGACACCCCGTCCCCACCCGCGAGACCGCGAGACTGGCTCAGGCGGTGGCGACGCCGGTGGCGTCGGGGTCCGTCACGACGCTCTCGACGTCGGTCCAGATGACCTGCTCGCGGCCCGGACCGACGCCGATCAGCGAGATCTGGACGCCGGTTCGCTCCTCGAGGTAGTCGAGGTACTCGCGCGCCGCCTGCGGGAGGTCGCTGAGCGTGCGGCACTCGGTGATGTCCTCGCTCCAGCCCGGCAGTTCCTCGTAGTCGCCGACAGCGTGGTGCAGGACGGACTGGTGATACGGGTATGTCTCGAAGATCGCCTCGTCCTCGCCGCGGTAGCGCGTCGCGACCGAGATCCGATCGAGGCCGCTGAGGACGTCGAGCTTCGTGATCGCAAGGTGCGTCAGGCCGTTCACGCGCGCGGCGTACCTGAGTGCGACGAGATCGAGCCAGCCGGTTCGCCGCGGTCGTCCGGTGGTCGTGCCGAACTCTCCACCGCGCGTGCGCAGCAGCTCGCCCTGGTCGTCGTGCAGCTCGGTCGGGAAGGGCCCGGCACCGACGCGCGTCGCGTAGGCCTTGCTGACGCCCCAGACCTCGGCGATCGCCGTCGGCCCGACGCCGGCGCCGACGCACGCGGCGCCCGCGACGGGGTTCGAGGAGGTGACGAACGGATACGTGCCGTGATCGATGTCGAGCAGCGTTCCCTGTGCGCCCTCGAAGAGCACGCGGCGCCCGTCCTCGAGCAGGTCGTGGGTCATCGCCGTCGTGTCGGCGATGTGCTGCTCGAGCCGATGGCCGTAGGTCAGGTACTCCTCGGTCATCGACTGCAGGTCGAGCCGCGGGTCGCGGTCGTATGGGCGCAGCGTCAGCTTCTTCGGCTCGAGCGCGGCGACGATCTTCTTCTTCAGGATCTTCTCGTCGAGCAGGTCCTGGACGCGGATCCCGACGCGGGCGACCTTGTCGGCGTAGGCGGGGCCGATGCCGCGGCGCGTCGTGCCGATCTCGAGCTTGCCGAGCCGGCGCTCGGTCGCCTCGTCGAGCAGCAGGTGGTACGGCATGATCACGTGCGCGTTGGCCGACAGCTTCAGGCCGGTGGCGTCGATGCCCTGGCTGCGCAGCCCGTCGAGCTCGGTGCCGAGCACCTTCGGGTCGACGACGACGCCGTTGCCGATCATGCACGGCTTGCCGGGGTACAGGATCCCCGATGGGATCAGATGGAACTTGAACGTCTCGCCGTGGCGGACGATCGTGTGGCCGGCATTGTTGCCGCCCTGAAAGCGCACGACGGCGTCGGCCTGCTCGGCAAGCAGGTCGGTGATCTTGCCCTTGCCCTCGTCGCCCCACTGGGCGCCCACGATGA
>Ga0075420_100005500_pt1 | contig 11153 bp, 12 predicted proteins | sample SoiMetdeltSBSDD4_FD_75296 | JGI IMG/M metagenome (GOLD analysis project Ga0075420, IMG submission 75296) | Bulk soil microbial communities from a Populus tree surrounding site in Tennessee, USA - Soil MetaG P. deltoides SBSDD4 | ecosystem: Environmental > Terrestrial > Soil > Tree plantation... | reverse complement strand
GAATACTCGGAAAAGGCAGTGATAAAAATCGTTTCGAATTGTTGATCACTACATGCTTCAAGCACATCAAAAGCATTGCCATATGGCATTTCCACATCCAAAAAGACCAATTGAGGTTTTAACGACTGTATCATTGGCACAGCTTCTTTGATATGCTGTGCCTGTCCTATCAGTTCAACTGATGGACAATACTTCGTCAAGTAGTTTTCTAACACATTCCGTGCAATCAGTTCATCATCTACAATAATGCTTCTCATTTTCATACCGTAAAATTTTTTAATAGCGGGACAAATAACCTGACCTTTACGCCGGTTTCGGGTGCCTTCTTATCTTCCACTTCACAGTTTATATGCTGGTGATATAATTCATTTAAGATCTTTATACGCTCCATTGTATTGGTAATGCCTCTCCCCTTGTGCGATTGTTGATTCACTGTCTTGTTCCTTTTACTTTCCGCTATGCCAATGCCATTATCCTCAATGACTACTTCCATTCCATTATCATTGCGATGAAAATTCAATTGCAATAAGCCCTTCTGGTTTGAATAGCGCAGACCATGCCAGATTGCATTTTCCAAATGTGGTTGCACGAGCATACCTGGCATATAAAGATGTTCGTCGGCAAGTAACTCTTCGTCCACACTTAAATTAAAATCAAACTTGTCAGGAAAGCGGCTTTTCTCCAATTCGAGATAATTTCTTAGCAGTTCGATCTCTTTTGAAAAAAGCACAAAGTCTTCTTTAGAGTTTTCCATCACCCTGCGCATCAAAGTAGAAAACTTAGTAAGGTATTGGTTAGCTTCCAGCTCATTATTATTTGCAATGAATTGATTGATGCTATTCAGGCTGTTGAAAATAAAATGCGGGTTCATTTCGCGGCGTAATGATTGCAAGGCGATCTTTTTATTACGTATCCGCAGCTTCCGGAGAATAAATAGAATGATCGCGGTAAAAGCGGCAAGCGCTATTACAGAGCCGGTGAGCCAATAGTTAAAAATATTTTTACGTCTTATCAGGTCATCCTGCAATGCCTTCTCTGTTTCCAATTGTTTTATTCTTGCTTCAGTCTCCGCTATCAGGCGATTATCGGCTATCGAACTGTCTTTTGCAATAATATCCGGCAATTGTGAAAGGAAATCTTTATAAAGCTGCAGGCTTAACTCGTTTCTTCCGTTGATGCGGAATAAACTATCCAGTTTTTCCACTGATGATTTTGCTTCTAATGTATGGCCATTGCGTACAGACAAGGTAAACGATTCACGCAGCAAGCGCAATGCAGTGCTGTCTTCATGTTTCAGCAAATAAATATCGGCGAGTGAAGCGATCTCCTGCGCTTTTACCTTGCTTGAATTCTCGACAAAGGGTTCGTTCAACAAGTCTTTCTTTGTTTCGATGGCCTTTGTGAAATTCTTATTTTGCAAATAGAGGTCAGTAATGCGCTGGTTGAATTTGAGCGCCTGTTCAGGAACATTTTTTGAGAAATTATAGGCGTTATTATACCCGTCCAACGCCAGCGAAGTATCCCTGTTCTTCACCCCGATATCACCCATGCGTGAATAATTTGAGATGATCTCGTTGGTATCTTTGTTTACCAATCCTGCCTTTATATTTTTTTGTATCAGCGATTCCACCACCGCTTCGGAATCTGATGCATTTAAACGGCGAATGTCGTTTTCATTAAGCGTATTACTAAGAGCATCGCCGGTTTTCACGGTATTCTCTCGTGCTGTATTATAGCTACCCAATGCCTCTTTATTTTTGTTCAGGTCTTCCTGTACTTTGCCCAACGCACGACTGACTTTCGCGATTCCTTCCGCATCCTTTGATCTTTCATAGAGTGTTTTTGCCTTCTGGTAATAACCTTCGCTTTTTTTCAGCTCACCTTTTTGATAAAAACTTTCCCCAAGATCAAAATAGCCCTGGGCCAATGTATCCCTGTTATTTTTTTTATACCCTGATGATATCTTATCTGAAGCTTTTTGAATCTTTCCCTTACTTGCTTCCGCATTCTGGGCAAAAGCACCAGTCGTTATGAACATGGGGAAAAACGACAACATCGCTATACAGACAATATAATTCTTTCGGATCCTCACCATTAAATATTTGCGGTACAAAATAACATCATTCCTCCTGTATTCATTTATTGTTCACCAAGTCAAAATGCCGATTCACCCATTTGTGATATGACCTGAATACCGGCATCAATATTTTCATCCTCGGAATGAATGGCTTTTCAACGGGTCTTCTTCTATTATACAACCATAAAAAACAAAACCATTATGAAACAATTTACAATTATCCAGTTGTTATTCATGATTGCCGGTACCTGTACAGCGCAGAATTCCGGAAATATTAACTATATAAACGGAGTAAGATACCCGGACCAGAATATTGAAATCGCTTTTCCCGGTGGTAAGAATTTACTGGCAACCGTTACAGGAATGGCTAATGTAAAAGCAGATTCCTGTGTCGCCATTTTTAGTTTGGTACAAACCGGAAAAACCATTGAAGAAGTAAATATCCTGATGGATGCAAGGATCAATCAGTCAGTAGAACAGGTAAAGAGCAAAACAAATACCCGTGTCTATATTGATATGGTCTCATTTGTGCCGGTGTATGAATGGGAGATAGACAAGAAAATATTCAGCAAGAGAACATACAATGAAGTACCGGCGGCGTTTGAACTTAAAAAAAATCTTCATATCAAATATTCTAATCCAAATGACCTGAATACAATTATAACTATACTGTCAGCTGCGGAGATCTATGACCTGGTAAGAGTGGATTATTTTTCTAATCATATGGAGGAAATAAAAAAAGAACTGATGACAAAAGCAAGGACAATGATCCAGGAAAAAATCAAAACATACCAGCTATTGCTTAACCTTAAAATTGATACGCTGGAAAAACAATTAACAGATGGATTTAAAGCCATGTTGCCGGTAGAAATGTACAGATCGTACCAGGCCTACAATAGTTCATCGTTAAAAGCCACACAAGCAAAAGCCATTAACCAGGCCGATAAATCGACAACCTTATACTACCAGCCGGTGATCGATAAAGAATTTGATTTTGTGATCAACCCGATCGTATTTGAACCGGTGATACAAGTGATGTATGAAATAAAACTAAACGTCATGCTCGAAAAGGAAAAACCGGTTCCTCAACAAAAAGAATACATATTACTGACTCCAAATGGCGATCTGAAAAATATCAGTTTAAGTTCTGTAAGGAATTAAGCCGGAATTCACCAAGTCAGTACCGGCCTTCACATAGTTTGCTTAACGGCCCTATTTACAGATACTACTTTCACGATACAAAACCTATTATATGAAAAAGATCATCTTCCTTGTCAGCTTTTGCGTAACGCTGGTCACCATTCAATCGAATGCCCAGCTAAACCGCGAAAATTTATATGACCCATTTCATGAAACTACCCATACGGTAAAGAATGGCTATTCTGCGCAATACAAGAAAATGAAATTGTATTTTATCAAAGCCAAACCCTCTCTTGCTAAAGAATTCAAAGACATGGGTAAATACACACCGCTTGAAGATGCCATCAGGCAATCCAAGATCAGGGTAAAAGAAGTTTCGTCAAGTGGCACTGTCAACACGCTGCACTTTACGAATTCATCAAAGGACACTATCCTTATCTGCATGGGTGATGTTGTAAAGGGCGGCAAGCAGGACAGGGTAATTGAAAAAGATACGTTGATCGCTCCCGGGAAATCGATGAATATCTCTGTTTACTGCGTCGAGAGTGGTCGGTGGTCAGCAAGAAGTAGTGGGAATACGTTTGATACTTATCATAGCAATATCAGCAATACCGTTCGGAAAGCCATTGTAAAAGAAAAAAGCCAGGGAAAAGTATGGGAAAAGGTTGCCGAAATCAATACAGCGAACAATACCACAACAAATACCGGCACTTATACGGCAGTTACGCAATCTGCAAATTATAATGCGCAGGTGAAAGAATATAAAGATGCGTTCATCAAGGCGATCAGGGCAGACAGCACTATTGTTGGTTTGGTGGCAGTAACGGGTAACAAGATCATTGGTTGTGATATCTATGGGACACCGGCTTTGTTCCGCAGCAATATGAGCAACCTGCTCAATTCTTATATCTCCGAAACACTATATGATGGAAAAGATGTAACAATTAATGATAAAGAAGTAGAAAAATATTTAGACAACCTGCTTGCAAGCGAAGTATCACAGGACAAGCAAATGAAAGATAATGGCCGCAGCTTAAAAGTAAATGGCAAAAAGATCAAAATAACCTCTTTCGACAAATAAACCCAATGATGACAGGGGCTGTATTTGCGGCCCTTTCTTAATCAAACCGGGGCGTTTCAAGGCGGTGTTTAAAAGGACACAAAGAACTCAAAGAAACACGAAGGACACAAAAAGTTCAAATTTCCCATTTTTAAAACAGGTTCGCTGGCTGATCATCATCAAAACGCTTTCATCACTACACAAAATAAATGGCCACCCTATTGACAAACATATCCCCCATCCACCGCAAACAAGCTGCCAGTGGTGAATGAACTTTCATCCGATAATAAAAACGCGACTGACGCTGCGATCTCCTCTGGTCTGCCCACACGACCCATTGGTTGTACTCCATCGAGGGATTTGTACACTTCTTCTGCCGGCGTTCCTGTTTTTGATACGAAATGCTTCACTGCCCGGTGAAGCAATGGCGTGTCAATGGTGCCCGGACAAATACAATTCACTCTTATATTAAATGGAGCATAATCAATAGCGGTACTTTTTGCCAATTGACCAATGGCCCCTTTTGTCATGCCATAAACCGAGCTGCTGGCCTTACCAATAAAAACCTGGTCGGAACCCATCAGTACAACACTTCCTTTGCGTTGTTGCTTCATTACCGGTATTACTTTTTTCAATAAATAGAAAACACCAAGCACATTGATTGAAACAATGGATTCTAATTGTTCATAGCTGGTTTCTTCCAGCGTGGCAAACAAATGAATGCCGGCATTGGCAAATAGCAGATCGATCCTTTTTTCTTTATCAAGTATTTTATCAATAGCAGCATTGATCTCCTCTTTCTTTATCACATTACAGGGTATATAATAAGGGTCATCTACATCCGGTTTTTGTTGATCAAGATTATAAACAATGGCGCCCTTGTTTCGAAGCAATTCTTTTGTCGCATTACCAATGCCGCTTGTGGCGCCAGTAATAACAGCAACTTTATTTTTCCATTCCATCCTGATAAGTTTTGGAGAAATAAAGTTAACGGCAAGACACAATAAAAAAATAATCAAATAAAAATGAGTCATAAACGCCGAAACATCTATGACTCATTCCATCCACTCTTGATCCCGGTAGTTATCGGGACAGGCTGACAGTTGGTTTATAGTCCAAATATTCTGTTGAACATATTACCTGTTCTTGAAAATCCACGGCCGCCGCTAAGCATTGAAATAATGGAATTCAGACCTCCTCCCCCCATATTAAGAGGATTCATTGAGGAACTCATTCCCCTGTTTCGTCTGCCGCTAATAAGGTTAGCCAGTACTATCGGACCGGCAACGCCAAGTAAGCCCTTTGTCAGGCTATTAATATTGATACCCGAGTTCTTGAATTTTTGTTCAAGCCCGAGTTTCGAAAGGAAACTGGGTTTAGTCACTTCTTCGGGTTCCGGTTTTGTTTCTGCAGTTTTCTTTACAAACTGATCAAGCAGGCTATACTGCTGCTGGTTGATGCCGAGATATTGAGAAATTTTTTCAACATTCGCCTTTTCGTCGTCCGTATATTTTTTATCTGATTCTGCAAAACTCATAAGGTCAGTGACCAAAGAATACTTAAGATCACTGTTCTTCAAAATATCAAGACATTTTTTTAATTCCTGTCCTGTAAGTTCTGTTGCAGCACGTCGTACTGCAAGCTTTTGCTCCTCGGATAAATCGGCTGAATCGGCGAGGGCCATAATGTATTCGATCTCTTCATCAGAGGCTGAATGGTCTGCTGTAGCAATAGATGAGATAGCGCCAAGATAAGCGCCTTTCTCCTGGTCGCTATAGTCTCGTAATAGTTTATTTTCCATAGTTGATTGTTGTTTTATGCTTTATGTGGGATCTTTAATTTCCAGCCTGGTTGTATCAGGTCAGGATCAGAAATGACATTCTTATTTGCTTCATAGATTTCCTTCCAGCTCAAGCCGTAACGCTTACCGATCTTGGTAAGATTATCTCCTTTCACCACTTCATATTCTTCCATGGCAGGGGCAGGTGTTCGTGGTGATACGGCAACATTCATCACCACATCTGCAGATCGAAAATTGGGATCGATCTTTCCATAAACATCCCACAGCCTTTGTTTTACTTCCTGTGAGGGTGCCTGACCATCGATATAAAGTACATTTTCCTGCTCACGCACCTGCAGGTTCTCTACACCAGCTGATTTTGCAGTGCGGATCAGCTCGTCATATTTTTCCTGGAGTTTCATAAAAATATTTTTAAGATTTAATCACTAATTGATTTTCTACTTTTTTTGGTTTGAGTTCCTGCACTTTCATGATCAGCGATTGCAGGTCTTCCTGTTTGACATTTCCACGCAGTGTTACCACCCCGTCTTTTACCTCTGCCGATACGCCGTCATACGATTTCAGGACATTATCGACATTAGTACGGAGTGTTGCATCGGGGCTGATCTCAACATTTGAATTTGTGGATTTATCTTGTGTTGTGTCTGCTTTTTTGCTTTTACAGGATACTGAAAATGTTGCACTACCGGCAAAAATCATCAGTATCAATAGCCAGTTGATCTTTTTCATAGAAATTTCTTTTAGTTAATAAAACAATTTGTTCGTACATTTTTTATGCCACAAGGAGAAGATGTGAATAATAGAATTTTCATGTGCGAACAATAGTAACGGCTTAAAATTTGATAGTTGAACAGGGACTATGAAGAAAAAAGAAAATCTTTGGGAACTATTACAAAGGCTTGATGAAGAAGCCGGGCAATATAATTTTCACTTATATGAAGCCAACCGGTATTTTGATAACACTGCCCTGGCCACAAAAAAGATATTAGAGAAACATGAAAAAAAATTGCATAAGCTTATCGGACAAGTGCAAAAAGCGATACGTTCGCTGAACAACAATAACAACCATAAGAAGGAAAAAAAGAAAAGTTCATAAGCTCACCAAAGAATATACAGCACACCTTCTACCATCTGCTGCAGGTTGCCCGACTTTAACCCGCCTGTGTAACGCGTAGTTTCATATGACGTGTACCAAACATAATTAAAGGTGCCTATACTCTTGATTCTTCCCCTGATCAGTTTATCATCAAAAGTAGAAAAGTAAGTGAGGTTAATATTTCCCACAGACTTTAGCTTGCCGCGATATGATTCATTCTCAAAGGAAGTATAATAGGTGAACATTTTTTGTCCTGCTGATTTCAGCTTTCCGCGCACTGATTCATTTTCAAAATCGGTATAATAATCCAACCAGAGAGTACCGATTGATTTCACCTTACCAACCAATGCGGCATTTTCATGCGAACCATAATACTGAATGGTCGTGGTACCTATATATTTTACTTTGCCATTGAGAACGGTATCGAACTGCCTTTCATAATATTCAACTCTTCCCATGTACTGCTGCAATCGTCCCGGTTGCGAATAGTATCGGCCCGGTTCGAGATCGTTTCCAAATTCTATCAAGTTGCCGTCAGGGGAAATCTTTAATATGATCTTTTGATCGGTCATAAATGAAAAAGAAGACAGGTCAGCTGCGCCGGACAAATGTATATACTTAAGTATTTGCGATTGGCAAAGCTGTACCACAACGAGGAATAGAACGAGGCTGAATAGCTTTTTCATAATTCGAAGCATGAAGTTATTGAATTTCATCCATGCAAACATGGGGCAGCGTAATTCTACTAATTTGATGAGCCCTATTGCTTTGGCCTTTAAAATGCGGCTATTTTTTCTTCCCCCAATTGTTTTGCATCTCGTGGTAGGCTTCTTTTGAACTGGTTGATCTTTCCTTTGAACGACTCCTGCCGGTCCTTTTTCTCGCCGTGATATTATTGACCAGTGAATCCTTTACTCCCAATTTATTTTTCTTCGTTGATGTTCCTTTTACTGTCGCCGGTCTTTTCTTTTTGGCCATAACATCTTTTGTAAATGATCGATAAAGAACATACCTGCGACAGTTTGTTTAATGCAAAGCTGTTTTGCATAACAAACTCTTCAACATTTGTGATTGCCATCACACCCGCGGTGCAACGCTTAAAATTTATTGTTGCCATTATTCTACAGGATCAGCAAGGAAAATTAATATTCAACAGTAGTTTGATTCAGGAACAATAATTGTTGACCATAAAAAAACTATTATTATGGGTGATGTAAAAAATTTAACAGCCACCGATGCTGTGAAGAAAATCCGCGAAATAGCTGAAGATGCTAATATCTGCATGTTCGTCACTGATCTTTCAAATTTACCACTTGCAGCGCGGCCAATGGCCACACAAGAGGTAGATGAAGAGGGAAACCTGTGGTTTATGAGCGACAAAGACAGTGTGAAGAACCTCCAGATAGAAAATGATGACCAGGTTCAATTGTTCTATTCACATACCGGTAGTTACGAATACCTGAGCATCTTTGGCCATGCCGAGATCATTCATGACCGGAAAAAGATAGAAGAGCTGTGGACACAAATGGCAAAAACCTGGTTCAAAGAAGGCAAAGATGATCCGGGTATCTCGTTGATTAAAGTGATACCGGAGGATGCTTATTACTGGGACACAAAAAACAACAAAATGGTTTCGTTGATAAAATTTGCAATGGGAGCCGTTGGCCTTACGCCAAAAGATGATGGTGGAATCGAAGGAAAACTTAACGTATAAAAATCTTAGTTGTTTTAAAACAGCTAATTTTATGCCCGCTCAACATCAATTTATGAAATCAAAGATCGTTTTAAGCTTAGTCGTAGTTCTTATTGCATCGGGATGTGCCGCAAATGATAAGAAACACACTCCTATCGGCGGCCCTCCTGCTTCGGCAAATAAAACTTTTGATACAACAATAGCTCCGGTTGAAACCAAAAGACCAAATGCTGATTACAGCCCCGCCCGAAACGGGCAGACAAGAGTGAATGGCGTAAAAACAAAAACACCTTACAAATATGATAAGATCGCGACACGTCTTGGCAGGCCATGGGCTGTTATTCCGTTGCCCGATGGAAGATTGCTGATCACTGAAAAGACAGGTTATATGCAAATACATGATGCAAATGGAGCTCTTATAAAAAAGATAACTGGTTTCCCGGAAGTAGATGACGACGGACAGGGTGGTATGCTCGATGTAGCCCTGGATCCGGATTTTGCGAAGAATAAAACAATTTACTGGTCCTTCTCTGAAAGATATGGAGGTGGTAATTTAATGGCTGTTGCAAAAGGTCAATTGAATGAAGCCGCTGCAAAAGTTGATGATCCAAAAGTGATTTTCCGGGCAACACCGGCATTAAGAGGCGGTCTGCATTTTGGTTCACGCCTGGTTTTTGATAAAGATGGAAATCTTTTTGTGAGTACCGGCGAAAGATCAATACTTGAAGGAAGAAAGCAGGCCCAATGGTTGAATTCAGGGCTTGGTAAAATTTTTAAAATAACAAAAGAAGGTAAACCGGCGCCCGGTAATCCATTCATTAATCAGAAAGACGCGATGCCTGAAATATATGCTTATGGTATTCGCAATGCACAAGGTCTCGATCTGCATCCCGTAACCGGTGAGTTATGGGAAAATGAATTTGGCCCGCGGGGCGGTGATGAGTTGAATGTTATAAAGGCAGGAAAAAATTATGGTTGGCCCACTATTACTTACGGACTTGAATATTCAGGTACCCAGGTGGGTGATGGCATTCAACAAAAAGAAGGAATGGAACAACCCATTTATTATTGGGATCCCGTGCTTTCACCGAGCGGCATGGTTTTTTACAGGGGCAACGCAATTCCGGAATGGAAAAACAATTTGTTTATTGGCGGATTAAGCAGTGAACATATTGCCCGTTTGGTGATCGAAAATGGTAGGGTGGTTGGTGAAGAAAGAATTTTAGCTGACCTGCGTGAAAGATTTCGTGACGTCGCGTATTCAAATAACATGCTGTATGCTGTTACAGATGGAGGTAATCTTTACCGGATCAGTAAAAAATAACTCTTCACGGTTAACCAACATAAGTCTTAACAGCACTTACAAATTTCCTTATATCATCGGCGGATGTGTAAATGGCTGGCGTTACACGAATACAACCTTCTTTACCCAGTGCGCGGTTCACCGTAAGGATATTATGTTGTTTAAATAAGTAATCAGCCGTTTCCGCAACCTTTTTATCACGAATTCTGAATGCTGCAATAGCGCAGGTCATATCTCTGGGTGAAACGATCTCCACTGCATTTACTTGTTTTAATTCATCAATCCACATAGATTTCAGGTAATGCAACCGGGCTGAGATTTTTTCAACACCCATCAGCTTATGAAAAGCGATGCTTTCAGGTATGGTCATAGTAACCGCAAAGGGTGTGGTACCAAAGTGCGCCAGTTTATTGATATTTTCTTCAGCAGTGTTCACATCGCCAAATAATACATTCATTTCCTTAATGCGTTCTTTCCTGATATACAAAACACCGGCTCCAATCGGGTTGCCGATCCACTTATGTAAGTTCAATCCGATAAAATGAGAACCCAATTCAGGCAAGGTAAATTTTACCTGGCCAAGTGCATGCGCGGAATCAACAATCGTGTCAATTCCCTTTTCTCGCGCCATGGCCGAGATCTTCGCAACCGGGACAATAAGCCCATTGATATTGGAAACGTGGGTTAAAAGAATGATCCGTGTGTTATCCGTGATTTTTTGACGATATAATTCAACAATCTCATCTTCACTCGCTGGCAACAACGGCATCTCAAAAGCATTCACTTTTATCTTCCCTCTCTTTTCCAACATTCTGAATGCCTCGATCATACTGAAGTAATCCAGCTGGCAGATCAATACCTCATCCCCTTCTTTGAATGGATAACCTTGTATAGCGATATTTAACGCCTCTGTTGCATTACGCGTAATAATTATCTCTTCATCGGACGCCTGCAGGAAGGCGGCCAATTCTTTTTTTATGGCT
>Ga0075420_100005498_pt1 | contig 11154 bp, 9 predicted proteins | sample SoiMetdeltSBSDD4_FD_75296 | JGI IMG/M metagenome (GOLD analysis project Ga0075420, IMG submission 75296) | Bulk soil microbial communities from a Populus tree surrounding site in Tennessee, USA - Soil MetaG P. deltoides SBSDD4 | ecosystem: Environmental > Terrestrial > Soil > Tree plantation... | reverse complement strand
CGTAGCGCGGCGTCAAGCCACTCCAGGAAGGCCGGGACCCAGCCGACGGTTCGATCCAGAATTAGTCGCAGAACGTCAAGCCAGCCACGGAGCGCGGCGGCCGCCCGGAGTAGCGGGCTCCCGTCGGGGTTACGCAGAGTGTCGATGGGCCACAGGCGCTGGGCCTCAGACAGCCAGCGGTGATCGTTTCCGAGCACCGAGACCGTGTCGGCAGGATCATTTGCGCGGGCCTTGAGATGGTGGTCCTCGACGGCGCTTCGTCCTTGCTCCCGCTGGAGGCACTCGTAGCAGCTGATGTCTGGAGCGGTGCCGCATAGTGCCGCCGGATCGGCTTCGCCGCAGCCGCATCGAGGGTTTCGGGTGCCGAGCTGTCGCAGTCGTTGCTCGAGCTGCTCACTGCGGGCGTCGACCCAGTCGTCGAGCTCTCCCATCACGACGCCTGCTCGTAGATCTCGCGGACGTCGACGTAGCCGAATTGCTCGTCGAACTCCTCGATCAGCCCAGGGTCGGTCATGACCGGCAGCCCGTTGACGAGCTCGCCTTCAAATGGCTTCAGCCGATCGACGTTGCCCGTACCGAGGAATGCTTGGTGGCCGCTTGACCAGTACGAGCCGAGCAGCGACGCGTCGATATCGTTGACTTCGACGATCGTGAGTTCGGCCCAGTCGGATCCGTCGTCGTCGATCGGCGCTTTGATGTCGCCGCGGGCGACAAGTACGCGGCCGGACGTGAGTAGCGGCATGCGTTTCATGACCGCACTCCTGGGTTGGTCGCGTCGAGGAGGCTGGCTGCGATCGCGCCGATGTGCTCGAGGTCGTCGAGGCGGCGTCCGATCTCGGCGAGCTCGGCCGATGATGCGCTCGCCTGGGTATCGATGACCCTGGTTGCGTCGCCCAGTAGCGCCGTGGAAAGTCGCGAATACGCGCGGACGAATGCCGCACTCTGAGCTTGGTGATTCCGTGATCTGTACTGAGAGCCAGTCTTGTCGAGATGATCGTATGGGCGGGTCATGGGCGCCCACCGTAGGGACGGTGTGTCTTGGCGTCTAGGGACCAGTTTGATGTAAGCTGTAAAGGTGCCTTCTAGACAGGGCGAATCGGATGGTCGCTACACCGCGGAGCAGCTGCTGCGGTCCGCGCGAGCCGCCGGGCACAACGACGTGTCGCGCAGGCTGATCACCGATTGGGTCGCGATCGGGCTCCTCGACAAGGCAACCGACCGGGGTCGGGGCCAAGGCCGCGGAAAGACCTATACGTGGCCCAAAACACAGCGCGACCTCTTCGTTGCCCTGCTCAACCAGCGAGAGGTCACAGACGTCAAACGGGCCACCCTGACCAATGTCCCAGTGGTCACCTGGCTGTTGTGGGGCGACGCCTACGTGCCGCTTCGGCAGGTCCGGCGAGCGCTCGGCACCTGGACCGAGCAGTACGGCGGCGCTCGCAACCAGAAACAGTCCCTAGCGGGCGCCCGCGAGGTGCTCGAGGGTCTTGCGCATCGCGACGCCACCAAAGCCGACCGCCAACAACTCGAGACAGCTATTGCTCAGGCCGCCGGCCGCGCAACCGTTGACCCTGAAACGCTCGCGCCACTGGTCCGGCGTGTGTTCGATCCGCACGAAACTGGGCTGACGCGAGGCCCGCTCGGCCTAAGAGATGCCGACGGCTACATCAAGCTGGTAGTCGCGCGTATGCGCGGCCTTATGCGGACCAAGATTGCTGCCGATCGCGACTACTACGCAGCTCGAGACACCTACCAGCGGTTCGGTCCAGCATCTACGCCAACGCCTCTGCGAATTGGAGGTCAGATCGTCACGGCCCAAGCCCTCGGCGCAGAGACCCCGTCCTTCGAGCAGATCGCGAACAGTGCCTGCCTGGACCTCATCACAGTGCTTGGCGCTCAGGCTCTCGCGGAGGATGCATGACGTCTACGGACCCCACGAACCAAGGATCCGGCGTCGTCGTCGCGGCGGGCTACGGGCTCAAGATCTATGTCGAGCGTGGCCACCTGATCATCGTCGACGGGGCCGGGCGCGATCGGATCACCCGGCGATATCACCGCGCGACAAGCAAGCTGCGACGTGTTGTTGTGATCGGTCACGACGGCTACATCACCCTTGAAGCCATGCGATGGATCCGCGACATCGGCGCTGCGTTCGTCCAGGTTGATACCGACGGCAACCTGATCGCGCTCAGCGCCGCAGCGAGACATCACGAGTCGAAGCTCCGTCGCGCCCAGGTCCTCGCCGCAACAAGCGAGACTGGCCGAGCCGCGATCGTCAATCTCCTTCGAGCCAAGCTCGAAGGGCAGGCGGCCATCGCCGAGCGTCTGGCCCACCTCAAGGCCACCGTCCGCGTAAAAGACGCGACGCCGGTCACCGTTGCAGCTGCGATCCGCGAGTCCGCCGCGGCGATGAATCCCGGGCTGAGCTTCACCGGGCTCCGCCAGCTCGAGTCCTCGGCCGGTCGCAACTACTGGCAAACCTGGGCGCGCGTCTCCGTCACGTTCGACGCGAGCTGGCGCCGCACCATCCCCGACCATTGGCACGTGGCCGGTCCGCGTACCTCAGCCGCTGAGGAGAAGAAGCGTGCCCGCAAGGCCACCACACCGGTTCACGCGATGCTCAACTACACCTACGCCATCCTCGAAACGGAAGCGACCATCGCAGGCCACAAACTCGGTTTCGACCCCAGCCTGGGTCTCATGCACGTGGACCAGCGCTATCGCTCAAGCCTCGCGAGCGACCTCATGGAGCCCGCACGCCCAGTCGCTGACGGACTCGTACTAGACCTAGTTGGCAATCGGCGACTTCAACGCGGGGACATCCAAGAGACCCGCGAAGGCGTCTGCCGCGTCGGGCCTAAGCTGGCGCGGTATCTCGCACAACTTTCGCCGAGCCTGCGCGCGGCTGTCGCACCGCACACAGAACAACTCGCCAGGACCCTGCTTGCGGAGCCAGACCACCCGACGCCCCTGACTCGGACGCGGCATCGAGCGGTCACTCAGCGCACGAGGACGCTGTGAGTGAGTCAGGCTTCTGGCCTCTTGGTCTCAAGGTTCGCCTGAAGCGTCGACTTGAAGTCGCCGACTGTCCCGTCGCGTAGGGCCTCAAAGAACCGGTCGTAGTCGACCGGCGACAGGAAGTGGAACGAGTAGCGACGCTCGGACGCTTGTTTCTTCAACAGATCGTTGACGACCTTGAAGTGCGCGATCGAAGATTGTGCCTTGCCGACGTTCTGCCACGAGTCGTCGGCGTCCATCTTGGTTTCGACGACCACCGCAAGGTCTGCGTCCTTGGCCAACAAGAAGAAGTCCGGGTTGAACCTGCCTCGCTTGCTCCGCCCGATCCCACCTTCCTGCCACGTGTACTCGATCTCGTAGAAGCTCGTGTCGGGCGCCTTGACCCACGACTTCAAGACGGCGGCGTTTTTCGCCTGCATGAGCTTGCGCACGAACCGCAACTCTGGCCGGTGAGAGGTTAGGACGACGTTGGTCGGGGATTTGAAGTCGAAGCTGTTCGGGATCTCGTCGATGTTGGTGGGCGCGTCGATGTCGAGCGCCTTGTCGAGCGCGACCACGTCATCGTCCTCCGAGAGCCCACGGCTTTCCTCGTCATAGAACAGGCCCGTGGCATTCGTCAATCCGGAGATCCGCTCGTAGACGACGCGCATGTCCTGCGTCGAAATCGTCTTCAGACCGGTGGGCTTGGCGACGATCTTTGCCTTCGGGACTGCCGTGCGCTGGCGAAGCCCCCCAAAGCTGTTGAGGATGATCTGACGGTTCTCTTGGTTGACCTGTCTCCCATCGCCGCCTCGGCTCTTGAGCGCTCGAACGACAAGGTCGGAGACTTTCTTGCGTGTGTATTCCTTGGCAAGCGTGCCGCCTGTTCGAGCATCCGCGTCAAGCAACTTGCGCCGGACCTCCTCGATCACATCGTCGACCGGATAGAGGCGGTGAATCACCTTGGTGGTGAGGACTTCCGAGCGGGTCTCATCCGTAGCCGAGACGAACTTGGTCTCCTCGGTCGCGTCGAGCTGAGGGTGCAGGTTGAGCTTGGTCAGCTTCTTATTGACCTCGAGCTTCTTGCCGGTCTCGCCGGTGGTCACAGCGGCGTACTCGGGAAGATGAAGGTCGAAGTGAGGCGCCCCGTCGCGCTGTACCGGCCGCTGACCCATGGTGGTCTCGACGTCGAGTATCTCGGCGACGAACTTGTCGATCTCCGGTCCCCACCGCTGGTGGTTGAAGACCCAGACGATCGGCTGTCCGGACACGCCTTTCGGGATCCGCAGTCCCCGTCCGAGTACCTGCGAGATCAGGAGCTTTGAGTTGAACGCGCGCTTCTCGTGTGGATAGATCTGAAAGACGTTCTTAACGTCCCAACCTTCGCTCAGCATTGACACTGAGACGATCCACTCCGTGGAGTCATCAGCGTCGTCGACCGTGGCAAGCTTCTTGACGGCCGCCTTGTGCTTCGCCGATGACGTGACAAGTAGGACGCGCTGCTCAGCGAGCTTCTTGGTGTAGCCCTTCTGCGTGGCGAGGAACTCGCGAAGCTGCTCGGCGAGCTTCTCGGCCGCATTGATATTGGCGGTAACCGCGATCGTTAGAGGCTTGTTTGGCTTGTGGGTCTTGCGGTTCTTCTCGTGATTGTTCAGCAGCTTGAGGAACCGCTCCTCTTCGGTAGTCGATTCGTCCTCTTCTAGGTAATAGACCTCCTTGACCCAGCGCTCGTTGATCGCGTCACGGATTGCGTACCGATCCACGACGTCAGCGAAGTATTCGTTGCCGACGTAGCACGTGCCGGAGACGCCGAGGTGGTAGCGAAAGCCGAAGCGCTCAGCAGCAATGAAGTCATGCCACCTTCGACGGTCAGCTACGCCGCCGGCGATCACATGGTGGGCCTCGTCCGAGATGACGAGCGTCCTCTCGCCAAGGCCCGTGAACGAGTCGTCGAGAGACGACCCGCTCCGTTCGTACGTCGCGTGGATGTTCTCAACGCAGATTTCCCCCGGCTTGATCGTCGATCCCGCATCGACGATGGTCGGGATGGGAATCCCGGAACGGACGGGCAGCACGTTGGTCAGGTCCGCGTTCGACGTCAATTCGTTGAACTTGGACTTGAGGCCGCTCTCGATCGTGAGCGACGGGCAGAGCACAAGCACCCGGTCGACGATGCCCTCATTGAGCATGACGCGGGCAACCGCGTACATGACGTAGCTCTTGCCGGTTCCGGTCGCGAGGTCGAGGCTGCAAGACAGTATGTCCGGGAAGGCGAGGCGCTCGATCAGGGCCTCCTCGGACCCGTACCGGCGCTTGAGATCCGGCAGAGCAGCAAACGACTTGCGGGACAGCTCAGCGGTGTCCTTGTATTGACCGCCACAGAACAGGCGAAGGACGCTCCGGGACGCACGACCCTGGTAGTCGCGGTTATTGCTGATCTCGTCGAGGAACTGGTCGTAAAGGTCGAGTGGGAACTTGTCGCGGTCATAGCTCTCGGAAACTGCAAGAACGAGCTGATCCGGCGAGAACACCTCGCCAGTGACCCTGGCTTTCGCGTTCACTTCTTGCCCTTAGTCAGCTCGATGGTCTGGCGGAGCTCGTTACCGAAGGTGTCGATGAGGACGAGCCGGAGCTTGTCGCCGCAGTCGTCCACTGGGATATCCCACTTCCAGTCGTTCGCTCGGAGGTCCTCGCCGAACCGATGCTGGTCGAGCTGGAATCCGTTGTCGCCATACGCCAAGTCGACCATCGCGACCGATAGGTCGTCGCGTCCCTGATTCTCCAGTTCGGCGAACACGTCGGGATCAAGTCCACCGCGGCGGAACTCCTTGATCGAGATGCGGACCGAGTCCTTCAGGCGGCGCGCGGTGAGCTTGGCCTCGGGCAGGTCCATGAAGTCAAAGCCGTAGGCATCGAGTGCGTCGTTGACCTCCTCGACAGAGAACGGCTGACCGATCGGACGGAACTCCTCATCATGCAGCGCCTCTATGACCGAGTACGGAACGCGCAGAACGAAGTAAGTCAGCCGGTCTAGGGTGATCATGTTCTCGAAGAGATATGGGTCGCATCGGGAGTCCGGGGCTATTACATAGACGACTGAGTTCACCTGCGCGGCGATACGTTCGTGCAGGGTCTGGACGTACTCGATCCCCATCTCCGCTTCGGTCTCGTCGAACGGGAAGATGTGCACTGGATCCCCACCTCGCGTACCGCTGATCGCGATGTCTTTGATCGAGCTCGGGCTAGCAGCACACCCGAACAGCTCTAACGCAAACTTCTCGAATTCGGCGAAGGAGAGGTCGTTCAGCCGGTTGTTGTCATAGAGGCCGGCGTGGACCACGTCGAATGGAGCCGGTGGCACGGCCTTCTTCTTCCGACCCTTGCCCTCAGTCATCGACAGCAACCGCTGCTGCGTTGTGTAGATCGCGAGCTTGCCGCAATCGACCGCGATCCAGCGACGCCCGAGGCGTTCCGCTGCGATGGCGGCCGTACCCGAGCCGGCAAAGGCGTCCAGCACAAGATCCCCCGGCTTCGAGGAGGCGGCGATGGCCAGCTGCAACAGCGACAGGGGCTTCTGGGTCGGGTAGTCCACCTTTTCAGTGCGGTCAGCAGGCTGGAGCATCGAGAGCCGCCACACGTCATCTATGCGCTTGTCCTCGCGTTCGATGTAGAGAACCTTGCCGTCTGGACCCTTGGCGTTCACGAGGCGCTTCTTCTCGCCGTCCCAGACGCGCTGGATCATCGACGTGATCTCGGCCCGCTCCTCGAAGACGGGCTCGAAGTACGAGTCAGCTGTCTTCCCGTAGACGTAGATGCAGTCGTGGTTGGCCGGGAAGCGACCAACGTTGCCCTGCATCTTGTTGTAGTACCACCAGATGATCTCGTTACGAAACCGGTCAGGACCGAAGATTTCGTCAAGAACCACCTTCATGTAGTGGCCCTTCTTGGGGTCGAGATGGAGGTAGAGCGTGCCGTCATCGGCGAGCAGCTCGTGGATGAGGATCAACCGCTTGCGCAGGAACTCGATGAACTCGGCCCCCTCGACGCGATCGCGATATGCCGTCTGGCCGCGGCTGCCCCGAAACTCGCGACGCGTCGCGAACGGCGGATCGATGTAGCAGACCCGAACGCCGTTGGTTCCGTCAGCGTTGCGCAGCTCACCGCGCTGCTTCATCTCCAGCAGCGTCTTTAAAACCTGCAGGTTCTCGCCGAACACGAGCTTGTTAGCCCACGCGGGGTCGTGGTCCCCAAACCGCTTCACAGACTGAAATGGGACACCCATCGTCCGTGCCAGCACCGAGCCTCGCGACTCCTTGCCCGAGTAGACGACTTCAGCGTCTTTGCTCTGTTGAAAGAGGCGGTCGCGATATTGGTCGTCGAGCGGTTGGCCCGCCTTCAGCCGTTTCGTGATCGCTTTGATCTCAGCGTCGCTGAGGACAGGCAAGCTCACGAAAGCACCAGCCCAACGCGGCAGACGACCGCGTCGGCATTGCGCGTCAGCAGCGCGAAACGAGCTACGACAAGAGGGAGCAAGAGGATCCGAGCGTTAGAAGACCGAGCTCGCGCAGAGCTACCCGGCCTGGATGACTCGTGACAGGACAACAGCACGCCTACTCAAGGGCCGCCGGGATCCCGGCTGGCTCCAGAGCTGACGTGCCCCAGCCCCCGATAGTTGGAGGCCCCATCCAACTTTTGGGCGCTTTCGCGAGACTGGGTTCTGACGCCATTGGCTGCTGGCAACTGGTTCGTCGGCGGCCATGGCGGCAACGCTAACTGATTCCAGAGCAGAGCGCGTTCGAGGCGGACGCCGCGCTGAGGACTAACGACGAGGGAGCGAACACAATGGCGCAGCGAACGACGCTAACCGAGAGGCAGCTCGAGATTCTGCGTTGGATCGCCGACGGCTGTCCGACTGGTGTCATGGAAGGAGAGCGCCACAAGATCTCGGCCGCAGCCCTTCGCAATCGCGGGCTTGTGACCACCAACGGTCACGGCGCGGCTTGGATCGCGAAAGCGACCAGGCGCGGACGCGAGTACATCGCGGAAGCCGACGGACCAAACGCGCCGATTCCACGCCGACCGAACACGCCGACCACGGCTTGGGCGCGGAAGCCCGTGACGGTTCCCACCGATCTGCGCGGTGCGCACCCCATCGTGCGAGCAACCTTCGCCGCCGCTGCCGGTGAGAAGGCGTGGGACGACGGACGCATCGTCATAGGACCAGCAGCCGGCGTGATCTACAGCGTGGCCACTCGAGCGCTGCTGCGCCGAGGGCTACTTGTGGTTCAGGCACTTCTTGCGGAAGCGGAGCGTCACGGCTGGGAGATCAGCGGGATCGACAAGGATTACAGCGGTCGTGCCGGCGCCGGCATCCTAATTCGCGGGCACACGTACCGCGTCGAATTGCACGAGCTCACCGAGACGGTCGATTTCACACCCGCCGAGATAGAGGCCTGGCGTGGCAAGGCGTGGAGCTTCGAAGACCGAACGAACAAGCTTCCGCCGGCACAGGACAAGAAGCGACAAGCAACGGGACGGCTTGGTCTACTTCTTCCGAATGGCTATGGCGGGGGACGCGTCACCTGGAATGAAGGACCGCGTGGCGCGCTCGAGACGAAGCTGGCATCCATCATCGAGTCACTCGCAGCACGTGCCGATGCCGACGATGCTCGTGCGATTGAAGCAGCGCGTGCTGCCGAGCAGCGCCGCCAGACCGAAGCAGCCCGGGCGGCGCACGAACGACAGCGCCGGATTGAAAACGCCCGACTCGAGCGGCTGCTCGCCGAGGTCCAAGCATGGAGGAGCGCTCAGGACGTGCGGGCCTACATATCAGCGCTCCGCGCCGACCTCGACGAGATGGCATATGACGACCGTCGACGCGTCGAGCCATGGTGTGATTGGGCAGAGGAGTGGTCCAGTCGCGTGGACCCGACATCATCACCCGGCCTTATCCGCGGGCTCAGCGACTAGCGCACCTGCGGCATGAAGCTCGCCGAACTTGACAGCTGTCTGTCGTGCGGCAATGGATCGACCGATACAAACAGAACACAAGCACGTCTTTCCGGGCTGGCTCCACGACGAATATGCGCCCTGTGACATCGTGATGCCTGCCGTCGCCGCCCACGCGAGACTCGGCTGATGTCCCAGTTGCCGGACGATGGGTGCATCTTCTGTGGCTCGAGCCCACGTACGCGCGAGCACTTGTGGCCAGACTGGCTGCGGCGGGAACTCGCGATCGACGAGTCGTTTCCACACCGGATCGAGCAGGAAGAGGACGCGATCGAAACCCGTGACGTCACCTTCAGCACGCCTCCCTTCAAGCAGACCGTCAAGGCTGTTTGCGGGCCGTGCAACAACGGCTGGATGTCGGACATCGAGGCGGCAACAAAGCCGATCTTGGAGCAGCTGATCTATGCACGAGGTCGGCGTCTACACCGCGCCGAGCAGCGCAAGCTTGCAACCTGGGCGCTGCTGAAAGCCATCGTCTTCGACCACGTCCACCCGAACGAGCTGACAGTTGCTGCGGAGCACCGTCGGTATCTCCACGAGCATAAGCAGCCGCCCGTCGAGGGTGTCTGGGTACGTCTCGCCACGTATGAGGCAAGCGACGTTGGTCACTACGCCTATCAAGGAATCAAGCTGGCTCGCGTCGGCCATCCCGCGCCAGTCGAGCCCACGATTTACTTCGCCACGATCACGCTGGGTGCTCTAGTCGTACAGCTCTCCGGGAGCCTGCTGCCAGAGTGGTCCTTCGCCGGCGTTCCCTACCCGCCGGAGCTGAACGTCGCCGAGATCTGGCCGGCCTCGGCCAGCGTCGAGTTCGACCAGCACAACGTAATGACGCACGACACCCTCATCAATTTCACGAAGGTGCTTTACAACGTGGTCGGACGACTCAGTGGCGGCGTCCCACCACCGCGATAATGCGCTAAGGCGTCCGACTTGAGGACGCTCCCTTACTCCCCCCATACGTTGAGGACGTACTTGTCGCCGTCGACGGCGAGCTTGCCGCGCAGGCGGCAGGCGTGGCTGTCCAGCGTCCTGGTCGAGCCCATTGCCTTGAACCCCCAGACGGTCCGCAGCAGCTCTTCCTTGGTGAAGACACGCGTCGGCTCAGTCGCGAGCGCTCGCAGCAGCGCGAACTCCTTCTGCGAGAGATCGACTCTGTGGCCACGGACGACGACATCGCGCGAGGGAACGTCGATCTCCAGGTCACCGACGCGCATCCGTCCCTTGCCACGAAGCGGCGCCTCTGCCCGCCACAGCAGCGCCCCGACTCGCATCCGCAGCTCCGGGTAGCCGAACGGGCGCTCGACGACATCGTCGGCTCCGGCTTCGAATGCACGTACACGCGCGAGTTCGCCGACGCGCGTCGAGATCACAAGCAGCGGCGTCGCCGGGTTGACACGACTCGCGAGCCCGTCGGCGGCACGAACGCGCCGCACGACGTCGAAGCCGGAGCTGTCGGGAAGCTCGTCGTTGACGAGCACGAGGTCGGGGAACTTGCTTTCCAGCTCGCGGATCGCATCCCGAGCGCTGTCTGCGACGAGCACGGTGTACCCGTCGGCTGTGAGGTTGTCGGCGAGAAACGTCCTCGCCGAGTCGTCGTCTGCGACGACCAGGAGTGTGGCGGCATCGTCGTTCATGCCGCCACTAGTGCGACGTCGTGGCGACGTCGCCCCCGGCCGCGTGACGCCCGCGGAGCACTGCGCAGGCCACCGGTGCAACTCCCGTTGCGATCCGTCCGCCGAAGAAGGAACCGCGCCTATGATGCCGACGCCCGCCCGGTGCACCGTCGCCGCGGGTCGTCGGTCGGGCTTCTTTCATGGACAACCACACTCAGAAACGCGGCAACTACGACTCCGGTGAGGACTTCGTCCTCGAGTACGGAGAGCTGCGGTTCACGTTCAACGAGCGCGACTTCTCGGAGCGCTGCGAGCAGGCCGCGTCGAAGCTCGGATTCGTGGCCGGCCGCCTCGACGCGACCGAGATAGAGGACCTCGTCAACCTCGCCGTCAACGGTGAGATCCAGGACCCCGCCTCGACGCTCGGCGAGCACGTCAACGACTGCTGGCCGGAGCTGATCGGCCCCGCCGACCGCTCGCTCGTGCACTGGCTGCGGCGGCTGATCTTCCGCAGCGCCTGGCTCGACCAGCG
>Ga0075420_100005494_pt1 | contig 11156 bp, 6 predicted proteins | sample SoiMetdeltSBSDD4_FD_75296 | JGI IMG/M metagenome (GOLD analysis project Ga0075420, IMG submission 75296) | Bulk soil microbial communities from a Populus tree surrounding site in Tennessee, USA - Soil MetaG P. deltoides SBSDD4 | ecosystem: Environmental > Terrestrial > Soil > Tree plantation... | reverse complement strand
GACGGCAAGGTCGTCTGCTTCTTCCAGAGCGCGCAGAAGTTCAACTCGAGGTACGCGACGTTCGGCTTCAGCGACGAGGCGAACCTCGACAAGGGCGCGATGTGGCCGACCTCCTTCGCGCTCAAGGGGCTGACCGACGCCGACGAGGCGAAGATCGCTGCGCTCGTGAAGAAGGCGGTGAGCTGAGGACCGAGCCTGCGGGTGACTCATTAGGACCTGTCCGAAAGGGCCAATAGGGTGCGCATCCGTGCGTCTGCTCGTCGCCCGCTGCGAGGTGCGCTACTCGGGCCGTCTGACGGCGGTGTTGCCCGAGGCCGTGCGGCTGCTGATCTTCAAGGTCGACGGCTCCGTGCTCGTCCACGACGACGCGGGCGGCTACAAGCCGCTGAACTGGATGACGGGGCCGACAGTCGTCGAGGAGCTTGGCGACGTGCTCGTCGTGCGGAAGGCGAAGACGGACGACGTGCTCGAGATCCGTCTCTCCGAGGTGCTGAGCGACGTCGTCCACGACATGGGCGAGTCGGCGGCGCTCCAGAAGGACGGCGCCGAGCGCGACCTGCAGGCGTTGCTCGCGGCCGCGCCGTCGGCGCTCGGCGAGGAGCTGACGCTCGTGAGACGGGAGTGGGCGACGGAGGTCGGGCCGGTCGACCTCATGTGCAGGGACGAGGAAGGTGAGTGGGTCGCAGTCGAGATCAAGCGCATCGGGACGATCGAGGCCGTCGAGCAGCTGACGCGGTACCTCGGGTTCATCCGCGAAGACCCGGCGAAGGCGGGCTGCCGAGGCGTGCTCGCGGCGCAGTCGATCAAGCCGCAGGCCGTCGCGCTCGCCGACTCGCGCGACATCCGCTGCGTCGAGGTCGACCTCGCCGTCCTACGGGGCGAGCGCGAGCCCGAGCTCACCCTCTTTCGTTAAGCAGCCCGATGGGCGAGGGCGACGACCACCGTGGTGCTCTGCCCACGCCCACCGGCGAAGAGTCCTGGAAATTCCTGAAGACGTTCTTCAGGAGCGGCGGAGGTCTCCTCGGGTACAACAGCCCCGTAGCGCAGGGCAGCCTCGACGATCCGTGGATCGCGCTGCCGAACGAGACCGCGCCCAAGCGCTATGCCTAACTTGGAGTGTCCCCGGTGGACGCGGAGTCGCGAGACAACCGGTACCTGCACGCCATCCTTTTCGACTACGGACGTGTTCGAGCGAGCCGTCGCGATCCGAGCCGTCTCCTTCGTGACTACGTCGTGCGCGTCGAGCCTGGTTCCGACGATCTGCTCCTCGGCAAGGCATACCTCGCGCTCGGGCCCTTCAGGGCGCCGCTCGGCTTCTTCGTCCTCGAGCGCCGCCCCGGATGGACGCCTCTCGGGAGATCGCTGAGCAAGGCAGCTAACGGCGGCGAATCAGTCGGCCGGCGAGAACTGCGGCGGTGACGGCGGCTAGCAGAATCGCGAATACGAGAACGACACGCAGCGCCGTCCACGTCGAGCCGGAGCTTCCGACGGAAGGTTGCTCGGGCAACGTCGTCCACGAACAGCCACGGGGATGACGGTCCGCGACCGTCCAGCCCGCGCAAGCGAGCAGCTCCGCAATCGTTCCCGGAGTTGGAGGAATCGAGCGACTCGGCCCTGGGCAGCCCGGGAGGCGACGCGGCTCACTCGTCACGGCATCGGCTGCAAGGCCGCGATTGCCGCTCCAGCAGTTTCTTCGGCCCTCTCGATCCCAGGTGAAGTCGAGCCCGTTCGAAGCGCGCCGGCCGTCCGGACGCACCCCCATCCGGTTGCCGAGAAAGCGATTCCCATGGGACGTCGGCATCGCCACCACGTCTCCCACGCCCTCTAGGAGAAGTCCGAGCGTGCGGAGGCCCAGGACCGTCCTCGCGCGCTCGCGGACGGGAGCCCATCCGAGATGGACGCCGGTTCGCCAGTTGTCGTAGATCCAGTTCGCACGGACGAGGTTTCGGTTGCCGCCGAGGATCATGAGCCCGGTCCCGAGCGGCGCGGGCGTCGTCGGACACAGTCGAGCTGCACTCCGCTCGACCGGCGGGCGCCGGCAATAGTCGTCGCGAGCGCGGCTATAGAGATCGAGGTTGTTCGAGTAGATGCGGTTCCGCTCGAACTTCGAACAGTCTTGGGGCTGCCCGGGATGACCGGGTCCCAGAGACCCGACGATCAGGCCCGCGCCATTGTGATGAAAGCGGCTGTCGTGGACCCACAGCCCGTTCCCTGAATTCCCGGAAAGGCCAAAGACGTTGCCGTATGAGTTCGCGTTACGAATCTCGATCCCGTAACGCGCGCAATGGCCTTCGGGTCCGGATCCGGGATAGATCCCGGCGTCGCCCGCGCCGTAGGCCACGACGTTCTCGTAGAGGCCGTGATCTGACGTAAACGTGAGGAATCCGTATTCGCGACTCCAGCGCGAAACGATCCGGTCGAAGCGAAAGCCGTTCGTCTCGAGGACGTAGACGTTGTTGAAGTCGGAGTACTGGACTGTGAAGTTGCGTAGAAAGACGCCGTCGGCGCGATCGGCCCGGATCGTGTTGAGTTTCGCGCGGTCTCCGCTGATCACGACCTGGGATGGCTTCGACCCGGTCCCTTCGATCTGCAGGTTGCACTTCGCGTCGCAGACGCCGTCGCCGTCGGAATCGCCGATGATCGCGATCAGGTTCTGCGCGGTCGGGCAGCGCTGCTGGTACGCATAGCTCGGCACCAGCAGCCTGCCGACGCCCAAGGGGACGAGCAGGGCCTCACAATCCGGGTCGACGGGTGCGTCTCGGCTCGGCTGCTCGCGGTACATGCCGGGAAGGATGAGGATTCGCATGCCGTTCGAGGCCGCATCGACCGCGGCCTGGATGTGGTGGAAGCGGCAGTCCCGCAGGAGCTCGAGATTCTTGCGAAGCAGCGCGCCATCGAGTAGCCGCTCGATACGGGCGGCGGAATCCGGCTTGCAGACAACGAGCGAGGGGCCGTTCGTCCGGTACTCGGGGACGGCACCGCGCGAGGGATCTGGAAATTGGCTCGGACGTTCCAGGTGAGCAATGGCGACAGGAGCCGGCGCGAGCGTGGCCACGCTGACGGCGGCCGCAACGGCAAGCCCGACGCGAAGCACGTGGCGGTTATACGACATCCTCGGCACGGCATTACAGCCTTGGGTTTCGTGATGGTCTCTAACGCGTCACGCGGGATCATTGCGCGCGCGCCGCGGTACTTGACTTCTGCCAGGGAAATTAGAGACTTATGTCCTAAGCAGCCTGCGGCCAGAGTCCGTGATCAACACCGTCTAGGAGGGTTCGGTGATGGAGAAAGGATTCCTGACCAAGGCGATCGGTGGCCGCAGGATCGAGCAGCCGTGAGCGCCCCGGACCCAGCGGCGCTGCTCAAGCGCTACCGGCCTGTCATCCAGTACGACTCGCAGGAGAGCTTCTACGCCGACTCGGCCGCGATGATGACCGATCTGGTCCGTCCGAGCGGCCAGGGTGGGCGCTGCAACGTGCTGAAGAACGCGGCCGGCAAGATCATCGCCGCAGCCAAGCCGCAGGCCGGACAGCAGCAGCTGAACCTCGCTTTCTTGCGCATGAAGTATGCGAACGGCAGCGCCGCCGCGCGCGACGACTTCATCGACGCCACCGGCCGCGACTACGTCGCGGATGCTCGCCAAATGCACGCCCTGCCGCAGTATCGAAACGAGATCTACGGCCACGCCGTCAAGGACGAGCAGGGTCGGCTCTATCTGCAGTACTACTTCTTCTACTACTACAACGACAAGGCGTTCATGGGCATCGGCCTGCACGAAGGCGACTGGGAGGTGATCCAGATTCGCCTCGACAAGCAGAACAGGCCGAACGTCCTCGCGTACTCGCAGCATCGTGAGGGCGCGCGCGCCACCTGGGCGAACACCGAGAAGGCGAAGACACCCGACGGGCCCGTGCCGGTCGTCTATTCGGCCCGTGGCGCGCACGCGTGCTACTTCCGGCCCGGGGTCTACAAGGAGGCGCCCGTCGTCCCGGACTACTGCGACGCGAAAGGCCCGCGCATTCGACCCAGGATGGTCGTCATCTCCGACAACTCGCCGGCGTGGGTGCGCTGGCCGGGTCGCTGGGGAAGCACACCGAGACGCAACTACTTCGAGAGCGACAGCCCGCGCGGCCCTCTTCAGAAGTGGCAGTGGCGCGAGCCGGCTCGCTTCCATGCCACGTCGCGACCGGCTCCGCAGCGCGTTACCCGGGCGCAGCCGATTGAGGCCGTTGCGCCGCCACCGACGATCGCAGTCCATCGAGACGGCGGCCATGCCGTGATCGACTACCGCTTCAAGAAACCGACCGGCGGCCAGCCACCTCCGGTCGGCATCGTCGTCAGCGTCGACGCACCCGACGACGAGTTGCCGCCCGCGACCTACAACTTCCCGGTGACCGGCCTCGAGGGGTCGGTCGAGCACCCGCTCGAGCTCGAGCCTCGCCCGTACGAGGTCCGCGTCACGGCGTTCTCGCAGGGCGGAAACGCCGGCGACGCCGTCATCGTGCGGCTCGACGGCTGAGCCTGAATGCCACGCCGGGCGGAGCGTTGACCATTGACGAACACCGCGCTAGGGTCGAGACGGATCCGAGCAAGGAGGCTTGCGTGACTGCTGCGGCAGGACGCCGGCTGCGGACTTGGGCTCGTGGCGACGGGCGCTCGGAGTCGTGCCCGTGAAACTGCCGAAGCTCGTCCCTCCAAAGGACCTGCTCGAGCGCGTCCAAGGCGTCGAGGCAGGTCTCAAGAAGGGAAAGAGCGTCGAAAAGGCGGGGTGGGGAGCGTTCGTCGTTTCGGCGGGCTCGGTGGGCGTCTGGGCCTTGAACAACAGGGACAGCGTCGCGTTCCTCAACGGCACGATCGCCTTCTGGCCGGTGGTCATCACGGTTGCCGTCATCGTCGTCATCGTGATGCTGATCAATTGGACGCGGATCTGGGTCCGAGCGTCGCGAAAGTCGTTCCGGTACACGTACTCGATCGCACCGTTCCAGCCGATTCCCGGCAGCGAGAGCCTTCCCCGGTCGACCGACACGGCCTGGACAGACGGAACGGACGTGGGTGGAGAGCCGACGGACGGCGCCACGGACGAATCCGCTCTACCGCCGGAGGAGGGCACCGACGAGATGTCCGCGACCGCGGAGTCGGAGACCGGCGAGTCCGAGGAAGCACCGGCTGCTGAGGAGGCCAGGACGCGCGATGACTCCGAGTACACAGACGGGGGCGATTCAACCTATACGGACGGGTCAGCGGGCATGGGCGGTGCGACGCCACTGGCGTGGTTCGTCCAGGATCTCACCGACCGGCTCAGTCGCCGAATTGGCCGCTTGTCGTGGCTCTCCGAGGACCTTTCGAACCAGTCGACGGCGCAGTCGCACATCCACATCGAGGGGACGTACGGCGTGCGCGAGAACGCGCAGGGCGTCTGGAACGTCGAGGTCTTGCCGCGGGTGCGAATCGGTCGCAGGGAATCACCGGCGACGGTCGCACACTTGGTCAAGTTCACGGTCGGCCCCGGCCAGACACTGACGCCGGAGGCGTACGAGAAGCTCCTCGAACGCCTCTACTTCAGCGTCGCATCGCACCTCTACGGTCAGATTCGCGTCGACGTCGCTCGCAAGATCAACCTGCTGCCCAAGCGCTACTTCCGCGCGAGCGCCTACTACCACGAGGCAGCCGACTATGCGCGCTCGAACACGCTCGATGCCTACGAGCAGGCACGCGAGCTCTACGCAGAGGTCATTCGCCTCTACGAACCCTCGTGGTGGCATTTCTCGGGCTCGCGAGTCCGCCGCTCGTTCCAGCGTCTCTCCGCGTGGTGGCTGCGCGTCACGATGAAGGTGCGGGCGAGGGCGGCCCGCTTCTGGCCGCCGTTCGCACGGGCGCAGCTGATGGTCGCCCGTGCGGAGATCGGGTACGCCAGCATGGTGCTCAACCGGCGCACGCTCGCGGGCATGTCGGGCCAGCGTTTGAACTCGGTCTTCGAGGCACGCCCCGTCGCCGAGAGCGCGCTCGAACGCCTCGGCGAGCTGGCGGACGACACGCCGGGCTATGCGGACGCCTGGTTCGAGGCAAACGTGACGCTTGCCGCATCGAATGCGCAACTCGGGTCGACGGAGCGTGCGGCGAAGTACCTGGACGATGCGAAGGAGCTCGACCCGGGCCGCGCGCAGACGGACTCACGCTTCTTGCACGTCCACGGGCAGATCGTCGAGTCGCGCCGTTCGGTCGTCGATCTGCACCGCGCGGTCGAGCTCGACTCGACGTCAGACGTGGCGCAATACGATCTTGCCAGCGCGCTCGAGATGATGTGGCGCGCGCGGACGACGCTCGAGCGAGACGTCGCCGACGTCGTTCGCGACGAGTACGAGCGCGTGTTGACCGTGAACCCCGGGAACATCAGCGCCTGGGGAAACCTCGGGTACATCGACTGGCTGCTCGGCGAGAAGGAGGATCTCGAACAGGCGGCGCGTATCTTCGAGCGCGGGCGCGAGTACAAGGAGATCAAGCGCGAGACGTTCGTCTCGGAGCTCGACTTCGGACTGGCCAGGATCGCCGCGGAGCGAGGCGATTTCAACGAGGCCTACCGGCGTTACATCGACGCGGCCGGGGCGCGCTTCGGTCAGGGCGTCGCGCACGATCCGGGCTACACCGATTACCAGTTCGCGCGCGTGACCCGTGCCGTTGTGCGCCGCTTCGAGGCGTATCGCGACAAGGTCCGCGAGAAATGGGAAGAGCTCGACGAGTCCAAGGCGAAAGACCCTTCAGAGCGGGTCCGGAACGCCGTCTACGCATTCGTTCTCAACGACTACGCCGAGGCGTGCCTCAACTACTTCCTCCGCTCCGCCAACCGGCGTTACCTCGACAAGGCTAAGGACGCGCTCGAGTACGCCGAGCGGGATCTCAAGGCCACCTACCCGATGATCTACTTCAACCTCCACCGGATTCTCTCCCACCACAAGCGCTCCGACCCGGACGCTGCCGGAGACTTCATCGAGCGGGTCGTCGAGCTGCAGCCCGACTGGGTCGACGGAAAGCTGGAGCGGTCACTGTGGTACCTGGACGCTGCGAGCAAGGGGTCCAAACGCGCTGCGAAGCTCGAGCGCGAGGCGGAAGGGCTCGGCGGGAACGCGAAGCGGCACCGCGCTCAGGCCGTGGCGCGCCGGGAGAAGGGGCAGAGTGCGCTCTTCGAGAAACGTGACCAGAGCGCGGGGCACTTGCTCTCGCTTCTGCGGTCGGGAGCGATCGAAGGAAGCGCCGACCGTTCCGGGGACAGCGCTGAGCACGGCATCGGCTGGCAGGGCGGCGACCAGCCGGAGACACGAGCCGCTCCTGAAGCGAAAGCCGCTCCCGAGCTCGAGCTTCCCCTTCCGCTGACGACACCAATCGAGGACCAGGCGGCCGCACGTCAGCTCGACCGCAAGGCCGAGAAGATCCACCGGCATGCCGACGATCTGCTCGAGCAGGCGAAAACCGAGCGCGCGGTCGCCATGGATCGGGAACGGGACTCCCTCGACGTCGTGAGGGAGCTCTTGCCCCACGGCTGGCTCTGGAAGCAGGTGCGCGATCCCAAGACCGGCGAGACTCGCGACGAGCTCGACCTCTCCGCGTTCGACAATCCCGAGTTCCTACGGACACGGCGCTGGGAGCGGGAGCTCGACGACGTCCACGTCAGGGCACTCGTCATGTGGTGCCGCCTCCCCCAGTCCGCTGATGCAAGCGACCGAGCGCGCGTCCTCGAGTTCGTGCGCGACCACTTCCTCCCGAGCGACTTCGACGTCTTGACCGAACGCTCGAAGCTCGTCAGGGGAGGTGACGACGCGGCGGAGCTGCGCGAGGTCGTCAAGGACTGGGTGGAAGGAGAGCACGCGTGGTGGACTCTCCGGCGGGTCACCGACGGCACGCTCTTCGAGCCGGCTCAAGCGGCCAAGGTCCTTACTCGCGTCGCCCGCACCGACAGAACGCTGCCCGATGGTCTTTTCCTCTGGGTCGCCGGGCAGCTCGACCGCCTCGCGGGCTTGCTCGAGGAGAAGGCGAAAGCGGCCGCCGATGCGCCCGAGGCCGGCGTGGAACTGCAAGAGCTCGCGGAGGACTGCCGAAGCGAAGCAGTGAATTGCCACCGCCGGATCCGCCAGAGCGCGCTTGCCGACGCGGGGGTGCTGTTCAAGCTCGGCGACGTCCTGCTGGCACGCGGAGACGATCACGCCGCACTCGACGCGTATCGCGCGGCGGAGAAGATCGACGAGGAAGAGGGGTACGAGACCCATCCGGCGACCGTGTATCGGCGGGCGATGGCCGTTCCTCTATGGAAGCTCGGTCAGTACAAGGAGGCGCTTGCCCAGTTGACCCAGATCGACGAGGCCGAGGTGGCGCGGGCCGACGACAAGGATGCGGTCGAGCCGTGGCGGGACCAGCTCGTCACCGACCTCGTCGACTGCGACGCGGTCAAGACATCCAAGGCCTACCGGCTGCTGAAGGACTGGCTCGGGCGCGTGTTGACCGCTCATCGCTCCGACGAGCACATGCGGCGAGATGCGAGCACCGCCCTGCTCCGCCTCGGTTTGTTGCGCTATCACGAGCTGGAGCGGCGAACGCTCGAGCCCGAGGCGGCAGTGAGCATCACGAACACGATGTCGCCGACCGTGCCGCCCGTGGTCCTCGAGGCGGACGCAAGCTCGTTCTTCCCGGAGGATGCGGAGACACCGCGCGTTCAGGAGATGCTGGCCCCCGACGGCGACATCGCGCGCATGCGAGAGCGGGTCGAAGCGCGGATGGGAATCGAGGTTCCGGCCATGCAGCTTTTGTCGAGGCCAAATCTTGGATCAGGCCGGTACAACGTGATCCTGGACGGCGCGCTCGCCGCGGTCGGCACGCTCGGCTCGGAGTCGCTGTTCGCTACGGACCTCGAGGCCTGCCGCCGCCATGGTCTCGACGGCCGCGAAGATGTCGATCCCCTGGACGAGACCCAGCCGGGCGGCCTGTGGCTTGCGCCTGACGTCGATCCCCCGGCCGAGCTCGAGATCATCGACCGCTACGAGTACATGCTCAGGCACGCCGAATCGGTGCTGCTGCGGAACCTCGACCTCTTCTTCGGAATCAAGCAGGCCTCGGCCGTGTTCGCGAAGGCTTCAATGCTCTCGACGCCGGAGTCGCTCGTGCGCATGGCTGCGGTCTCGCGCGCGCTTCTGCGCGAGGGCGTGCCCCTGACCGACCCGAAAGCGATTGCGAAGGAAGTCGTGAAGCCCGACGCCGGCGCCGTCGAGCTGCCGGCGCTGGTCGAACGGGTACGAGAGACGCTGGCGCAGGCGCTTCCCGGTGCGGACGGCTCGCGCACGCTGGTGTCCGTTCGCCACGACATCGAGGACGAGGTCGCGCGATGGACGCAACGCAGGGACGGCAAGGAGTTCGTCGCCGTCCCGGGTGCGAAGCTCGCCGAACTGCGCCGCCTGGTCGACGAGCAGGTTGCGAGCCTGGAGCCGGGCGCCGCGCTCGTGGTCAGGCCGCCCGGTCTACGGCGCTTCGTCCGGCGAGTCGTCGAGCTCGATCATCCGACCGTCACCGTTCTTGCCTTCACCGAGCTCCTGCCCGATGTCCAGTTGCAAGTCGAGGAGCCGCTCTTGGCGTCGACGCCGTCGGTGGAGGTGGTCGCGTGACCGTGTCAGCCAACGGGCGCCGGCCCCGCTCGCCCGGGCTTCGACTGCTCATCGAGCTCGGCGACGCGCTCGAGCCGCTCGGGCGCCCGGCCGCCAGTGCAGCGCTGTCGCGCGCGATCGAGGCGGATGTCGAAGGCGCGATGCGCTCGCTCGGGCTTGCCGGACACGCGCAGGTCGAGCTCCGGTCGGGTGAGACGACGCGGCCGCTGCGCCTCCACATCAACGGCGGGGTGCAGCCGTACCCGCCGGGGCTCGTCCGGCGGGCGTGGATCGCCGTGGCGCCGCCGGAGCTCCACGCCCGCGCCGCAGTAACGAAGCAAGCGTCTCCGAGCTATCCGAGCGCCTGGCTCGCCGCATACGTCGAGGAGCTCGACGACTCCGACACGGCAGGCTGGTCGCTCGTCGCGGCGGTCGTCCGGCGGCTGACGCTCGCGGTCGTGCTCGAGAGGCCGTCGCGACTGCTCGGCGACAGTCAGGTGAGGGCGTACGCGCGCGCGACGTCGTTGCCGCCGCGAGCGGTGGCGCCGGCGCTCCGGCGATTGCTCGACCTCGGGGTTTCCGTTCACGAGCGCGACGTCGTCGCCGCGGTCGTCGGCGAGGGCGAGGAGCTCCATCGGCCTCGCGAGGACACAGTCGAGGCGGCCTTTGCGCAGCTTCGGTCCCACGCCGCCGAGCTCCGCGTCAATCCGCGCACGCTCGGCGAGCTCCTGGAAGGTTCGCCGCCGGCGGAGCCGCTCTCGGTGCACGCGCCTGCGCTGCCCGAGCACGTGCGTGCGGCGTTCGGGGAGCTCGAGCAGATGTTCTACATCCAGTTCGGATTCCAGCTTCCGGAGCTCACGTGGGTGCCGACGCCGTCGATCCCGGAGGGAATGCTCTCGGTGAAGCTGGAGGAGTGGACCGGTCTTCCCATTCCGCTCATCCCTGGAGGACAGCTGATCGTCGATGCCCAGCCGGAAGGGCTGCCGGAGCCCTCTCTGGGCACGGCCGTTCACCTGGTCACGGGAGCCGCCCGAGCGATAGTCGATGGATCGGCGGAGCGCCGGCTCGAGGACGCCGGTTACGTGACATGGAGACCGATGGAGTGGGTAGTGGTCAGCGTCTTCTCCGAGGCGGCGGCGCACGCCGACCAGCTGTTCGGCCTCGAAGACGTCGAATACCAGCTCGCCCGCCTCAGGTACCAGCTGGTTCGGCTCGACAACGGCGACCTCGTCGTCGTCGAGGGGACGCACCCGGCACTCGTCGACACCGTGCTTGCGCGTTACTCGCTCGGAGACCTGACGCGGGTCCTCCGGGCGATGATCGCCGAGGGGCTCTCGATCCACAACCTGCCGAGCATCCTCGAGCGACTCCTCGAGCACGACACAATTCCATCCGACCCGGCGGTGGTAGTGCTCGACGACCGCTTGCCGGTCCTCCCCGGCACGTACAACGGCTGGCAGGCGACCTACGCGTCGCTGCGGCGCGGCCTCCGGTCGTACATCAGCCATCGCTTCGCGAGGGCCGAGAACACCG
>Ga0075420_100005492_pt1 | contig 11158 bp, 7 predicted proteins | sample SoiMetdeltSBSDD4_FD_75296 | JGI IMG/M metagenome (GOLD analysis project Ga0075420, IMG submission 75296) | Bulk soil microbial communities from a Populus tree surrounding site in Tennessee, USA - Soil MetaG P. deltoides SBSDD4 | ecosystem: Environmental > Terrestrial > Soil > Tree plantation... | reverse complement strand
TTTTCGGCGTGCTTGAGATCGCCCTGTTCGTGCAGCATGCGTCCCCAATTGGTCCAGGCGGCGATGTTGCCTGGATCGTTGCGGACTGCTTGTTCGTAAGCTTTGATCGCGGCGCGTGGATCGGTGCTTTCGAGTTCCAGGCCCTGCTCGAACCAGTCTATTTCCTCGACAGGTTCCGGTTCGGGCACCGCCGTCTTGTGTTCGATCACGCGCAGCAGGCCGTCTTCTATTTTCACATCGAGGCCGAGTACGTACTGGCCATCGTCCGCCTGCCAGTGAGCATTGCCTTCGCGAACCACGACGCGGTCGCCGACGGCGCTGATGCTCAAGCCCGACAACGGCATGGTCTTCGGCAGGTGCCGCCTGAGTTCATCGAGCGATTTGTTGATGCGGCGGCGAGGGACTTCGGCATCGATCAGCGCACGGGCGGCGCGCAATACGATGAGGTCCTGAAACGAAAATCGAAACTCACGCCGCGGGCCCCGTGAGGGTTTCACGAATCCGGAGTTGATGAGGCCGCGCAGGGTGCTGCGCGACAGGCGCAGGACCCGTTCCACGTCCCGGACGCTGTAGTCGGTCATCAAGCCTACGCTCAACTCATCGGGTCAATCGCCCGGCGCAGCCCCGCACTACCGTTTGCTGGTCTTGCGCGTTGTTTTCGCCGCGACACTAGTCCTTGCCGCGGTCTGTTCGACACGCTTCGGCGGTTTGCGGGCGCCGAGCTTGGTGATCGTCGTCTTGGCCGTCTGCGTCTTCTGCAGGCTCTGGCGCAGCACTTCCATGAGATCGACGATGTTGTTGTTGCCGGCGATTTCCGGCACGGCATCGCTGATCGAGATTTCCTTGCCTTCCACTTTCTGCTGGATGGCGGCTTCGATGCGGCCCTTCACTTCATCGACGTACACCGACGGATCGAACTTGTCGGTCGACTGCTGTTCGACCAGCTGCTTGGCAAGGTTCAGCTCCGCCGTCTTCACTTCCGCCGGCACGATGTCGACCTCGCTGGCGGGGCGTACTTCGTTCGAGAATCGCAGCTGCTGCATCGCCAGTACATTGCCGATGGGACGCAGCATCACGATGTTCGAATTGCCGCGCGAGGCCCAGCGGCCGATCGCACAACGATTGGTTTGCCGCAACGCCTCTGTGAGCAGTGCATACGGCTTGCTCGCGCCCTTGTCCGGCGCCAGGTAGTAAGCCTTGTCGAAGTAGACGGGATCGATCGCCTCGACGGAGACGAACTCGGCGATGTCGATGGAATGCGTACCCACTTCATCGAATGCCTTGATCTCCTCGGGCGTGAACTGCACGTACTGTCCCTTGGCGAATTCGTAGCCCTTCACCATCTCGTCGCGTTCGACCACGGCGTCGTGCTTGATGCAGACGTATTGCTGGCGGAGCCGCGAGCCGCAGCCCTTGTGGAGCAGGTTGAACGAGATCGATCCGGACGATTGGGTGGCTGAGAACAGGTTCACCGGAATGGCGATCAGTCCGAATGAGATCGTCAGCGAACCCAGGGAGCGCGCGGCCATGATGTCCTCTCTTTGTAGTCGCTTTGCGGGAGCTGCTGCGAGCGATACTTGGCTTGGAATACAACGTATTGCCGAGCATACCCGTTCCGCAAGCTGAATTGCGAGGGACTGGTCCGGGAGTAAGGAAAGGGCGTGGGGCTTGGGGCTACGGGCCTGGGCAGGAAAAGGCGTGCTGATTCCTTATCTCTTCCCAGGCCCGTGGCCCCAAGCCCGTGGCCCTCCCCCGCGCGGGGGAGGGCTGAGAACACTGCGTCTACTGCCGTGTCGGAATCGCAATATCGAACACGCCACCCGTCAGTGGAGCGTTGGACCCCGGTAATGGTGCTGGACGGCCACGTTTGACCACAATCTGTTGTGTCTTGCCTACGGCCAGGTTCGGATCGATCTGCGACAGGTCGATCGAGAAGATCAGGCGCGTGGTCTGGCCGACCAGGTAGTTGACGCCATTCGAATCGGTATAGATATCCATATCCGTGGTGGGCGACATGTTGAGCGGGACGCGGTTCTCGTCCACGAACTTGCCGATGGTCTGCAGCTTGCCGCCACCCGTGTTGGAGCTGCCCGTGGCGGTCTTGTCCGCGATGGTCACCAGCGTGTCCAGGTTGTGATCGATCATGTAGAAGATCGTGGAGGTCGCGCCGGCGAAGTTGTTGCTGTAAGCGCCGCCGTTGAGTTCCGGGTCCTTGCCGAAGTTGACGTCGCCCGTGACATAGGCAAAGGAGGTCTGTGCAACGGTCTGCGACAGGCTGCTGCCGTCCGCTCCGTTGACTACAGCGAGATTCTGGTCGGTGTTGCCGGCAACGCGCAGTGCATTGGCTACCGGATTGAAATCCACCAGGCCGCTGAAGCCGCCGGTGAAGCGCGGGTTCATGGTGCTCACGAAGTTGGTGACGCCGAAACTCCGCTCCGAGACGTCGATGGTGTAGATGTTGCCCTTGTCGGTCAGGCCGTACATGCGGGTCGGAGTGTTGTCGGCTGGGCGGAAGTCGATGCCGATGAGGTTGCCGGCATCCGAGAAATCGGCGCGTCCCAGGCGCTGATACTGCTGGGCGCCGGGCTTGAGAACATAGATCGCGTTATCGCTGGTGAGTGCATAGATCTTCGTGTTGGGCAACGTGACGCCAGCGGCGACGCCGTCGCGTGCGGTCAGGGTCTGGACCGTCTGTGCATGGACGGTGGCGGTAGCGGAAGCGAGAAGCAAGGCGGCTGATACGGCTGTCTGCACCCAGGACGTCCTGGGCGATGCGATCGATTGCGGATTCATTGGGAAGCCATCCTTAAAAGCTGTGGTCCGACAGTGGACTGGGCGCGAAGGCCGCAGGGAGAGATGAAATGTCTCTGCCGGTAGCCTGTTCGCACTCGTTCCGCAACTGGATTTGACGGAACGAAAAAATTACCAGGGGGATGCATCTGGACGCGAAACCACGAAAAAAACAGCGTCAAATGTCGTCTGTCGGCGTCACCGGCAATAAAAAATCACGCGTCCGGTGTTTCTCTGCATCCAATTCCTCGGCTAGCTCCGAATAGTCCGCAAGTCGCCGCGGACCCGTGGCCGCGTGCATCGCGGCCGTCAGCGTCGCTGCCACAACCACGCCCCGTTGACTCTTCATCGGGGCAAAACAGGGATATTACGGAGAATTCGACATGCGGAAGGGCAATCCAGGTTACTGGCTGGTGCTCGCGGCCATCGGCGCCACGCTGGCGGCCTGCAGCGACAACGACAACGACAACAACAACGGCGCTTCCCGCGAGGACACCGTCGCCCTCATCAGCGGCAATCGCCTGGTGAGCTTCAACAGGAATTCGCTGAGCATCAGGACCACCCTCAATATCACCGGCCTGACCGGCGGAGAGAATCTCGTCGGCATCGATGTGCGTGCGGGCGGCACGCCGGCCGGGCAGCTCTATGGGCTCAGCAGCGGCGGGCGTCTCTATACGATCGATGCCATCAGCGGCGCGGCGACGCTGAAGTCCACGCTGGCGGCCGATGCGGCCGATGCCACCGACAAATTCACTGCGTTGAGCGGCACCCGGTTCGGCGTCGACACCAACACCGTTCCCGACCGCATGCGCGTCGTCAGCGATTCCGGCCAGGACCTGCGCATCAACTTCGACACCGGCGCTACCATCACCGACGGTGCGTTGACGTTGTCGGGCGCGGCGGTCAACGGCGTGACGGAAGTTGCGTACACGAACAACTTCGCGGCTGCCTGCCGCACGACGCTCTACTACCTGGACACGACAGCGGACCGGCTGCTCACGACGTCGGATCCCAACAACGGCGTGCTCACCGTCGTGGGACCGCTGGGTGTCGATGCAAGCGCCGCTGCCGGTTTCGACATCTCGACCGGCAACGATGGCTCGAACACTGCGATCGCGACACTCACGGTCGGATCGAACACGAATCTATATACGATCAATCTCACCACGGGCGCGGCGACATCCGCAGGCGCAATCACCGGCCTTGCGGCTGGCGCAACGGTCATGGGTATGGCGGGCCGCGTGCCCGACACGACACCGACCCAGGCGGTAGGCGAACTCGTAGCGCTGACGGAGACCAACAAGCTCGTCTCCTTCGGCAACGGCTCGCCGCAGAAATTGTGCACTACCAGTTCCATCACCGGCCTGCAGGCAAACGAATCGGTACTCGGTATCGACCTGCGGCCGTCCTCTTCGAAAGTCGTCGCGCTGGGAAGTCAGGGTCGCCTCTACACAGTTGACCCGGCCACCGGCGCGGCGACCTTCACGGCTGCGCTGGCTCCCGATGCAGCGGATACCACCGCTCCGTTCGCCGCTCTCGACGGCACCGCTTTCGGTGTCGATGTGAACCCGGTGCCGGATCGCCTGCGCGTCGTGAGCAACACCGGGCAAAACCTGCGTATCAACATGGATACCGGTGCAACGACCACCGATGCAGTGCTGAATCCGACCGGACCTACGATCGGTGGCGCGGCGTATACGAACAGCTTCGCCGGTGCAGGCTCCACGACGCTGTATGTGCTCGACTTCGCCAACGACCAGCTCATGATCCAGGGCGCGCCTTCGGGCAATCCGAATACGGGCGACCTGTTGGCCGTCGGCACGCTCGGGTTGGCAGCGGCCGGCGATGTGCAGGCGATCAGCGGCTTCGACATCAACGGTCGCAACAGCACGGCGTTCGCAGCTCTCAACGTCGGCGCGGCAACGACTTCGGATCTCTACAACATCAGCCTGACGACGGGTGCAGCAACCCGCGTCAACACGATCGGTGGTGGAGAGCGTATTCGCGGCCTGACTTACACGGCGGCGCCGACGGCTTCGCTGGTCGGTGTGACCAGCGACAATCGCCTGGTGGGATTCAAGGTCGGCACGCCTGGCACATTCGATAGCAACGTCGCGATCGGCGGCTTGCAAGGCGGCGAGAACATCATCGGCTTCGATGTGCGCCCGGCGAACGGCCGCTTCTATGCGCTGACCGATGCGGGTCGCCTCTACACCATCGATCCGACGACCGGCACGGCAACACCCGGTGCGCTGCTGGCGGCGGACATGATGGACACGACCCTGCCGTACATGATGCTGAGCGGCACCAAGTATGGTGTGAACTTCAACCCGGTTCCCGATCGCCTGCGTATCGTGAGCGACATGGAACAGAACCTGCGTGTGAACGTAGACAGCGGCCTGACGACGACGGATACGACGCTGACTCGCACTGCGTTCGCAGTGGGTGCGGCGGCTTACACCAACAGCTTCGTCGGTACGACTGGCACTGTGCTCTACGTGATCGATTCGCAGAGCGATCGCTTGGCTATCCAGGACCCGCCCAACAACGGGACGCTCAAGGATGTCGGTGCGTTGGGAGTGAATGTCACTGCGGTCAGCGGCTTCGAGATCGTCGGTGTGGATACGGGACTCGCGGCTCTCGATGTGGGTACCGGTGCGCCGTCGCTCTATACGATCAATCTTGCGACCGGTGCTGCAACCGCAGTAGGCGTGATCGGCGTAGCTCAGACGGACAAGGTGACCGGCCTGTCCGCGCTGCCCAGCATGACGGCGCCCGCTGCAGACAGCACTGTGTTTGCGATCCTCAACGGAACGTCGCTGGCCTCGTTTGCACGCAATGCGCCGGGCACGGTCAGCGCTGCGTTGCCGATCACCGGCCTGCAGGCTGCGGAAACGTTGATCGGCGCGGACTTCCGTCCCGCGAATAGCACTCTCTATGCGGTCGGCAGCATGGGCCGCCTCTACACGGTGAACACCGGAACGGGAGCAGCGACGCTGGTTTCGGCATTGGCTGCGGACCCGACCGATGCGACAGCGCCTTTCACTGCGCTGAGCGGCATGAACTTCGGCGTCGACGTGAATCCGCTCGCGGACCGCCTGCGGGTAGTGAGCGATACGGGATCGAGCCTGCGTATCAACATGGATACGGGTCTGGTCACGACGGACGGCGACCTGAACGTGCTTCCGCCGGATATCACTGCAGCGGCCTACACTCGCAGCTTCGCGGGAACGACTGCCACGACTTTGTATGACATCGATACCGCGACCGGTACGCTGCTGATCCAGAATCCGCCGAACGACGGTGTGCTGGTTCCCGTCGGTCCGCTCGATCGCACGCAGACTTTCGATCCCGCCAGCGGCTTCGATATCGGCGGTGGCGATGACGGCCTGGCGGTGGCGGCACTGCAGGCCACCGGCGTAGCGCAGTCGACCCTGTATCGGGTCAACCTCAAGACCGGCGCGATCACCTCGATCGGTGCGATCGGTCCGGCCGGCACCACCACGCTGCGAGGACTGGCGGTGCGGTTCCAATAGGCATCAGGAAATGCGTGACGGGGACGAACGGCGGGCGTTCGTCTCCGTCACGAACAGCAGCAGGATACCCAGCGAATTGATGGTCGCCGCCAGCAGGAAGGCGGCCCCGGGAAAGTAGATCGGAGCATTCGGCGCGGTGTAGTGCGCCAGCGTCTGAGTCATCAGCAGCGGACCGACGACATTCGCGAAGCTGGCCAACAGGGCGATGCCGCCCTGCAATTCCCCCTGCGAATCGGAAGGAATCCGGCGCGACATCAACGCATTCAACGCCGGATAGGCGACCGCCTGCAGCGCGCCGACGACCGTATAGACGAACACCAGCCACGGATGCGGAACGAAGGCATAGAACACCGCCAGCACCACGGCAACCGACAAACCAAGATAGGCGGCGCCGGTTTCGCCGATCTGCTTCGACAGCCTGCCGGTGAGAGTGGCTTGTGCCAGCGCCATCGCCAGGCCCGTCACCATCAATGAAATGCCGATCATGCGCGTGGACCAGTCGAACTTGGCGGTCATGAAGAACGACCAGGTGCTGGGATAGACGTTGTTGCCGAGCATGAAGGCCATGGCAACCAGCGCGTAGATGAGTACCTGCGGATGATGTTTGAACATCGTCGCCGCACCGAGCGGGTTGGCCCGCCGCCAGGAAAACGCACGCCGTCGAGCCGGCGGCAGCGATTCGGGCAACACGATCCACCCGAACAGGAAGTTCAGTCCCGCCAATGCCGCGGCAACGAAGAACGGCGCTCGCGCTCCGAGTTCGCCCAGCAGTCCACCGATGGCGGGACCCAGGATGAACCCCAGGCCGAATGCCGAACTGACGATGCCGAAAGCATGGGCACGCTGTTCGGGCGGCGTCACGTCGGCCACGAAAGCGTTCGCTGGAACGTAGACTGCGCCTGCCATTCCGGCGATGGCCCGTCCGAGGAACAGCCAGCCCACGGATGGCGCAAAACCCATCAGCAGGCAATCGATGCCATACGCACACAGCGAAGCCAGGATGACGGGACGGCGCCCGAACCGGTCGCTCAGGTTGCCCATCACGGGAGCGAAGAAAAACTGCAGGCCGGCGTACGTGACGAGCAGGAACCCGCCGGTCCGCGTGGCCGCTGCAATGTCGGGCGCACCCATAGTGAGCAGCAGTTGCGGCAGCACCGGCATCACGATGCCGAACCCCATGGCATCGATCAGCCGCGTCACGAAAATGAAAATCAGCGGATTGCGTCCAGCGGCGTTCGTATTCATCGACGGACTGTCGGGGGAGGGTGCGGAAGTGTCAAGATGAAGGGGACATTCCTCGCGCCGCAGGTGCGAGGTGCGTCCCGACCAATCTCACCGGAGCCCTCATGTCCGCCACTCCCGATTACCGCTCCATGCTCCAGACCGCCATCGAAGAAGCTCGCATCGGCGTATCCGAAGGTGGGATTCCCATCGGCGCGGCGTTATTCCATCGCAACGGCTCGCTGCTGGGCCGAGGTCACAATCGCCGTATCCAGGAGAACGATCCGTCGGTGCACGGAGAGACCGATGCCTTTCTCGAAGTTGGCCGCCAGCGCCGCTACCAGGACACCATCATGGTCACCACCCTGGCTCCGTGCTGGTACTGCAGCGGACTGATCGTGCAATTCCAGATCGGCACCGTCATCGTGGGCGAGTCGCGAACCTTCCAGGGCGGCATCGATTGGCTTCGCGAACGCGGCGTCACTGTGATCGACCTGGATTCACCGGAATGCGCGGCTCTGCTCAACACTTTCATTCACGCCCATCCCGATGTCTGGAACGAAGACATCGGCGAGGCGTAGGTGGTGAAATCATCAGTGTCCCGCCGCTGAGCGGACAGGCTTCAGCCTTCCTGAATTCCGACGACCAGTGTTCCCGGTCCGCCGTGCACGCTCAGTGTGCTGCCGACGGGCATGACGAAGGACGATTGTGTTTGCGGGCGAAGCCGGGCGATGCGTGCGAGCAGGCCGTGGGCCTGGCTTTCGGCGTTCGCGTGGCCGATGCCGATGCGATAAGGCTGCTGCCGCGACATGCGTTTCGCGATGTAGCGGGCGAACTTGTCGAGCAGGTCGTGGCGTCCGAACAGGAGGCCGCCGGGAGCGATGCGGCCATTGGCATGTGTGGCGAGGACCGGAGTCAGTCGCAGTAAATCGGCGATGGATTTGAACATCGGTTTGACCCGGCCGCCGCGCACCGCATAGTCGAGCGAGCCAATCAGGGCGAACGTCGACGTGCGAGGAATCATCGCGGTCGCCAGCCGCATCACCTCCTGTACATCCAGTCCGCGAGCGGCGCATTCGGCCGCGTACATCGCGAGCAATCCCTGGCCGACCGATGCATTCCGTGAGTCGATGACGTGAACGCGGCCGGGCGGCTCGAGGCGTTCGGCTGCATTCACTGCAGCGTTGTACGTGCCACTGACTGCGGCCGTGACATTGATCGAGAGCACCTGCTCCGCATGCGATGCCAGGAATTCGAACTGGCGTCGAAAGTCGCCGGCGGGAGGTTGCGATGTCGTCGGGTGCAGCGGATTGCGGATCAGCTCGGCGAGAAACGCTTCGGGCGACAGGCCGGCCTTGTCCAGAAAACTCTGTTCCCCGAAATGCACGCGCAGCGGCACGACATGGATATCCAGCTGTTCGAGCGCCGCCTCCGGAATGTCGGCGACCGAGTCCGTCACGATGGCGACCTTGCGAACGCTTGCATGCGCCGTGCGTTGCTGGCGCTGCATGTCATCGGCCTTCTGCGCTGTCAGCTCCCCGAATTGCCGGGCGACACGAAATACCGCATCGGGATCGTTGACGTGAATGTGGATCTTGGCTTTGCGCGGCGTGCCTGCCAGGACCAGCGACGATCCGAGACTGGATAGTTCTTCACGCAGCTTGCGCCGGTCGATGGCGTCCGCGGTGATCGTGCATTCCGTGCAGTAACGTTGTGACAGGTCCTGGACTTCGCCCGCCGCAATTTCGGACGCATCGTCCGCCGGGGTCGCCGCTTCGAGCGGCTCCACATCCACACCGCGCTGCAACTGCTCCGCCATGCCTTCGATCAGGTCCGCGAAGCCCTGCGCACCGGCATCGACGACACCGGCCTTGCGCAATTCGTCGAGTTGTTCCGACGTTCCCCGCAACGATTGGCGCACGACCAGCAGGGCTTGCGAAAACAGCGCCAGGAAATCCTCGGTTCGATGGGCCTTGACTAGATTCGCGGTCTCGCGGGCGAAGTCGGCAATCACCGTGAGTACTGTGCCCTCACGCGGGTGAGTCAATGCCTCGCGCGCGTAGCCTGCTCCTGCGGTGATCGCGTTAGAGAATTCAGCGGTCGACAGCGTTGCGAACGATGCGGCGCTATCGCCGACACCCAGGAGAAACTGCGCCAGGATCGCGCCGGAATTTCCCCGTGCTCCATCCAACGCGGCATCGGCGACCTGAGTCAATGTCTTGCCGGCATGGCTGTCCGTGCGCTGGCGCAGGCGGCCGAGCACCGCACTCATCGTGAGCGCCATGTTGGTTCCGGTGTCGCCGTCTGGTACAGGAAAAACGTTGATCTTGTTCAGGTGCGCCCGGTCCGCGAGCAGGCGCTGAATGCCGGCACGCAGCAGCCGGCTGACGCGGCCGCCATCCAGTTCGCGAATCGCCTGTGCGTGTGTTGGTGGACGAGTGATCAACTGTGTACTTCGCTGCTACCGCTATGCCTATTGTGCATCACGCCGGCCGCCATCGGCATGAGCACTTCGCCCGGCAAGCCGTTAAGGTTGCATGCCTGACGGAAACGTAGACATCGAAGCCAAGCGCGGCCTGCCGATTCGATACGCCGTGATCGAAGCTGACAACGTTTCGATCAACGGTGAAGTGTACTCCGACCTCCTCCCCCGTCCTGCGGACGTCCCCGCCCTGGCCTTCACCCGGGGACCGGGGGAGGGAATGCTTTGGGTCAGTCGCGATGGCGATCGTAGGAATTCGCTGCTACGCATCGATGGCGACACCGTCTCCGTTTCCCGGACAGACATAGCGCCGCGTTCGCTATTGCTGCTGTAACATGCCTGCGGGACCTGCCGGGATACGTGCTGCCGAACCATGAGAAAGCGCCTTTTCAGGAACAGTCTAGTTGCAATTGCCGTCCTCATCGCCGCACGCAACGCGGTCGCGGCAGAGACATCGCGGGAACTCTATGGCGTGACCGCGGATGGCCAGAGAGTCGAAGCCTTCTACTTGCGCAACGATCGCGGCATGCGGGTGAAGGTGCTGTCCTATGGCGGCATTCTCAACGAGATCGTCGTGCCGGATAAGAAAGGTGGTTGCAGCAACATCGCGTTGACGTTGCCGGACCTGCAGGCATACGAGAAGCGATCCAATTTCAGCAGCCTGCTGGGGCGCTACGCGAACCGTATCGCAGGCAACGGCTTCACGCTCGACGGCGTGCGCTACGATCTCAAGAGCAGCCCCGCCGGCATCTCCAGTCATGGCGGAGAGTTCGGCTTCAGTTCGCGCAACTGGAGCGGGCAGCCCTTCAAGGCGGGCAAGACCGCCGGCGTGGTCCTGAGCTACGTCAGTGCCGACGGCGAGAGCGGTTTTCCGGGTAAGCTCTCCGTGCAGGTTCGTTACACCGTCGACGACGACAACACGCTGGCTCTCGACTATCGCGCCGTCACCGACAAGCCGACCGTGATCAACCTGAGTCATCACGTCTATTTCAACCTGTCGGGCGAACCCGATGTCTACGATCACCGTGCGCAGGTAGTCGCCGATCGCTACACCCCGATCGACGAACGTAAAGTACCGACGGGCACGTTGGCGCCAGTGTCGGATACACCGCTCGACCTGCGTAAGCTC
>Ga0075420_100005491_pt1 | contig 11158 bp, 8 predicted proteins | sample SoiMetdeltSBSDD4_FD_75296 | JGI IMG/M metagenome (GOLD analysis project Ga0075420, IMG submission 75296) | Bulk soil microbial communities from a Populus tree surrounding site in Tennessee, USA - Soil MetaG P. deltoides SBSDD4 | ecosystem: Environmental > Terrestrial > Soil > Tree plantation... | reverse complement strand
CGCCAGACCTCGATGAGCTCTGGCTCCGCCGGCGCGGCTGCGGCACTCGATGCCGCCGCGTCCGTCGGCGGCGCGGGTGCGGCCGTTTCCTGGCTCTCCGCCACGGCTTCGCTCTCCGCGACGCCCTCGGCTTGCTCAGCGACCGCCACAGGCGGGGCCTCGGGAGCGCCGACCGCCGTCTCGGGCGCGGCCGGCTCCATCTGCGCCGGCGGCGGCTCGCCGACCGGCTCGACCGGCGCCTCCGGCGCGATCGTCGGAGCTTCCGTCGGCGGCTCTTCCGGCGCGAGCTGCGCGGGTGCTTCCGCCGCAGCGTCCGGCGTCGCTTCACCTCCGGTGGCCAACGCCGGCGAGGCGGATGGGTCGGACGGCGCGGCGTCGGACGGCGCCGTTTCGGACGGCGCCGCCAGCTCGGTCACCGCCGCCGGCGCCGGCTCGGGCGGTTTCGGCCGCTTCTCCATGCGATAGCCGAGCGAGCGCAGGATGACCGAAAAATTCTCGCCCGAGCAGCCGACCAGCGAGGTCATCGCGACCGCGACGGTGAAGCCCGCGCCATCGAATGCGCCCGGCGGCTTCACGCCGGGCGCGCCCGCGCGCCACGCAAGCGCCGGGCGGATGATGTCGGCGAGCCGTTCCAGAATGTCCACCCGCACCGCCCGCTCGCCGCAGACGCGATAGCCGGCCACGCGGTAGAGCACCTTGGCGATGTCCTTGTCGGCGGCGATCGAGGTGCGGCCGCTGCCGGCGAGCTGCGCGATCGTTTCGAACCCCTTGCTTTCGGAACCGCCGTGCTTGAGCGCCCAGAGCTGCGTCGCCAGCACCCGCGGGGCGGGCTTGAGCAGCGCCGGCACGTAGATGTGGTAGGCGCCGAAGCGCACGCCGTGCTTGCGCAAGGTGGCGCGCGCCGGCTGCTCGAGCCCCTTGACCTCCTCCGCCACCTTCTGGCGCTCCAGCACGCCGAGCGCTTCGGTGAGCTGGAAGGCGACGCCGCGCGCGATGCCGGTCACATCGTCGGCGACGGCGAGCCGGAACAGCGGCTCCAGCAGCCGCTCGATGTGGGACTTGAGCCAGAGATCGAGCCGCGCCTGCACGGCGTCGCGCGGCGCGCCGGTGAGGTGCTCGTCGGCGATGATGCGCACGCGCGGCTTGAGCGCCTCCTCGGCGGCGATGAGCTTGCCGACCGGCTGACCAAGCCAGCGCAGGGCGCCGTCGGTCGCCAGCACGATGTGATCGTCGGCCGCCTGCGACAGCCGCGTGGCGCGCGCGTCGATCTCGCCGGCGAGCGCCTTCTGGGCGGCGCCGGCCAGCGCCTTGGCCTCCGAGCCCGCCGCCGAGGCGGCGGGCGTAAACATGAAGCCGTCGAGGCGGCCGATGACGTGGCCCTCGACCATCACCTCGCCGGTCTTGCTGATGTCGGTCTCAAGCCCGGTGTTCTCGCGCAGCCGCCGCATCAGCACGCTGGTGCGGCGGTCGACGAAGCGCTCCGTCAACCGTTCATGCAGCGCGTCGGAGAGCTTGTCCTCGACCGCGCGGGTGATCCCCTGCCAGTGCTCCGGATCAGCGAGCCAGTCCGGACGGTTGGCCGCGAAGGTCCAGGTCCTGATATGGGCGATGCGGTTCGACAGCGTGTCGATGTCGCCGGAGGCCTGGTCGGCTTGCTCGACCTGGCGGGCGAACCAGTCGATCGGGATCGCGCCTTCCCGCATCAGGAATCCGTAGAGCGTGGTGGCGAGCTCCGCGTGGGTGGCCGGCGAGATCTTCCGGTAGTCGGGGACCTGACAGACCTCCCACAGCCGCTCGACCGCCGGCCGCGTGGTGGCGAGCGCGCGGATGTCGTCGTCGCGCGCGGCGTGCTCCAGCACCAGGATGTCCTCGGCGATCGGCGCGCGGGTGAGCCCGCTCTCCTTCGGCGTCTCCGCGAGCGTCGCCTGCAGCGCGCCGATCGAGGAGAAATCGAGCGCTGTGTTGCGCCACTGCAGCAGCTTGAGCGGCTCGAATGAATGACTCTCCAGCGCCTGCGCCAGCTCGGTCTCGAACGGCGGACATCGCCCGGTGGTGCCGAAGGTGCCGTCGCGGGTAGCGCGGCCGGCGCGGCCGGCGATCTGCGCCAGCTCGGCGGGATTGAGCTTGCGGAACTGGTAGCCGTCAAACTTGCGGTCGGAGGCGAAGGCGACATGATCGACGTCGAGATTGAGCCCCATGCCGATGGCGTCGGTGGCGACCAGATAGTCGACGTCGCCGGATTGATAGAGGGCGACCTGCGCGTTGCGGGTGCGCGGCGACAGCGCGCCCATGACGACCGCTGCGCCGCCGCGCTGGCGGCGGATCAGCTCGGCGATCGAATAGACCTCCTCGGCGGAGAACGCGACGATGGCGGAGCGGCGCGGCAGCCGGGTGAGCTTCTTCTCGCCCGCGAAGCTGAGCGTCGACAGGCGCGGGCGGGTGAGCACGTGGGCGCCGGGCAGCAGCCGCTCGACCATCGGGCGCACGGTCTGCGCGCCGAGCACCAGCGTCTCCTCGCGGCCGCGGCGGTGGAGCATCCGGTCGGTGAAGACATGGCCGCGCTCGAGATCGGCGCCGAGCTGCACCTCGTCGATCGCCAGGAACGCGACGTCGAGATCGCGCGGCATCGCCTCGACGGTCGCGACCCAGTAGCGCGGGCTTGCGGGCTTGATCTTCTCCTCGCCGGTGACGAGGGCGACCGCGTCGGCGCCGACCCGGTCGACCGCCTTGTTGTAGACCTCGCGCGCCAACAACCGCAGCGGCAAGCCGATGATGCCCGAGGAGTGGGCGAGCATGCGCTCGATGGCGAGGTGGGTCTTGCCGGTATTGGTCGGCCCGAGCACCGCGGTGACGCCGGCGCCGCGGGCGCCGGTCTCGCGGTTGCTCGGAGAGGAGAAGGAGATGGGCATCGGCGGTCTGGGTGTAGGCCAATCTGTGTGGCAGGGCTCGATCGCGTGCCCGCCATCGCTGGGGCCTGGCGTTCGGCCGGCGGGCGATCTTCGGGTCAACCCGCGATCGGGACGCCGGCACTCACGACGCGGATCAGCCCGTCAAGTCAATGTGGTTCATGTCCTCACCGCCGCAAGCGATTGGAGTGGCTGGGATGGTTCGCCGGCCGCGACATCGGCCAAGGCAGCCGTCCGCTTGTACCACAATGCGACGGGGAAAGGCCTGTAGAGATCGTGGGCACGGCCTGTGCTTAAGCTGTGGAACGAGTCTGGAACGAATCGCGCCCGAATCGCTGACTCGATGGCTGTCGGAATTCGTTCACGGCCACATCTCGCGGCAGCGGGCGCGGGACCCCCAAGATCGGGTAGCAGGCCGACCGACGCGCCGCCGCGCAGTGCTGCGAGCGGTTAATGTGCAAGCCCGATCCATCTTAGTCTCTATTCTTGCGGTCGAAAGTTCCCCGGAGCTTGTGCGCACCGCCAGCGCGCGCTCCAAGCGGCAGCCGTCACTGGGTCTTGGCGTTGGCCCGGGACGGTTGCGGCATCGACACGAATTGCGTCGCCTGCAGCACGCCCAGGCCGATCGGCGTCGGGATCGAAACCCGGTAGGGCACCATCACGCGGGTGCCGGCGATGGGGGCGAGCCAGGTTTCGATGTCGCGCCGCTCGGCGAGGTACTTGATCGCCGCGCGATCGGGGATGTGTCCGGCGATCGGGGCGAACACCACCGAGCAGACCACGGCGGTTCCCTGGTAGCCGCGCTCGGCCCTGACGCTCTCGAGGCGCTTGAAGGCGAGCTGCAGGTCGTAACGCATGCGGCCGTCGAACACCGCGACGTTGCGCGGGCAGGCCTGCGGCCCGAACGTGCTGCCGCTGCCGGGAACCCGCATCAGCGAGGCGGTCATCGGATCGGCGACGCCACGCCGGTGCGCGTCCGTCACCGGTATTCGACTCGGGTTGGGAACGTTGGGCGGCTCGGCCACGTACTCCTTCACCGTGCCGGAGCTGATCACCATGCGCACTTCGTCGTGCTTGCGGTCGGTGGCGATGCTCGACACGTAGGTCGAGGGGACGAGCTTCTCGCCCGCGACGGCGCCGCGCGCGGCGCTCTGGCCCTGGCCGCTGGTGAACACCTGGATGAGGCCGGCGGTGCTGCCGCTGGCGGTGGCCGTGAAATGATCGTCGGCGATGTCGATCAACCAGGAGCCGCGGCCGACCGGCAACCCGCCCAAGGTCACGGTGTAGCGGGCATCGAGCTTGCCCTGGGCCTGGGCCGCATCCACGACAACGCCGGCCAGCGTCGCGGCGAGCGCGGCAGCGCCGAGCAAGGTCGCGTTGCGATTGGGCCGGGTTGAATTCACCTAAGTCCGATCCCTGCCGAGCGTGGCACTCACAAACACCCCGAACCACGCCAGCCTGAAGCTCAAACCAAGCCGCCGGGCGGGGCCCGGCGACTTGGCCAGTTTTCACCCTTGCCGTGGCATCTTGACCCGATCAAGGCAGGTGGAGCGGCCGATTGGCCCTTTTCCCGGCTCGCGGCGCCGTGTGTCGGGGGCGTGACGGACCAGGTTTTCCGCGGGCCGGGGGCCAGGTTCCTGCGGCTGGGCGCGCTTGACGAGCCCCGGTTGCGCTGATTATAGCTCCGCCCGCTTGCGAAAATCGTAAGTGGCCCAGCATCCGCGCACGCGCCGGCGCCGGTCCGGCGGCGTTTTGAACAATTTTCGAGGTTTCCCCATGTCATGGCGGTGCGAGCTCACCGGCAAAACCGCCCAGGTCGGGCACAAGGTGAGCCATTCCAACATCAAGACCAAGCGGCGATTCCTGCCCAACCTGCTCAACGTCACCATGATCTCGGACGCCCTCGGCCGCTCGGTCAGGCTGCGGGTGTCGGCGAACGCGCTCAAGACCGTCGATCACCGCGGCGGGCTCGACGCCTTCCTGCTCAAGGCCGGCGACGAAGAGCTGTCCGCCAAGGCGCTCGAGCTCAAGCGGCAGATTCGGAAGAAGCGCGCCGCAGCGGCGGAGTAGTACGGCGGTCCGCGGGACACGCGCGCGATGGGCGGCCGCGACCGGCGCGGCCGCCCATGCGAGTCACATGATTCAGTAACAGGACCAGCGCTGGCCGTAGCCGTTGAAGCGGTCCACGCAACGACGGCCGCCGTAGTAAGGCACGACCGCGGGCGGGCGCGGCGGCACCTCGGCCGCATAGGCCGAGAGCGGCGCCTCGTAATAACCTCCGTTATAGCCTCCGTTATAGCCTCCGTTATAATAGCCTCCGTTCGGGCCGTAGACCGCGGTCGGAGCGACGACCGCCGGTGGCGGCGCCACGACGGTGGGCGGGCCATATCCATAGCTGGGCGTCACATAGGGCGCCGCGCCGTTGTTGGGCGCCGGGATCACATAGACCGGTCCGGCTCCGATATAGACGCCGCCAGGCGCGACGTAGACCGACTGCGCGTCGGCGCTTGCAACGTGCAGCGACGAGAACGCAGCGACGGCGAGGGCAAGTGATCGGTAGCGCATTTGATACTCCTGTACGCGAGCTCTCCGATCCCCATGCCATACTATCGCCGATGGTCGCCGCGCGCACAAATGTGGCGGCGCGGCTGCGTGTTTCGAATTCGGACAAAGCGGGCTGCCAAACCCGTCTCGCAGTGGCGCGTTACCGCCGCGCCGCGCCCGGACGAAAAATATTTTCGACACGCCCGGCGTTGCCGGACGGCTCTCGTTCGCCCCGTCGAATCTCGAAGTCGCGGAAACCGGGATCAGGCCTTGAGCGCGCCCGACGCCTTGGCGAGATGGGTGGCGATCGCGTCCATCAGCGGCGGCGACAGGCAGTCGTACGGCTCGAGCCGCAGCTCCTTCAGCCGCGCCCGCACCGCTCCCATCTGCGCGGGCGGCGCGCCGGATTCGATGATCGAGGACACGAAGGCGGCGAATTCGGGAGCCGACCACCCCTGGTCCTTCGACAGCTCGGTGTGGATGAAATCGAGCCCGTAGAACGGATGCTTGGTGTTCTCGATGCGGCCGTACATGTGCGCGCCGCAGGCGGTGCAGGCGTGGCGCTGGATGGTCGCATTGGGGTCGACGGCCTTGAGCCGGTCGGCGTTCTTGGTGACGCTGAGCTTGTCGCGCGGCACCACGGCCACCATTGAGAACAGCGCGCCCGCAGGCTTCCAGCACTTGGTGCATCCGCACACGTGATTGTGGGCGCTCTGGGCGGTGACTTTCACCTCGACCGGATTGCTCGCGCATTTGCATTGCAGCGTCCCGCCCGCGAAGCTGGGCGAGCCGGCCTTCACGCCATTGTCTACTGCCGGATGAATTGAGACCGTCGCCATAACATGTCCTCCCAAAGTTGGTATCGGCGCTATTGCTGCGCCGTGCAGGACGTCACGTTCTCGTGAGGCGGTCGCTCGGACGACTTCGAATGCTGCCTTCTGAGCGGCCACGCTCTTGCGAGAAGGCTGGATTTCCGTTTTCCTGTAGTGCTTTTCGATACTGGCAGGTTTTTTTCGAAAAGGAAACTTGCGCCGTTCAGGGGCACGACCCACAGCAGCGCCCTACCGCCAAGTGGGCAAAGATCGGTGGGAGCCTGCAAGGCCTTGCCCTTGCAACGCCGCCGGCTCCACTTTGTTGGCGGCGAGCGTTTTCGCCCATCAGCTCGTGCCAACCGCAACGACGAGGAGGGAAACCCGCGATGAAAACCCGCGCCGCTGTCGCATTCGAGAAGGCCAAGCCGCTGGAGATCGCGCAGGTCGAGCTCGACGGGCCGAAAGCCGGCGAGGTGCTGGTCGAGATCAAGGCGACCGGCATCTGCCACACCGATGAGTTCACGCTCTCCGGCGCCGATCCCGAAGGGCTGTTCCCCGCCATCCTCGGCCATGAGGGCGCCGGCATCGTCGTCGACGTCGGGCCGGGCGTGACCAGCGTGAAGAAGGGCGACCACGTCATCCCGCTCTACACGCCGGAATGCCGGCAATGTCCCTCGTGCCTCTCGCGCAAGACCAATCTTTGCACCGCCATCCGCGCCACCCAGGGCCAGGGCCTGATGCCGGACGGCACCTCGCGCTTCTCGCTCGACGGCAAGAAGCTTTTCCACTACATGGGCACCTCGACGTTCGCGAACTTCACGGTGCTGCCGGAGATCGCGGTCGCCAAAATTCGGGACGACGCGCCGTTCGACAAGGTCTGCTACATCGGCTGCGGCGTCACCACCGGGATCGGCGCCGTCCTCAACACCGCCAAGGTGGAGCCCGGCGCCAAGTGCGTGGTGTTCGGGCTGGGCGGCATCGGCCTCAACGTCATCCAGGGACTGCGGCTCGCCGGCGCCGACATGATCATCGGCGTCGACATCAACAACGGCAAGAAACAATGGGGCGAGCGCTTCGGCATGACGCATTTCGTCAATCCGAAGGAGCTCGGCGGCGATCTGGTGCCGCACCTGGTCAACATGACCAAGCGCGGCGCCGATCAGATCGGCGGCGCCGACTACACCTTCGACTGCACCGGCAACGTCACGGTGATGCGCCAGGCGCTCGAAGCCTGCCATCGCGGCTGGGGCCAATCGATCATCATCGGCGTCGCGCCGGCCGGCGCGGAGATCGCCACCCGCCCGTTCCAGCTGGTCACCGGACGGGTCTGGAAGGGCACGGCCTTCGGCGGCGCGCGCGGCCGCACCGACGTGCCGAAAATCGTCGACTGGTACATGGAGGGCAAGATCCAGATCGACCCGATGATCACGCACACCATGCCGCTCCCCGACATCAACAAGGGCTTCGACCTGATGAACGAGGGCAAGAGCATCAGGAGCGTGGTCTTGTACTGAGCGTTTGGTTTGCGGCTGCGCACGCCGCCGCAATGCTTGGGAGGTTTGCTCGGTCGGGGGGAACGTGGTTATGCGAGGGGCACCGGGAGCCCATGGATGCAACGCAACGCCGATGAGCACCACCGGCCTGCCGACGGAGAGCATGTCCGGGTGAAAGCCTGCCCGGGACGTGCTCCGGAGCGGGGGGCCGTTCGCGCAACAGAATCCGACAAGACAAAGCCACGCCGCCTGTGGACGCTCATGGTGGCGGCGGTTGCGGCGCCGTTGGCCCTTGCGACGAGCGTGTCGAGCCAACAGCCGGCGGCCGGCACCGGCGCGCGGGCGTCCGCCGCGGGCGGGCAGCACCGCATCGTGCTCGTCCGCGAGCTGCGCGAAGCGCCCCCGCCGCTCTCCCTGCTCGACGTGCCGCCGTCGGACGACGGCGTTGCCGGAGCGCGGCTCGCGGTCAACGACAACGCCACCACCGGCCGGTTCCTGCAGCAGGAATTCACGCTCGACGTGGTCCAGAGCGGCAAGGCGCAGGAGCTGGTGGGTGAGATCAGGCAGCGGGTCGACGCCGGCGCCGCCTTCATCGTTGCCGATACCAGCCCGGCGACGGTGATCGCGCTGGCCGATGCGCTCAAGGGCAAGGACGCGCTGATCCTCAACGCCGGCAGCAGCGAAGACCGCCTGCGCGAGCGGGATTGCCGGCCGAATGTCGTGCACACGGCGCCGGCGCGCGCCATGCTCGCCGACGCCTTGGCGCAGTATCTGGTCTGGAAGCGCTGGCCGCGCTGGTTCCTGGTGCACGGGACCGAGCCCGACGATGCGGCCTTCGCCGAGGCGATGCGGCGCGCCGCCAAGCGGTTCGCCGCGAAGATCGTCGAGGAGCGGCCGTTCAGGTACGAGGTCGGCAGCCGCCGCGCCGACGGCGGCCATGAGCAGGTCCAGGAGCAGATCCCGGCGTTGACGCGCAATGCTCCCGCCCATGACGTGCTGGTGGTTGCTGACGAAAGCGGATTGTTCGGCGAGTACCTGCCCTACCGCACCGCCGACGCGCGGCCGGTGGCCGGCACGCAAGGGCTCGTGCCCACGAGCTGGCATCCGGCGCTTGAGCAGTGGGGCGCGACGCAATTGCAGAATCGCTTCCGGCGGCTGGCCAACCGCCCGATGCGGCCGCTCGACTACGATGTCTGGGTCGCGGTGCGCTCGGTCGGCGAGGCGGCGACGCGCGCCAAGGCGGCGGCGCCCGCGCAGCTGATCGCGCATCTCAAATCCGCCGATTTCGACCTCGCTGCCTTCAAGGGACGCAAGCTCACCTATCGTGCCTGGGACGGACAGCTGCGCCAGCCGATCCTGATCGCGACCGCCAAGCTGCCGGTGACGGTCTCGCCGCAGCCGGGCTTCCTGCACCAATTCACCGAGCTCGACACGCTCGGCGTCGACAAGCCGGAAACCAATTGCCGGGCCTACGCGCCTTGAGCTCTTGCTCGAACGGAGGAACGTCCGTGCGCATATTTCAGAGCGCCGTTGCGGCGGCCCTGGTGCTGGCGGCCTCGCTGCTCACCGCCACGGCGGCGAGCGCCTTCACGGTTTTCGTCACCAACGAGAAGGACAACACGGTCAGCCTCATTGACAGCAGCAAGCTCGAAGTGGTCAGGACCGTCAAGGTCGGTCAGCGTCCGCGCGGCGTCATCCTGTCGAAGGACCACCGCTGGCTCCTGGTCTGCGCCAGCGACGACAACAGCGTTCAGGTCTACGACGCCCGCACCATGGAATTGGTGAAGACCTTGCCGTCCGGGGCGGACCCGGAGCTGTTCGTCCTGCACCCCTCCGGCAACCCGCTCTACATCGCCAACGAGGAGGACAATCTGGTGACCGTGGTCGACATCGAGCAGGACAAGGTGCTGGCGGAGATCCCGGTCGGCGTGGAGCCCGAGGGCATGGGCATCAGCCCGGACGGGAAGCTGCTGGTGACCACGTCGGAAACCACCAACATGGCGCATTTCATCGACACCGCGACCAACACGACCATCGACAACGTGCTGGTCGACAGCCGCCCGCGGGTCGCCGAGTTCACCACCGACGGAAGCCAGGTCTGGGTCAGCGCCGAGATCGGCGGCACGGTGACGGTCATCGAGACCGGCACGCGCAAGATCGCGGCCAGGATCGACTTCAAGATCCCGGGCATCCACCAGGACGCTATTCAGCCGGTCGGCATCCGCATCACCCGCGACGGGAAGCGGGCGTTCGTGGCGCTCGGGCCCGCCAACCGGATCGCCGTGATCGACACCGCGACGTTCAAGGTCGAGAAATATCTCCTGGTCGGCCAGCGCGTCTGGCAGATGGGCTTCACGCCCGACGAGAAGCTCCTGTTCACCACCAACGGCGCGTCCAATGACGTGTCGGTGATCGACGTGGAGAAGCTGCGCGTAGTGCGCTCCATCAAGGTCGGGCGCTATCCCTGGGGCGTCGTGGTGGCGCCCTTCTGATCGACGTGGCGAACGATATGACGTCCTCGCGCACCACCATCGTCGGCCTGATCGCGGCGAGCATCATGGCGCTCGCGGCGCCGCGGGCGCTGGCCGCCGACCCGGCCAACCCCGATTGGCCGTGCGTCCAGCGCAAGGTGGCGATGCTGAGCTCGGCGCAGATGTGGGACGGCGCCGACGTCGACGATCTCACCCAGTGGCGCAACAATGAGCAGATAACGAAGCTCGTCGCGGTGCTCGCCAGCCGCCGCGTGCCGATCGAGCAGGCGGCCACCGCCATCGCGCAGTTTGCCGCCGCGCAGCCGCCGGACCAGCGCGACGACGCGCTCAAGCTGTTGTTCGCGGGGCTGCTCAGCTCCGTCAACAGCGACCGCGCCGTGGTGATGAGCGGCATCGAACGCTTTCAGCGGCGACAGAAGGCGCGTGCGGCCGAGATTGAACGGCAGGGCGCGGCGCTCCGGCAGCTGCGGGAGCGGGCGGCGAGCGACGACAAGGCGCGTGCCGAGCTTGCCGCGGTGCAGGAGCAATACAATTGGGATGTGCGGGTCTTCACCGAGCGCCAGCAGTCGCTTCCGCTCGCCTGCGAGGTGCCGGTCCTGATCGAGCAGCGCCTTTTCGAGCTCGGCCGCGAGGTCCGCGCGCGGATGAAGGATTGATGCGCGGATTGTAGGGTGGGCAAAGGATCGAGCGCTCCCGATCTTGCCTGAGCGTTGCGCGCCTTTGCCCACCATTGCCACACCAGGTGGGCAAAATCGCGCCCGGGCCGCGCTCATGCGGCCAGGGTCCGGCTGGCGATTTTGCCCACCCTACACCCGCCGTCACCGCCGCGGCTGGGTGATGAGATTGGATTGCTCGTCGAGCAGCGGCACGCCGAACCCGAGCAGCACGGCGTCGATATCGCCCTGCCGCCT
>Ga0075420_100005486_pt1 | contig 11161 bp, 13 predicted proteins | sample SoiMetdeltSBSDD4_FD_75296 | JGI IMG/M metagenome (GOLD analysis project Ga0075420, IMG submission 75296) | Bulk soil microbial communities from a Populus tree surrounding site in Tennessee, USA - Soil MetaG P. deltoides SBSDD4 | ecosystem: Environmental > Terrestrial > Soil > Tree plantation... | reverse complement strand
TAGGGCCAGCCGGGCAGGAACTCGAGCACGCGGAAGCGGCTCTGGCCCTGCACCACGAGGTGGTGCGTGCCTTCGGCGCCGGTGATGTAGCGCACCACCTGGCCGGCGGTGCCGACCCAGAAGACGTCCTCGGGCTTGACCTCGTTCGTCTGCGGGTCGCGCTGGAGCAGGAAGCCGACCTTCTTCTCGGTGCGCACCGCCTCCTGCGCGGCGGCGACCGACGCGATGCGGCCGACGGTGACGGGCGAGATCACGCCCGGGAACAGCACCGTGTTGCGCATCGGAATGACGATGAGCGCGTCTTCCGGCAGCGGCTTGAGCGGCGCCTGCTTCTGCGGATTGGCGGCCGGGCGCGTCGCGGCGGCCGCGCCGCCGGGCTTCTCGGAACGGACTTTCTCGTTCATGCGCCTTCCTTCCGCCGGAACGTCAAGGTGAGGATGCCGTCCTTGAGCTCCTTGCCGGCGAGCTCGAGCGGCGCGTACGGGTCGCCGAGCTGCAGGCCGATGTAGCGCTCGAAGCGGCCGTAGGGGATCTCCAGGCGATGGATCTGGCTGTCTTCGCCACGGCAGGGAAACGCGCGCAGCGCGGAGATGGAAATGCCCCCGGGGTCGAGCGCGACGGTGATCGCGTCGGGGGCGACGCCGGGGAGCGCCACGTGCAGCTGCAGCGTCTCGCCGGTCTCGACGATGTCGACCGGAGGCTCCCATGCCACGTTGGCGTGGGTGAAGAACTGGCGCTGCAGGCGCTGCGCCCGGTCGAGCATGGTCAGCGCCTCGCCCCACATCCAGCTTGAAAAATCGCGTGATCTCACCGCCGTTAGATGGCACCGGTCGAGCTTCGGTTCAAGTGGGCGTTTTAGCTTGTTCTAATAACCACTTGCGAAAGGCGGTGACCGCCGGGCGGTCGGCGATCACTTCCGGGCACACCAGGTAATACGCCGAGGGCGGCCTCACCGCCACGTCGAACGGCGCGCACAGCCGCTCGGCGGCGATGTCGGCGTCGACCAGCGGGCGCAGCGCGAGCGCCACGCCGAGCTTTTGCGACGCCGCCTCGAGCGAGAGCATGTTGGTGGAAAAGCGCGGCCCCCGATCGGCGTCGACCTTGTCGGCGACGCCGGCCGCCTCCAGCCATTTGCGCCACGCATCGCCGCCGGCGACGATGTCGAGCGCGTCGTCGTGCAGCAGAGTGTGGCTCGCGAGTTCCTCCGGCCGCTTCAGGCCGCGTCCCAGCTCCGGATTCGCCACCAGGGTGATCGCAACCGGGAACAGCCGGTCGGCGCGGTACCCCGCGTAGCTGCCGGCGCCGAGGTGGATCTGGACTTCCGACGATTCGGTGCGCAGGTCGAGGTCGCCGACGAGCGAGCCCACCTCGAGCGCGCCCGCGTCGACCATCTTGCTCGAGCCGAACACGCGCAGCTCGATCTTCGGCTCGCGCTTGGAGAAGTCGGCGAGGCGCGGCATCAGCCAGCGCGCGGTGAACACCGGCGGCGCGGTGATCATCAGCTCGGCCTCCTGGCCGCGCTCGCGGATCATCTCCACCGCGCTCGCCAGCGCGTCGAAGCCTTCGCGCAGCTTCGGCAGGCAGGCGCGCGCCGCGTCGGTGAGCTGCACGCCGCGCGCCGAGCGGCGGAACAATTGCACGCCGAGGTATTCCTCGAGGCTCTTCACCTGGTGGCTCACCGCGGCCTGCGTGATGTGCAGCTCGGCCGCCGCCTCCTTGAATGACAGATGTCTTGCGGCGGCTTCGAATACCCGCAGCGCATTCAAGGGCGGGAGGCGATAAATCACGGAATGGATGAGTTTTGCTTATGCAAGGGGTGAGTTTTCATCGTTTGTCCGTAGCGCACCCCGGACCTATATTCACTGCATGAAAAACCGTTACCCCACGCCAAAAGAATTGTACGCGCTCGAGCACGAGGCCCGTCGGCTGCGTGCGGCGGAGATGGCGCGGCTCGTCCGCGCGGGCATCAAAGCGGTGCGCTCGCTTTTCGGTCGCACTGTTACGGTTCGCAATGCGAAAGGACTAAAACATGCATAAAGAATTCACGACTTCTTTCTGGCAGCGCGCTTATGATTCATTGCCGGCGCAGGTGCGTGGGCAATATCTCACGCAACTGAAGGCTGCGGAAAGCTGGGAACTCGCGCTCGGCGACGCACTCCAAGTGCTGTCGCGCGCCAAAAACGCGGTCGTGAAGCTTTTTCAAACCCCTTCCCGCGCGCACTGAATTCAAAGTTGCCTCGCCGTCCGAGCAAATCCGAAGCCTCCTCCTCCTCCTCTGGCTAGGGCCCGCTCGGGCGGCGAGCATCGATAAAATGGCGGGGTGAAACCCGCTCCCCGCGCCGCAGGCGCGGTCGTGTTCCGCAGCAGCGAACGCGGCATCCGCCTCCTCGTCCTGCGTGCCTACAAGAACTGGGACTTCCCCAAGGGCATGGTCGAGCCCGGCGAAACCGAGCTCGACGCGGCCAAGCGCGAAGTCGAGGAAGAAACCGGGCTCGCCGACCTGGACTATCCCTTCGGCGACGAGTTCAAAGAAACCGTTCCCTATGCCGGCAACAAGGTCGCGCGCTACTACGTCGCGCAGACGGCGATTGAAAAAATCGAGCTTCCCGTTTCGCCCGAGCTCGGCCGGCCCGAACACCACGAGTATCGCTGGGTGAGCTTCGAGGAGGCCGAGGAATTGCTGCCGCCGCGCCTCGCCGTCGTGCTCGAATGGGCGAAGAAAACCATCACCGGCTGAAAGGACATCATGGACAAGCTCCTCATCGAAGACCTCGTCGTCGGCAACGGCGCCGCGCCGACCATCGGCCAGAAGGTCACCGTGCACTACACCGGCTGGCTCACCAACGGCACGAAATTCGATTCGAGCAAGGACCGCCGCGATCCGTTCGTCTTCAACCTCGGCAAGGGGCAAGTGATCAAGGGCTGGGACGAAGGCGTGCAGGGCATGAAGGTCGGCGGCAAGCGCAAGCTCACCATCCCGCCCGGCATGGCCTACGGCTCGCGCGGCGCCGCCGGGGTCATCCCGCCAAACTCGACGCTGGTGTTCGAGGTCGAGCTGCTCGGCGTCGGATGAGAATTCGGGGTCAGGGTCCGAATTCAGTTTTCACGTACGTAAAAACGAATTCGGACCCTGACCCCGAATTCCTACCCGCTGTTGCGTAGTCCGGCGGCGAGGCCGTTGATCGTCAGGTGGATCATCCGCAGTAGCCGGTCCTCGCGATCGCCGGCGCGGTAGCGCCGCAGGAGCTCGACCTGCACGTGGTTGAGCGGATCGAGGTAAGGGAAGCGGTTGCGGATCGAGCGCGCGAGGGTCGGGTTGTCGGCGAGGAGCTCGGCGTTGCCGGTGATCTCGCCCAGCCACTTGCGCGTGCGCTCCCACTCGGCCGACAGCCGGCCGAAGATCTCCGTGCGCAGCTTTTTCGACGGCACGAGCTCGGCGTAGCGCGAAGCGATCGCGAGGTCGGTCTTGGCGAGCACCATGTCGAGGTTCGACAGCACGCTGCGGAAGAACGGCCACTCGCGATACATCTCGCGCAGCTCGTTCAGGTGCTTGTGGCGCTCGACCCAGGTCTCCACCGCGCTGCCAAAGCCGTACCAGCCCGGCAGCATCAGCCGGCACTGGCTCCAGCTGAACACCCACGGGATCGCGCGCAGGTCCTCGAGCCGATCGCTCGGGCGCCGCGACGCCGGCCGGCTGCCGATGTTGAGATCGGCGATCTCGGCGATCGGGGTCGAAGCGCGAAAGTACTCGACGAAGCCCGGGGTCTTCACCAGCGCGCGATAGACCTCGAATGCGCGCGCCGAGAGCTCTTCGGCGACGGCTTCATGGCGCTTGTAGGTGTGGTGGTTTTCCTTATTGAAACTTGCTTCCAGTGTGGCCGCCGCGAGCGTCTCCAGATTGCGCCGTCCGCTCTCGGGGTCCGCATACTTGCTCGCGATGACCTCGCCCTGCTCGGTGAGGCGCAGCGCGCCGTCGACCGACCCCGCGGGCTGCGCGAGCACCGCCTCGTAGCTCGGCCCGCCGCCGCGGCCGATGGTGCCGCCGCGCCCGTGGAACAGGCGCAGCCGCACGCCGTGGCTGCGGCACACCTGCACCAGCATCGCGGCCGCCTTGTAGAGCGACCAGTTGGAAGTGAAGTAGCCGCCGTCCTTGTTGCTGTCCGAGTAGCCGAGCATCACCTCCTGCTCGTCGTTTCTCAGCCAGCTTCGATAGAGCGGCAGCTCGAGCGCGGCGTTCAGCACGTCGCCGCAGCGCCCGAGGTCGGCGATCGACTCGAAGAGCGGAATGATGTCGACCTGCCCGAGGAGCCCCACCTCGCGTAGCAGCACGCCGACTTCCAACAGGTCCGACAGCGCCGAGCAGTGCGAGATCACGTAGTGCGGCACCGCGCGCGCGCCGAAGCGCCCGCGGCCCTCGGCCGCGGCGGCGAGGATCGCGAGCTCGTTCTGCAGGAACTCCGAGTACTCCACGTGCGGGATGCGCAGCGGCCGCGGCCCGGACAGCTCCTTCGCCAGGACCGCCACGCGCCCGTTCTCGTCGATCTCGGCATAGTTCGGCACCACGCCCGCGCGCGCCAGCAGCTCGCCGACCGCGCGCGCATGCTCTTCCGAGCTCTGGCGCAGGTCGATCGGCGCGAGGTGGAAGCCGAAGAGGCTCGCTTTGCGCTGCAGCGCCGACAGCCGGCCGCGCGCGAGCCTTTCCGCGCCTTGGGTTTTCAACGAGCGCGCGATCGCTTCCAGGTCGAGCGCAAACTCGTCCGGACTGCCATACGCCGGCCGGGTGACCGTCGCGGGCGGATTCGCCTTCACGCCGGCAAGCCCCTCCGCAGTGGCCGCGAGCCGCGCGTAGATGCCGCTGATCGCGCGCCGGTAGGGCTCGTCGCGGCGGTACGCCGAGCTCTCCCCGGAGGCCGTGGCGAGCGCCTCGATCTCCGCCGGCGCGGCATGAATGCGCGCCGACAGCGCGAGCTCCTTGTAGAGGTGGCCGACCTCCTCGAGGTAATGCGTGAGCGCGAGCGCCGCCTGCTGTACGAGCGCGCCGCGCATCACCGCCGCGTTCACATAGGGATTGCCGTCGCGATCGCCGCCGATCCACGTGCCGACGGTGAGAAACGGGGCGATGCGCGGCGTGTGCTCGAGCTCGTAGCGCTCCTTCAGCGCCTGCTCGAACTCGGCGTACAGGCGCGGCAGCTCGTTGAGGAAGGTAAGGCGGAAGTAGCCAACGCCGTTGGCGACCTCGTCGGACACCTCCAGACGCGTGTTGCGCAGCATGGCGGTGAGCCAAAGGCGCAAGATTTCCGCGTGCAGCGCGTCTGTTCTTTCCGGGGAATCTTCCTTGGACAAGAGCCGCGCGATCTCTCTTTCGCAATCCAGGATGCTCTGGCGCTGCACCTCGGTCGGATGCGCCGTGAGCACCGGCGCGACGCGGGCGCGCGCAAACCAGGCGAGGAGCTCGGAGAGCTCGACCCCGGCATCGCGCGCGCGGTCGAGCGCGTAGGAGAAGCTGCCGGCGCGGCGCGGCGAGCCCGCCGTGGCGTGCGCGCGGCGGCGGCGATGCTGCTGCTCGTCCTCGGCGATGTTGAGGAGGTGCGAGAAGTAGCTGAAGGCGCGCACGAGGTGCAGCGTCTGCTCCTGGTCCAGGGCGTTCAGCTCGCGCTCGAGCTGCGTGCGGCTCGATTCTTCCCTTCGGAACGCCACCGCCGTCTGCCGGATGCGCTCGATGCGCTCGAGCGCCTCCTCGCCTACCTGCTCGCGGATCACCTCGCCCAGCAGCCGGCCGAGGAGGCGCCGGTCTTCGCGCAGCAGTAGTTCCTTCTCTTCCACGTGCTGCAGCGTATCATCGGGCCATGGGAAAGCTCATCGTCGTGATCGCCATCGTCGCCGGCGCCGCGTACGCCTGGCACAAGGGCTGGGTCGGCGAGTGGCTGGGCAAGGCCGGCGACAGCGCCGGGCGGGCGATCGACAGCGCGGCCGACAGCGCGCGCAGCACGCAGCGCTCCGCGACCAAGATCCGGGGCGCGGACCCCGAGGAAAAAAAGTAGTAGCATCGGTCGAGGAGGTTCGCCATGTGTTACGACTACGAGATCGACTACCTGGTCCGTCGCGCTGAGGAAGCTCGCAAGGAGCTGCAGAAGGCCCAAGAGCGCGAGAAGCAGAAGCCCGCCGCCCCGGTCGAAGTTCCAGAAGAAAAACCGGTTCCCGCCTGAAGCTGGCTGAGCGGTTGCGCGCCCTGCCCGCGGGGGCGCTCGGTCAGCTGCGCCGCGGGATCGAGAAGGAGAGCCTGCGCGTGCGGCCCGACGGCGCGCTCGCGCTCACGCCGCATCCGGCGCGCCTCGGCTCGGCGCTCACCCATCCGCACATCACCACCGATTTCAGCGAGAGCCAGCTCGAGCTGATCACCGGCGTGCATCCCGACGCCGACGCCTGCCTGCAGGAGCTGACCGAGATCCACCAGGTGGTGATGCGCGCGATCGGCGACGAGATGCTGTGGGCTTCCAGCATGCCCTGCAACCTGCCCGCCGACGAAGCGATCCCGATCGGGCGCTACGGCACTTCCAACGTCGGGCGCGCGAAGGGCGTGTACCGCACCGGCCTTTCGCACCGCTACGGCCGGCGCATGCAGACGATCTCGGGCATCCACTACAACTTCTCGCTGCCCGGCATCGGCAGCGACGGCTACTTCGCGCTGATCCGCAATTTCCGCCGCCTCTCGTGGCTGCCGCTCTATCTCTTTGGCGCGTCGCCCGCGACGTGCACCAGCTTCGTCGAGGGGCGCAAGCACGAGCTGCAGGAGCTTTCGCGCGGCACGCTCTACCTGCCATACGCGACGTCGCTGCGCATGGGGCGCCTCGGCTACCAGAGCGACGCGCAGTCGAGCCTGATCGTGAGCTACAACAACCTCACGAGCTACGCCGCGTCGCTGCATGAAGCGCTCACGAGGCCATATCCGGCGTACGAGAAGATCGGGATTCGCGACGGCGACGCGTACCGGCAGCTCTCGACCAGCCTGCTGCAGATCGAGAATGAGTTCTACAGCCCGATCCGGCCCAAGCGCCGCATCAAGCCCGGCGAGCGCCCGCTGCACGCGCTGCGCGAGCGCGGCGTCGAGTACGTCGAAGTGCGCCTGATGGACCTCGATCCGTTCAACCCGGTCGGCATCAACGCGCAGACCATGCGCTTCCTCGACATCCTGCTGCTCTACTGCCTGCTCGAGGAAAGCCCGCCCGACACGCCGCGGGAGCTGATCGCGATCGCGCGCAACAAGCTGCGTGGCGCGCAGGAAGGGCGCAGGCCCGGGCTCATGCTCGAGCGCGGCAACGCGCAGGTCCTGCTCGTGGATTGGGGCAAGGAAGTGCTGGCCGCGTGCGAGCCGATCGCGGCCGCGCTCGACGATGCGCGCGGCGGCGCCGCTCACCGGGATTCGCTGGTATCAGCGCAAAAGGCTTTGGCCGATTCGAACACCGCGCCCTCCGCGCGCGTGCTTCACGCCATGGCGCGCAACCACGGCAATTCGCACGTGCGCTTCACGCTCGCCGAGTCGCTGTCCCACCGCGGCACGCTGCTCGGCATCCCGCTCAGGCCCGCCGCCGAGGAGCGCTTCGCGCAGCTCGCGAAGGAATCGATCGACAAGCAGAAGAAGATCGAGGCGTCCGACCGGGTGGACTTCGAGACTTACCGCCAACGCTATCTCAACCCGGAATTGCTCCGGGCCGAAGCCCTAGAGAAATAATTCGGGGACGGAGCCCTAACTCCGAAAGCTGCGCCAGCCGTGGAGTTAGGGCTCCGTCCCCGAATTATTTATTTCCCGGCGGTGCCGCCGGCGTAGATGGTGCCCTTGCGGTCGGGCGACCAGACCACCTGCTCGTCCACCGCGTACAGCGCGCACGGCTCCTTGGCGTTGATGCGGCACTCGCGAACCGCGACCTCGGCGGCGTCGGGCAGGCCGCCGGCGAAGCCGCAGCGGCCGTCGCCGCTGAAGGCGTAGGCGCGCGGGCCGGGCGCCTCGAGGAAGGCACGGTACAGGCCGCGGCACGCGTCGGTGCGGGCCTGCGGCAGGTGCTCCACCTGCTGGAGCGGATTCTTGGCGTCCAGCCGCTCGAACGGGATGCCGTGCTTGCCGAGGAACTGCTCGACCGCGGGCAGCCAGTAGCGCACGCCCAGCACCTCGCTGAACATGTAGTGGCCGTCGCGCCCGAACGCGGGCTGCAGCACGTACTCGGCACGCGCGCCGCCCGCGGCGAAGCGCTCGTACCAGAGGCGCGAGGTCTGCGCGTTGAAGTAGAGGTCGTTCTCGGCGTAGTGCAGGAGCACCGGCGCCTTCACGGTCTTGCCCACCGACTCGAGCAGCTTGGCGACCGGCTCGATCGCGCACGGCACGCCGGGGCGGAAGTCGGGATTGCCGCCGCGGCCGGCGGCGAAGCTCAGCACCGCGATCAGCCCTTCCGGGTTGCGCGTGCCGGCGGTGTACATGGAGACGATGCCGCCCGCCGACTGGCCGGCGAGGATCATGCGCTTGCCGTCGACGTAGGGCAGCGCGCGCGTGTACTCGTAGGCGGCCATCACGTCGTCGGACGCGGCGGACTCGCCCTTGCGGTAGTCGGGATTCGCGCAGGTGCCCGGATCCTCGGCGAACTCGCCGCCGGTGGCGCCGAAGCCGCGGCGCAGGGGCATCACCACTACGTAGCCGCGCCGCGCGAACACCGCGGCGGAATGGAGGAGGAGCTCGGAGGACTCGCGCGCCCGGCCGGTGGCCGAGCCGGGCGTGCCGTGGTTCAGGACCACCGCGCCGTACGGGCCGGCGCCATCGGGCCTGAGGATCGTCGCGGCGATGGTATAGCGACCGGCGGGGATGCGGACGTCTTCCTGGACCAGGCGTGGGCCGAAGGTCTCGTCGGCGTAGGCACCGAAGGAAGCTGCGCCGGCGAGCCAGAGGCACAGCCACAGGAACTGGCGCAGGCCTGCTGTCCCCTTGTGCACTGTCGCTCCCCCCGCACTGGTTATTTCGACTACGCAGTGTAGCCACTAAAAACGACGCGGTGTAGCGAAAATTTGTAGTCGTTCTGTAGAGTGAAAAACTACGCGAAAAATGTCGCCTTGGCGCGACAATTCCGACTTACGGTGACAGCGAATTTGCGCGCTTTGCTTGCCAAACGTGGAGAAATCCTCATCGCACCGGGCGCGAGCGACGCGCTTTCGGCTCGCCTGATCGAAGCGCACGGCTACAAGTGCGTCTACGTCGGCAGCTACGCCACCGCCGCGAGCCGCTTCGGCCTCCCGGATACCGGGCTTTTATCGTTGGAACAGCTAGCCGCGCAGGCCAGGACCATCGTGGACGCGGTGCGCATACCGGTCATCGCCGACGCCGAAGCATTCGATGGCGCGGTGCCGGCGTTCGAAGCCGCCGGCGTATCGGCGATCCACATCGAGGACCACACCGGCGCGGGAAAGCACACGAGCGCGCCGCAAAAGCTGTATTCCAAGGAAGAGGCGGCAGAGCGCATCCGCGCCGCGGTCGCAGCGCGCAAGAACCCGGACTTCCTGATCGTCGCGCGCTCGGACGCCTTCTGGGTGAATCGCGACCTCGAGGACTGCATCGCGCGCCTCGCGCTTTACGCTGAAGCGGGCGCCGACATGGTGCTTCCCACTCTGGTCGGCCAGCGCGAGCTGCACGAGGTGCGCCGCCGCATTGCCAGGCCGATCATGGTCGTCGACAACCCCGAAGGGCGCCACGACGGCGCGGCGATCGTCCTTTACTACGCGTTTTCAATTACTCGGCAATTCGCGGCCCTCAAGGAAGCGCTCGCGCGCGGCGAGCTCGCGAGCGACAACGCGCCGCTCGAGGACTTTCTCGGCTATAAAGACGCGACGGGGAGGTAGCTCATGAAGAGACTGGTTCTCCTATTGGCGACGGCGCTGGCCGCCAACGTTTCCCTTGCCCAGTACCCATCCAAGCCGCTGCGCTTCATCGTCGGCTTTCCGCCCGGCGGCTCGGCCGATCCCACCACGCGAATCATCGGCGCGGCGCTCCAGGAGCAGCTCGGCCAGCCGGTCGTGGTCGAGAACCGGCCCGGCGCCGACAGCGCGATCGCGGCCGAGATGATCACGCGCGCGGCGCCCGACGGCTACACCATCTTCTTCGGCTCGAACAGCGCGATGACCGCGGCAGTGGCGCTGCGCAAGGCGCCGGCCTACGACCCGCTCAAGGATTTCTCGCCGATCGCGCTCGTCGGCCGCGCCACGATCTTCTTCTACACGCACCCGTCGGTGCCGGCGACCACGCTGCGCGAGTTCGTCGCGTACGCGAAGGCCAACCCCGGCAAGCTCAACTACGGCACCGGCAATCCGCTCTCGATCCTCTACAACGTGCAGCTCATGCAGGCCACCGGCATCGAGATGGTGCAGGTGCACTACAAGGGCGAAGGCCCGCTGATGCCCGACATCATCGCCGGGCGCGTGCAGTCGAGCTTCATGAGCCAGGGCACCGCGATCTCGAACGCGAAGGAAGGCAAGCTTCGCGCGCTCGCGGTCCTGCTCGACAAGCGCAGCGCGCTGCTGCCCGACGTCCCCACCATCGCCGAGGCGGGCGTGCCGGAAGTCACCGTGCGCCAGTGGGCAGGCGTGTTCGGCCCGCCGAAGATGCCGCGCGAGATCGTCGAGCGCCTCAACAAGGAAGTGAACGCCGCGCTCAAGCGCCCCGAGGTGCTGGAGAAGCTGCAGAGCTACGGCTACGCCGCCGAGGGCAGCACGCCCGAGCGGCTGCTGGAAATCAACCGCGCCGACCTCGAGCTCTGGCGGCGGCTGGTGAAGCAGGCCGGAATACCCCTCGAGTAGCGAATTCGGGGTCAGTGTCGCAATTCAGTTCTTACGTACGTAAAAACGAATTGCGACACTGACCCCGAATTCGTTTGGGGCGGAGCGAGCCTGGCAGGTAGAGCGGATGCGCGGGATGCCCGCTCGCGTTGAGACGCAGCGAGTGCGGCGCGACGGCGTGTTGCCTCAGCATGCCGAGCACGGCGTCGCCGCGGCCGAGGTGCGCGCCGTGCTCGCCCCAGGCGCAGACGACGAGTTTCGCAGTGGTTGCAGCCTGGACGATCGCGCGATCGTTTCCCCGCCCGACCGGGTTTTCGACAATTCGCAGAGCACTCGGGTCGGTTGAGCGCCA
>Ga0075420_100005485_pt1 | contig 11161 bp, 11 predicted proteins | sample SoiMetdeltSBSDD4_FD_75296 | JGI IMG/M metagenome (GOLD analysis project Ga0075420, IMG submission 75296) | Bulk soil microbial communities from a Populus tree surrounding site in Tennessee, USA - Soil MetaG P. deltoides SBSDD4 | ecosystem: Environmental > Terrestrial > Soil > Tree plantation... | reverse complement strand
CCGGCGCGATCGTCTTCCACTCCGGGACGGCCGAGCGCCGGGGTAGAGTGGTCACCGCGGGCGGACGGGTCGTCTCGGTGAGCGCCGTCGGTGGCTCGTTCGCCGAGGCTCGCGACCGCGCGTACGAGGCCGCGTCGCACGTGGAGTTCGAGGGCCGCTACCACCGGACGGACATCGCCGCCCGGGCGGCGAAGGAGGAGGGGACATGAGCGATCCGGCACCCGTCGTCGGCGTGCTGGCCGCCTCCCCCGCCGAGCTCACGCTGATGCAGCAGGCGTCGGCGATCCTCGAGAAGCTCGAGATCCCGCACGAGGTCCGCGTGATGTCGAGCCCACGCAACCCGGACCTCGTCGACGAGTACGCGCGGACCGCCTTCGAGCGCGGCCTGAAGGCGGTGGTCTGTACTACCGGCATCTCCGGGCATCTCGCGGCGGCCGTGGCGGCCCGCACGATCGTCCCGGTGATCGGCGTCCCCGTCGCGACCGAGCAGATGGGCGGCGAGCAGGCGCTCTACGTGACGGCCCAGATGCCGTCGGGCGTGCCGGTCGCCACGGTGGGGGTGGACGCGGCGATGAACGCCGCGGTGCTGGCGGCCGAGATCGTGGGCATCGGCGACCCCGACGTGCAGAAGCGGCTGTGGCGGTTCAAGGACGACCTGGCGGAGGGCCTGCGCTTGTGACGGGCCGCTCGGCCGCCTATCCCATCGGGGGGCTACCGCTCGCGCGTCCGCGCTCGCTCCTTGAGCCCCCCGCACCCCCCGCGCCGTGATCCCCAGGTACACGCTCCCCGAGATGGCCATCGTGTGGTCCGAGGAGACCAAGCTCGGGCACTGGCTCGAGATCGAGCTGCTCGTCGCCGAGGCCTGGGCCCGGCTCGGCGTCGTCCCGGAGGAGGATGCGCGCGCGATCCGCGAGCGGGCGTCGTTCGACGCCGACCGGGTCCTCGAGGTCGAGCTCGTGACGCGGCACGACGTCGCGGCGTTCGTGCAGGTCGTGGCCGAGTCCGTGGGTCCGGCCGGGCGGTGGGTGCACTTCGGGCTCACGTCGTCGGACGTGCTCGACACCGGGCTCGCGCTGCAACTGCGCGACGCGGCCGACCTCCTGCTCGAACGCCTCGAGCGGCTGCTCGCCGTGACGAAGCGCCTCGCGCTCGCCCACCGCGAGACCGTGATGGCCGGGCGGACGCACGGGGTCGTGGCGGAGCCCACGAGCCTCGGGCACAAGGTCGCGCTGTGGGCGTTCGAGCTCGACCGCGACCGCGAGCGCCTGCGCCGCGCCCGCGAGGCCGTGAGCGTCGGCGCGATCAGCGGCGCGGTCGGCACCTACGCGCAGGTCGATCCGCGGGTGGAGGAGGAGGTGTGCGCGAGGCTCGGCCTGCGCCCGGCCGAGGCCTCGAGCCAGATCGTCGCGCGCGACCGCCACGCCGAGCTCATGGGGGCCCTCGCGATCACCGCATCGACGCTCGACGCGATCGCGACCGAGCTGCGCCACCTCGCGCGGACCGAGGTGCGGGAGGTGCAGGAGCCGTTCGCGCAGGGGCAGAAGGGTTCGAGCGCGATGCCTCACAAGCGGAACCCGGTCCGGTGCGAGCGGGTGACCGGCCTCGCCCGGCTCGTCCGCTCGAACCTGCAGGCGGCGCTCGAGAACCAGGTCCTGTGGCACGAGCGCGACATCTCGCACTCGTCCGCCGAGCGCGTGATCCTTCCGGACTCGGCGATCGCCGTCGACTTCATGCTCGTCGAGATGACCGAGGTGCTCGGCGGGCTGGAGGTGTTCCCCGAGCGGATGCGCGAGAACCTCCTCGTGGGCGGCGGGCTGGCGTACTCGCAGAACGTCCTGCTCGCGCTCGTCGAGGCCGGGATGACTCGACCCGACGCGTACGCGATCGTCCAGTCGGCGGCCGCGCGGGCGTGGGACGAGGGGGCCGGCTTCCGCGACGAGCTCGAGGCCGACCCGGAGGTGACGAGCCGGATCGGGCTCGACGAGCTGTTCGATCCTCGGCGCGCACTCCGCAACCTCGACGTGGTGTTCGACCGGCTCGAGAAGGTGGAGGTGCGCGACCGATGAGCGAGGCCCGGCTCCACGCCCGCGGCAAGGTCCGCGACGTCTACGACGCGGGGGCCGACCGCCTCCTGCTCGTCGCGACCGACCGGATCAGCGCGTTCGACGTCGTGCTGCCCGACCCGATCCCGGACAAGGGCCGGGTCCTCACCGGCCTCACGCTGTTCTGGCTCGAACGTACCTCGGGTCTCGTCCGCAACCATCTCCTCAGCGCGGAACGCGGCGACTTCCCCGAGCCGTTCGCGAGCGACCCGTCGCTCGCCGGCCGCGCGATGCTCGCCACGCGCGCAGAGGTGATCCCCGTCGAGTGCGTCGCCCGCGGTTACCTGACGGGTTCCGGCCTCAAGCAGTACCGCGCGGAAGGACACGTCTGCGGCGTGCCGTTGCCCCCCGGGCTCGACGAGGCCTCGAGGCTCCCCGAGCCGATCTTCACGCCCACGACGAAGGCCGCCGAGGGGCACGACCTGCCGCTCACCTTCGACGAGACCGTGGACGCGATCGGGCGAGGCCTGGCCGAACGCCTGCGGGAGCTCACGATCGGCCTCTACGAGCTCGGCGCCGGGATCGCGGCCGAGCGCGGGATCATCGTCGCGGACACGAAGTTCGAGTTCGGGTTCGCCGACGGCGAGCTGATCCTGATCGACGAGGTGCTCACGCCGGACTCCTCCCGATTCTGGCCCGCCGACGGTTATCAAGCCGGGAGGTCGCAGCCGTCGTTCGACAAGCAGTACGTGCGCGACTGGCTCGACGCGAGCGGCTGGGACCACGAGCCACCGCCGCCCGAGCTGCCGGCCGACGTCGTCGAACGGACGGCGGCAACCTACGCCGAGGCCTACGTGCGGATCACGGGCGAGCCGTTCGAGGACTACCTGCGACGGATGCGGGTGGGTGGGTATGAACAGGCCGGGGCGTCGTGAGGTACCGGGCGCAGGTCGTCGTGTCCCTGAAGGACGGGCTGCTCGACCCGCAGGGCAAGGCGGTCGAGGGATCGTTGCCCGCGCTGGGCTGGACGAACGTCTCGGGGGTGCGCGTCGGCCGGTACGTCCAGCTCGACCTCGAGGCGGACGGCGCCGACGCGGCCGAGGACCAGGTGCGCCGGATGGCCGAGCGCCTCCTGTCGAACCCGGTGATCGAGACCTTCGACGTTGTGGACATCAGCGAACGGGACGGGGCGTGAGCGGGCTGCCGCGGGTCGGGGTCGTGACGTTCCCCGGCTCGCTCGACGACCGCGACGCCCTCCGGGCGGTGGCGTTCATGGGTGGCGAGGGCGTTCCCCTGTGGCACGCGGACCGGGACCTCCGGGGTGTGGACGCCGTGATACTGCCGGGCGGGTTCTCGTACGGCGACTATCTGCGATGCGGCGCGATCGCCCGGTTCGCGCCGGTGATGGAGGAGGTGGCGGCGTTCGCGGACGCGGGGGGTCCCGTGGTCGGGATCTGCAACGGGTTCCAGATCCTGTGCGAGGCCGGGCTGCTCCCGGGTGCGCTCGTGCGGAACCGCCAGCTCCGGTTCGTGTGCCGCTGGGTCGAGGTCCGCGTCGAGACCTCGATCTCGCCGCTCACCGGCGACCTCGTGGCCGGCGAGGTGCTCCGGGTCCCCGTGAAGCACGGCGAGGGACGCTTCGTCGCCACGGACGAGCAGCTCGCCCGGATCGAGGGCGAGGGGCTCGTGGTGTTCCGCTACTGCGCAGCCGACGGGTCGCTCGGCGACGTGCACAACCCCAACGGCGCGTCGAACGCGATCGCCGGCATCCGCAACGAGGCCGGCAACGTCGTGGGCCTCATGCCGCATCCCGAACACGCCGTGGACCCCGACGTCGGGGCCACCGGCGGCCAGCCGCTGTTCGCGTCGCTCCTCTCGAACGCGCTCGCGCGCGTCGCGCCGTGACCGAGCCGCTGCACCGCGCCCTCGGGCTCACCGACGACGAGCTCGGGTCGATCCGCTCGACGCTCGGCCGCGAGCCGAACCGCGACGAGCTCGCGATGTACGCGGCGATGTGGTCGGAGCACTGTTCGTACAAGTCCTCGAAGGTCCACCTCCGCTCGCTGCCGACCGAGGGCCCGCGGATCCTCGTCGGTCCCGGGCAGGACGCGGGCGCGGTCGACGTCGGCGACGGCCTCGCCGCGGTCTTCAAGATGGAGTCGCATTCCCACCCCTCGGCGATCGAGCCCTATCAGGGCGCGGCGACCGGGGTGGGTGGGATCGTGCGCGACGTCGTCGCGATGGGCGCCCGGCCGATCGCGATCCTCGACCCCCTGCGGTTCGGCCCGCTCACCGACGAACGCAACCGGTGGCTGCTCGAGGGCGTCGTCGCGGGCATCGGCGGCTACGGCAACTGCATCGGCGTGCCCACCGTCGGCGGCGAGCTCCAGTTCGCGCGGCCGCACGCGGCGAACCCGACCGTGAACGTGATGTGCGTCGGCGTCGCGCCGGCCGAGCGGCTCGTCACGTCGGCTCGTGAGGTCCGGGAGGGCTCGGTGCTCGTCCTGTTCGGCGCGGCGACGGGGCGCGACGGGATCGGAGGCGTGTCGGTGCTCGCGTCGCGGACGATCGAGGACGGCGCCGACGAGACGCGCCCGAGCGTGCAGATCGGCGACCCGTTCGCGGAGAAGCTGCTGATCGAGGCCTCGCTCGAGCTGGTCGACCGTGGCCTGCTCGAGGGGCTGCAGGACCTCGGCGGGGCCGGGATCACGTGCGCCGTCAGCGAGTCGGCGGCCCGCGCCGGCCTCGGCGCCGAGATCGACCTCGACGCGGTTCCGCTCCGCGAGCGTGGGCTCGAGCCGTTCGAGATCCTCACGAGCGAGTCGCAGGAGCGCATGCTCGCGGTCGTCGCCCCCGACCGCGTTGACGAGGTCCGGGCGGTGTGCGAGCGGTGGGGCCTGCCGGCCGTGGTCGTCGGACGTCTCGTGGACGGCGGGGCGCTCCGCGTTCGGATACGGGGGGCGACCGTGGCCGAGGTGTCGGCGCGCTCGCTCGCCGACGAGGGCCCCGAGTACGCGAGACCTCGCGAGCCCCCGGAAGCGCAGGACGACCTCCTGAACGACGACCCCACGTTCGCGACCGTGACGACCTCGCCCGAGGACGCGTTCGTGACCGTGCTCTCGTCGCCGAACATCGCCGGCAAGCGGTGGGTGTGGGAGCAGTACGACTCGATCGTCCAGGGGGGAACGGTCCGCGGCCCGGGCGGCGACGCGGCGCTCGTCCGCATCGAGGGGACGCTGCGCGCGCTCGCGCTCTCGTCGGACGGCAAGGGGCGGTTCGGCCTGCTCGATCCGTACCTCGGCGCCGCGCACGCGGTGGCCGAGTCGGCCCGCAACGTCGCGTGCACGGGCGCGACGCCCCTCGCGATCACGAACTGCCTGAACTTCGGCAACCCCGAGCGCCCCGAGGTGATGTGGCAGTTCGCCGAGTCCGTCCGCGGGATCGCGGACGCGTGCCGCGCCCTCGAGACGCCGGTGACCGGCGGGAACGTGAGCTTCTACAACGAGTCCGGCGACTCGGCGATCTGGCCGACCGCGATGATCGGGATGCTCGGCGTGATCGAGGACTACCGCCTCGCGGTGTCTCAGGCGTTCGGGCCGGGGTCGTGGATCTACCTGGCCGGCGAGTCCTTCCCCGAGCTCGGCGGCAGCGAGTTCGGCGAGGCGGTGCTCGGGGTCGTGGGGGGACGGCCGCCGGCCCTCGACCTCGAGCGCGAGCGGGCGCTCCACCTGCTGCTCGTCCACGCCGCCGGCACCGGGATGCTCGAGAGCGGGCACGACTGCGCCGAGGGCGGCCTCGCAATAGCCCTAGCCGAGAGCGCGATCGCCGGCGGCACCGGCTTCGCGGTCACGATCCCGGGCGACGAGCCGCCGCACATCGGCATGTTCTCCGAGTCGGCCTCGAGGGCCGTGCTCTCGGTCGACCCCTCGCGCGCGACCGAGCTCGAGGACGCGGCGGCCGGGCTCGGGGTCCCGCTGGCGCGCCTCGGCGAGACCGGTGGGCCGCGGATCGTGTTCGACGGCGTGTTCGAGATGACCGTTGAGGAGGCCTGGGCGATCCACGAGAACGCGATCCCCATGCTGCTCGCGGGATGAGCGGCCCGGTGCCGCGCACAGACCGCCCGTCCGCACCGGTCGGCGCCGACGCCGGTGTTAGCATCGGGCCGGGCGTGCGTGACGACCATCCGAAGGACGAGTGCGGCGTCTTCGGCGTATGGGCGCCCGGCGAGGACGTCGCGCGGCTGACGTACTTCGGGCTCTTCGCCCAACAGCACCGAGGCCAGGAGTCCGCCGGGATGGCGGTCTCCGACGGCGAGCATCTCCTCGTGTTCAAGGAGCTCGGGCTCGTCTCGCAGGTGTTCGACGAGGCGACCCTCTCGACGCTCCGCGGGGACCTCGGGATCGGCCACAACCGGTACTCCACGACCGGGTCGACCACCTGGGAGAACGCGCAGCCGGCCTTCAAGACCGACGGCCAGCGCTCGCTTGCCCTCGGGCACAACGGGAACCTCGTGAACACGCTCGAGCTCGCCGAGCGCGTGGGGAAGGCGGGCGTCGCCACCACGGACTCGGACCTCGTGGCGACGCTGCTCGCGCGACACCCGGCCGAGGACCTCGAGACCGCGCTGCTCGACGTCCTTCCCTCGCTCGCCGGGGCGTTCTCGTTCGTCGTGATGGACGAGCGGAGCCTGTTCGCGGCGCGCGACCCGAACGGCCTGCGGCCCCTCTCGATCGGCCGGCTGCCGAACGGCTTCTGCGTTGCCTCGGAGACCTGCGCGCTCGACATCGTGGGCGCGACGTTCCTGCGCGAGGTCGAGCCCGGCGAGCTCGTGCGCGTCGACGACCGCGGGCTGGCGTCGTCGCGGTTCGCCGTCGCCGGACGCGAGGCGCTCTGCATCTTCGAGTACGTCTACCTCGCGAGACCGGACTCGAGGATGCGGGGAAGGACGGTGCACGAGGTCCGCCGCGAGCTGGGGAGGCGGCTCGCCGGGGAGGCACCCGCCGACGCCGACCTCGTCGTGCCGGTCCCGGACACCGCGACGTCGGCGGCGCAGGGGTACTCCGAGGTGTCGCAGATCCCCTATGGCGAGGGGCTGATGAAGAACCGCTACGTCGGCCGGACGTTCATCCAGCCCTCGCAGTCGCTGCGCGAACGCGGCGTGAAGCTGAAGCTCAACCCGATGCCGGAGGCGGTCCGGGGCCGGCGGCTCGTCGTGATCGACGACTCGATCATCCGCGGCACGACCACGCGCCAGATCGTCCAGGCCCTGCGGGAGGCCGGCGCCGCGGGGGTCCACCTCCGGATCACGTGCCCGCCGACCCGCTGGCCCTGCTTCTACGGGATCGACATGTCGACCCGGCACGAGCTGATCGCGGCGGACCTGTCCGTCGAGCAGATCCGCGAGTACATCGGCGCAGACTCGCTCGGGTACCTCTCGCTCGAGGGCATGGTGGCAGCGACGGGTCAGCCGGCCGACGCCTTCTGCCGGGCGTGCTTCGACGGCGAGTACCCGATCCCGATCCCGGAGCACGCCGGCAAGTTCCTGCTCGAGCACCCGGCGAAGTCGTGAGCGAGGCGTACCGGCGCGCCGGGGTCGACGTCCGGACCGGCGCGAAGGCCGTCGAGCTGGTCCGCGACCTGGCGGCCGGCGCCGCCCGTCCCGAGCTCGCCGAGGGCGTTGGCGGGTTCGCCGGGCTGTTCCGGATCGGCGAGGGCCGGTACCTCGCGGCGGCGACCGACGGGGTCGGGACCAAGCTCGAGATCGCCCGCGCGACCGGACGGCTCGATACCGTGGGCATCGATCTCGTCGCGATGTGCGCGGACGACGTCGTGTGCACGGGCGCGGAGCCGCTGTTCTTCCTCGACTACGTCGCGGTGGGACGCGTGGAGCCCGAGCGGGTCCGCGCGATCGTGGCCGGCGTGGCCGAGGGATGCCGACGGGCCGGGTGCGCGCTGCTCGGAGGCGAGACCGCGGAGCACCCCGGTGTGATGGCCGAGGACGCGTTCGACCTCGCGGGCTTCTGCGTCGGCGTCGTCGACGAGGACTCGCTTCTCGGCCCGCATCGCGTGGCCGAGGGCGACGCGATCGTCGGCCTCGCGTCGAGCGGGCTTCACGCGAACGGCTACTCGCTCGTCCGCCGGGCGCTGCTCGAGGACGCCGGGTTCGGCCTCGACGACGTCCTGCCGAGGATCGGGCGGTCACTCGCCGACGAGCTTCTCGTGCCGACCGCGATCTACGCGCCGCTCGTCCGGTCCGCCGCCCTCGGCGGGCTCGTCCACGCCGCCGCGCACGTCACCGGCGGCGGGCTGGAGGAGAACCTGGGTCGCGTCCTGCCCGAGGGTCTCGCCGCCGAGATCCGCTGGGGTTCGTGGCCGGTGCCGGCGGTGATCGAGGTCATCGGCGAGCTCCCGGGCATCACCGAGCAGGACCTCCGGGCGACGTTCAATCTCGGCGTCGGGATGGCGCTCGTCGTGCCTTCCGAGCGGGTCGACGACCTCGTCGCGACCGCCGAGGCGTCGGGGACCCGGGCCTTCGTGCTGGGCGCCGTCCTCGGTCGCTGAGGGGGGCCCGAGCGCCCCAGCCCGCACGAACCCTGCCGCAGACTGACTACCCCCGCGTCGTCCGATCGTCGGCCGACGCCCCGCGCGCGGGGGAGACCAGCCGGGCCCCCGCAAACCACCCGCTGGACGGATTTCGAGCGCGGCCCTACGGCCGATAACTTGACCGTGATGCAGGAAGAGACCTCGAACAGCGTCCTCGTCGTCGACGACGAGCCCCAGGTCGTCTGGATGCTCCAGTTCAGCCTGGAGCAGGAGGGCTACCAGACCTACGCGGCACGCGACGGCCAGGCGGCGCTCGACGAGGTGCGCGAGCACAACCCGGGCCTGATGCTCCTCGACATCATGATGCCGGTGATGGACGGCTGGGCCGTCCTCGAGCGGCTCCAGGAGCTCCCGCGCGAGGAGCGCCCGCGGGTGATCGTCGTGTCGGCGCGTACGAGCGTCCGCGACAAGGCCAAGGCCGCCGAGCTCGGAGCGGACGCGTTCGTCACGAAGCCGTTCAACGTCGACGACCTGCTCGTCGTGCTGCACGACCTCGAGAGCCGTCGGCGCGGCTAGGCGCTCAGGCCGGCGGAGCCCAGGAGCCCGAGCAGCGGCTCGAGCAGGCCAGCCGGCGACGCGACGGTGAGCGTCTTTCCATCCGGCTGAGGGATCTCGCGGAACACGGCGCCCGCGGCCCCGACGATCACCCGTCCCGCGGCGACGTCCCACGGCGCGAGATGCAGCTCGTAGTACGCGTCCACCTCACCCGTGGCGACGGCACAAAGATCCATCGCGGCCGAGCCGCTCCTGCGGATATCGGCGACGCGGCCGATCAGCCGCTCGAGCACCCGTGCCTCGGAGGCGCGCTTCGCGGGCTCGTAGCCGAAGCCCGTGGCGAGCACCGCGTGCTCGAGGCCGTCGACGGTCGACGGCGCCAGACGGCGTCCGTCGCGAAGCGCCTCCCCGCCTGCGACCCCTTCGGTCCGCCGACCGAGCGCGTCGACCACGACGCCGACCGCTGGCTCGCCGTCGACCTCGACCCCGATCGACACCGCGTAGCCCGGGTAGCCGCGGACGTAGCTCGCGGTCCCGTCGAGCGGGTCGATCACCCAGCGGACGCCCGAGGTCCCCGGGCGGTCGGTGCCCTCCTCGCCGAGGATCGCGTCGTCGGGGCGTTCGGCGCCGATGCCGTCGACGATCGCGCGTTCGGCCGCGCGGTCGATCTCGGTGACCAGGTCGCCCGCCCCCGACTTCAGCCCGATCTCGAACCCGCGCTCCAGGCCCTCGCGGTGGATCGCGGCGGCTCGCTCGGCGAGCGTGACGGCGAGGGAGCGGATCGCGTCGAGGTCCGGCGGCGATCCGGCGCTCAGGAGTCGACGACCTTGCCGAAGCGGACGGAGCGCGCCTGAACGCGCGTCAGCTCGTCGTCCTTCCTACGAACCATGTACGTCTCCGCGCCCTCGTCGTAGTACTCGAGGACGCCGACGGCCTCGCCGAGGTAGCCGTTCGGCAGCTCGAACTGGAACGAGACGCGCTTGCCGACGTCCGACGGCGAGACGAGGTTCTGTCCCTTCATGGTTCGAGGATAGCCACTCAGCGCGGCAGGGCCCCGAGGCGCTCGGGCGACTCGAGGAGGTCCACGAGCGCGCCGAAGGCACGCCCCACGGTCGCCCCGTCGAGGACCCGGTGGTCGAACGTGAGGGACAGCGTGCACGCGGGGCGCGCCTCGACCCGCCCGTCCACGACCAGCGCCCGGGGCTCGATCACGCCGATCGCGATCGTGACGGCGTGGCCGGGGTTCAGCAGCGGCGTGCCGAACTCCGAGCCGTAGCTCCCCGTGTTGCTCACGGCGATCGTGGCGTTCGAGCCGTCGGCGGTCGTGAGCGCGTTCGAGCGCGCGCGCTCGGCGAGGCGCGCGATCTCCTCGGCGATCGCCGCGACGCCCCTGCCCCCTGCGTCCCGGAGGACGGGGACGACGAGCCCGCGCTCCGTGTCGGTGGCGATCCCGACGTTCACGCGCCGATGCAGGCGGATCCCTTCGTCCGACCACGAGGCGTTCAGCGAACGGTGCTCGTCGCAGGTCTCGGCGAGCGCGCGGACGAACAGCGGGAGCGGGGAGACGCCGAGCTCGCCGCGGACCTCGTCGAGCGCGGTCGCATCCACCGTTCGGAACGTGGTGACCTGCGGGATCGCCGCGACCGCCTCGAGGTTGCGTGCGATCGTCGCCCGAACGAGCGACGCGGGCACGAGATCGAACTCGTCGCTCGCGCCGCCCGACGCGCGTTCGACGTCCTCCCTCGTGATCCGGCCGCCCGGTCCCGAGCCATCGATGGCCCCGAGATCGATGCCGCGGTCCTTCGCGAGCTTGCGCACAGCCGGCGTAGCCGTGGGGGATGTCGTCGTTCCAACGGCGGGGGCGTCGTCGCGGAGCGCTGCGGGCGACGCGGCGCCGGTCCCATCCTCGGGTGCCCCAACCGTTCCGGCGCCGCGGCGGGGACCCGCAGCCGGAGCGTCGACGCCCCCGCCCTCACCCGCCACCTCGAACGTCACGAGCGGCGCCCCGACCGCGATCGTCG
>Ga0075420_100005484_pt1 | contig 11164 bp, 19 predicted proteins | sample SoiMetdeltSBSDD4_FD_75296 | JGI IMG/M metagenome (GOLD analysis project Ga0075420, IMG submission 75296) | Bulk soil microbial communities from a Populus tree surrounding site in Tennessee, USA - Soil MetaG P. deltoides SBSDD4 | ecosystem: Environmental > Terrestrial > Soil > Tree plantation... | reverse complement strand
GGCACTCCGAGCAACTTCGCTATTCCCCCTGCCCCGACGTAGAGAGCAACAAGAGCAGTCGCTATCGAGACTCGATGATCCTTGGTCTCTTCCATAATCCTTGACCTTTTCCAGGCGGTCGCCGTCCGGCCCGCTCTTAGTCATCGGCTGGAATGTTCGCCGGATTCCACACGACCTCCCACAAGTGCCCGGTCGGATCGCGAAAGTACCCGGCATAGCCGCCGTAGAACGTGTCCTGCGGCGACTTGACGATCTTGGCGCCGGCCCGGCCGGCCTGGGCCATCACGTCATCCACTTCCTCACGGCGAGCCACATTGTGGCCGATCGTGAACGAAGTCGGGCTGATTGGCGTCCTCGGAAGGCCCGTATCGGCTGCGACGTCGCCCTGCGCCCAGATCGCGAGCTTCACTCCTCCCGATAGCTCGAAGAAGGCGACGGCACCGTGCTCGAACTCACGGCCGACGATACCTTCGGTCGGCAGCCCGAGGCCATCGCGATAGAATGCCAAAGACTGCTCCAGGTCGGCGACGCCGAGCGTAAGGACAGAGATGCGAGGCTTCATCGGGACCTCCTGCACGTATGGTCATGGTTGGCGGCCCGTCGCCAATGGGCCACGTTCGCTTGCGACCGTTCAGCTTTGAAGGGGAACGATGAGCGCGATGCATAGGTTCACCACTGGAACGATGGAGTTCTCGCTCCGAGATCCTGACGGATATTATGTCACCATCAGCGCGCTCGATCCGGCCTGATCCCTCCATCGAACGAAGCAACCTGGCCTGAAACCTGCCGGAATCCCTTGGCTCTGCTGAGAGCGCCGATACGATGTGGGCATGACCAAACCCCTTCTCATCATTGACGGCGATTCCTTCGCGCATCGCTCCTATCATGCGCTGCCGAAGACCATCCGGCGCAAGGGAAATCGGGGCGGCGGCGCGATCGTCGGCTTCGCCAATTTCCTGTTGCGCCTCTATGAGGCCGAGAACCCGAGAGCTGTGCTGGTGGCCTGGGATACGCTGGACGAGCCGACCTATCGGCACCGCGCCCTCGCCGACTACCAGGGTGGACGCGAATTCGACACGGAACTGGTCGACCAGCTCGACATCCTGCCCGACTTCGTCGCCGCATGCGGCTTCGCCAATGCCAAGGCTCCCGGCTACGAGGCGGACGACTTCCTGGCGGCAGCGGCAACAAAGGAGGAGCGCCGGGGATCCGCCCTCGTGGCAACGGGCGATCGCGATGCCTTTCAGCTGGCTTCAGCCAGGACGACCATTCTTCACCCGGTCAAGGCGGGCGAGATGGCGAGGATCGGGCCAGCGGAGGTGCTCGACCGGTACGGTGTCGAACCGGCGCAAGTCCCTGACTTCATCGCGCTCAGGGGCGACCCGTCGGACAGGATCCCCGGAGCGAAAGGCGTGGGTCCAAAGACCGCGGCGGCGCTCATCCGCAAGTACGGATCGCTCGACAGGCTGCTTGCCGAGGGCCGCTATGCGGCGCAGGCCGATGAATTGCGCCTCTATCGATCGATCGCGACGATGGACAGATCGGCGCCTCTCCCTTCCCTGAAAAACCAGACCCCCACATGGGACAAGGCCTCGGCCCTCGCGCGAGACTGGGAACTGAATCGGCTGGCCGACCGGCTCGCCGCGCTTGCGCAAACGACCGCCTAGCGTCCATCGCTCGCGGCCTTGGTTCGTCTACATGCCATCCTTGGATGAAACCTATCATCCGCTCATCATCGACGGCATACGAATTGACAGCCATCAGTTGCGGGTGCTGATGGCGCAGCTTGCGCTGCCGCACCTTTCATCTCGGGTGGCGGCACGGGTGTGTCCCCGCCGTGAGGAGCCGCACTTTGACGTCGGCTCCCTCGCCTACACTCCGCATCGAGTCCACGAATGCGGTTGCGGTGGCGAATTTCAACCGCCTGGTCGAATAAAGAATGTCATCGGCAATCCAATGATTGCAACTCTCGAGAAGCTTGAAAAATTTGCCGCACGACCCCGGCGAATCGTAACGGCGGGCCTATCGGTTGAGATCTGACGCGGCCGCTAACATCCACAGATTGAAAACGCGCGAGCCTTTGTGCAGAATGCGCCTAGCAGGTTCGACATGCTGGTCATTGTACCACCAGCACCCGCCCGGCCATACGGCTGCTCCTGAGTCCCCTCAGCCACACGCAGTGTTCCATTTTGCTCCCCTGCTCTTGACGGAGTGCCCAAATCGCACGCTCCTCATTGGACGGAGGAACGTATGCGCACGATCCTGTTTCGATCTGTCATTGCAGCTGCAATCACAGCCTCGCCCGGTGCCGCCGTGGCGCAGAGAGGACACCACACTTTCGACCTGTTCCTACAGGGCGCTCAGCAGGAACTGTATCGCCAACAGCAGCTCGAGCACGAGCGCCAGCGCCGACAGGAACTCAGTCGTCAGCAACAATTCTTCCTCTCGCAGTGGCACGCGTGTTTCCAGGAAGATCTGGGTGCCTGCGAGCAGGCGCTCGCCTATCCCCACCTCAACTTCAACGACGGCAACGCCTCATCACCAAGCGCGCTCGCATCATCGCCACCCATGAAGCCGCCGCCACGCGAGCCCGCCGAGATCGCATTGAGGCCCAACAGCTAGAGCGGCGACGGCAGCGCGAACAGGAGCTGCAAGCCGAACGCGATCGCGAGCGAGAACTCGCACGCGTGCGGGAAGAGGCCGAACGCCAGCACCGGCGCGCGGACCAGGCGGAACGTGAGCGCCAGACGGCTCCACCCAATGTCGTCGCCGCCGTAACCGAGACGCAGTCCTTGCAACAGCGCCAACCAGACGGGCCACAACCGAGCCAACACAGGCCGCGGGATACGATTCACTGCGATCGCCGCCATGGAACTCGCATACGCCTTCGTCAGTTCGCCCGGCCCCTGCCCTGCGGAGGGATGGCCGAGTGGCTGAAGGCGCACGCTTGGAAAGCGTGTATACGGGCAACCGTATCGTGGGTTCGAATCCCACTCCCTCCTCCAAGAGTATACATAACATGTGGGTTTTGTTGATTTTTCTTCAAAGTTCGAATGCGGACCTACAGATCAACCCACAAGACGATCTCGGCTTCGAAGACCGCCAACACCGCCAAGGACGCCACGGCCAAAGGGTGCCCAAGTTGGCGCCCTTGCCATCCGACGACCCCGCGCCGGCGGCTCGGCTCACCCGTTAGACCAACAACTCGCCGGCGACCGCGCGACTAGTAATCCTCGCTCCACCCTGAGCCACGGGACTGTTCCTGCGCTCACTGAACTGCGGCCTACGCCTCAACTGCGCGCACCCGCGCAGCGCAGAAGTCCGAGCAATTTCAATCCGCAACCGGAGAAAGAAAGTCGCTTTCTCCAAGAAAGCAGAAAGTCCCGAACGCAGATCGAGAAAGCAACTTTCTCGCAGATAGCTGAAAGGCGCAGACGACCATGAAACAGACACCGGGAACGATAGCGGTTGCGTCTACAAAGGGCGGCAGTGGGAAGAGCTCGATCACCGCCGCGCTGGCCGAAGCTTTCGGCACGCCGGAGGTCGCCGCGTTCGCCGACCCGCGTAAGCGCCGGGCCCGAGAGAAGCGAATGAAGCTGTCGCCGGATGACGGCCGGCGCAAGCGCAACACCGGGCGAACCAAGCAGTTCAATTGCAAGATGCGGCCCGAGCTGCACCGGCAGATTGTTCAGGCGAGCCGCGCAACGGGCAAATCCATCGTCGACATGTGCGAGGAAGCGCTCACCGTTTTCCTCGCCAATCTGAGGGGGCCTGCTCATGCATGGGATCGCGGCTCAAGGCGGCGCCGCCGGTGACGACCACATACCCGCACGGCGACGCGCTGGCTCGTGCGCTCGGGCCGGCGGATGCCGATACCGCCGCAACGGCACAACAAGTCGCTCTGGTCGGCTTTGTCGAGCTGGCGATCGCCTTCCTGCTCGCCGCCGGCGAGAAGCTGATCGAGGGAAAATCGCGCATCCGCGAGGAGCCCACCGGCGAAGTGACGGTGCCGTGCGCTGCGAGTGCTGAGCGGATCGAGATCGAGCTACCGGCGGCCGCCGTGGCCTTGCCTGAGGTTGATACAGTCGGGCGGTTCATGCTGGCTTGCCTACGCAAGGCATCCGGCGAGGAAGTTGTCGGCGGCGCGATCTATGCGCGCCATCAACGGTGGTGCAGCGAGCAAGAGCCGCCACTGCCCACCCTCGATCCAAGATCATTCGCGCAACATTTTGCCGCGCGTTGCGAGCGTCACGGCATTCGCACGCGTCGCGACGGCAGCAAGGTCTATTGCGTCGATGTCCAGCTGGTTGCGTGACGTGCGTCCAGCGGCCTCGCGCGGGCGGCTCAACACCCGCGCTACGGCCTGACCCCAGCCATGAAGAGGAGAAGACCCATGGCCAAGGCTAGAAAGCGACTACCGCGCGCACGCATGACTCGCAAGCTCGCGCTGTCCATGACAGATGAAGCCCGCGAGCTGCTGAGCGAGCACACCCGTCTGATGCTCATGCATGAGAAATGGTTTCAGCTGAGCAGCGCCAAGGGCCAAGCGGCCGAACGGGCCGCCAAGGAGCTGTGGGCACAGTACGAGGATAGCAAAGCCTCGTTTCACAAGCGGGCCCGTGAGGTTGCGGAACGCATCGTCGGCCGCCGCTACAATCGAGATGTCGCATCATGTGATTTGCCGACGCTGGCCGTCCTTTCGCTGGCACGCGCTGACGCAAACGGCCCGGCCGATCACGGCCTGTCATGTGCCATCTTGGCGGCTGCAGGCGCGCCGCTAGTGAAGCGCGGGCGCATGAGGTTGCCGCGCGTAAGCTGACTTCCAACCCTATCGCGTATCGGGGTGGCCTCGGCATCACCGGGGCCGCTTCTAATTGCAGCCTTGCGGTATTACGGCGCCAAACGCCACCCGCCTACACACAGCGCACATAACGCCGCGAGGTAACGAGCGCCCGCATGGCGCGGCGGCACCGGAGCTTGTCTTCGCCTCGGCCAGAGCGTCTCGCGTGGCTTCCAGGGTGCCCTTCACGAGAAGCAACCCGAGAGCAGTCAGGACAATCGTTACGAGCACCAAGGCCAAGCCGATGAGAGAAAGGATGGCTTGTCTTTCCGTCGCCTCTGCGGAGCGCAGGGCTATGATGCAATCTTTGCGTTCCTTACCCTCCCTAGCTTCTTGACAGTATGCTTCGTGTTCGGCGGCGTGTGGCTTGTGGGCGTCTTTGGCGGCCCCGCCTTGGGGGCCGCCTTTTTGGTGCTGGCCCTGCTGTGCTTCGCCGCTGCGCTTGATGCTGCCTGGCGCTGGCCCCATTGCCACTACGGTGCTGAACAACAGCGCACCGAGCACACCGGCAACCACCCACCCCCAGACCCAAGCACTGTCGCGATTGGCTTCCCCCGACTATCGCGCCTGAGACGATAGCGGCTCTAGGGTGCAAAAGCACCAAGCTGGGGGGCATCGGCCGGTTGCGTGATATGTATGCCCCCGGCTCTGATTCCGGGAGCGTCTTTGCATGTTTGATCGCATCACATGATTGTTGTCGCGGGTGCCGCCCTGGCTCTTGGTCGTGTGGGCATTGTTGGGCCCGTTCTTGGGGATGTTCCTACGCGAGCTGCTCAAGGACCGCTTTTACAGCGGCATTAATCACTGGCTGGATCAAACACTTGGGCCGGTCGTGAGCACGCTAGCGTCCAGCGCCTTGTGGATTATTTGGATGGCGGCCTTCGGAGCTGTTCTTCTGGCCGTGTGGAGGTTTTCTCATCTCCAGCAGGTGCTGGATGCCAATGCCGTGCCGCAAACGACAGCCAGACTTGCCGCGCAAGCCGGCCCCGCGGCAGCTGTCCCCCTATGAGGCTGAGCAGAAGGCGCGCTTGATTGACAGGGCGCTCCACATTCTTCGAAGCGACTTCCCACCCGCCATAAATAGGGCGCGGTCATTGGAATCGCAGGGCTGGAACGCCTTCGCGTACCGCAACCAATCAGCTTATGTGGATGACTTAAAGGAATGCCGAGACAGTCTGGCGTCCTGCACGGGCGCCATGGCTGAGTTGAGGCGGGGAACCCCTGAGTACGGGGACATAGCCGCCGCCTTGCAGCCCACCGACATCGCTATTCTAGATTCCGCTATGGGCAATTTCCTCGTCACCAATCAGTATCTGTCGGTGTACCCAAAAGAAGACGCACCGGGTGACGCGTTTGAAAACCTTATTGGACCAAAGCGGCTCGCGCTCCGATCGGCAATTAGATGATCTCGCGAGATGGCGGAGTAACGCAGAGCGCACTCTCGTAGAACTGCGTAGCAAGTTGGCCCCCTAGTCGAGGCGAATTTCCTTTGCGCCAATTGCTGACAGACATTGCAGGAAGAACGCCGCTGTGAATTTCCCTCGCGCTACCTTGTTGCGCGGATTGTGCTCCTCCTCCACCTTTACTCCGATCAGCTTGAGCATGCCAACTCGATCGCGCCTTGCCGTGCAACGCAGCATTGATTGACCATGAGGTCCGCGCGTGCAAGGCTGCCGTGTCCTGTTGCTTCCATACCCGGAAGCTTAGGGCGAAAGCGCCCCCAGCGTGTGCGTACCAAGGCGGGCGCTTTCTTACTTGGTGCCCCGCGTGTTGTGCGGCTCCGGCCAGCAGCACTCCTTACGCGCTCCGCACCGCGTGCACCGCATCGCCTTTGAGATCGTGAGCAGCGGCGTCAGCATGTCGAGCTGGTGCTGCCGGGCGAGTTCGTGCGGCTCGATCATGACGCTGTGTCGGCAGTCATCACAGTGCAGCCAAGCGCGCTTGCCGCGCCTGACCCGCATCGCCAGGTGGGCCTGCTGCCAGGGCGGCCTCGCGTCACACAGGGGCCGCTTTCGCATGGTCTTGGTGAGCAAAATTGGGCGCGGACAACAATGATCACTTTCGACGGCAATGTTTCGTGGCTCGCTGTTATCGGCAGCGTGTACGACATTGTCGGTGCGGTCGTTCTAATTCGTGCGCTGATCTGGGCGCGGTCGCCGGAGCTGTTCCGTCAAGCCGTGACGACTTGGGATGCCGATCCTGAGCTGCTGCGATCGCAGTGCGCTCAAAAGGTTGACGCGATCTGGGGCTCCTCGATCCTCATCCTAGGTTTCGCGTTTCAAGCTTTCGCGTCTTCCGGTATCGGGATGATTTCCCCTTGCTTGGCTACCCATTCGCTTTGAGCCGACGCATCTTGCGAAGCGGCAAGCAACGAAATGACTGTTGCCAATAGGTACAAGAACGTCATCACAATCCCCTTTAACGATAGAGCCGGCTCAAATGCTAATGAGCTCCCTGCTCCGTCGCCCGGCCCGGCTTCCGGTTCTGCAAGAAATGCCATCGCGAAAAGCCCCTGCTCGAGTTCCCGTACTTCAACCGCGCCGCGGGCCTACGCCGGCACGAATGCCACGTGTGTCACAACTCCCGGATGAACGGGCACTACCTCAAGAACAAGGCGCATCGCCTGCAGAGTGCGCGAGAGCGGTACAGGGCGAACCCTGCGAAGAAAATGGACCCCGGAACGCAGAGCGCGCGCAAACCTAGCTGCCAAGCGTCACAGAGCCGAATGGTTCCGCGAGGTCCTCGATCACTAGGGCGCTGCATGTGCGTGCTGCGGCGAGATGGAGCGCCAATTCTTGACGATAGATCATGTCAACAACGACGGCGCTGTTCACCGACGACAGCAATTCGTGGCTGCACGCATCTACCGCTGGATCATCAAAAGCGGCTTCCCTGAGGATATCCGAATTCTCTGCTACAACTGCAATTGCGGTCGCGCTCGAAATGGCGGCACCTGCCCCCACAAACGGGCAGCGCATGACGGGAGCACGGCTCCAACTCACGTCGCACCGCTCTCTGCGATCGGTCGCCGCTAGAGGTCCAGGCCTCGAGCAGCCGGGCAGCCGGCGGCCGCGTAGTCCGGCTCCCACAGATCGATGCGGGCGCGAGCGCCAACGACGCCGCGGCCGAGCCAACGAAGTAATCCGGTGCATATAGTTTTCATGGTCGCGTCTTTCGTGCTCAGAAGCCGAACCCGTCGAGCCCTGAGTCCTTCCCCCACTGCCGGCCAGCACGAATGTAACCGCCAGTGGTATCCATACTCTTGTGGCGCATCCGTTGTTGGATGCGATAGCCGGGCACGTCGTTTGCTCCCGCCGTGGTCGCGTAGCCGGCGCGCATCGAATGCCCTGAGAACCGGGCCACGATCTCGTCAGCCTCAGCTTGGGACTTTCCGCCGGCGATCACCAAAGGTCGCACGCGGACCTTGACGATGCGAGAGACGCTGCGCTCGGCGAGGCGCTCCGCGGCAATCGCGCCGCCCTTGTCGACTTACCGGAACACGGGTTGGCCAGCTGGAGATTGCCCACGGCCGCCCAGCGCTCGAGGGCGTCACAAGCGGTGCGCATCTGATCGCAGGGCACGGCGATCTCAACCGCGCCGTCCTGCGAGCCCTGGACGTTGCGAGCACAACCCGAATGCCCTTGTCCACGATCTCAACGAAGCCGCGGCCGTCGCCCTGCTTCCGCCAGTCGAGCCCGACGAGCTCCGAGCGGCGAAGCGCGGCAGACCAGCCCAGCGTCAACAATGCCGCGTCGCGTGCATCGATGGTGCGAGCCGGGTCCAGGCCTGTCACCAGCTTGCGGAGCTGCTCGCCCATCAATGGGGCAGCCTTGCGCCGCGCACCTTGCCTGGCCTTGGTCTTGCTCATCCCCTGCCAGCTCCCGGCGATCGCCGGGTGCTCCCCGATCGAAGGGATGGCGAGCGGTGCGATGCGCCTCCGCGATCGCGGAGAGGTAGAGGTTGATCGTCGCTCGAGCGAGCGGCTTGCGTCCACCGGCACCTGTGGCAAGCGCCACGATCCACACTGCGACGATTTCAGGCCCAGCCGGCAGAGCCGTGCGAGCATAATCCTCGCACCAGGCCAGGAAGCGCTGCCACGCCTGGGTGTAAGCGCGCTTGGTGTTGTCGGCGTGTGCGGCGGCCACGTACTCGGCCACGCCTTGGAGCAAGTGAGCCGGCAACGGGCGCTCAGGCGCACGCTCAACGAGCGCCGCGGGCTCGAACAGAGCGAGCGCAGGTGAGGCGATCTTGGCTCGGCGCATCTTGTGCGTGCGGCCCACGTTTCTGCACCCTATGATTGATTGCGTCTCATAAACAATATTGTGGGATACAATAATCGCCTTTTGTTTTAGTCAACAGGTGTCTGATCATCAGCTCTCGTTGTAGAGACTCCCGTGGCGCGCAAACGCGAGTCTGTGCAACCCATGGCTTGGGAAGATTGTCGGCTTTCGGACTACTTCTGCCGGAAGCCGAGCCTGCGACGGTCGAAGAGTGCCAATTTGAGAAGTTTCGATCATTTACATTTCGGTGGTCACGGCGCGCCACCGGGATGGGCTGTGGTCCCGTTGAGTTCGAGATGTGGTCGCCGACTTGCCTCCTCGCGCGAGGCTCGGCTTACGTTACCAACCGATGGCTGCCGCAGAGATCTCGCGAACGCGGCGGTTCCTACACCTTTCGTGCACGGCCACCCTTCGCCTTCATGCTACCACGTGTCATCAGTGTCGGCGCATGGCCATCCTCAGCGCTTTAAGGTAACGCTGATCCATCTTTGGATGGCGTCGAGGGCGGCAGTCCCTGCTCCATTGAACCCATGAAGCCGATAGCCCATCGTGCCGGGCGCTCCACATGGATCAGGATTAGGTGATGGGTCTGGATCAGCGGGGTCTACGGGGCCGACTGGTGTGCCTGTAATCTCTGTGAAGCTCACTCTTACCGATGCCGTCATCATACTGTAAGCGGCTTGTGTGACGTTCCTATACTCGAGTAGATGCAGCCATCGTTGACATGGTGGACGAACAGCACTGGCCGATTGATCTCAGTGAACGGCAAGCTCCCGATGCTAGTTGGTCCGGTTGTGACTGAAGAGGTGAGAACGACGCCACCCACGTCTGGATTGCCTAAGGGAAATATCGGAGGAAATGGTGGAGGCAGCGGTCTTATGGCAGCAAGAACGGCGGAGGTTGTCCCCGCACTTGAGCCGACTACGACGACCGGGCTGTTTATTGCGTCTGCTCCATAGCTTACGCCTCCAACTACGACGCTACCGCCAACGAGCTTGGGCCTGAAATAGCTAATGATTGCGGTGAGGTCCCTTGCATGGTCATCGCTAGTGCGGAACCCACCGCTCATGCCAGTAGCATTCTGCCGGTCCGAAGGCGCATCCACCAGCACTGTCAAGAACGCTTGTCCCGACAAACCCTCGCGCGCACCAAAAAAAATGCCCTGGAGGCGGCGTGGCACGGCATTGGCGGGGTCGGCACTGTCGATGTCCAGCCAACCGTCGGCGCCGGGCAACAACACGATAATTGCCCTCTAGAGGTGAGCGCACCAAATAGGTCGCCAGCGACTCACTGCCCACCTCGCGCGAGCGAGCTGTGTTCTGCTCTTGCGCGTCACGCGCAACTCGCAGCCGTTCGGCCTCGCAGTCAAGACGCGGCAGCTGGAGGCTTGTGTTCGGCGAAGCACCCCCCAATAGTGGCCGGCCGAAAGGAACCGGGCCTAGCGCATCCGATGTGAATTTGGAGCCAGCCGATGAGCCGATTGGGCAAACTCGCCGCCGCCACTGTCGTGCTCGCGGCCGCTGCGGTCGCGACAGGTGCAGCGTTGTTGAGCTTCTGGCCCTCCTTCGGTGGCAGCGTCGAGGGGGAGAGGTCGGCTCGGGTACGCGCCTCTGCGCAGTTCCGCAGCGGTCGGTTCGAGAACACCATTCCGCAGACGCCTCGCGGCTACGCGCAGCTGTGGGACTACTTGCAACGGCAGGTGCTTGGCAGTGAAGTACGCACGCCGCCCACACCCATCCCCGTCGTGCAGCCGGTGCTGGAGAACCGCGCGGGACGTGCCCCGCCTGGTCTGCGGGCCATCTGGTTCGGCCATGCCAGCGTCTATCTGGAGCTCGACGGCCTGCGCCTGATGGCCGATCCGATCCTGTCCGAGTACGCCTCGCCCTTCGCCGGCATCGGTCCGAAGCGGTTCCATCCCCCGCCCCTGGCGCTCGAGGCGCTGCCGAAGATCGATGCCGTGGTCATCTCTCACGATCACTACGACCATCTCGACGTGCGCACGATCAAGCATCTGGCGTCCGCCGGGACGCATTTCTTCGTTCCC
>Ga0075420_100005480_pt1 | contig 11165 bp, 10 predicted proteins | sample SoiMetdeltSBSDD4_FD_75296 | JGI IMG/M metagenome (GOLD analysis project Ga0075420, IMG submission 75296) | Bulk soil microbial communities from a Populus tree surrounding site in Tennessee, USA - Soil MetaG P. deltoides SBSDD4 | ecosystem: Environmental > Terrestrial > Soil > Tree plantation... | reverse complement strand
GTGAGCGGCACGACCGACGACGAAGCCTGCGACTCGAGCGCAGCGGTGAAGATCCGATGGGTCGCCGCCGCCTCCTCCGGGGTGGCGCAGTGGAAGGGTTGGCGCATGCCGTCCCGGCCGTGGGCAAGCTCGTCGAGGAAGGCGGCCCACATCTGGAGGATCGCGTCCGAGAAGCCGAACTCGAAGATCGCGCCGGTGATCGAAGGGTAGGCGGATTCCGACCCCAGGTCGACCACGTTCCAGGCCTGCGGCCCTCCGGGCTCGTACAACATCGAGCGGAGGGTCTTCGGCTGCTTGGTCGTGTAGGCGATCGACCCCTCGGTCCCGTCCACCTCGATGATCCACGTGTTCGTCTCACCCGGCGCGATCCGCTTCGTCTCGATCCGCAGCGGGAAGGTGTCGCCGTCCTCCTGGACTTCGCAGACAAGCAGGGCGTTGTCCCACGTGTCGCAGGCGGCGGTCCCACCCCGGCCGTCGGGCCGCTCGCGCACGATGTCGGAGAGGATCGCGCGCACGTTGCTCGGGAACCAGCCGGCCCGCAGCGGCAGGTGCAGGGCGTGCATACCGAGGTCGCCCATGACGCCGTACTCCCCATTCTGCGCGGCGCGCCGCTTCCAGTTGATCGGCTTCGCCGGGTTCAGGTCGCTCGAGTGCAGGAAGGCCGAGCGCACCTCGAGCAGCCGCCCGTAGCGGCGCTCGGCGATCCAGCGCCAGACGCTCTGCCCTCCCGGGTAGAAGGGCAGCTCGGAGGAGCAGCGGACGAGCAGCTCCGGGTGAGCGGCGATCTCCGCGCCGATCGCCTGGTTCGCCGGGAGGTCGATCCCGAACGGCTTCTCCCCCAGAAGGTGCTTTCCGGCCCGCAAGCAGGCCGTGTAGACCTCCTCGTGCAGGTGGTGCGGGACGGCGCAGTAGACCGCCTCGACCGCGTCGTCCGCCAGCAGCTCGCGGTAGTCCGAGACGAGGCGCGGCGCGGGATCGAGCCGCCTGTACCAGTCGAGTACCTCGGAGCTCACGTCGCAGACGACGGCCAGCTCGGGGCGGACGCCGGGCAGGTCGACGTGCGCCCACCGCGCAGCGGCGCTCGCGAACTCGCGGCCCATGAGGCCTCCGCCCACGAGGCCGAGACGGATGACCCGCTCAGACACCGGCTGCGAGACCTGCCAGCGCGGTCTCGGCGGTCGCGCCCTCGTGCACGATCGCCATGAGCGCCCGGGTCATGCCGACCGGATCGCCGTGCTGGACGACGTTACGCCCATACACGATCCCGGCCGCCCCCTGGCCGAGGACGGCCTCGGTCCGCCGGAGAATCTCGTCGTCGGACGCGCGCCCGCCGCCGCGCACGAGCACCGGCACGCGCCCCGCCGCCTCCACGACGCGGCCGTACTCTTCGAGCTGGTCGGTCGGGTCGGCCTTGACGACATCGGCGCCGAGCTCGACGGCCTGGCGCACGAGCGTGACGATGGTGTCCGCGTCGCCGTTGACGCCGTAGCCCGCGTCGCCCGCCTTCATCGCAAGCGGCTCGACCATCAGGGGCATCTCGAGCGGTTCACAGGCCGCGCGTAGCGTCGCCACGTTGCGGACGCACTGCCGGTGGAGCTCGGGCTCGCCGGGGAGCGAGAGCAGGTTGACGACCACGCAGGCGGCGTCGAGCCGCACCGCGCGGCCGACCGCGTCGTCGACCAGCTCACTCCAGAGCACACCTGGAGGCCTGGGGCCGTAGACATTCGCGACGTCGGTGCGCAGCACGAGCGCGGGCTTGCGAGGTCCGGGCAGCCGCTGCAGCACGGGCGCCTGGCCGGGCGAGAGCTGGATCGCGTCGGGCGCGGCCGCGACGAGCGTCGACACGGCCCGCTCCAGATCCTCGATCCCCTGGAGGAAGGAGGGCTCCCCGAAGAAGCCATGGTCGACGGCGACGTCGAAGCAGCGGCCGTCGGCGGCGAAGAGACGGTTCAGCCGGGCGCTAGCGATACGCGACCTCCTCGCGCCGGCCCGACTCGCTCGAGCGAACGACCGCGTCGCAGATCTCGGCCGCCCGGTAGCCGTCCTCGAGCGTCGCCCCGTGCGGGGCGACCTCCCCGTTCTCCGCGATCGCCGTGAGTAGGTGATGGAGCTCGTGCACGAACGAATGCTCCCAGCCGATGATGTGGCCGTGGGGCCACCAGTGCTCCCAGAAGGGGTGGTCGGCCTCGGAGACGAGCACGCTGCGGAAGCCCTGGGCACGGTCGGCCGGCTTCGAGCCGCGGATGTGCACCTGCAGCTCGTTCAGGCGCTCCAGGTCGAAGGCGATCGAGCCCTTCGACCCGTTGATCTCCCAGGCGAAGGCGTTCTTGCGCCCGGGGCAGAAGCGCGAGGCCTCGATCGTTCCGACCGCGCCGTTCTCGAACTCGACGATCGACTCGAAGGCGTCGTCGACGTCTCGCCCCTGCTTGAACGTCCGCGTCGCCCCGCTCACCGACGTGATCTCGCCGACGAGGTAGCGCGCGAGGTCGATCACGTGCGCGCCGAGGTCGCCGAGCGCTCCGGAGCCGGCCGCCGCGCGATCGAAGCGCCATACCTGGTCGTCGATGTCGCCCCACTCCTGGAGGTACCGGCCCCGGAAGTGGTAGATGTCGCCCAGCTCGCCGGCCTCGAGCAGCTCGCGGGCGAAACGCACGGCCGGGACGAAGCGGTAGTTGAAGGCGCACATGTGCTTCACGCCCGCCGCTGCGACCCGCTGCCAGACCTCGTAGCTCTCCTCCGCGGTGCGTGCGAGCGGCTTCTCGCAGACCACATGCTTGCCCGCCTCGGCCGCCGCGATCGTCGGCTCCGCGTGCAGGTCGTTCGGCCCGCTGTTGTCGAAGAGCTCGATCTCGTCGTTGGCGAGCAGCTCGCGCCAATCGGTCGCGTAGCCCTCGAACCCGTAGCGGCGCGCGGCCTCCGCGACCGCCTCCTCGGTCCTCCCCGAGATCGCGACGAGCCGCGGCACCAGCGGGGGCGGCCACGTCATGTAGGCGATCTTGTGGTAGGCGTTCGAGTGCGCCTTGCCCATGAAGGCGTATCCGAGCATCCCGATCCCGATCGTGCGAGCCTCGCCCGTGCCGCCGGCGCGGCCCATGGTGAGGAAGCCGACGTCGCTCTCGTCTGCCATCGTCAACTCCGTTCGTAGGCCGCGTCGAAGGCCAACGCGGAGGGTGTGAAGTCACTCCTGCGCACGAATGCGAGCGCGTCCTGGGCGCCCCACTCCCGGTCCATGCCCGCATCCTCCCACTCGATCGAGAGCGGCCCCTCGTAGCCGATTCGGTTGAGGGCGCGGAAGAGCGACTCGAAATCCACGTCGCCGTGCCCCGGTGAGACGAAGTCCCAGCCGCGCCCGGACTCGCCGAAGTTCAGATGGCCGCCGAGGATCGAGCTGCGACCGTCGAGGCTCTTCTGTGAGTCTTTGACGTGGACGTGGTAGATGCGGTCGGCGAACTCGGTCACGAACGCCGCCGAGTCGAGGAACTGGTGGGCGAAGTGGCTCGGGTCGAAGTTGATCCCGAAGCCCTCGCGCCGGTCGATCGCGCCCAGCGTCTTGCGCGTGGTCACGAAGTCGTAGGCGATCTCCGTCGGGTGCACCTCGAGGCCGTAGCGGACCCCCTCCGCCTCGAAGACGTCGATGATCGGGCCCCACCGGTCCGCGAAGTCCTGGTACCCCGCCTCGATTGCGTCGAAGTCGTTCGGCGGGAACGAGTAGAGGAGGTGCCAGACGCTCGAGCCGGTGAATCCGTTGACCTGCGTGATCCCGAGACGTGCGGCCGCCCTGGCCGTGTCCTTCAGCTTCTCGGCCGCCCGCTGCCGCACGCCCTCCGGCTCCCCGTCTCCCCAGACGTCGGGCGGCAGGATCGCCCGGTGGCGGTCGTCTATCGGGTCGCACACCGCCTGCCCCACCAGGTGCGTGCCGATGGCGAAGCACTGCAGCCCGTGCCGCTCGAGGAGCTCGCGGAGGCCGTCGGCATAGCCGGGGTCGGCGAGCGCCGCGTCGACGTCGAAGTGGTCGCCCCAGCACGCCAGCTCGAGGCCGTCGAAGCCCCAGGCGGAGGCCTTGCCGGCGAGCTCGTCGAGCGGAAGGTCGGCCCACTGGCCGGTGAAGAGGGTGACGGGACGTGCCATGCGTGTCCTCCTTAGGCGGTGGTCGAAGCGGTCTCAAGACCGTCGGCAAGGATGAGGTTGACGCCGCCGGCCTCATAGGCAGCGACGGTCTCGCGGGGAACGTTGTCGTCGGCGATGAGCGCGTCGAGCTCTTCGGCGCGCGTGATCGCGAGCAGGGCGGAAAGGCCGAACTTGGACGAGTCGATCAGGCCGATCGTCTTGGCCGAGGACGCGGAGGCGGCCTTCAGGGTGTCGGCCAGCGCCCGCCGCGTCGTGGTCAGCCCGTTCTCGAGCGTGACGCCTCCGGCGGAAACGAAGGCCGTCTCGATGTTGAGGCCGGCGAGGAACTCGACGGCCCACCGGCCGCCGATCATGCGCAGGGTCTGGTCGAGCTCACCCGGGGTGACGACGACATGGATCGATTGCGCGTGCAGCTCGTTGGCGATGGCCGGCGAATTGGTGACGAGGGTGAGCGAGCGCGGCGAGTGGCGCTCCAGGTGCCGGGCGAACACGAGGCAGGTCGTCGACGAGTCGACGAAGATGGTCGAGCCGTCCTCGACGAACTGCGCGGCGCGCTCGGCGATCACCTGCTTCTCCAGCACCGCGCTCTCGAGACGCTTCGACCAGTCGGTCGCCACCCGGAGCGCGCGCGGGCCGCTGCCCGGGAGCCGAGCGCCCCCGTGGACGCGCTCGATGAGCCCGTCCTCGCCGAGGCGCGCAAGGTCGCGGTGGATCGTGACCTGCGACACGCCGTGGTCGCGGGCGAGCTCGGCCACCGAAGCACCGCCGTCACGCCTGATCCGCTCGAGCACGCTCGCTCTGCGCAGGTCCGCCGGCACCGATGCGTCCCCCTTCACGTCGCCGACGGGGTCGAGGCCATGGCGAGATACCGCTCGGCAACGAGATCGGCGAACTCCGGGTCGTTCACGTGCGTGTCCACGAGCTCGAGCTGGATGTCGGGGCGGAGCGACGCGCCGAGGGCGTCCAGGAAGGCTGCGTCCGCCTCGGGGAACCAGAGGTCGCCTCCCTTGACGTCCGCCAGCGAGAAGCCGAGGGTCGGGGCGACGACGCGCACGGGCCCGCGCGCCTCGTTCAGGCGCTCGGCGACGACGCGCCCGAGCTCGGCCATCTCGTCCGGCTCGAGCCGGACGAGCGTCGCCACCGGATTGTGGTAGTAGCTCTTGCGGGCCTGGTACTCCGCGGGGAGCGTGTCCGGCGCCCCCTGGTTGAAGAAATCGACGCAGCCGGGGACGACCACCTGCGGCAGGCCCCGGGCGCCCGCGACTCGAAGCCGATCGGGCCCGGTCGCGTGGAGGCCGTCCAGGATCGAGTTCGCAAGCTCGGAGAGCGTGTAGTCGATCACTCCGGCCAGCGCGCCGGCTTCGATGAGCTTCTCCATGGCCGGACCGCCGACGCCGTTCGCGTGGAAGATGACCGGCTCGTGGCCCGCCTGCTCCAGGGACGCGCGGATCCGCATCACCGCGGGGGTCGTGTGCCCGAGCATCGTGATGCCGACGCTCCGGCTGCTCAAATCCTGCAACGGGCGGCCCGCCTCGCGGGCCATGCCCGCCACCGCCGCCGCGGCGTTGTCGAAGACGGCCCGTGCGATCGGGTTGAGGCCGAGGATGTCGACGACCGAGTGCATGACCAGCACGTCGCTCTCGCCGACGAAGGGGCCGAACGCGCGGCGTCCCGATGCGCTCGGGGTGACGATCAGCTTCGGGACGCCCACGGGGAGCGCGCGCATTCCGGCGGCTCCCAGGAGAGCCCCCTCCGCCCCGCCCAGGCAGAGCACGCCGTGGAGGCGGCCTTCGAGCCAGAGGCGCAGGCAGACCGCGCGCACGCCCTGCTCCATCAGCTCGACCGCCGCGCCGCGGCTGCCGGCCGACTGAACGTCCTCCAGCTCGTAGCCGGCCGCGCGTGCCACCTCCTCCCGCGTGACGTCCGCGCTCGTCCCGGGGTCGCCCAGGATTCCCGAGTCGATGACGACCGGCCGGACACCAAGCGCGTCCAGGCGCTCGCGCACGTAGGCGATTTCGTCGCCCTTCGTGTCGAGCGTTCCGATCAGTGCGATCTGCGGCTCGTCCCTCACCGGCATCGACTCACGCCCGATCGCGCCACTCCCGCGTGTGCACCTCGACCGGGACCTTCTGGAACTCCACCAGCGCCTCGGCCAGGTGCTGGGCGTAGAGCTCGTAGGTGCGCTCGCCCTTCTCGGCCGTGGCGCGGAAGGGATTGCCGATCACCCCGCTGGGCGTGAAGTCGCCGTGATCCGTGGGGAAGAGGAAGTACTGGTACCCGTGGAACTCGACCTCCGGCGCGCCGTCCAGCTTGATGAAGCTCTCCGGGAACCAGTCCGGCCGGCCGACCTTCTGGTTCACGGCGCGGTCCATGCGCACGAGGCTCTCGTCGTGCGCCATCACCTGCGCGGTCTCGAGCTCGCTCGAGTGCCAGCCCGGCGTTTCCTCGGGCGGGTTCTCCATCACGGGCTCGATCAGCCCGAGGTACCGCTCGGCGTACAGCTTGGAGAACGTCACGAAGGCGCCGGTCTCGTAGCGGATTCGCCGGAGCAGCGGGTCGATGATCTTCGTGTTCGAGCCGTGGTTGTTCACGAACACGAGTCGGTTGAACCCGTGGTGGATGAGCGAGCGCGCGACGTCGTGGTAGATCTCGAGCAGGATCTGCGAGCGGATCGTGATCGTTCCGGTCCCCTCGCCGGGCTCGTACATGTGTTGCGGCGAGTAGCCGAACCACACGCAGGGCGTGTACAGCACCTCCGCCCGCTCGGCTGCCCGCCGGGTGATCTCGTCGGCCTGGATCGTGTCGGTCGCGAGCGGCAGGTGCGGGCCGTGCTGCTCCAGGCTCGCGATCGGGATCATGACGATGTCCTTTTCGCCCAAGTACGCCTTGATGTCCGGCGGGGCGAGATCAGCGATGTTGTAGGAGGGGAGCTCCATCGAAGCTCCCCTACGCGGGCGCGGTTGCGCTCATCGCCTGGCGCACGCAGTCGATCGACTCCTGCACGTAGCGGTCGTACAGCTCCTCCGGCACGGCGCCCGTGCCGTGATCGCGCAGGAACTGCTCCAGCCCGACGCTCGCGTCCGCCTCCGAGGCGTCGCCGATCTCCGTCCGCTCCGAGATGCGGCTGCGGTCGACCGTGGCGACGAACTCGACGGTGAGATAGCCGTCGTAGCCGACCTCGCCGAGCGTGCGCACGAGCAGCTCCCAGTCGAGGGCGCCCTGGCCGGGGGGCATGCGGTTGTTGTCCGCGATGTGGAAGTCGACCAGCTGGTCGCCCGCGGCCCGGATCGCGCCGGCCCAGTCAGCCTCCTCGATGTTCATGTGGAAGATGTCGAGGCAGACGCCGCAGTCGCCGCCAACGTCCTCTGCCAGCGCGAGCGCCTGGTCACACCGGTTCAGGAAGTAGGTCTCGAAGCGGTTGAGCGGCTCGAGAGCGAGACGAACGCCGCACTTCTCGGCGTGTGCCTGGCACTCCTTCAGGCTCTCCACGGCCCACTTCCACTCCTGCTCGGGGGTCGACATCGGCGTGACCTTGCCAACCGTGGAGGGCACGACCGTGAGGATGGAGCCGCCGAGGGACTTGATCAGGTCGAGCGTGTCCTTTACGTACTGGACGCTGCCGACGCGGACGTAGTGGTCCTCGTGCAGGAGATCGCGGCCGCCGACCATCAGGGTCACGGAGCCCCAGCACTCGAGCCCGTTCTCGTCGAGCAGGGAGCGCACGTGCTTCGCGTCGTAGAGCGCGGGCTCTCCCGAGATCTCGATGCCGTCGTAGCCGCAGCGCCCCAGCCTCCGGATCGTCGTCTCGATCGGCTCCGGCCGCATCCAGTTGTGCATCGCCACCTTCAGTGCCATTCGGTCCTCCTCTGCTTCGACTGCGTTACAGATCGAGCTTGCCAGGGTTCATGATCCGGTTCGGATCGAGGACCTCCTTGATCCTGCGTAGGACGTCGAGCGCCTGGCCGTGCTGGGCGCGCATGTACGGCGCGAGCTTCATGCCGACTCCGTGGTGGTCGTTCATGACGCCGCCGGCTCCCAGCATCGCCTGCACCGCGTCGTCCCAGATGCGGTCGTGGAGATCGATGGCCTCGGGGCCACCGTCAGGGACGATGAAGCGGCCGTACATCATCGTCCCCCACGGATACCAGTGGCTGAAATGGGCCTTGAGCGCCAGCCCGTGCTCGGCGTACGGCGCCTCGACCGCGCGCTTCACTGCCTGATACACGTCGTAGATCCGTGCGTAGGGAGCGACGGCTTCGAGCGTGCCCCAGATGGCTGGCAGCTCCGGGTGGTGCGGTGGCTTGTAGAACTCGTACCGCCGGCGCCACCACGTCTCGCCGAGCCCGTCGTCCAGAATCGTCCCGCCGTGCTCGCGCGCCAGAGCGAGCATGGTCTCCGCCTCGGCGTCGGCGACCGCTGGCTCTCCCTCGAAGCAGAAGACCGTGCAGACCCCTTCGAGCTCGCGCTCGACGACCGGGCCGAGGGAAGTGCGCGTGGCGGTCTCGTCGTACAGGCGCACGACCGAGGGGCGCAGGCCGCGCGCGATGCAGGCGCGCACGGCCGTGATCCCCTCAGGCACCGACCCGAACGAGACCGCCTCGAAGCGCCGGGCCGCCGGAAGCGGGACGAGCTGCAGCGTGGCGCGGGTGACCACACCGAGCGTTCCCTCGGAGCCGACGAACAACTGCGTGAGCTCCGGCCCAACTGCGTGCCGGGGGACGGCGACCGTCTCGAACACGCCTCCGTCGGCCAGGGCCACGCGCAGCGAGAGCACGAGGTCTTCGATCTTGCCGTAGCGGGTGGAGAGCACTCCCGAGCCGCGTGCGGCGACGTAGCCGCCGACGGTCGCCAGGTCGACCGAGGCAGGGTAGTGGGGCAGCATGAGCCCGCGCTCGTTGAGCGCCTGCTCCAGCACCTCGCCGTTGACGCCCGCCTCGGCCGTGACGGTGAGCGACTCCTCGTCCACGTCGACGATTTGGTCGAGGCGCGTGAGGTCGAGGAGGATGCCGCCGTCGACCGGCACGGCTCCCCCCTGGCTTCCCGAGCCGCCCCCGCGAGGCACGACGGGAAGCCCTCGCTCGTTCGCGAAGCGCAGCACGGACGCGACTCCTGCCTCGTCCGCAGGCAGCACGACGACGTCGGGCACGCCGAGCGGTGCGCCGTTCGCCCGCGCCGCGAGCGCCTTCCAGTAGGTGTCGGCGGTATACCTCTCGAGGAGGTTGCCGTCGGTGACGACAGCGTCACCGCCGACAAGCTCCCGCAGATCGCGCGCGAGAGCCTCGGTCTTGGGGGCCTCGACGCTCACGATGCCCGCATCGAGCTCCAGGGAGCCTCGCCGGAGACGTCCACGAGCTCGTAGCCTCCCTCGCCGGCGCACGGGCCGAGGGCGACGGTCAGGCGCGCGGTCTCCTCCCCGGTGTTGAAAGAGGCGTGGACGGTGCCCTTCGCGATGAACACGGCCTCGCCGGGCCCGAGGACGGTCTTCTCACCCTCGAGCCATTGCTCGATCTCGCCCGCCTGGACGACGATGACCTCCTCCTGCTCGGGATGCTTGTGAAAGTCGTGGCCGTGCCCCGGCTCGAGCGACACGTCGAGCACCGTGAGCTGCTGGGCGCCGGTGGAGAGGGGCCGGCTGATCCAGCCCAACCCTCCCCAGTCGAGCTGCTCGCGCTCGATGTCGGTCTCGTGGACGAACCTTCCGTTCACACCCGCTCTCCTTCCGCGCTCGTGATGGGGATGGCCTTGAAGCGCCGCACCGTCTCGGTCAACGCGGTCTCGACCGGCAGCCGCTCCATGCTCGAGGCGCCGAAGAAGCCGACGACGCCCCGCGTGTGCTCGAGCACGTAGGCGGCGTCGTCGGGCTCCGCGATCGGGCCGCCGTGGCAGAGGACGAGCACGTCCGGCGCGATCTTCACGGCCGCGTCGTGCATGGCCTGGACGAGCTCGACAGACTCGTCCAGCGTCCTGACGGTCTCGGCGCCGATCGTCCCACCGGTGGTCAGGCCCATGTGCGGCACCAGCACGTCGGCTCCCGCCTCCGCCATCGCCCGGGCGTCGTCCGGCGTGAAAATGTACGGGCACGTGAGGAGATCGAGCTCGCGCGCTGCGCGGACGACCTCCACCTCGAGCGCGTAGCTCATGCCCGTCTCCTCGAGGTTCTGGCGGAAGGTTCCGTCGATCAGGCCGACGGTGGGGAAGTTCTGGATGCCTGTGAACCCGGCCTCCTTGAGCTCCCGGAGGAAGACCGGCATGAGCCGGAAAGGGTCGGTCCCGCACACGCCGGCGAGGACCGGCGTCGACTCCACGACCGGCAGGACCTCGCCGGCCATCTCCATGACGATGGCATTCGCATCGCCGTAGGGAAGCAGGCCCGCGAGGGAGCCCCTGCCCGCCATGCGGTAGCGCCCAGAGTTGTAGATGATGATGAGATCGGCGCCGCCGGCCTCGGCGCACTTCGCCGAGAGTCCCGTCCCCGCGCCCGCGCCGACGATCGGCCGGCCGTCCCCTACCTGCCGGCGGAGGCGCTCGAGAGCCTGCTCGCGCGTCATGCCCGCACTCCCTCGGCCGCCCAGGCCCGGTAGTGCTCGTGCAGCGTGTCCACCATGGCGTCGGCGAAGGCCGGGTCGTTGATGTCGGCGTCGAGCTCGCGGACGTCGACGCCGGGGTCGAGCGTCTCGCGCAGGCCGTCGAAAAGGGCTCGGTCCGCGTCGGGATCGTGGAAGGGCTGGCCTTCGACCGCAATCAGGGACACCCCGCGGAGTGGGACGAACAGGGTCACCGGGCCCGTCGCCCGCGACAGCTTCCGCCCGATGCGGCGCCCGAGCTCGGCGCACTCCGCCGGAGTGGTGCGCATCAGCGTGACCGTCGGGTTGTGCTTGTAGAGAACGCGGTCTTTGAACTCGGCGGGAACGCTCTCGAACGGGCCGAAGTTGACCATGTCGAGTGCCCCGAGCGACACGACCTGCGGAAGCCCGAGCTCGCCCGCTGCCTCGAGGCGATCCGGCCCGGCGGAGAGGACGCCTCCGACGAGGTCGTCC
>Ga0075420_100005478_pt1 | contig 11167 bp, 9 predicted proteins | sample SoiMetdeltSBSDD4_FD_75296 | JGI IMG/M metagenome (GOLD analysis project Ga0075420, IMG submission 75296) | Bulk soil microbial communities from a Populus tree surrounding site in Tennessee, USA - Soil MetaG P. deltoides SBSDD4 | ecosystem: Environmental > Terrestrial > Soil > Tree plantation... | reverse complement strand
CGTCCGCGCCGGCTCCGAAGAGCAGGCGCCGCACCGCCTCGGTGAGCATGACCATCGCGTCGGCTCGGCGGATCGCCACGCTCTGGACCCACAGCGTGAGCCGGTAGGGGAGTCCGCCGCGCTTCCAGTTGCCCGCGTCCGCGTACTCCTCCGCCATCAGCCCGCGCAGGTCGAAGATCATGCGGCAGCCGGTCAGCCGCTTGACGATCAGCGCCATCGCGGCGGGCACGTGGTTGCGCGCGTGGATCGCGTCGAGCCGGTGGCGGCGCATGATCCGGGTCGCGGCGATCGCCCCGCTCAGCGTGTCGTAGACCGTCGCCGGGAGGGACGGGCGCTTGTGGTAGCGGCGCGAGTGCCACACGATGCCGGCGGCCTCCATGCGGGCGCGGAGGGCGTCTCCCTCGGCGGGCTCGAGCCGCGTGTCGAACGTGAGCAGGTGGACCACGTGGCCACGCCGCGCGAGCCCCTCGAGGTACGCCACCACCTGGCTCTGGACGAGCGGATCGGCGAGCGAGAGGTAGCAGACGTAGAGGCAGCGCAGCGAGTCCTGCATCCTCGGCGAGGGTAGGGGGCGGAGCGCCCGCCCGGCAAACTGCAGGCCATGAGCGCCCGAGCCTGCCCGGCGTGCCTCGCCCGGTCCGCCTCCGGAATCGGCGCGGTCAACGGCTTCGACCTGCTGCGCTGCCGGCGCTGCGGCACGCTGTTCACGGCGGCCCTGCCCGCAGGCGCGGAAGACGCCAAGGACTACACGGACTACTACCACGACGCGAACCTCGAGATACCGGAGTTCGTGGAGGATCGACTGGACAGCGTGGCGGCGGGTTTCGAGCCCTACCGGCGGTCCGGGCGCTGGCTCGACGTGGGCTGCGGGGCGGGGGCGCTCATGCGCGCGGCCGCCGGGCGCGGTTGGTCGGTGCTCGGCACCGAGGTGGCGCCGGGAGCCGCCGAGGCCGTGCGGTCCCAGGGCTTCGACGTCGAGCTGGGCACCCTGGAAGAGCTCGAACTGGATGAGGACAGCTTCGACGTGGTGAGCCTCGTCGAGGTGGTCGAGCACGTGGAGGACCCGGGGGCGCTGATCGCCCGCTCGGCGAGCCTCGTTCGACCGGGCGGAGCCCTCTACCTGACCACGCCCCACGGACGTGGCATCTCGGCACGGATGCTCGGCACCAGATGGAGCGCCGTCGCCCCTCCGGAGCACCTCCAGCTGCTTTCGGTGCGCGGCGTGCGGGGGCTGCTCGGCCGCGCGGGCCTAGCACCCCGTTCGATCCATGCCCATGCCGTGAACCCGTACGAGCTCGTGTCCGGACTGCGCCGCGGGCGCGCGGAGACCAGCGCCGACGAGCGCATGGAGACTGGCTACCGGCTCAACGAGTCGTTGTCGTCGCGCCGCGCGGGCTCCGCCGCGAAATCGGCTCTCAACGGGCTGTTGAGCCTGGCCCGGCTCGGCGATGGGCTCAAGGTCACGGCCGAGCGACCGGGCTGACCGTCACCAGCCCTCCCGGCGCAGGAACACCTCGAGGGTGAGCAGTGTCCACAGGGCGTGCCCGTGGTTCCGCGCGCCCGAGTCGTGCTCGGCGAGCATCCGGTCGAGAGCCTCCGGAACGAGGTGGTTCCTCACCCGCGCGTCGCGGGCCCGGAGCGTGGTCTCGACGTAGCCGCGCAGGTCTTCGCGGAACCACCGGTCGAGCGGCACGCCGAAGCCCCGCTTCCCTCGCTCGAGGATCTCCTTCGGCAGGAGGTCGGCGACGGCGGCCTTGAGCACGCGCTTGAGTGAGAGCCCGCGCGCCTTGAGGCTCGGGGGTAGACGGGTGGCATAGGCGATCAGATCGGCGTCGAGGAACGGCGAGCGCACCTCGAGCGCGTGCGCCATGCTCATCCGGTCCGCCTTCACGAGCAGGTCGTCCAGCAGGTAGGTGCGGAGGTTCAGGTCGAGCAGCCGGTCGAGCGGGTGGGCGCCCTCCGAGCCGCGCCAGATCGCCCGGTAGTCCTCGATCCCCCAGTCGTCGCGGTTGCCGTCGAGCAGCGCGTCCCGGTCCTCCTCGGCGATGAAGCTGATCCAGCAGCGGTAGGCGTCGGGGAGGCCGCGTGCGGCGACCCCGGCGAAGCGCTGAGCGCGTGCGGCCTTGCCCCGCAGCGCGCCGGGTGGGAGGAGGTTCAGCGCGCCGCCGACCGCGCCCCGCAGCGGCGCGGGCAGTGAGGCGTAGCGGCGCGCGGCGAGCCCGGCCGCGAAGCGCTCGTAGCCCGCGAACAGCTCGTCCCCGCCGTCGCCGGAGAGCGCGACCGTCACGTGCCTGGCGGTCACCTCGCTCAGCAGGTAGGTGGGAATGGCGCTCGAGTCGCCAAAGGGCTGGTCGTGGTGCCAGACGAGCTTCTCGACCAGGTCGACGGCGTCGGGGTGGACGACGAACTCGTGGTGGTTCGTGGCGTGGCGCTTCGCCACCGCGGCCGCGAACGGCCGCTCGTCGAAGCCGTCGTCGTCCTCGAAGCCGATCGTGAAAGTCTCGACCGGCTGGTCCATCAGCGAGGCCATGATCCCGACGATGGCGCTCGAGTCGATTCCGCCGCTGAGAAACGCGCCGAGCGGCACGTCCGAGATCAGCCGTCTTGACACGGCGTCGGTGAGCAGCGAGCGGACCTCCCGCCCCGCGTCGGCGAGCGGCAGCTCGAGCCGGCTGGACCCGTTGCCCACGACCGGCGGCTCCCAGTAGCGCTCGATCTCCGGCTCGCCGCCGGGCTCGAAGGTCAGGACGTGTCCCGGCGGAAGGCTCCGTACGCCGGCGAAGAAGGTGCGCGGCGTCGGGACGTACCCGAACGTGAGGTAGGCGGAGATAGCTCCGTCCTCGAGCTCGCGCGGGACGCCCGGATCGGCGAGCACGGCCTTGATCTCGCTGCCGAATACGAGGCGGCCCCGCCCATGCCAGTAATAGAGCGGCTTCTTGCCCACGCGATCGCGCCCGAGCACGAGCCGTCCCCGGCGGTTGTCCCAGACGGCAAACGAGAACATGCCGTCGAGCCTGCGCGCGACCCCTACGGGAGGCAGGTCCTCGGCGAGATGGGCGATCGTCTCCGTGTCGCCCTTCGAGCTGAACCGGTGCCCGTCCCGGACGAGCCGATCGTGAAGCTGGCGGTAGTTGTATATCTCGCCGTTCAGCACCACCGCCACGCTGCCGTCCTCGTTCGTGATCGGCGGGTCGCCGGTCACCAGGTCGATGATCGACAGGCGGTTCTGGCCGATGTAGCCGCAGCCCGTGTCGAACTGGCCGTACGCGTTCGGGCCTCGGTGCTCGAGCAGCTCGAGCTCGGCCTCGAGACCGCTCGTTCGCTCTTCCGCTCGTGGAGCGACCACACCGCTGATGCCGCACATCAGGCCGAGCGTACACGCGCTCTGTGGCCGGATGGCGCGAACGCCGAGGCGCGGGTACCTTGAACCCGTGCCGAGGGACTGGAAGGCCGCGCGGGGGCGGGCGAAGACGGGGGCGTTACTCGCGGCCGCCCCGTTGCTGCGCCCACTGGTTGCCCAGCAGAACCACGCCCACCGATTCGGTGCGATCGGCCGCTTCCTTCCGGGGAGCTTCCTTCAAAAGCCGGAAGAGCTGATCGGCCTCGCCAGGTTGGCGGCCGAATGCGAGCCCAGGACCGTCTGCGAAATCGGCACCTACAACGGCGGCACGTCCCTGTTCCTCTGTGGCCTCCCGTCCGTTGCGCGATTCGTCGGGATGGACATCAAGCCACTCAACCGGCGTGAGATCGCGGCACTCGTTCCGAGACGCGTCGACACCGCAGTTCTCGAGGGCTCCTCACGAGATCTAAAGCCCCGAGTGGGGGAAGCCTTGCGCGGCAGCCCGATCGACCTGCTGTTCATCGACGGCGATCACAGCTATGAGGGCGCGCGAGCCGATCTCCTCGACTACCGCGAGCTGGTCCGCCCAGGCGGGCTGATCGCCTTCCACGACATCGTTCCGGAAGACCCTGGCGGAACCGGCGACAGCGGCGGCGTGCCGATCCTCTGGCGCGAGATCAAGGAGCACTTCGTCAAACACTGGGAGTTCGTTCGGGACTGGAAGCAGGACGGGATGGGGATCGGTGTGATCGAGCACGATCCCGAGGTCACGCTGTGAGACGGGGGGCGCCAGAATGACCGCGCTCCGGTCAAGGTGACGCGTCAGCGGGCGCGGACTCTGGGACGAGATCGATGGCGCGAGCTGTTTTCGCTCGCGGTCTTCGTGGTTGCCTTCGTCCCGGTCTATTGCGCCGTCCGGCTCCTGACATCACTCCTGCGCGCGGCACGATGGCACAGGTGGCTGCCGCGGCTGCACACGCTCCTCGGCATCCGCCGTCGTGTTCTGTATCTGGAGGTGTTCTACCCGGGAGCTTCGGGGTATCAGTACCGGGTCGCGCAATGGCTTCCCGTGCTGGAATCCGCCGGCTTCACGACTCAAGTCCGTCACCCGCTCTCGGGTGTCGCCACCAGCGCTCTGCTGGGGGGCGGCTGGACGGGTTTGTTTCTAACGGGGTACATGGTGCGTCGTGTCCTCCAATGCCTGACGGCGCCCCTGTACAGCTGCGTCGTCGTTCGGCGTGAGCTGCTGCTCTACAACGACTACGGCGACCTGTTCCTCGAGCGCTTTCTCCTCGCACTGAACCCGCACGTCGTGCTCGACTTCGACGATGACATTTCCGCGGCCAAGCAGGAGCCGCGTCAGATCTCCTGGGTGGGACGGGTGCTTCGCGAGAATCCGAGCAAGTTTGGCGAATCGCTCGACCTTTACCCTCAGCTGATCGCCGGGAGCGGGTACTTGGCCGGACTCGTCCGCGCGCGTGCTCCGCGAGCGACGGCGACAGACGTGGAGGTCATTCCGACGTGCGTCGACTACCACGAGCTGTCCGCGAGGGTCTACGAGTCCGATTCGGACGTGCTCACGTTCGGCTGGATAGGGACGAACGGCAATCTCCCGGAGCTCGAGCGAATCGTTCCCGATCTCGAGGCCGTCTCACGTGATCACCCGATCCGATTGATCGTCATCTCGGGGAGGGATCTCGAGCATGACGCCACGTTCCCGGTCGCGAACAGGCGCTGGAGCCTGGAGACCCAGATCCGAGATCTCCGTGAGATCGACGTCGGCCTCATGCCGCTCGAGGACTCACTCGTGGCACGGGGGAAGTGCGGCTTCAAGCTTCTTCAGTACATGGGACTCGGCATCGTCGGCATGGCAACCGGCATCACCACGAACCGCGAGATCGTGTCCACCGAGGGGGTCGATGGCTTCCTGGTCGAACCCGGCGAAGATTGGGAGCCAGCGCTCCGGCGCGTGCTGGCCCACCGCGGGGAGTTTGCTCAGATAGGGGCTCGTGGGCGGGAACGGGTCCGGGATCACTACTCGGTGCAGTCGCACGCCGATCGCTACGTCGCCTGCATCAGTCGAGCATGCGCAGGCCGTGAGAACGGTCGGGAGAATCCTGGCTCATGACGCTTGACGTCATCGACAGGTTCCTGGCGCAGGCCGCGGCGCATCCGGATCACCCGGCGCTGATGACCGGCGGCCGAGAGGTCAACTACGTGGCGCTCGAGCGTCGAGTTCGCGGCATTGCGAACGTTCTGGCGTCCGTCCGAAAGCCTCGCGTTCTGATTGCCCTTCCTCCCTCGCTCGACGCGTATGCCTCTCTCCTTGCGGCCGGACTGGTCGGGGGCTATCACACCCCGGTCAACCTGGCCGCGCCGGTGGCCAAGCTGAGGATGATCGCGGAGGCGCTCGGCCCCGATGTGATCGTCGGCACGCCAGATACGCTGTCCGACCTGCGCCAGGCGTCGCCGACCGCGATGCTGGTCAACGCGTCGACCATTGGCGATGACAGTCTCTTCACCGGTACGGGGACACGGCACCAGCTCGCGTACACGATTTTCACGTCCGGGTCCACCGGGCTACCGAAGGGTGTGGTGGTCAGCCGGCGCGCGCTCAACCACTACGTGGACTGGTTGTCGACATTCGACATCGCGCATGGCGATCGCGTGTCGCAGCAGCCGAACCTCGGTTTCGACATCAGCATGACGGACATCTTCGGGGCGCTCTGCTACGGCGGCGCGCTCTGTCCGTTGGAGCGGGACGTGGACCGCATGACCCCCGCGCTGTTCATCGCCAGGCACGGGGTGACGGTTTGGAACTCGACGCCGAGCGCGATCAGCCTGATGATGCGCGCCCGACAGTTGACCTCTGCCAACCTGCGATCGGTGCGCCTATTCAACTTCTGCGGCGAGCCCCTCTTGAAGGAGCACCTCGACGCGATATTCAGCGCGCGTCCGGATGTTCGAGTCCAGAACACCTATGGCCCCACGGAAGCCACGATTTCGATGACAGCACTCGAGCTGACGGCAGCAGGATACGAGGACGCCTGTAGCAGTTCAGTCGCGATCGGCGACCCCATCCCCGGCATGGACTATCACCTGGTCGGCGGCGCCGATGCAGATCAGGGCGAACTCGTGATCACCGGCCCGCAGCTGGCTGAGGGCTACTGGGGGGACTCCGAGAAGACGAGGGCAGTGTTCAGGGCCACTGGGAACGGCGAGCGCGGATACTTCACGGGGGATTGGATGGAGCATGTCGATGGCCACGTGTACTTCCGGGAGCGCATCGATTTCCAGGTCAAGATCCGCGGCCACCGAGTGGAGCTCGACGAGGTCGCTGCTGCCATTCGCAGCTGCGGGTGGCCCGTTGCATGCGTCTTCAAGCGAGGCGAAGCACTAGCGGCCGTGGTCGAGGACCTTCCGGGTCGCTATTTTGACGAGGCCGACCTCAAGCGGGCGCTCGGCGACCACATCGAGGCGCATGCGGTCCCCGAGCGTCTCGTGCAGATCGCGCATATGCCGCGGAACGAGAACGACAAGCTCGACCGCCAAGCCGCGGCCCGCTGGTTCGAAGCCAACGCATGAGCCTGAACTCCTCGGACATCTACGCCAGCGTTGGCGGGGTTTTCCGCGAGGTTTTTCCCCAGGCGTCGGGCGACCTTCGTCCGGAGCTGACTCCCAGTGAAGTTCCCGGCTGGGACAGCCTCGGACATGTCTCGCTGATCGCTTCGATCGAGGACGAGTTCGGTATCGAGTTCACTCCGGACGAGTACGTGCAGTTCGAGTCCGTGGGCGGGCTTGTCGCCCTGATCGAGACGAAGTTGCAGTAGTGTCGCAGCCGGACGAGCCCCTGCAGCTAACCGAGGTACGCAACAGCTCTGCAAGCCTCACGGCCCTGGACCATGCCCAGATCGCCGAGCTGGTCTACGAGGCGGGTCGCGAGTTCTACGACTGCTTCGCGATGACGCACGATCGCCTGCTGGAAGCCATCGTCCCCCAGCTGGTTCGGCCAGGCACCGAGCTCAGCGGCACGCACGCGCTCCGTTCAGGAGGTGACGTCGAGGGAATCGTGAGCACCATCGATGCCAACGACCTGCGCAATGCCCAGACGGTCAGCGTTGCGCACCTTCTGAGGGAGCTAACCGCTTCCGAGCGTGAGCCCGCAATGGCTCGGCTCAGCGAGCACAGCGCGGTGATCGAGCCCAGCCCGCCGGAGGGGGTCTACGTCGCTCGGTTTGCGGTCGCACGGGAGCGCCGCGGCCATGGACTTGGTCAGAGGCTGCTCGCCTGGGTCTGCGACACATTCGGAGATCAGACATTGACCCTGCACATCAGCAGGGCCAACGAGTCAGCGATCGGGCTCTACGAAGGCCACGGGTTCCGGCGGCTTTCAGACGCGGACTTCGGCTTTCCGGCGTACGTTCGCCAACCACCCGTCGACCGGTGATCGACTCGACACCTGAATTCGAGGTCACGCTCGGCGCCCACTACCTCCCCGAGCGGGAGTACCTCCTCAACGTTCTCCTGGGGGAGTTCCTGGGGCAGAAGTTCCGTTCCAAACGGGGCGCGGGAGACGACGTCGTGATTTCACTGGAGGGCCGGTCCCTCCGCCTCCCCCAGACACTCCTTCGGGGCGGCGATGGCAATGGGCATGGCCGCCGGCAACCGCCGCGGCAAATTCACGGATTCGACGTGGCGGAAGCAGGGTTCGCGCAGGCAGCCTTCGGTAGTCGCACTGTTCCGATCCTGTACGGCGATTCCGGCTCGGACGGCAGCTGGATCACACAAGAGGAAGATGAGATCACTCTCCACGCCGACGTCCTGGGGAGCAGCTTCTTCCTGCTTTCTCGGCTGGAAGAGGTTGGGTCGGACACGCGGGACGAGTTCGGGTTGTATCCGGCTCGCGCTTCACTCGCTTGGTCTCACGGTTTCCTGGGACGCCCGGTGGTCGACGAGTACGTGGAGATCCTCTGGGAGCTCATCGAAGCTCTGTGGCCGGGCGTGCGCCGGCGCCAAACCCAGTTCTCCGTGTGGGTCTCCCACGACGTGGATCGCCCGCGTGCGTTCGACTACCCGGGTATCCGTGACCGCCTCTTCAGCGTGCGCCAGCACGCGCGGTCCGGAACGCTCCCGCGGCTGTATGGAAGTTGCGCCCTCAACGCGATCGCGGGTGTGCTCGGCCTGCCCCATCGCGACCCCTTTGACAACTTCGACTGGCTGATGGACACAGATGAGGGGCAGGGACTTCGAGCCACCTATTACTTCCTGTGCGGAGGGGACACGTCGTTGGACGGCCGGTACGACGTCGGCTCGTCGGAAATCCGATCTCTCCTACGTTGCCTCGTGAACCGCGGCCATGAGATCGGCGTTCATGGAAGCTACGCGACGATGGAGGACGCCTCCATGCTCGGTGCCGAACGGAACCGCCTTGCACAGATCCTGAGATGCGAGGGACTGCCCGACCACGTTGCCTCCGTACGCCAGCACTACCTCCGCTGGCGCGCACCCGTCACGTGGCGCGTTGCCGAGGAGGCCGGGATGGACGTCGATTCGAGCGTGGGCTTCAACGAGGTCGTGGGCTTTCGATCCGGCACGAGCTTCGAGCATCCGGTCTTCGACGTCGAGCACCGCCGTGAGCTCCGCCTCAGAGAGCGTCCGCTGCACCTCATGGATCGCGGCCTGCGCGACTTCGACCAGGAGCAGGCGCTGTCGAAGATCGACGACCTTCGCCGGGAAGTCGCGCGCCACGGCGGCACTCTCGGGGTGCTCTGGCATAACAACACCTTCACGGAGAGCAGTCAGGAGCTAGCGCGGTATCAGCGTGCCATCGCCGGAGCCTGACATGGCAGCTCCGTCCCCCCGACGCCGAATGAAGCCGAACTGGTTGCGGTGGCTCGGTCGTGACTTTCCCCCTGCCTACGAGCTCGCGGTACGGGCGCAGGAGAAGTCCCGAATCGTCGCCGGTCAACTCCGGCCCGGGCGCGCGGCTGATCGCCCTACCGGGGCCTTGGATGCGGCGGCCCTTGGCGCCGAGCTCACCGCGCTCGGCGTGCGACCGGGCGACGCTCTAATGATGCACAGCTCGTGGGACCGGGCCCGTGTGCTGGCGCCATCGCCCGTGGCGCTGGTCAGCACCGTCAGGGAGCTTCTCGGGCCGGACGGCACCTTGTGCATGCCCACGTATCCCGAGCTGTCAGCCACCGACCCTTCGGCCGTCTTCGACCTTCGGAAGAGCCCCTCGCGCGCCGGACTCATAACCGAGATCTTTCGTCGTACTCCGGGTGTGTCCCGTAGCGCCCATCTGCGTTCGGTAGCGGCGGCCGGACCTCTGGGCGCGGAGCTTCTGCGGGAACACCACCTGTCCCCGTACCCCTCCGGCACGCTCTCCCCCTACGCGAAGCTGGCCGAGGTGGGGGGCAAGGTCCTCTGTGTCGGGGTCGGAGCCGAGTACAACTCGATGTTCCACTGCGCTGAGGACATCCTGGAGGAGGACTTTCCGGCTCCCGTGTACGAGAACGGCCTATTTGTGACCCGGATCCGGCGGGAGGACGGCACGGTCATCGAGGTGCCAGCGTACGAGCGCGGGACCCGCTGGCACTACTGCGCTGACGCAGCGCGCATGCTGCCCTACCTCGAGGATGTGCTCGCCCGCCGCTTCATCGGAGACGTCGAGCTGTCCGTGGTTGCCGCCGACAAGTTCCTAGAGCGCCTGCTGATGCTCGCGCGCCTCGGGATTCACATGTACGGCTTCCGCTTCCCGTCTCCCGCAAAGGTGTTGAACCGATAGCCGAGGTCGTGTCCCGCGTAGGCGCGAGACGAGACCGCCTCACCGGAGCGCGCCAGCTACGACGCGGAGAACCAGCTCCCGATTTGCCTCCGCATTCAGCGTCCCGGCAGCGAGATCCGCGTTGGCTTTCATCCTCCGAACCTCCGCGGGCGTCAGCCTAGACAGCGCCTGGGCCAGCGAATCCGCTCGAAAGTCATCCGAGATGATGCCGCAGTCCCATTTGCGTACGACGTCCACCATCTCGCGCGACGGACCGATCGCGACGGCGAGACGAGCCTGGATGTAGTCGAACAGCTTGTTTGGCAGGACGTGCACCTGGTTGGGAAATTGTGCCGGGAGGAGGAACACGCCTACGTCGTACTGGTTCGCGAACTCGAGTATCTCCTCGCGGCGAACCGGTGGGAGAATCCGGATTCGCTGATCGCCGGCGACGAGAGCCTCCAGCCGACGTCGATAGGAGTTGTCCCGCATCAGGACGAGATCGAGGGTGAAGCGGCCCTCGAGCATCTGAACGGCCTGAATGGTGTCTTCCAGCCTGCGGCGCTCATCCGCGATCCCCATATGGAAGAGACGGATGGGATCCGAGACGTCCGACGGCGCGAGCGCCTGCCGGACCGGCGCGTTGGTCACGACGGTCGGGGTCTTGCCGATTCGGTCTCGGTAGTCGTTGGCGATCCCAGTCGACACCGTCATCATTCCAGCCGTGCGCGGCACCTCATGATCGACAATCCACTCGTGAGACCCGCCCATGCTCAGGCGCTGGACCCTGCTCCAGGATGCGCTTTCGCTCGTCCAATGCTCGTGCGAGTCGAAGACGACGGGGCCGGCCTCGAGGGCAAGAGCGAGCGGCACCGAGTAGAGCTCGTTGACCACGATCGCGTCGATGGGGAGCGACTCGACGAGTTCCTTGCGCCAGCGCCGGACCCTGGCTTCTAACCAGTAAGCGCGGCGATAAGCACCTACGAGGCGAAGGGCGATCCGTCCCGGCGTTTCATAGCGCCGCCGGGCCGAGCCATTCTCTGAGAGCTCTAGGAAAGTGG